>Ga0182024_10019227_pt1 | contig 12619 bp, 15 predicted proteins | sample P32metaG_FD_120480 | JGI IMG/M metagenome (GOLD analysis project Ga0182024, IMG submission 120480) | Permafrost microbial communities from Stordalen Mire, Sweden - P3-2 metaG (Illumina Assembly) | ecosystem: Environmental > Terrestrial > Soil > Wetlands > Permafrost | place: Sweden: Stordalen... | reverse complement strand
TTGTCGGCGGCGGATTTCGTCAAAGTAATTTCGGTGCAGGAATTGACGGCGGCGGGATTGGCGAAATTGGCTCCCGCGATCACCACGCTGGCGCGCGCGGAGGGACTGGAAGCGCACGCGCGATCGGTGGAGGTGCGTTCTGCTTAATCCGCGGAAGTCGGTTCAGAAGATGGCTCCGTATTCGCCACCGACGGGCGGGCGCGCGGAAAAGCTGCGGCTCGATTTCAACGAGAACACGGTGGGGTGTTCTCCAAAGGTGATCGAGTTCTTGACCAAGCGGCTGACCGAGGGGCAGCTTTCGGTTTATCCCGAATACGGCGAAGCGAGGCGGGATCTGGCGGCGTTTTTCAACGTGAGCGAAGACGAATTCACGCTGACCAACGGGACCGACGAGGCGATTCAGCTGTTGATCAATACGTTCGTGGAGGCGGGCGCGGAGGTGGTGCTGCTGCGGCCTTCTTATGCGATGTATCGCTTCTATGCGGAGCTGGCGGGGGCGGCGGTTCGGGAGATCGATTATCGCGGGGACGATCTGGCGTTTCCGCTCGGGGAGTTGATTGAGGCGCTGCGGCCAGAGACGCGGGCGGTGCTGATCGCGAATCCGAATAATCCAACGGGAAGCGGGACGGATGTGGAGGGGCTGAGGAGAATTCTGGAGGCTGCGCCACAGGCGGCGGTGCTGATCGATGAGGCGTATTTCGAATTTTGCGGCGTAACCGTGCTCGACCGGATTCGCGAGTATCCGAATCTGCTGGTGAGCCGCACGTTTTCGAAAGTATACGGGATGGCGGCGATGCGCTGCGGGTGTTTATTTTCGGGCGCGCCGAACGTGGAGTGGCTGAGAAAAGCGCAATCGCCGTACAGCGTAAACATGCTGGCGGCGACGGCGGCGCGGGCCGCGATTCAGGATCGCGAGTATGTTGCCGGGTACGTCGCGGAGGTGGTGGCGGCGCGGGAGTTGGCGGCGGAGGGATTGCGGAGGCTGGGGATCCGATTTTTTCCGAGCCAGGCGAATTTCATTTTGTTTTACGCGGGCGAGCGGGCGATTGAAATTCGGGACGCGCTGCGCGAGCGGGGCGTACTGGTGCGCGACCGGAGCTACGAAATCGAAGGGTGCGTGCGGGTGACCATCGGCACGAGGTCGCAGACCGGACGATTTTTGGAGGAACTGGAGAAATTGTGGACCGGCTGATCGTGTTCGACATGGATGGCGTGCTGACCGAGGTTTCGGAATCGTATCGCGAGGCGATCGTGCAGACGGTGGAGCACTTCACGGGGCGGAAGATTACGCGCGATTTGATTCAGGAATATAAGAATCGAGGCGGGTGGAATAACGATTGGGCGCTGTCAAAACAGATCGCGAGCGATCTGGGCGTGGAGGTCGGGTATGACGATGTGGTGGAGCGGTTCAACGAAATTTTTCTGGGTCGGGATGGCGGCGGGCTGATAAATCGCGAGACGTGGTTTCCGGAAGCGGGGCTGCTCGACCGGTTGTCGCGGAGGTGCGGACTGGCGATTTTCACCGGGCGGCTGCGATATGAGGCGGATATTTCGCTGCGAAGGTTCGCGCGTGAGCTGAGTTTCGATCCGCTGATCTGCGCGGACGACGTGACGGCGGGGAAACCGGCGCCGGAGGGGCTGATCACGATTCAGGCGAGGAAGCCGGGATGTGAGCTGCTGTACGTCGGCGATACCGTCGATGACGCGAGGTCGGCCAGCGCGGCGGGGGTTCCGTTTATCGGAATTGCGGCGCGATCGCATTCACGGCGGCCGGAATTGATCCGGCTGTTCGAGGAGGAACGGGCCATTGCGATTCTCGAAAACGTGAATGAAATCGAGAGCGTGTTATGAGACGGGCGAAGATCGACCGGCGGACCAAGGAAACGCGGATCCGCGCGACCCTGAACGTGGATGGGCGCGGGCGGTACGAAATTTCGACGGGGATCCGGTTTCTGGATCACATGCTGGAGCTGTTCGCCAAACACGGGGCTTTCGATTTGAACATTGACGCCGAGGGCGATCTGGATGTGGATCAGCATCACACGGTGGAGGATGCCGGGATCGTGCTGGGGGAATTGTTCGCGAAGGCGCTGGGCGACCGGAAGGGCATCAATCGCGCGGGATATTTTGTTTTGCCGATGGATGAGACGCTGGCGGTGGCCGCGGTGGATCTGGGCGGACGGCCGGCGCTGGTTTATAAGGACCTGGTCAGAGTGCGGCTGGTGGGGGATCTGCAGACGGAGCTGATCGAGGATTTTTTCGGCGGCTTCGCGAATCATGCCGGCGCGAATGTTCACTTGAAGGTGCTGTACGGCAGGTCGAATCACCATAAGATCGAGGCGATTTTCAAGTGTTTCGCGCGGGCGATGCGATATGCCTGCTCGCGGGACAAGCGATTGCAGGGGATGCTGCCGTCGACGAAGGGGCTGCTGTGATCACGGTGATCGATTACGGCGCGGGGAACCTGCGATCGGTGGAGAATACGCTGCGCGAGGTTTCGGCGGAGCACGAAGTGACGCGCGATCCGGCGAAGATCGCGAGCGCGACGAAGATTATTTTGCCGGGAGTGGGACATTTCGGGCAGATGATGCGGGCGCTCGATGAATTGAAAATGCGAGCGCCGCTGATCGATCGGATCGGCGCGGGGGTACCGTTTCTGGGAGTCTGCCTGGGGTTGCAGGCGCTGTTCGAATCGAGCGAAGAAGCTCCGGCGGAGCGCGGGCTCGCGATTTTCAAAGGAGTGGTGCGGAGATTTTCCGGGGAGCAGCGGATTCCACACATGGGCTGGAATAATCTCGATCGCGTACGGGAATCGCGATTGCTGGAGGGGCTGGGCGACCGGCCGTTCGTTTATTTTGCCAATAGCTACTACGCTCCGGCGGTGCCGGAGACGTCGGCGTCGTGCGAGTATGGCGCGGTGTTCGCGGCGGTGATCGAACATCGAAATATTTCCGCGGTGCAGTTTCATCCCGAGAAATCGGGGGCCGCGGGGTTGCGGATCATCCGGAATTTCGTATGCTCGTGAAGCGGATTATCCCTTGCCTGGATGTGACCGGCGGGCGCGTGGTGAAGGGCGTGAATTTCGTGAACCTGCGCGATGCGGGCGATCCGGTGGAGCTGGCCGCGCGGTATAACGAGCAGGGCGCGGACGAACTGGTGTTTCTGGATATCACCGCATCGAGTGATGCCCGCGGCATTCTGGCGGACGTGGTGGAGCGTACCGCGCGCGAAGTTTTTATTCCGCTGACGGTGGGCGGCGGAATCCGCAGCGTGGACGATGCGCGCACCATTCTGCATGCGGGCGCGGATAAGATCAGCGTCAATACGGCGGCGGTGCGGCGTCCGGAACTGATTCGCGAGCTAAGCCAGGAATTCGGCGCGCAGGCGGTGGTGCTGGCGATCGACGCGCGGCGGCGGGCGGCGGGGCAATGGAACGTGTTCACGCGAGGCGGACGCGACGATGAAGGAATGGACGCGGTCGCGTGGGCGCAACAGGGCGAGCAGCTTGGCGCGGGGGAGATTCTGCTGACGTCGATGGATACGGACGGGGTGCAGACGGGCTTCGATTGCGCCCTGACGCGGGCGGTTCGCGAAGCGACGGGGGTCCCGGTGATCGCGTCGGGCGGCGCGGGGAAACCGCAGGATTTCGCCGACGTCTTTCAGCACGCAGATGCGGCGCTGGCGGCTTCGATTTTTCACTATGGGACCTACACGGTGGGCGATTTGAAGGAATTTCTCGCGGCCAGCGGAGTCGCGGTGCGGCGATGATTATTCCCTGCATCGATCTGATGGACGGCAAAGTGGTGCAGCTTGTTCAGGGTCGCGAAAAGGCGCTTGAAGGGGACGCGCCGCTCGAGATGCTGCGGAAATTTTCGGCATTTCCGGAAATTCAGGTGATCGATCTGGATGCGGCGACGGGGGCCGGCGAGAATAGCGGGATTGTCGAACTGCTGGCTTCACGCGCGCGATGCAGGGTGGGCGGCGGGGTTCGAAACGCGGATCGGGCACGTGCGCTGATCGCGGCAGGGGCACATCGAGTGATTGTCGGCACGGCCGCGTTTACACCGGCGATCGAGGCGATTGCGGCGGCGGTCGGACCGGAACGGATTTTGATCGCCCTCGATTCGAAGGGCGGAAAAGTTGTGGTCAAGGGCTGGCGCGAATCGACCGCGGTGACGGCGGAGGATGCGATCGCGCGGCTGGAGCCGTATTGCCGCGGGTTTTTGTGCACCTATGTGGATAAAGAAGGCATGATGCAGGGGACGGATCTCGACTGGTTTCGCAGACTGCGCTCGGCGACGGCGCATGAGATTACGGCGGCGGGGGGCATCACCACGATGGAAGAGATTCGCGAGCTGACGGCAATGAAGATCGACGTCGCGCTGGGGATGGCGATTTACACGGGAAGGCTGGATCTGGAGACGCTCGCGTCGTTAAATTAGCCCGGTACTGCTAGATGATTTTTTCGCCGATGGACTTCGGTTGCAGAAATTGCAACAGGTAATCCGGTCCGCCGGCCTTCGAATCGGTGCCGGACATATTGAAGCCGCCGAACGGGTGGGCGCCAACCATCGCTCCGGTGCACTTTCGATTGATGTATAGATTGCCGACGAAAAATTCGTCGCGAGCGCGGCGGATCTTTTCGGGATTTTTAGAATAGACCGCGCCGGTGAGGCCGTATTCGGTGTCGTTGGCCAGCGCCAGGGCGTGATCGAAATCGCGAGCCTTGGTGACGGCGAGCACCGGTCCGAAAATTTCCTCCTGGAAAATGCGCGCTTTCGAATCGACGTCGGCGATCACCGTCGGCTGGATGAAATAGCCATCGCCCGGAGCAACGTCGCCGCCGGCGATCAGGCGGCCTTCGCGCTTGCCGGTCTCGATGTAATCGAGAATGGTTTTCTTGGCGCTCGCGCTGATGACCGGTCCCATGTAATTCGACGATTCTTCCGACGGGCCGACGGTCAGCGCGGCGACTTTGGCTTGCACCTTTTGCACGAACTCGTCGTAGACCGCCTGGTCGACAATGGCTCGTGAACAAGCCGAGCATTTCTGCCCCTGATAGCCGTAGGCGGATTGAACCACGCCGGTTGCCGCACTTTCAAGATCGGCTTCGCGATCGACAATAATCGCGTCTTTTCCGCCCATTTCGGCGACTACGCGCTTGATCCAGATTTGGCCCTTGCGCGGTTTGGCGGCGAGTTCGTTGATGCGCAGACCGACGTCGCGCGATCCGGTGAAGGAAACGAAACGCGTCTTGGGATGCTCGACCAGAAGGTCGCCGACGGTGGATCCGCTGCCGGTGCATAGGGCGAAACTGCGCGGCGGGAAGCCGGCTTCGAGCAGCACATCTGCAAGTTTCTGAGCGATGGTGGGGGTTTCGCTGGACGGCTTGATCACCACTGTGTTGCCGGCGACCAGCGCCGCGACGCTCATGCCGGTCACGATCGCCAAGGGGAAATTCCACGGCGGAATAATCACGCCCGCGCCCAAGGGCAGATAGATCATCTCATCGCGCTCGCCCGGCATCTGCACCACCGGCTCCGGGGAGGCGAGGCGATGCATCTGGCGGGCGTAATATTCGCAAAAATCGATAGCCTCGCTCACGTCGGCGTCGGCTTCATACCAGGTTTTGCCGGATTCGGAAACCAGCCAGGCGTCGAATTCGAGCTTGCGCTCGCGAATGATCGCGGCGGCGCGAACCACCATCGCGATGCGGCTCTCTACCGGAGTGCGGCTCCATTCCGGGAAAAATGCGTGCGCGTCTTCAATGGCGTGATTGGCGAGTTTCGCATCGGCGCGATGATGGCGGCCGACCGATTCGGAGGGCCGCGACGGATTGACGCTATTCAGCAGGTCGCCGGTTTTGTGGCGCGCCCCGGCGATCCACAATTCGTGGGTGCGTCCGAATTCCGCGCGCACTTTGGCGAGCGCGGCGTGGGCGGCGCGCATCTCCTCTGGTTTCGAGAAAGCGGACACGGGTTCATTGGAAAATGCGGCGAGCGGCCGCGATGCAGCTGGGATAGTCATACGTTTTGTCCTTCAACGAAGTAGCGGTTTCAGCCTTCAACAATTTTGCGGCCGCGCTCGATCAGTTCGGCGGCTTCGTCCGCGACGCGGAGACCTTTTTCATAAAGGTCGCGGCCTTTGTCCATCAGATCGCGGCTGTTTTCCGCGAGCACCGCTCGACCTTCGCGGGTTTTTTTCCGGATGATCCGGCGAGTATCTTTTCCGGATTGCGGCGCATAGAGGAGAGCGACGGTGGCGCCGATGGCAGCCCCCGCGAGAAGCCAGACGAACTTTCCGTTATCTTCCATACTTCCAGTCTAACGCGCTAAGCTCGGAATCATGGAAGATTTAGTAACCGTTTTTCGCGCGGCCGACGAAAACGCCCGGGAGGATGCCACGGCCATCGCCGAAATGCTCCGTGACGCCGGGATTGCGGCCAAGCTGCTGGACGATGACGCTCCGGGCGTACCGGAGGGAGTGTGGCAAGTTTCTGTGCCGGAGGGAGATAGCCCTCGCGCGGAGCAGATGATCGCAACCCGTACCGCGGCCGAAGAGGAGTTCGATAAGCCCGACCAATCCCACGATCTGGACCTGGTCACGGTGTTTGAGGCCGGCGAAGGAGCGACGGAGACGGAAGCGGAGGCGCTTACGGTGAAGGGTCTTTTGGAAGCCAACGGAATTTTCGCGGTGGTCACCGGGATGGAAGTGCCGATCCCCAGCCTAGGATGGAAAGTACAGGTGCGGAAAGATAAAGAGATGGAAGCGCAGCGGGTTATCTCTGAGGCTCAGGCGGCGGGGCCGGAAGCGGCCGACCAAGCCGAAGCCGAGACAGAAAAATAAGCACGAGGCCGATGGTGAAGGTCAGGATGGTGCCCGGCTCCGGGGTGGCCAGCGTGGAAGTCTGAAGAGGCTGGGGGTCCAGAATGGCGGATCCGCCGGCGTAATCGAGACGGAAGGCTTGTTCGACGCCGTTTAGCAGGCCCGAGCCGACAATTTCGCCGCGGTCGTTGATGGCGTAGGCTTCGGTGAGGATCCAACCGGACGCGGCGGCGATCAGCGAATTCAGGTCGATCATCACGCCGTTTTGATATAGAAAAGCGTGGGTCATGCCGTTGCCGGCGACGAAGGAATATCCGACGGTCTCGCCAGCATCGTTGACGCCATAGCCGTAGCTGGAATTTCCTCCGAGCGTGCCCAGGTCCTGCAGGACGCCGCCGGTTTCGAGAAAAGCGTGGGAGTATCCGCTGGCGGTCTGGGAATTGCCGGCGGCTTGGCCCGAATCGTTAATCGACATGGCATAGCTGTTCGATCCGCCCAGCGTTCCGAGGACGGTGTAACCGGAGGACGCGGACCAGACGAAGGCGTGAAAGGTACCGTTCGCGACTTGACCGTAACCGGCGACTTCGCCCTGATCGTTGATCCCGTAGGCCGAGGCCCAGGAGCCACCGGATAACGTTCCAAGGTCGACCACCGCGCCGTTTTCGGTGACGAAGGCGTGCCCTTGCCCGTCGCTGGTGAGCATTCCGGCAACCTGGCCGGCGTTGTTGATGGCCAGTGCATAGGAACCCGCGGCGGCGATGGCTTGCGTGGTCGAATCCATCCAGATGGTGGCGAAGGCCTGACCGTTTACATAGGCCGTCCCGACGACTTGCCCGGAGGCATTGACGCCGGACGCGATTCCTTCGCTGGCATTGGTGTTGATGGTCAGGTCGGTGATCGCGGAGTTGGTGGATGTGAAGGCGTGGGAGTATCCGAATGGAGTGGTGGCGGCGCCGGCGGCCTGGCCGTTCGAGCTGAGACCGAACGCCTGTGCGCTCGATCCGCCGAGAGAGCCGAGGTCGGTGACCGTGTAGATGGGACCGGCCGCGGCGATGCCGGCGGTCCACAAAATCGAAACTAATCGAGTCGAATTCATCGGGTTCGACTCGATTATGCGAAGCGGTTCTGGAATCGAAAAGATTCGCGGATACTACCGGCGCTGGTACGCGGCGGCTATTCCAGGTGAGATGGAGGGTTATCTCGCGAGTGCTGCTTCGATTTCCTGGCGAAATTCTTCTTTGCCACCTTTGGGAAGGCCGACGTGGACCTGCGCGATCTTGCCAGTGCGATCGATGAGAAGGGTCATGGGAAGAGAATCGACGCCATAGATTTTCGTGACGCGGTCGTCACCCATCAGGATCGGGTAATTCAATTGGTGCAAAGCGATGAATGGCTTCACGCGGCGCCAGGCTTCTTTAGCGTCGCGCAAGTCTTCATAGAGGATGTCCATGGAGACGCCGATCACGGTCAAATCTTTATAGCTGTGCGCGAATTCCATGAACCATGGGATTTCGATTTTGCAGCCCCCGCACTCGGTGGCCCAGAAATCGAGCAGCACGGGCTTCCCTTTGTAGGCGGACAATTTCACGGTGGCACCGCTGGCATCCTTGAGAGAGAAATCAGGCGCGGGTTTGCCGATGTCGGAGCCGCTCGCGGTCAGCATCAGCAGGGCCAGCGGGATTTTGTTCACGCCCTGTGAAATGCGGTGGAGCTTCAATTCATCCGGGATGCAATTGACGTATCCTGGCTCTTGCCTTACGAATGGAAGCGCACGGCTCGCGGGATGGCCGCGCTGGTCTTGGTGTATTTCGCGATCGTCTATGTGATTCCCCGTCCGGCGGCGATCAAGCCGGAGGGATGGCGGCTGCTGGGAATTTTTCTGGCGACCATCGCGGGATCGATCACGCAGCCGATTCCGGCCGGGGCGCTGGTGCTGCTGGCAGTGACGCTGAGCGCGGTGATCGGCGGGTTGACGGTGGAGCAGGCGCTGGCGGGATACGCCGATAAGTCCGTCTGGCTGGTGATGGCGGCGTTCTTCATTTCGCGGGCGCTGATGAATAGTGGATTGGCGCGGCGGGTGGCGCTGTTCTTCGTGCGGCTGTTCGGAAAAAGCTCGCTGGGCGTGACCTACGCGCTGTCGCTATCGGACATGCTGCTGGCGGGAATGATCCCCTCGAACTCGGCGCGATCGGGCGGAGTGATTTTGCCGATCGCGCGCTCGATCGCGGAGCTGTACGGATCGAAACCGGGGGCGACCGCGGGACTGCTCGGTTCGTTCATGATGACGGCGGTTTATCAAAGTATCTGCGTCACGGCGGCGATGTTCTATACCGGGCAGGCGAGCAATCCACTGGCGGCGCGCATGGCGGCGGGGTTCGGGTACGAAGTGACGTGGGCGAGCTGGTTCGTTGCGGCCATCGTGCCGGGGCTGGTATCGCTGTTGGTGATTCCGCTGGTGGTGATGCGCCTGAATCCGCCGCAGATCGTCCGCACGCCGGAAGCGGCGGCGTTCGCGACGAAAGAACTGGCCGCGATGGGGCGCTTCTCGTTCAGCGAAAAGATTCTGACGGGAGTGTTCGTGATGGTGTGCGGTCTGTGGGCGACTTCCGCAGCGACCAAGATCGACATCACGGTGACGGCGCTGGCCGGCGCGATGCTGCTGATCGTCACCGGAGTGTTGAGTTGGGAAGACGTGAAAAGCGAGCGCGCGGCGTGGGATATTTTCATCTGGTACGGCGGCCTGATCCGGCTGAGCCAGGCGCTGAACGAATACGGCATCACCAGAGCGTTTGCGGACGGCGTCGCGAAAACGTTCAGCGGATTCGGGTGGATGGGCCTGTTCCTGATCGCGCTGCTGATCTATTTCTACGCGCACTACGCCTTTGCCAGCATCACCGGGCACCTGCTGGCGATGTTTCCGCCGTTCGTGGCGGTGCTGCTGACGAAAGGCGCGCCGATCGGCCTGATGGTGTTCTCGTTTGCGTGCTTCGCGAATTTTTCGGCCGGACTGACCAACTACGGCACCACGCCGACGCCGATTTTTTTCGCGCAAGGATACGTGTCGCTGAAAAAATGGTGGTTGGTCGGCGCGGTGGTGAGCGTTTTCAACCTGATCATCTGGATGACGGTCGGGTTCGGGTGGTGGAAGTTGATCCGCATCTGGTAGGAGGAATTTTATGAGCAATGCGCTGCATCCCGATCTGGCCGGCAGGGTCGCTGTGGTCACCGGATCGAGCCGTGGGATCGGAAAGGCATTGGCGCTGCGGCTGGCGCGCGAAGGCGCCGACGTGGTGGTGGCGGCGAAAAGCGAGCGGTCGAGTGAAAAACTTCCCGGGTCGATTTACGATACCGCCGACGAGATTCGCTCGCTGGGCCGCCGCGCACTGGCGGTTCCGACCGATGTGCGCAGCGAGGACGCGGTTCGCAATATGATGGAGCGCACGGTCGCCGAATTCGGCCGCGTCGATATTCTGATCAACAACGCCGGCGCGCTGTGGTGGCAGAAGGTGATCGATACGCCGCCCAAGCGGTTCGACCTGATCATGGGCGTGAATGTTCGAGCGGCTTATCTGGCGTCGTACTATGCGCTGCCGCACATGGTGAAGCAGCATTGGGGCCACATTCTGAACATGTGTCCGGCCATTTCGACCACGCCGAATCCGGGGCGGGTGTGTTACATGATCACCAAGATGGGCATGGCGCGGCTGGCGATCGGGATTGCGGCCGAGCACGCCGCGGACGGCATTGCCGCGAATGCGCTGTGGCCGCGGACACTGATCGAGAGCCAGGCATCCATCAACTGGGGCATGTCGACTCGCGAGCAGTGGCGAACGCCGGAAATTTTGTGCGATGCGTCGATAGCCATTTTCGGGCAGGAGCCGCCGAGCTATTCGGGTCGCCAGACGCTCGATGAAGAAGTGCTGGCCGAACTGGCGGGGATGACGAATTTCGACGGGTACTGGTGCGAGGGCAAGCCGCCGGAGAGGCCCCTGTTTATTGACGGCCGATAGCCTCTAGAACTTGGGCCGCGTGACCCTCCGGCTTGACCTTCGGGAAGATTTTTTCGATTTTTCCATCGGCGGCGATGAGGAAAGTGGTCCGCTCGACGCCCATGTACTTGCGGCCATACATATTTTTCTCTTTCCAGACGCCGTAGGCTTCGGCGATGGCGTGATCGGGATCCGGGACGAAGGTGAAGCGAAAATCGTACTTTGCCGCGAATTTCTGCTGGGCTTCCGATTCGTCCGGAGAGATGCCGACGATTTCCGTCTCGCGGCTGGTAAATTTCCTGGAAGCATCCCGGAATTCGCACGCTTCCTTAGTGCAGCCCGGTGTGTCAGACTTCGGGAAGAAGAAAAGGACCACGCGGCGGCCGCGAAGTTTCGAAAGCTGAAAGGCGCCGACGTGGATTGCGGGTGCCCGAGCGCCAGGTTGGAGAGCCATAAGACGAAATTGTAGACTAAATATTATGAGAATCCTAAGCCACTTCCGAGGGAGTTTGATCGCCGCCGGCTGTTTTGCGCTAATGATCGCCGGGCCGAAGATGTTCGGGCAAAAAGCGGGCGACGCGGAAAAAGGAAAAGACGTGTTCGAATCGAACTGCTCGGTGTGTCACAACGCCGACAGCGAAGAGAAGAAGATGGGCCCGGGGTTGAAGGGCCTGTTCAAGCACGACAAACTGCACAACGGCAAAAAACCGAACGACGCGAACGTGCGGGCGATCATCAACGCCGGCGGCGGCGGGATGCCGGCTTATGGCGACATGTTGAGCGACGAAGAGAAAGACAACGTGATCGCGTACCTCAAGACGCTGTAGTATTGTGCGCGATCGAGCAAGGCTGTTACTCTGAATAAGAGCACCATTCGCGGTCCAAGCGTCCCCATCGTCTAGCCCGGCCTAGGACATCGCCCTTTCACGGCGGTAACGGGGGTTCGAATCCCCCTGGGGACGCCAAATCCGGAACTTCCGACATCGGTACTCGGGTGAAGCACTCATCTCCATAAACCAAGGGGCCATGGCGACATCGGTACGCTCGTGTCATGGACAGGCCAGGCGTCTTGGCTTTTAATTGGCTCATGGCACGATGTAATTCTTGCAACGGCGTTTTGACGCGGACCGATCGGGAGTGTTACGTGTGCGGTGAACCCATCCCTGGAGTACCCAGAGCGAGTTGGTTCTCCCTGCTGCGAAAGCGGCCTCAAGGGGCATCCGCACCGATGAAGAGGGTCACCCTAACAGATGCAAATCAACCGTCCCCGAGCGCTTCTTAGCGCAGGAACGTCTGTAGCTCCGCCAGGGTTTCCTGGGGAGCGCTCTCCTGCAGCGAGTGGTTTCCGGGCAGACCCTTGCCGCTGACGTTCACGCCTTCGTCTTTCCAGATTTTGAGCACGTCGTACAGTTTCCCCATGGCTCCGTTGGCGGCCCACAGCGCCAGCACGGGGCACTGGATTTTCTTACCCGCCTGGATGTCCGCGGCGTCGATCGCCAGGTCGCTGGAAGCGGAAGCACGATAGTCCTCGCCCATGGCGTGAAGGGTCGCGAGGTCGGTGTTGTGACGAAGATACTCCTTCTGGACCGGATCGGTGGCGCGGGCTGCCTGGGCATTGTTGGCGATCTTGAGCTCGTTCTCGGGAGCCGGCGCACGGCGAAGATAATTGAACCAGTGAAAATAGGCCTGTACGAAATCGATGGTGACGTGGGAGTAAAGGTAGTGCGCCGGCACGATGTCCATTACCACGAGTTTCCGCACGCGATCCGGATGATCGAGCGCCATGCGCCGTCCCACGCGTCCGC
>Ga0182024_10019226_pt1 | contig 12619 bp, 12 predicted proteins | sample P32metaG_FD_120480 | JGI IMG/M metagenome (GOLD analysis project Ga0182024, IMG submission 120480) | Permafrost microbial communities from Stordalen Mire, Sweden - P3-2 metaG (Illumina Assembly) | ecosystem: Environmental > Terrestrial > Soil > Wetlands > Permafrost | place: Sweden: Stordalen... | reverse complement strand
GAAAACATCTGTTCGAGTTCGCACTCGAAGAGCAGCGGAATCATGACGGCCAAAGAATGTGTGGGATGGGTTCGAGCCCGCTCCTCGCGTTCGCGTTGCCAGACGGATCGGATGGCGGGGTGGGTGATTTCGTTCAACTTTACCCGCAGCAGCGGGTCGGCAAAAACGAGTCTACCCAAGACCTTTCGGTCAATCGACTGGTCAGGTTGTAGTATGGACGACCCGAAAGCGTCAACCACATTTTTATAGGTCTCCTCTCCCGGCTGCATCACTTGATGCGCAATCCGGTCGGTATCGATGACCTGCCAGCCCCTCGCACGCAGGCCTTCCGCCAGTGTCGATTTGCCGCATGCGATGCCTCCGGTGAGACCGATGGACCGTGTCATGATTCCCTGGAATTCCCCTTGATTGCGCCAGATTCTTCACTGGATGCGCTTTTCCCCCGATAAATATGATCGATGATGAAAAGGGGCCGTCCTTTCGATTCAAGATAGATCTGACCAAGATATTCGCCCATGATACCCAGGACGAAAAGCTGGGCCGAACCGATCAAAAGCACGACGACCATAAGACTGGACCAACCCGCGACGACGTGGCCGGTCAACCAGCTCCATAAGACATAGATGAGACTAAGAACCGCCAGCAACCCGATCATCAAGCCCACATAAATGGCGATTTTGAGAGGTTTGACGGAAAAGCCGGTGATGGCAACGAAAGCGAAACGGATCATCTTTGCCCAGGGATATTTGGAAGTGCCGGCAAATCGCGCCTGTCGCTCATAGTAAAGAGGCCGCTGGCGAAAACCCACCCAGCTGACCATCCCCCGAACGAAGCGATGCCGTTCAGGCATGGAAAGAAAAACATTGAGCGAGCGCCGGGACATGAGTCGAAAATCACCCGTGTCGGCCGGAATATCTATATCGGACATTTGCCGAAGGAGCCGATAAAAGAACTGCGCGGTTTTCAACTTGAGCCAGGTTTCGCCGCTCCGATGCTTGCGAACGCCGTAGACCACTTCGCAGCCCTCGTCCATGACCTTCATCATCTCGGGCAAAAGCTCGGGCGGATCCTGCAAATCGGCGTCGAGGATCAGGATGCGTTCGCCCTGGGCGACGGTCAGACCGGCGGTCAGGGCCAGTTGATGGCCGTGATTGCGGGAGAGACTCACCCCGACAACATGCGGATCGAACTGGCAGATCGACTGAATGGCCGGCCAGGTCTCATCGGTGGACCCATCATCGATGAAGATGATTTCGTACGTGGATCGATAGGGAAGGCAAACGCTGGTCAAACGGCGATAAGTCTCTCCGATCACCTCCGCCTCATTAAAGCAGGGTGTTACCACCGAAAGTTTGATCGCCGATTGACTCATGGACATTGGTTTGTTCTGCGCCGCAAAAAATTATAGATTCGACGGAACTCCAATCAGTTGGTGAAGACCGGCGATTTCCTCCGGCGTGGAAGGCCGGACGCGATCATAAGCATAAACATGAATTCCGCCGTCGAGAATAAAGCTTTCCGGGTCCTTGACGAACGCCTGGGCGAATCCCTGACCGGCAAGAAAGAGCCGCACCGGAACCGTGACGACTTTTTGTTCACGGGTGAGGTGGGTTTGCAGGGGCACGGCAACCAGGACGAGACGCGCCGTGACCAGTTCGTCTGGAAAACCATCCCGCGCATCGATGTCATGTGTTCTGGAAATGTAAGCTACAACAGGAAATGACCGATCCAAGGATATCCCCGCACACGCGAGGTGCCACGAGTTAAATTTGGTGCTCGAGGAAAGAAGATAGACGCACGGGCTTGGAGAATCCGCCGTCACTTTTCCGGCAATGAACTGAAGGAGCGCCTCGATCTGCGGCAAATCATGCCGTCTTTCCGGGACGAATCTCACCTGCGGCAGCACGGCATCGGCCAGTTTGGAAGGCGGGAGCCACGAAGATAAAAACACGCGTTGAAAACCAAAACCGGCCAATAGAGCCACGACAAAAAGAAGCGCCCATCCGCAGAATCTGTCAGCGGGTCCATCGGAGGTCACCAGATTTCTGGAAAGCATGAGAGGGATGGCGACCAAACCAAGGCAAACCACCAAAGCCTGGTGATAGCCCATGGATTGCACGTGTGAGAATAAAACGGCTGCCAGACCGGCGGGAACAAAAACATAATATATTTCTCGCCGGACGGCGGCCAAGCCCAGGGCGGCGAGGAAGGAAATCAACGCCAGGATGAGCTGTCCCACACCGTAATACTGACCGATATGACCCACATTATCCGCAATGGCCGCCCACCACGTATCGCCCTGTTGATAGGCGGAATAGGTATGAGAATAATTGGGTTTAAGCCGGTGCACCGACAGGGGGAATGTCACCACACCATAGATACCGACAAATGCAACCCCGGAAACAACAGGATTGAAGATTGCGGTCCACAGCGATTGCCAGGAGAAAGTCCGGGAGCGCAACGCGTCACGTATATGATAGAAAACCGCCTCCGCGAAGGCGGCCATCAAGAGGCCGGCCGAAAGAAAGACAAACCAGCGTCTGAACAGGGCCAGCAGGGCCAGGGCCGCTCCGATTCCCACCCAAAGAAAAACATGGCGTGACCGGATATCGCTTCGAATAAGAAGAACCGTGGCGATGCACGCACAAATCAGTCCTCCCACATCCTCATATCCAAGAAGCGTCACGATCCAGGGCAGAGGAGTTAGCAGAAGACAGGACAGCGCCATGACCGACCAAACCACCCCCGTCCATGTGGCAGAAACGGCTTTTATCAGCAAAAACAGGATGCAGGATAGGGCGGGAATTGCCCAAAAGATCACATTGGCCAGAATATAACTGAGCCTGGAGTCTCCCCATACCGCCATGACCAGGGCGGCAGGCGTCATCGGAATAGCATTGTATTCGCTATGGAGCGACCAGACGATCGCCCACAGGCCCTGGAAAATATTGTGCCTCGTCGTATCGGCCAACCCCATGGTCATGAGCCAGAAATTTGCGTTATCCCAAGTGTAGATCGTATGTTCGGCCAGCACAAACCGGGCAGCCCAATCGATCAGAAGGATCGCGAGAATGATCCAACAGGCGAGGATAACCACCGGCTTTGAATTAACTTCTTTCATGGAATCTAAGCCGGACCGAAAATCGGATACTGCGCCTTAAAGCCGCGCCACCTGGACGGAAAGAATGCCGGGGTCGGCTTCGATTTCCTTGACCAGTTCCGCGCTCGGCGTGCTGTCGAGATTGAGGACGCTCAGCGCCTTGCCGCCGGTTTCGCCCCGGCTCAGCGACATGCTCGCGATATTGATCTGTTGTTTGGCCAGCAGCGTGCCGATCCAGCCGACCATGCCGGGACGGTCCTGGTTTTCGACGATGAGCAGGATGCCTTCGGGACTCGCCTCCAGATTATGCCCGTTCAGCCGCACGATGCGCGGATGCACGCCGTAGATCGTCGCGCCGACTTCGTAACGGAGGTCGCCCTTCGTCGCTTCAACCGTGATGAGGTCGGTGAATTCCCCGCCTTCGGCGCTCTTGGTTTCCATGACTTTCAAGCCGAGGTTCTGCGCGGCCTTGGGCGCGTTGACTTCGTTGACCGCGACTTCCGCACACTGGAAAAGCAGCCCCTTCAGCACCGCCCGCGTGATCGGCACGGTTTCCGTTTCGCTCACCTTGCCGGTGTAGTTGATCGTCAGCGTCTCGAGGCCGGTCGGCGCGATTTGGGCGAGAAGCCGTCCCAATTTTTCACCCAGACTGAGGTAGGGACGAATCAGCGACAGCGTGCGCAGGTCGACATTCGGCACGTTGACCGCGTTGTTGACAATTCCATTCAGGAGAAATTCGGAAACGGCCTGCGCGATTTCGACGCCGACGCTTTCCTGTGCCTCGGACGTCGATGCGCCCAGGTGCGGCGTCAGCACCACGTTCGGCAGCGCGCGGAACGGAAGATCGTCCGCGGGCGGTTCCTTTTCGTAAACATCAAGCGCGGCTCCGCCGACGTGCCCGCTTTGCAGCGCGGCCAGCAACGCGGCTTCCTCGACCAGGCCACCCCGCGCGCAGTTGATGATCCGCACGCCCGGTTTGCATTGGGCCAGAGTTTTCGCGTTGAGAATATTCTTCGTCTCCGCCGTCATCGGCATGTGCACCGTGATGAAATCGGCGCGCGTCAGCAACGCGGCGAGATCGTCCGCCAGTTCCACCTGCAGGCTGCGGGCCCGGCTTTGCACAAGGTAGGGATCGAACGCAATGACGTTCATGCCGAAAGCGATGGCCCGGCGCGCGACCTCGCCGCCGATGCGGCCCATGCCGACAATACCGAGCGTCTTGCCGCAAAGTTCCGTACCCTCGAATGATTTGCGGTCCCACTTGCCCGCAACCATGGAGGCGTGGGCCTGGGGAATTTTCCGCGCGAGCGAAAGCAGGAGGGAAAAGGTATGTTCCGCCGTCGAGATGGTATTGCCGCCGGGCGTGTTCATCACCACGATGCCGCGCTCCGTGGCGGCCTCGACATTGACATTATCGACGCCGACGCCGGCGCGCCCGATGACCTTCAGCCGCTTCGCCGCGGCGAGCGCCTTGGGGGTCACTTTGGTTGCGCTCCGGATAATCAGCGCGTCAAGTTCGCCGATACGGGCGATCAGTTCGTCTTCTTTGAGACCTCCACTGGTCTCGACTTGAAAATGGGGGCTCTCCGCGAGGACAGCAATGCCTTTGGGTGAAACGCCGTCAGCGGCCAGTATGCGATAAGTTGTCACCCGCCGACTCTCTCGGAACAGGGGCGAAATGTCAAACTTGAGCGATGATTCCGTAGCAGGTGCGGAGATTTCAGGCCGCAATTCCGCTTGAAAACGTTGCGAAGAGCTTTGTTCTCAACTTTTTACATAAAATACGTAATAACTGCCGATGAAAAGGTTGTGAATAACATTTTTTACTAAGAAAGGTAAAAAGACTTGCTCGCCTGCCAACATCCCTTTAATCTGCGAAACGACTCGGATAACTCCTAGCTAAAGAAGATAAAAACGCCTAAAAAGACTGCCACATCAGTACGTTATGAAAAGCAAACTTCTGCGAAAATTAGCCAAGAGTCAGAAATATCTGATTTTAGCCGAGATCAAGCGAAGCCAAGGGCTTTCGGTATCGCAATTGTGCGAGCGAATTAATCTCTCTTACATGGGAGTGAAACAGCACTGCGTTGCCCTGGAAAAAGACGGCTACCTCGATACCTGGCGTCGCCCGAAGGGAATGGGCCGGCCCGAAAAAGCCTACCGGCTGACGCTGATGGCGCAGGAGTTTTTTCCCTCTGAACATACCAATTTCACCAGCGAAATTTTGAAGAGCCTCGAGCAGGTTTACGGTCCCGCCGCACCGGAAAAAATTCTCTATCAGATCTACCAAAACCTGACCGTCCGGTTGCAGGCGAAAGTCACCGGGCATACGCTCGAAGAACGGGCCCGTTCGTTCGCCACTCTGCGCGACCAGGACGGCTACATGAGCGAATACTACTTCAATCCCGACATTCAGCGCCACCAGATCATCGAATATAATTCGCCCATCTTGGTCGTTGCGGATCAATTCAAGATTTTGACCCAGTTGGAAAACAACCTGATGGAAAATATTCTCGGCGTGCGGGTGCAGCGCGAGGAAGAACGGGTCTCCGGCCTCTACAAGTGCCAGTTCACGCTGCTGGATTGAAGCGTGGTTTCGCTAAAATACGGGCATGCTCCTTTACATTGGGGCCTGATAAGCTAAACTGTAGCGAAGAGGATCATTTATGAAAGAGACCAAAGAATACACGCTTTACAACGACACGGTGATGGATCACTTCCTGAACCCCCGCAACATGGGCGACGTGCAGGAAGCAGATGGCATCGGCGAAGTCGGCGCGGCGGCCTGCGGCGACATCATGAAAATTTCCCTCAAGATTCGCGACGGCAAAATCGAAGACGCCCGCTTCAAGACCTTCGGCTGCGGCAGCGCCATCGCTTCCTCCAGCATGGCCACCGAATTGATCAAGGGCCGCACCCTGGAAGAAGCCAAGAACTTTTCCAACCAGGAAGTCGTCGACGCCCTCGGCGGCCTGCCCCCGGTCAAGATTCATTGTTCCGTTCTGGCCGAGGAAGCGCTCAAGGCCGCCATCGAAGACTACGAGGCGAAACAGGCAAAGGCCGCTCCCCTCGCTGAAGCTGCCGCCTGAGTTCAAAGCAGGCGACACAGGACCGCCTTCTCTCTTTTGCTGTTGGCCTGATAATGGCTTGGCTGGTAGTCCCGGCCAAATCCGGTATATTTGATTCCCATGGATAAACGCTCCGTCTATCTCGATCACCAGACAACCACGCCCGTGCTGGAGGAAGCGCTGCAGGCCATGCTTCCCTATTTCCGGGAAGTCTACGGCTCGCCTTCCAGCCTCCACCGCTACGGGCTTCAGGTCCGCGAAGGCCTGAAGGAAGCGCGTCAGCAGATCGCCCGGATGATCAACGCCGAAAGCGACGAGGACCTCATTTTCACCTCCGGCGGCACCGAATCGTCCAATCTCGCCATCAAAGGTTTTGCCGACGCGAATATTCGCACGAAGGGCAATCACATCGTCATCTCGGCGATTGAACATCCCTCGGTCATGAACTCGGTCGAGTACCTGACCAAGCACGGTTTTGAAGTCACGCAGGTGCCGGTCGATACGATCGGCCGGATCAATCCCGAGGATGTCCGCGCGGCCATTACGCCTAAGACCGCCCTCGTTGCCGTCCATCTCGTCAATCACGACATCGGCACCATCCAGCCCGTCAAAGAGATTGCGAAGATCACCTCGGAAAAAGGCATCGCGCTCTACGCGGACGCTCTCGCCGCCGCCGGCTGGATGCCCATCGACGTGCAGGACCTCGGCGTGCAACTCCTCAGCTTCAGCCCTCACCGCTTTTACGGCCCGAAAGGAATCGGCGTGCTTTACCGCAACCGCAAGGCGCGCGTGACGAGCCATATCCACGGCGGCGTGCAGGAGGGCGGACGCCGGGCCGGAACGGAAAACGTGCCCGCGATCATCGGGGCGGGCGTCGCGGCGGACTTCGCCGTGCGCGAGATGGCGCAGCGCGTCGAACACGTCGCGATGCTGCAAAAGCGTCTCTACGACGGCCTCTGGAAACACATCCAATATCTCAAGCTCAACGGCCCCGTGCCGGGACCGCTTCGCATCTGCAATACGCTTAATCTCAGCACCGAATTCATCGAAGGCGAAGGCCAGCTCCTCTTGCTCGATTACCAGGGCATCGCGGTCGCGAGCGGATCGAGCTGCGTCAGCAAATCGCTCAAGGTTTCCCACGTGCTCAGCGCGATCAAACTCGATCACGCGCTGGCCCAGGGCAACATCATCATGAGCCTCGGCAAGGACAACACGATCGAAGACGTTGATTACGTGATCGAGACTTTCCCGAAGATCGTCGACAAGCTCCGCAACATGTCACCGATGTGGAAGGAATTCGAGGAAGGCGTCATCGATTCCGTCATCGCGCCCACGGGCCGCGGCAAATCGTTCACCCAGCACGCGGCCGATATTTCCGGCAAACCCGCGCATTAATTTTTCAGCATGTCCGCGCCGCTGACTTCCGAAACCGTCCTCGCGCAATTGCGCGGCGTCAAATATCCCGGTTACTCGCGGGACATTGTTTCGTTCGGCATGGTCAAGGATGTCCAGATCGACGGCACGCGCGTCTCGGTGCGGATCGCGGTGACGACCGCAGACGCGAAGGTCCCCAAACAAATCGAGGAGACGGCCACCGCCGCGCTCGAATCGATTCCCGGCGTCAGCGAAGCCACGGTCCATCTCGACGTCAGCGCGCCGGTGACCAAGGCGATGCAGGCCGAGGGCGGAGCGCTTCCGCAAACGAAGATCGACGGCATCAAGCACATCATCGCGGTCGCCAGCGGCAAGGGCGGTGTCGGCAAATCGACCGTCGCGGCGAATCTCGCCATCGCTTTGCGGGGAAAGAGCGGAGAAAAAAATCAGGCGCGGGTCGGCCTCTGCGATTGCGATATTTACGGACCCAGCATCGGCCTCATGTTCGGCACCAACGAACGACCCACCGCGACCGAAGCGGGCCGCATCCAGCCGATCCGCCGCTACGATCTCAACCTGATGAGCATGGGATTTCTCCTCGACGACAGCTCCCCGGCCATTCTGCGCGGGCCGATGGTCACGCGCTACACGCAGCAATTTCTGCGCAGCGTCGATTGGGGCGAACTCGATTATCTCATCCTCGATCTGCCTCCGGGAACGGGCGACATTCAATTGACCATCGTGCAAACGGTCGCGCTTTCCGGCGCGGTGATTGTCACCACGCCGCAGGAGGTCGCCTTGATCGACGCGCGCAAAGCGGCAACCATGTTTACCAAAGTAAATGTTCCCATTCTTGGCCTAGTCGAAAATATGAGTTATTTCCTCTGTCCCAATGATGGCAACCGCTACAACATTTTCGGTTCCGGCGGCGGCGAGCGGGAAGCGGCCCGCTTGGGCGTTTCCTTATTGGCACAAATCCCTTTGGAGATCAATTTGCGTGAATCAGGCGATAAAGGAGTGCCAGTCGCCTTTTCAGAACCCGATGGCGCCACGGGACGCCTCTTTCATCATATTTCAGAAGTCATTCGAAAACAATGTGTTACATGAGTTATATTCAATAAGATTATCGAATCGTCGACCAAATAATGTAAAGCATTTGACAAAATAGCTAGGGTCTCGTCTACTAGGTATATGTCGGATTCATCGGCACAAGAACGCGATAATATGTTCCACAAATCAGCCCTCTATCAGGAATTTCTGGCCGAGCGGGCGGAAATTCTTCGTCATAAATGGATCGAGAGCGAAAAAGTGGGACACGACATCGGCTTCGAAAAAGCCCTGCTCGACTGGATTGTCAAGCACCGGGCTGGCTGGCGCGCGCTGCGGCAGAATAAGCCCTCCAGTGGCGATTCCAATGGCCACAACGGCCATAACAATCTCGCAGCGGCCTAAACCCGCCGAAGGCTACCCTGCATTGACAGGCTGGTCACCTGCTTTTAAACTATCAGCATGACAGAAACCACCTTGCCCGCGGTCTCCCTGACCGAAAGCGCCGCCCGGCATATTGCCGAAATCATCGGCGAGCCCAATCCCGAAAACAAGGGCCTCCGCATTTATGTCGAAACCGGCGGGTGTTCCGGGATGTCCTACGCGATGGAAATCGCTTCCAGAAAGCCGGGCGACGAGGAATTTACCGCGCACGGCATGAAACTTTTTGTCGAGGATCGCGGGCTGGTTTATCTCGCCGGATCGGTCATCGATTACAAGGATGGACTAACCGGAGCCGGCTTCCGCATCACGAATCCGAACGCCAAGCAAACCTGCGGCTGCGGAAAGTCCTTTGAGGCGTAACTCGTCCCTCCGCTCTTCGCTCGGGGAGGCTGTTCATAAGGGGTATCGATCCGCCCGGCAAAATCTCCCGGCAATGTCGGTGCTCCTGGCGGCCATGTCCGCGTTGGTGGCCATTTATTATTGCTGGCCACGCGGAGCGTCCGTTCTCTCGCAGTATGCCGCGTGGCAAAACGCGGGCGGCATTTTGCGCACCGGTCTGGTGGCAGGATTCGCAGGCGGGATTCTTTCCGAACTGAGCGTGGTTTATATCTGCGATGGAGGACGCTGGAACCGCACCCACATCGAAAACATGATCTTCCGATTCGTGGTGTTTTCAATGGGCGGGATGGTCATCTATAAATTTTACGAGTGGCAAGCCTTCTGGTTCGGAGACGGACTTTCCTGGCGGGTGCTCCTTCCCAAAATCCTGGTCGATCAATTCATTTTCACGGTCTTTTGGGCCACCTCCTATCAAACGCTGACGTTCCGCTGGCAGGCCCTCCGTTTTTCGGGCTCGCGTTTGTGGAATGAGTTGGACGAAAATTTTGTCTTCGAGCGGATGCTCCCGGTCCTGGTGACCAACTGGATGTTCTGGATTCCAGGCGTCACGCTCGTCTATTCCATGCCCTTGATCCTCCAGATGCCCCTCAACATTTTCGCCACTGCCATCTGGAGCCTTCTCCTCGCTGGTTTGGCCAAAACCGCCGGTGTACCAGTCGCTGAAATGGGGCCGGGACTGGTTCTCGCCAGTGAGAACTCTTTGGCCGAGCCAGTCGAGTGAAGCGAACCAAGATTGCCAAAGGGGCGCGTCGTTCGCATAACTCCAGGAGGCTGTCCAAAAAATAGGCATAGGTCACGTGACGAGTAGAATTTGGGCCGAATCGAGGCGCGAACGACGAGGATAGCCGCAGTGCTACGTGAGGAGTGAGCAACGAAGAGATCGGCCCAAATTCGCCGTCACCCTCTGGGCCGAAGTTTTTTTGCCTTGGGGCTGTGTCGCTCGCTCGTCACGTACCGCAGAGGGTATGCTCCTCGCTCGGCTCCTTGCCCCAAGGCAAAAATCCTTTCGGCGTGACCTACGCCTATTTTTTGGACAGCCTCTTGGATGGATTTCTCCCACTATTGGTCCTCGCGCCAGAAAAAAGTCGACGCCGCGCTGAATCGCCTCCTGCCCTCCGCCACCACCAAGCCGAAGACGATCCACGAGGCGATGCGTTACAGCATCTTCGCCGGTGGCAAACGGCTGCGGCCCGTCATCTGCCTGGCCACGGCGGAAGTGATCAGCGGAAAGAACGACGACGCCATTCCGCTCGCCTGCGCCGTCGAGTGCATCCACACCTATTCGCTGATCCACGACGATCTTCCCTCGATGGACAACGATGATTTCCGGCGCGGCAAACCGACCTCGCACAAGGTCTACGGCGAAGGCATTGCCGTGCTGGCGGGAGATGCGCTGCTGACCATCGCTTTTGAAATGGCGGCCTCGTGCAAAGGCTGGCCGCGCTACTCGCACGCCGCCGTCATCCACGAACTCGCCGTGGCCGCGGGAAGCCAGAAGCTCATCGCGGGCCAGGTCGCCGACCTCGAAGGCGAAGGCAAAAAAATCAGCCCGGCGGAATTGCGCTACATCCACGACAACAAAACCGCCGCGCTTATCTCGAGCTCGATCCGGCTCGGGGCCATGTCGGCGAACGCGACCCAAAACCAGCTCGAACGGCTGACCGATTTCGGCGAGAGCCTCGGGCTCGCCTTCCAGGTCATCGACGACATTCTCGACGTTACCCAGACCACGGAAAAACTCGGCAAGAGCGCCGGCAAGGACATCGCCGCGCAAAAGGCAACCTACCCGGCCCTGCTCGGCCTCGACAAGGCAAAGAAGGAAGCCGACCGCCTCACCGCTCGAGCGCGAGCCGCGCTGAAGCCCTTCGGCAAAGACGCCGCGCCGCTCGAAGCCATCGCTGATTTTCTTCTCAAGCGGGAGAGTTAGACCTGCGACCTTGAGTTATCCGTATAAATAGGTAAGATTTTGTCGATGAGCACAGTTGCGGAAATTGAAGCAGCGATCAGCAATCTGCCTCCGCAGGATTTTGCCCAAATCCGCGACTGGCTGCTGGAACGCGATAATCTTCTCTGGGACAAACAGATTGAAGAGGACGCGAAGGCTGGCCGACTGGATCACATTATCAAAGAAATCGAGAGTGACATCGCCGCAGGCAGAACCAAACCGTTGAATGAAGTCATCGACGGTTCCTAAGTTCTGGTCTGCTTATGCAGACTTGCCGATTCAGATCAAAACTGCGGCCAGAAAACAGTTTCGACTCTGGCTTAATAATCCGTCCCATCCCTCCCTTCAGTTTAAAAAAGTCGGGCCTTTTTGGTCGGCTCGCATCACAGAGGACTTTAGAGCGCTTTGTTATGCTAAAGATGGATCCTACTATTGGTTTTAGATCGGAAAGCACTCCGCGTATGACAGAATTTTAAAAGGCACCTAATAGGAATTGCGACAAGCTCAGGATGACGAGGCTTTTTTCCTACACACTTGTAACTGCCGGTTGCTTTGACTTTCGCCAACGCGGGCGCACAATTTTATCGTGAACCGCCGTTCGTTTCTTCGCTCCGTAGGCGGATGCGCTTGCGCCACGTTAATGCCGTCCGCGCTCTTTCTGGGTGAGCGCAACGCGGCGGCCATCGAGGCGGCGGACAACCTCGATTTGACGGGGAAGCTCCATCTGGCCGACGTGGCGCTTGGGGTCGCGAAAGCCGGTGGAGCGAGCTACGCGGACTTTCGCCTGTGCCGTTATCAGACCGAGTATCTCGAAGTCCGGGAACGGCGCCTGGAGGAATCCTCCACCGGGATAAGCGCCGGTTTCGCCGTGCGCGTGCTGCTCGACGGCACCTGGGGTTACGCGAGCAGTCCACTGGCCACGAAAGACGAGGTGCGGCGGACGACCTTGCGCGCCTTGGAAGTGGCCAAGGCGAGCCAGCCGTTGCAACTGCGCAAATTCGTTTTGGAAGACGTGCCGGTTTACCAGGACGAGTGGGTCATGCCGATGAAAGCCGATCCTTTTATCGTGCCAACCGACGAGAAGATCGCCCACATGCTGGCGATCAACGAAGCGGCACTGAAGGCCGGGGCCGATTACGCGACGATTGCCTTTGCCTTTGTGCGCGAGGAGAACTCTTTTGCGTCGAGCGTCGGCAGCCGGATCACCCAGACCCGCGTCCGCTCCATGCGCGACGCGCAAGT
>Ga0182024_10019225_pt1 | contig 12620 bp, 11 predicted proteins | sample P32metaG_FD_120480 | JGI IMG/M metagenome (GOLD analysis project Ga0182024, IMG submission 120480) | Permafrost microbial communities from Stordalen Mire, Sweden - P3-2 metaG (Illumina Assembly) | ecosystem: Environmental > Terrestrial > Soil > Wetlands > Permafrost | place: Sweden: Stordalen... | reverse complement strand
GTCGATCACCGGGTTGACCTTGTAGGCGTCGAACAGCGGCTGCTCACCCTGGTAGAGCTCGACCCGGCTGACCAGCTCCGGAGCGGTGCGTGTGAAGAACGAGACCAGTCGGTGGTGCTGATCGGGGTCGTCGACGACGGCACGCTCGAAGTGCTCTGAGAAGATGTCGCGAACGACCCGGACCGAAAGGTCCGCCTCCTGAAAAACCAGCGAGGGCGCCCGTGAGCTTTCGACGCGCTTCTCCAGCACCTCGTGCAGCTTGAACAGGTAGAGCATTTCGCGCTCGAAGTCGGCGCGGACCGCGCCGTGCGCGGCGGTGCGCACGATCGCGCCGCCACCGCGCAGGTCGAGCCCCTTGGTCTCCTTGCGAAGGCGCTCACGCTCGGCGTCCTCGAGCCGCCGCGAAACACCGACCCCCTCGCCGGTCGGCGTGTAGACCATGTAGCGCCCGGCGATCGTCAGCTCCATCGACAGGCGCGCGCCCTTCGTCTTCAGCGGATCCTTGACGACCTGGACGACGACCTCCTGCCCGGGCTTGAGCAGCGACGCGATGTCCTGCTGATCCTGGCCGGAGCCGCGACCGCGCCGGGGCGCCTCGACGCCCGGCAGCACGATCTCGTCGACGTGCAGGAAGCCGTTCTTGTCCAGGCCGATGTCGACAAACGCGGCCTCCAGCCCGACGAGGACGTTGTCAACGACCCCTTTGTAGATGTTGCCGACGATCGAGCGCGCACCGCGGCGCTCCAGGTACAGCTCGGCCACGCGGTAGCCACGACCGGGGTCCGCGCCACCGCCGCCCCGTCGTTTCGAGGCGCCGGGGGTGCCGGAGGCCTCCAGCAGCGCAACGCGGGTCTCGCCGCGATCGACGCTGACCAGTACTTGCTTTTTCACGAGTGATTTCCATTTCTACTAGAAGCTGAGCACTCGGCCCTTCGTCCCAGCCGCGATGCGCGCCTGCGCATGGATCGACTGGAGCAGGCCTAGCGCCAGGAACGTGGTTAGCACCGAGGAGCCGCCGTAGCTCAGCAGGGGCAACGTCACGCCGGTGACGGGGAGGATGTCCACCGCCACGCCGACGTTGACGAACACCTGGAAAGCGAGCATCGCGACGACTCCGGCGGCGATCAGCGCGCCGAACAGGTTCTTGGCGGCCGCGACGATTCGCAGCGTCCGCCAGATGATCAACGCGTACAGCGATAAAACGAACGCGGCGCCGGCGAAGCCGAAACGCTCCGCCAGCGCCGCGAAGATGAAGTCCGTGGTGTTGAGGGGGACGAAGTTGGCAGCGGTGTTGGTCGCGACAGCACCGAGGCCGAACTTCTGGCCCGCGCCGATCGCGGTCACCGAGTTCTGCTGCTGGTAGAGCGCGTTCGAAATCTGCTTCGCGGGGACCGCGCCGGGGTCGAGGAACGCGGTCAGGCGGTCCGCCTGGTAGGTGTGGAAGCCGACCAGCGGGCCGACGATCAGGACCAGCGCCAGCGCGGCCACGCCGAGCGCGAGCACGGCGGCCAGGTAGCGCGACTCGACCCCCGCGATGTAGAGCACGGCGAAGGCCGCCGCGATGTAGACCAGCGCCGAGCCGAGATCGGGCTCGGCGATCACGAGCATCGTCGGCACAAGCACGAGCAGCATCACGCGCGCCACGAGCTGGCGGCCCGAGGTCCGCCGCGAGCTGTCGACGACGAACGCCGCCATGAACACGATCAGCAGCACCTTGGCGAGCTCGGAGGCCTGGAAGGAGAAGACGGAGATCCCGATCGAGCGCGTCGAGACCCCGCCGATGCTCTTGCCGACCGCGAGCACGATCAGGATCCCGCCGATCAGGATCACGTAGAGGCCCCATTTCAGCTCGCGCAGCCGCGGGTAGTCGAAGCGCGACAGCACCAGCATCGCGATCAGCCCGACCGCGAGGTAGCCGCCCTGGCGCACCATCTGCGCGTGGCTGATGCCGCCGAGCGTGACGAGCGACACCACGCCGAGGGCGATCGCGGCCGCGGCCAGGATCGGATCGAGCCCGATCCTGATCGAGCGCGGCTCGAGCGTCGCCGGGTCGCGTCCGCGTTGCGGCGCCTGGATCGGGGTGCTGACCATCACAGATCCGTGCTCGTGCCGGCGACCCAGTGCTTCGGCAGACCGAACCACTGCGAGAGCATCAGGCGCACGGCCGGCGCGGCCGCGGCGGCGCCGAAACCGCCCTGCTCGACGGTGACGGCGATCACGATCGGGCGCTTGGCGTCGGGCGCGTAGGCGACGTACCACGACTGGTCCTTCTGACCGGCGTGCACGGCGGTGCCCGTCTTGCCGTACACGGTGCGCGGGAAGCTGCCGAAGGTGGCGTAGGAGGTGCCGCTCGGACTCTGCGCCGCTCCGTGCAGGCCGGCCATCACCAGCGCCTGATAGGCGAGGTTGATCGGGATCCTGCGGTACGTCGGCGCCGGCAGCTGCTGCACGAGCGCCCCGGCGGGCGAGAGGATCTCGGTGCCGATCTTGGGCGACCACACCTTGCCGCCGTTGACGATCGCCGAGTAGGCGATCGCCATCTGCAGCGGGCTTGCGAGCAGGTAGCCCTGACCGGTGGCGAGCAGGACGTTCTGGCCGATCGTCCAGGGAAGCTGGAGGTAGCCCTGGGCGCAGGCCGTGATCGCGAGCTGCGCCTTCGCGTAGGCGGGCTTGGGATGGCTGCCGGAGCAGGCCTGGGCGAGGTACTGGGCGTTGAGCGCATGGACATAGGCCTTGTCCGGCACGACGCCGGCATTGCCGCCGCCCGGGAGGTCGATCCCGGGGGAGCTGCCGAGCCCGAGCGCGCGCGCCTGCGCCTGGATCGGCAATGAGCCGCCGTTGGCGGCGGCCCCGACCTTGTAGAAGTAGGTGTCCACCGACTGCGTCAGCGCGCCGACCAGATCGACGCTGCCGTAGTCGGTGCCGCCCGAGTTGCAGAACTTCTGCGTCGTGCCGAAGGTCACGCACGACCCGGCGCCCAGCAGCGTCTGGGCGGTGATCAGCCCGGCGTTCAGGGCGCCGAGCGCGGTGATCGGCTTGAACGTCGATCCGGTCGGGTAGCGGCCGTCGATCGCCCGGTCGACGAGCGCGTGGTCCTCGGCGAGGCTCGCGTTGTAGGTCTTGGTGGTCGGGGTGGTGGCGAAATCGTTGGCGTTGTAGGTCGGCACCGAGCCCAGCGCGAGGACTCGTCCGGTGGTCGGGTCGATCGCGACGAACGCTGCGGCCGGCGCCGGGTCGCCGTTCAGGCGCGCCCTGTTCTCGGCCTCGTCGACCGCGATGTAGCCCTCCTTCTCCAGCCCGAGGTCGAGCGACGTGCTGAGCTGATCTCCCGGCACCGGCTGCCTGGTGCTCGACCTGGCGGCGATCGGGTAGCCGGCGGCGTCGACATCGACGTGATCCACGCCGGGAGTGCCCTGGAGGTAGCTCTGGTATTCGGCCTCGAGCCCGGACTGGCCGACCACGCTGCCGGCCGTGACCCCCTTGTACGGCGCCGCGTTCAGCTCCGCCGTGGTGAGCTGTCCCAGCCCTCCGAGGACGACGGCGCCGATGTCGCCCTCCGGGTAGGAGCGCAGATAGGCGGGGCGGACGATCACTCCTGGGAACAGTTGCTTGTGCCCTTCGATGTAGTACAGCGCGTAGGTTCCGACGTCGTCCATGATGTCGGTCGGCGCGTATCCGGGCGGTGCGATCGCCACGTCGTCGACGATCTTGCGGATCGACTGCCAGCTGACCGCGAGAACCCGCCCGAGCCGGCGGTACACCAGCTGCCGTTGCGGACCCGCCGGCGGCAGGTCGTCGGCGACGATCGCCACCTCCGGCGCGACGCGAAAGCCGGCCAGCACGTTCCCGTGGCTGTCGAGGATGTTGCCTCGCGGCGGCGGGATCGCGATCGGGCGGACCACCTCCGCGGTCGCCTTCGCGGCGTTCTGGGTGCCGGTCAAAACCTGCAGATACCACAGGCGGAAGGCCAGCACGCCGAACAGCACGAACATCAGCACGCCGAGCACGCCGACGCGCCGCAAGAGCTGCGGTGGCAGCGGCGCGCGGCGCTGGAGCGGGCTCTCGATCACGAGCGAGAGAGCGGGCTCAGGCCGCCGGTCGTATACGCGCGCCGGCGGCGCCGGCGTGGGTCCTCGGGTAGCGCCGGAATCAGCCAGCGGCGCACCAGCGAGTAGACCGGAACGGCGATCAGCGAGTTCAACGCGATGGTCAGCAGGATGTCACGCAGCAGCAGCAGGCTGACCGGCGCGGTGACGCCGAGCGTGAACTCCAGCACCGCGTAGCCGCACGATGCGACCGCGGTCGCCGCCGCCCCGAGCGCGAGCGGGGTGAACGGCGCCTCGGGCGCGCGCAGTTCGCGCACGCGCCCGGCGGCGTAGCCCACGAGCACGTAGACCAGCGCCGAGACGCCGAGCGTCTGCGCGAAGGCGAGGTCGACGAAGATGCCCACACCGAAGCCGAACAGCGCCCCCGAGAGGGCGCCCGTGAGGAAGCCGGCAGCGGCCACCACGAGCGGCGAGAGATCGGCGTTGACGCCGAGGATCCGCACCTGCGCGACGCCCGCGATCTGCACGAGCACGGAGACGAAGGCCAGCACCGCGAGCCGGAGCGCCAGGTTCGTCGTGTCGCTCACGACCCGGGCACCCTGGTCAGCACCTGCACGTTCTGCAGCGAGGTCAGGTTGGCGGCCGGCGTGACCGTGATCGTGCCCAGCGGGTTGGCGGCGGACGGGACCCCCGTCACCTGGCCGATCACGATGTTGGCCGGGAACAGCGACGCGCCGCCGGTGAGGCGCTCGCCGGCGGTCACGATCAGGTCGCCCACCTTCACCGTGGCTGGCTCGGAGACGTCGACCATCTGCAGCTCACCCGGGTTTCCCGCCTGCGGCTCGATCGCCCCCAGCTCGCGGCTCGAGCTGTCGCGCGCCGCCACGCCGGAGGAGGGGTCGTTGATCAGAGTGACGATCGCCGAGTCCGCGGCGACGGCGGTGACCGTCCCGATCAGGCCGTCCGGGTCGAGGACAGGGTCGTTGACGCTGACGCCGTCCCCCGAGCCGGCGTTGATCGTCACGTGGCTGACCCACAGGGCCTCCGGCTGGACGATCACGCTCGCATCGACGGGCGCGTCGCCGCCCAGCTGGAGCGCGCTGTCCATCTGCTGGAACTTCGCCGCGTCGGCGCTCGCGTGCTGCTGCGCCTGGAGCGCGACAAGCTTCGCCTCGAGCGATGCCACCTGCTTCTGCAGCTTGTCGCGCTGGCCGGCTGCGTGGAAGACGTCGCCGACCCAGTTGAAGAGGTCGTGGACGGGGGTCAGCGCCTTGCTGGCACCGGTCTCGACCGGCGAGAGCACGTCGAGGAACCCGCTCTGCACCGTGTGCAGAGGGCCGCCGCCCGAGCCTCCGAAGCTCGCGCTGATCAGGATCAGGGAGAGGACGACGAGCAGTGCGAGCACAGCCCGGCGTCGGCGAACGGTCTTGTCATGCACGATGAAGTTGGGGTCGCGTTGAAGGGTGGGGGCGTATCGCCCGAAGGCTGGTGTTCGGAGCGCGTCGTCATCGGCCTCATCAGCGTCGGCGGCGCCGGCCGTTGCGGCCGCTGGCGCGGTTGGTGCGGTGGATGACCTCGAACTCCTCGAGCGAGCGGCCCGAGCCGACCGCCACACATGTCAGTGGCGACTCGGCGAGGTGCGTGGGTATCTGAGTCTCGTCGCGGATGCGGTCGGCGAGTCCCTGCAGTAGGGCTCCGCCGCCGGCGAGCACGATGCCGCGGTCCATGATGTCGGAGGCCAGCTCCGGCGGCGTGCGGTCGAGCGTGGCCTTGATCGCGTCGATGATCTGCGAGAGCGGCTCCTCGATCGCGGCGCGCAGCTCCTCGCTTGTCAGCACCACCGTCTTCGGCAGTCCGGACACCATGTCGCGGCCGCGGATCTCGGCCTGCAGCTCTTCGGCCATCGGGAATGCCGAGCCGATCTCGAGCTTCAGCTCCTCGGCCGTCTGCTGTCCGATCAGCAGCTTGTACTCGCGCTTGGCGTAGTTGATGATCGCCTCGTCGAGCTCGTCGCCGGCGATCCGAATCGACTGTGAGACGACGATCCCGCCGAGCGAGATCACCGCAACCTCGGAGGTGCCGCCGCCGATGTCGACGACCATCGACCCGGTCGGTTCCCCCACCGGCAGCCCGGCGCCGATCGCGGCGGCCATCGGCTCCTCGATCAGGTAGGCCTGGCGCGCGCCGGCCGACAGGCACGCCTCCTCGACCGCGCGCTTCTCGACGCCGGTCACCCCGGAGGGCACGCAGACCACGACGCGCGGGTGCGCGAAGCGGCTCTGGTGCACCTTCTGGATGAAGTGGCGCAGCATCTCCTCGGTCACGTCGAAGTCGGCGATCACGCCGTCCTTGAGCGGCCGGATCGCCGAGATCGTGCCCGGCGTGCGCCCGAGCATGCGCTTGGCCTCGATGCCGACGGCGTGCACCTCACCGGTGCGCGAGTCGATCGCGACAACGCTCGGCTCGGACAGCACGATGCCGCGCCCGCGAACGTACACGAGCGTGTTCGCCGTGCCGAGATCGACGGCCATATCGCGGCCGCCGAACCCGGTCATGTAGCTGAAGAAACCCATTTGGAGGCAGTGCGCAAGACGTGGATCGGAGCGGCCGCGCCGCGCCGCCTGCCCTCCGGTTTGCGGGGGACGGCTGAACGGAGGAGGCCCCCGCCTTGGAGTGAGCGCAGTGTAGCGGACACCGGCCTTCGCCCGGGATCGTTGCAGCCGGTGACGAGCGGCGTTAGCGCTGCAATTCAGCCTGATTTTGCGCCGTGAAACGATTGTTGCGCGCCGCCAGCAGCCCAGGGTGCGCCGCCAGCAGAGTGCCGACCGGCAGGCCGACCACGTTCGTCCAGTCGCCGGTGATCGATGCCACCAGCGCGGCACCGGCACCCTGGATCGCGTAGCCGCCCGCGCGCTCGCGCCACTCCTCGCTGCGCAGGTACCAATCGATCGTCGCCTCGTCGAGCGCGCGGAAGCTGACCTCGGTCGAGCAGGTCGCCGTGCGAGGCTCCGGCGCCAACCCGAGCAGCACGATCGCGCTGAGCACGGTGTGGGTCGCGCCGGAGAGCGCGTGCAGCGTCTCGCGTGCCTGCGCCCGATCCTCCGGCTTGCCCCACAGCCGACCGCCGAGCGAGACGACCGTGTCCACACCGAGCACCACCTCACCGGCCGCCGCAGCGACGGCGAGCGCCTTGCCCAGGGCGTTGTGGCGCGCGACCTCCTCGCCGTCCCCGATCTCGCGCTCCGCAAAGTCGGGCGGCCGCACGACGAACCGCACGCCGAGCGCTTCGAGCAACGCCCGGCGTTGCGGCGAACGCGAGGCCAGCACGAGCTCGTTGCGCTCAGCGGCCATGGTGGAATCCGTCTAAAGCTCGGGGAAGAAGATCCCGATCTCTCGCGCCGCCGACTGCGGTCCGTCCGAGCCGTGCACGAGGTTCTCGCCGGTGGCGATCGCCAGATCGCCGCGGATCGAGCCGGGGGCCGCCTCGAGCGGGTTGGTCGCGCCGATCACCTGGCGCGCGGCGGCGATCGCGGACGGCCCCTCGAGCACCATCGCGACCAGCGGGCCCGAGGTGATGAAGTGGACCAGCTCGCCGAAGAACGGCTTGGCGGCGTGCTCGGCGTAGTGGCGCTCGGCCAGCTCGTGCGTCATCGTGAGCACGCGCAGCGCGACCGGCACGAGGCCCTTGCGCTCGAAGCGCGCGAGGATCTCGCCGGTCAGGCGACGTGAGTAGGCATCGGGCTTGGCGAGAACGAGCGTACGTTCCATCGGGCTCCTCTATCGGCGGTTGACGGCGCTGGCGCGCAAAGCCTATGTACCGGGCGGCACGTCGCTGGCGAGCGCCTCGCGCCGGCGGCGCGGCGGATGCAGGCCGGAGACGACCGAGGCCTCGCAGTAGGGGCAGACGCTCCACGTCATCTCGAGCGGCCGCTGGCAGTTCGGACACGGGTCGCGCAGACGGCTGTGGCAGCTCGGGCAGATCACGAAGTCCTTCTCGACCTCGTGGCCGCAGTGCTGGCAGGCGTAGTAGGAGAGCTGCGCGAGCCGCGCCTCCGAGGCCTGCATCTCCAGCTCGCGCTCGCGGACGTCATCCAGAAATTCCGGCGGGCGCACGATCATGTACACGATCGTGCCGATGAACGGGAACAGCGCGGCCGCGGTCGCGCAGACGACGAGCACCGGATCGGCGATCCGCCGCTTGGCGTCGGTTCGCGTCCAGTAGATCATCGCCAGCCAGATGATCACCAGGAACAGGATCAGCAGGTTGATGGCGAGGTTGACGCCATCGTTCTAGATTCCGAAATATGCGAGCGTTGCAGGCACCTTTTCGCGAGTGTAGCTACAGGAACAGACGGCCGAACAGGTAGCCGATCCCGACGAACACGAGGATCACGAGCGCCACCGTGAGGGCGACGGCGCCGATCATCAAAAACAGCGACGGACCGTCGTCGTCGTTCACAGCCTCGAGCCTCCCGTGGTGCCCTGGGGGCGCAGCAGGTCCGCGATCAGATAGATCGAGCCGGTCGCCAGCACGACGCCGCCGTCACCAGCCAGCTCGCGAGCGCGCGCGAGCGCGCGGAGCGGATCGACGACCACCGTCGCGACCGCCCCGCCGATCTGTCCGGCGAGCGAGGCGAGCGTCGCCGCCGGCAGCGCCCGCGGACTCGTGCAGGCCGTGCAAACCACCTCGTCGCAGTGTATGAGCAGCCGGGCAAGCATTCCGGCGGCGTCCTTGTCGTCGAGGATCGAAATCACGGCGACCAGCCGGCGGCCGGCCGTGAAGGCCGGCAGCGACTCGGCGAGCGCCTCGAAGCCGCCGTCGTTGTGCGCGCCGTCGAGCAGCGTCACCGGTGTGCCGTCCAGCACCTCGAAGCGACCGCGCACGATCAGCTCGGCGGCCACCGCCGCGATCTGCTCGCGACCGCAGTCGCGACCGAGGAACGCCCGCACCGCGGCGCAGGCCGCGGCGAAGTTGCGTCGCTGGTATCCGCCGCCGGCACGAAGCTCAACCTCCACCTGAGCGTCTGAGGTGACCAGGGTGGCGCCGCGCTGCTCGGCGGTCGCCCGGGCCAGCTCCAGCGCGTCGCGAGCGAGGTCGGCGCCGACGACCAGCGTGGCCCCGGCGCGCACGACGTCCAGCTTCTCGCGCGCGATGTCGGCGACCGTCGGCCCCAGGTAGCGCGTGTGCTCGAGCCCCACGTTCGTCAGCACCGCCACGCGCGAGTCGATCACGTTCGTCGCGTCGTAGCGGCCGCCGAGCCCGGCCTCCACCACGGCCACCTCCACCTCCGCGGCCTCGAACTCGCACAGCGCCGCGGCCGTCAGCAGCTCGAACTGGGTGACGACATCGCCGGGCTCGGAGGCGGCGCGGTCGACCAGCCCGGCGGCGTGCACGGTGCGCGCGATCGCCGCGGCGAAGCGCTCCGGCGCGATGTCGCGCTCGGCGATCTGGATGCGCTCGCGATAGCTGAGCAGATGCGGCGAGGTGAAGCAGCCGACGCGGAGCCCCTCGCGCGCCAGCAGCGCGGCGATCATGCGCGTCGTCGAGGACTTGCCGTTGGTGCCGACGACATGGATCGTCGGGAAGGACTGCGTCGGGCGCTCGAGCACGTTGAGCATCCGGCGCATGCGGTCCAGGCCGAAGCGCATGCCGAAGCGCTCGCGCGCCAGCAGATGCGCTTCGGCGTCGTCGGCGCTCCAGTTCTCGTGAGGGTCGCGGGCGCGCGAGCTCACCCCGCACCTCCGCCCAGCCGGGCGAGCTCGCGCTCCAGGCCGGCCAGCTTCTCCCGCTCGGCGGCAACCAGCTCGGCTGGCGCGTTCGCGACGAAGGCGGCGTTCGCGAGCTTCGCGCGCAGGCGCTCGAGCTCGCGCTCGAGCCTGGCGATCTCGCGCGCGATGCGTTCCGCATGCGCGCTCAGATCGACACCGTCGAGGATCTCCAGCACGCCGCCGGGGATCGTCACGCTCGCCACCGCGGCCTCGCCGACGCCGCTCAGCGCCAGCCGCGCGATCCGTGCAAGCAGCGGTTCGAGCCCCGCGTAGCCGTCGGCGGCGAGGCGCGCGGCGAGCGTCGCGCCCGGCTTGACGCCAACCTCGTCGCGCCAGCCGCGGATCGCCTGGGTCGCCGCGATCACCCGCTCGAGCGCCGCCTCCGCGGCGGGATCGATCGCCGCGCCATCACCCGCCGGTCGGACCACGCCGGCGAGCAGCGCCTCGTGCGGCTCGCGCACGTACTGCCACAGCTCCTCGGTCACGAACGGCATCAGCGGGTGGGCGAGCGCCAGCGTCTCCCGCAGCAGGAAGCGCAACGTGGCGCGGAGCTCCGGCTCGCCGATCCGGCCCTTCACGAGCTCGATGTACCAGTCGCACAGATCGGCGTAGACGAAGTCGTAGAGCGCGAGCGCCGCACGCGAGAAGTCGTAGACGTCGATCCGCTCGCGCAGCTCGCGCTCGAAGCGCGCCAGGCGCGAGAGGATCCAGCGGTCCTCCACCGTCGTCGGCATCGCTTCGGCGGGCGTGGCCTCTTCTCCGAGGCTCAGCAGGACGAAGCGCGCCGCGTTGAACAGCTTGTTCGCCAGCCGCTCGCCCTGCTCGATCTTCTCGACGCTGTAGCGCACGTCCTGCGACGAGGACATCGCGAGCATGCCGAAGCGCACGGCGTCGGCGCCGCTGCGGTCGATCTCGACGAGCGGGTCGATCCCGGTGCCGAGCGACTTCGACATCCGGCGGCCGTCGGGCGCCTGGATCACCGAGGTGATGTAGACGTCGCGGAACGGGACGCGCCCCGTGAACTGCAGGCCCATCATGATCATCCGCGCGACCCAGAGATAGATGATCTCGCGCGCCGTGACGAGCGCGTCGGTCGGATAGAAGGCGCGCAGCTGCGGCGTCTGCTCGGGCCAGCCGAGCGTCGCGAACGGCCACAGCGCGCTCGAGAACCAGGTGTCGAGCACATCCGGGTCCTGGCGCACCGGGCCGTCGCAGGCGCCGCAGCGCTCCGGTGCGGCCACCGCGACGTAGGTCTCCTCGCAGGCGTCGCAGTAGTACACGGGCAGGCGGTGCCCCCACCACAGCTGCCGCGACACGCACCACGGGCGGATCTCCTCCATCCAGCGCAGATAGACGCCACCCCAGCGTTCCGGGAAGAAGCGGACATCGCCGCGCTCGACGGCGTCGATCGCCGGCGCCGCGAGCTCGTCCATGCGCATGAACCACTGCAGCGAGATCAGCGGCTCGATGCGCTCGCCCGAGCGGTGCGAGAACGGGACCGCGTGGGTGTGGGGCTCACGCGCCCGCAGCAGCCCCTCCGCCTCGAGCGCCGCGACGACGGCGCTCTGCGCGTCGGCGACGCGCAGCCCGGCGAAGGCCGGACCCGCCGACTCGCGCATGCACCCGTCCTCGCCGATCACGGAGAGAACCTCGAGCCCATGGCGGCGGCCGAGCTCGAAGTCGTTGGGGTCGTGGCCCGGCGTGACCTTCAGCGCGCCGGTGCCGAAATCACGCTTGACGTACTCGTCCGCGATGATCGGCAGCCGCCGGCCGACCAGCGGCAGGATGACCTCCCGCCCGACGAGGCTGCTGTAGCGCTCGTCCTCGGGGTGGACCGCGACGGCGACGTCGGCGAGCATCGTCTCCGGGCGCACCGTGGCGACGACGAGCTCGCCGCTCCCGTCGGCGAGCGGGTAGGCGATGCTGTACAGGGTGTCGGTCTCCTCGCGATCCTCGACCTCGAGGTCGGAGATCGCCGAGCCGCTCCCCGGGTCCCAGTTCACGAGGTAGTTGTCGCGCGTGATCAGGCCGCGCTCGTGGAGCGCGACGAACACGCGCAGGACCGCGTCGGCGTAGGCCGGGTCGAGCGTGAAACGCTCGTCCTCGTAATCGCATGACGCGCCGAGGCGCTTGTACTGCTCGACGATCGTCGAGCCGTACTCCTCGCGCCAGCGCCAGGTCCGCTCGATGAACGCCTCGCGCCCGAGCGCCTCGCGACTGCTCCCCTCGCGGATCAGCTGGCGCTCGACCTGGGTCTGGGTCGCGATGCCCGCATGATCGGTGCCAAAGATCCACTTGGCCCGCTGGCCGCGCATCCGCGCCTGGCGGATCAGCACATCCTGGATCGTGCCGCCGAACGCGTGGCCCATGTGCAGCGCGCCGGTGACGTTCGGCGGGGGGATCGCGATCGAATAGTTCTCCTCAGGCGTGCCGAGCGGCTCAGGATGAAACAGGCCAGAGTCCAGCCACTGCGCGATCAGACGCGGCTCGACCTCGGCCGGCTCGAACCGCGTGCGGGCTTCGAGTTCCTTGATGGGGCGTTGGGAGGACACCGCGAAGCCGTAGGCTACCGGCGCGTCCGATCAGGCCGCGAGGCCCGCCTCAGCCGGCCTCTTCGAGGCTCTCGCCGGCGGCGGCCGCGTCCTCGGGGACGGCCTCAGTCACGAGCGTCGGGGTGAGCCCCTTCTCCACGGTCTCGCGTGTGACGACGCATTTCTTGACATCGCGGCGCGACGGCAGCTCGAACTGCACCTCGAGCAGCACCTCCTCGATGATCGAGCGCAGGCCACGCGCGCCGGTCTCGCG
>Ga0182024_10019224_pt1 | contig 12621 bp, 14 predicted proteins | sample P32metaG_FD_120480 | JGI IMG/M metagenome (GOLD analysis project Ga0182024, IMG submission 120480) | Permafrost microbial communities from Stordalen Mire, Sweden - P3-2 metaG (Illumina Assembly) | ecosystem: Environmental > Terrestrial > Soil > Wetlands > Permafrost | place: Sweden: Stordalen... | reverse complement strand
GCGCTCATCGTGATCGGCCAGGGCCGGCTGCTCGCGCAGACCACGGTCGCCCAGCTGTCCGCCCGCGCCAGCTCACTGGAAGAAGCGTTCTTCCAGCTGACCGAGGGCGTCACCGACTATTCAGGGAGCCTGTGATCAGTACCGCGACGCTCCGCCACCGCGGCGCCAGCCCTGCCCGAGGCAGCTACGGTTTCCGCACCGTCGCCCGGATGGAGTGGCAGAAACTCCGCACGGTCCGCTCCACCTGGTACATCCTGGCCGTCTTCGCGGCCGCCATGATCGGCCTGGCCATGCTGGTGCTGAAAAATGAGAACTACGCGCAGATGTCCGCCGCCGGCCGCGCGTCCTTCGACCCCACCTACGACGCCTTCCTCGGGCTCGTGCTCGGCCAGCTGCTGCTCGGCGCCCTCGGCGTGCTCGCGATCACGACCGAGTACTCCTCCGGGATGATCCGCGCCACGTTCGCCGCGGCGCCCAGGCGTCCGCTGGTGCTGGCCGCGAAGGCAGCGGTGCTCGGGGCGGTCACCCTGGCGGCGGGGGAGATCTCCGCCTTCGCGGCGTTCTTCGCCGGCCAGGCCATGCTGAAGGCCCCGGCCCCGCACGCCACGCTCGGCCAGCCCGGCGTGCTGCGCGCGGTGGCGATGGCCGGCGCCTACCCGGCGCTGATCGCGCTTATCGGCCTGGGCATCGGCGCGATCATCCGGCACACCGCGGGCGCCATCTGTGCCCTGGCCGGCGTGGTGTTCGTGCTGCCGCTGCTGTTCTCACTAAGCAGCTCGCTCCGGAACACGGCCCAGAAGTTCCTGCCCGACACCATGCGGAATTCGCTGATCGCGGTCAAGCCGGTCGGGCACCTGCTGTCACCCGGGCTGACCTTCGGCCTGCTGTGCGGGTACGCGCTGGCCGCGCTCGCGGCCGGGGCCTGGGCGCTCGCCCGCCGTGATGCCTGACCTGCCGGTCTGCGCGTCCGGCCCGCCCCAGGTCTGCGGCTTTAGGCTGGGGCCATGACCATGTCGTTCCCCTCCGCGGTCCGGGGCTGGCAGCCGGGCGCCAGGTTCCTTGCCCGCGTGGGGCGTCGCACGCTCGTGGACTCGCTGTACCTGCTTACGGCGCCGGTGACCGCCGCGGCTGGCCTGCTGCTGGTGCTCGGTGGCCTGTGCGCCGGAACGGCCGGCTTGCTGCTGCCGGGCGGGTCGCCGGTCCCGCCCGGCGCTCTGGCGCCGGTGCGGTGGTGCGCCGACCTGGAACGGTGGCGGATCGCCAGGGTGCGCTCCCCGGCCGCCGGGGCGCAGGGCGCGGGCCGGCGGCCGAGACCGAAACAGGCACCCGCCGCGGCCGACCCAGGGCTGTGGCTCGGCGTGGCGCACGCGGTGGTGGTGATCCCCATCGCGCTGGTCACCTCCGTGGTGACGGCGCTGTGGTGGCTCGTCGGCCTCGCTTTCGCCACGTTCGGCCTGCGCCACCCGTACCTGTCCTCCGGGTCGCTGCGGCCCATGTTCCTGTACGCGGGCAGCGCTCAGTCCCACATCGCCGTGAGCCTGGGGCTGATGTCGCCAGCCGTGCGGGTCGCCTTCGATACCGTGGTCGGCCTGCTGCTGCTGTTCACGCTGCCGCTGGTGACCCGGGCGTGCGTCGCCGCCCAGGCCGGGCTGGGGCAGGCGCTGCTGTCTGACACGTCCGCGCTGCACCGCAGGATCAGCGGGCTGGAGCAGGAGCGGGACACCGCCCGCGCGCAGACCGTCGCCGCGGTGACGGCCGAGGCGGCGGCGCTGCGCCGGCTCGAACGCGACATCCACGACGGCCCCCAGCAGCGGCTGGTCCGCCTGGCGATGGAACTGGGCCGCGCCCAGCACCACTTCGACAGTCGCCCGGAGGCCGCCCGGGAGGCGCTCGCCGACGCGATCGTGCAGAGCCAGGAGGCGCTCGACGAGCTTCGGGCCCTGTCGCGTGGCATCGCCCCGCCAATTCTCATCGACCGCGGCCTGCGTGAGGCGGTTACCGCCCTGGCCGCGCGCTCCACCGTGCCCGTCGAGCTCGATGCCGGCTCCCTCGACCGCCGGCTGGACGCTGCCGTCGAGACGGCCGCGTACTTCGTGATCGCCGAGGCCCTGACCAATGTGGCCAAGCACAGCTATGCCCACCGGTGTGCGATCGGACTGCGCCACAGCGCGGGAACCTTGCGGGCCTGGGTGAGGGACGACGGAGTGGGCGGTGCGGCGCTGGACAAGGGACACGGACTGCGGGGGCTGGAGGACCGGCTGCACGCGGCCGGCGGCCGGCTGCGGATCACCAGTCCCTGCGGCGGCCCGACGACGATCACCGCGGAACTGCCGTGCTGCTGACGCCGCGGGAAGCAGCGCCCGGGCCGCCGGCGGACCCAGCGGCCCGGGCCCCGCTGCGGATCGTCGTGGCCGACGACGCGGTGCTGCTGCGCGAGGGCCTGGTCCGGCTGCTCGCCGAGGACGGTCACCAGGTGGTGGCGGCGGTCGGTGATGGCCCCGCCCTGGTCGAGGCGGTGCTTCGGCACCGCCCGGACGTGTCGGTCGTGGACGTGCGGATGCCGCCGACCCACACGGACGAGGGCCTGCGCGCGGCGATCACCGCCCGCACGCACCTGCCTGGCGCCCCCATGCTGGCGCTCAGCCAGTATGTGGAGGCGTCCTACGCCGCCGACCTGCTCGCGGACGGCTCCGGCGCGGTCGGCTACCTGCTGAAAGACCGGGTCGCCAGGGTCGAGGAGTTCCTGGACGCCCTGGACCGGGTCGCCCGCGGCGGGACGGTGCTCGACCCCGAGGTCATTGCCCAGTTGCTGGCCGGGCAGCGCCGGGACCAGGCCCTGGGGGCGCTGACCGCACGTGAACGGCAGCTCCTGGCCCTGATGGCCGAGGGTCATTCCAACACGGCCATCGCCCAGCGGCTGGTGATCTCCGCCAGCGCGGTGGAAAAGCACATCAGCAGCATCTTCGCCAAGCTCGGCCTGCCGCCCGACGATGCCCAGCACCGCCGGGTGCTCGCCGTCCTGGCCTACCTCGGGGCCTGACGCCAGCCGCTCCCCGCCCGCCCCCAGTCCGGTCCCAGCCCGATGGGCCCGATCCATTCGGCCTGGACCCTCAAGCGCCTGCCCGCGCGGCATTGGCCGCCCCGGGAGGCTTGCCGGCCTCGATCAGCAGGCGCTGGGCGTGCGCCACGAACGGCCCCTCGGACCGGATCTTCTCGTGCAGCCGCCGCAGGGGCTCGCGGTACCCGGCCACGGTGAATCCGGGCACCGTCCACAGCACCTTCCGCAGGAAGTACACGACCGCGCCCACATCGTTGAAGACCGTCCGCAACGATTCTTCGCGCAAGTCAGTGACCACCAGGCCGGCCGCCTCGGCCTGAGCCCGGGCCCAGTCTGTGCTGCGGCCGGGCCTGACCGGCTGCGGGCCCATCATGAACTCGGTCAGCTCCCGGTTCGAGCCCGCCCCCACCTGCTGGGAGAAGAACGTGCCGCCCGGGCGCAGCACCCGGGCGATCTCCGGCCACACCAGCTCGACGGGGTGCCTGCTCACCACCAGGTCGAAGGAGTCCGCGGGGAACGGCAGCCCGGCGTCGTCGGCGACCTGCACCACCCGGGCGGCGAGCGGGGCCAGGTTCCGCCGGGCCAGCTCAGCGTTCGGCGGCCAGGACTCGGTGGCGGCCAGGACGGGCGGCGGCTGCGGGATCGCGGCCAGCACCTCGCCGCCCCCGGTCTGGATGTCGAGCGCCGCACCCGCGCGCCCCATCCGCTCCGCCATCATCCGGGCGTAGCCCCACGAAGGACGTTCCTCGGTGGCGCGCCCGGCGAACCAGGAGAAATCCCAGCCTTCCACCGGGACCGCCTCGCCCTCGGCGACCAGCCTCGCGAACTCCGCATCGTCATCCACGCCAGCACAGTAGGCAGCGACCGTGCCGCGGTCCACGGGTTATCGGGTCTCCGGCGACCTTTCCCGCGCGACGTGCGCCGGGGCTGGCGTTTTGTCCGGTTCCGGCGAAAGGAATCCGGGAAAAGTCAGCTCATCTCAGGGGAAGGCCGCGCAGGCGGGAAGAGCGCGGGGCCCATCTTCTGGTCAGTGCGCCCGGTCAACGGATCGATCAGCGAGGTTGAATCACCGGAGTCAGGCGAGCCGCGCCGGGAACCCGCCGGTGGCGATGGGCCCCCACCGCTCGATCGTGACCCGGATCAGCGACTTGCCCTGGCGCTGCATGGCCGAACGGTACTCGTCCCAGTCGTCGTGCTCACCCGCGATCGACCTGAAGTACTCCACCAGCGGCTCGAGACCTTCGGGCAGGTCGAGCACCTCGGCGGTGCCGCTGAGCTGGACCCAGGCGCCGCCGAAGTCGTCCGACAGGACCAGCACATCGACCTGCGGATGGCGGCGGGCGTTGTGCGTCTTGGCCCGCTCCGGGTAGGTCGCGATCACGACCCGCCCCTCGTCGTCCAGGCCCGCCGTGACCGGGGAGAGCTGGGCGGACCCGTCCCGTTTCGTGGTGACCAGCACCACGTGATGCCGGCCCCGGACGAAGTCGAGCAGGTCCTCGCGCCCGACGGTGTCGGCGGTGGCTATCTGGGGGCTCATGGCGTCCTCGGCATGACGCCCATCGTAAAGGCCGGCCCCGTAGCGGCGTGCTCCTGGAGGGGCGCGGCCGGAGGTCGAGGGCCGGCCCGGGAGCCGGGGCCGGCCCCGCGCAGGGGCTGGCCCCCCGGCGGGTGCAGCCCGGGAGTCAGGGCTGGCCCGGGAGCCGGGGGCCGGCCGTTCGTGGGGCCCGGCCGCCGCATGCCATGCTGGCCAGCATGTCCCAGCCTGACGTCCGCCCCACGCCCACCAGGACCCTGAGCACGAGCGACTTCCGGGTCGCGCGAGAAGACCGTTATTTTGAGGACTACCTGCCGGGCGCGGTCTACGAGTACGGGTACCTGACGGTCACCGAGGAGGAGATCCTCGAATTTGCCCGGCGGTTCGACCCGCAGCCCATCCACATCGATCCCGGGTTCGCCGCGACCGGGCCGTTCGGCGGCCTGATCGCCAGCGGCTGGCACACGGCGGGCATGATGATGCGGCTGTTCACGGACCACTACCTGTCCCGGGTGGCCAGCCTCGCGTCGCCCGGCATCGACGAGCTGCGCTGGCCCGCGCCGGTGCGGCCCGGTGACCAGCTGCGGCTGCGGACCACGATCGTGGAGGCCCGGCTGTCCCGCTCCAAGCCCGACCGGGGGCTGGTGCGCACCCAGGGTGAGATGCTCAACTCCGGCGACCGGACAGTTCTGTCCCTGGTGGCCATGAACCTGCTGGGCCGCCGCGAGCCAGCCGGCCGCGAACCCGGCTCCGGCTGAGCAGGCTCCGCGAACCGGGCCATCAGTTGCCATAATCACCGGATGACCGCGCGCACCCCCACCATCATCGCCACCAGCATCGGCTTCCAGGCCGCGGGGCACGGGCCCCGCGATTACCGGCTCGGCCCCGCCTACGGGCACGCCGCCTCCCTGGCCCGGGCCGGTGACAGCCCCCGGGTCTGCATCGTGGCGACCGCCGTGGGCGACGCCCCGGACTCCCTGACCGCGCTGTACTCGGCGTTCGGCCGCGCGGGCTGGCGGCCCAGCCACCTGGCCCTGTTCGCCGAGCCCAACGTCCCCGATATCACCGGGCACCTGCTGGCCCAGGACGTGGTGTGGGTGATGGGAGGCAGCGTGGCCAACCTGCTGGCGTTGTGGCGGCTGCACGGGGTGGACCGGGCCATGCGGGCCGCCTGGGAGGCGGGGGTGGTCTTGATGGGCGTGTCCGCCGGGTCGATCTGCTGGTTCGAGGGCGGGACTACCGACTCGTTCGGGCTGCCGCTGCAGCCGGTGACCAACGGACTCGGCTTCCTGCCCTACTCCAACAGCCCGCACCACGACTCCGAGGGGCAGCGGCGGCCGGCCATCGACCGGCTCATCGGGGACGGCACCCTCCCCGAGGGCTACGCCTCCGACGACGGCACCGGGCTGGTCTTCGAGGGCACCGAGCTGGTGGACTGCATCACCGAAGTGGAGGGCGCGCAGACCTGGCACATCACCCGCCGCCGCGACGGGACCGCCGGGGAAACCGCCCTCCCCACCCGCCTCCTCCCCTCCTGAAGCCGGCCCCGCCCGCGGGCCGGGGGCGGACCTGGGGGCGGGGCGCGTCAGTAGCGCGTGTGCATGAGCTCCTGGACGTCGGAGAGGGTCTGGCCGGCCAGGGCGCGGGCCCGCTCGTTGCCGTCCGCCAGCACCTGGCGCAGGTAGGCCGGGTCGGCCGCGACCTCACGCCGGCGGGCCCGCACCGGACGCAGCCGGTCGTTGAGCGCCTCGGTGAGCAGCCGCTTCAGCGCGGCGGCCCCGCCCGCACCCACGTCGGCCGCGACCTGCTCCGGGCTGGTTTCCAGGCACAGCGCCGCGAGCTGGACGAGGTTGGAGACGGCCGGGCGTGACTGAGGGTCGTAGGTAATGGCGCGCTGGTCGTCGGTGCGGGCCCCGCGGATGAGCCGCGCCGTCTCGTCCTCGCTCGCGGCCAGCCCGATGGCGTTGCCCCGGCTCTTGCTCATCTTCTGGCCGTCGGTCCCGAGCAGCAGCGGGGCGTCGCTGAGCAGCGCGTCGGGGGCGGTGAAGTACGGCCGCCCCGGTGAGTAGCGGTCGTTGAAGCGGCGGGCGATGGTCCGGGTCAGTTCCAGGTGGGGAAGCTGGTCCTTGCCCACCGGGACCAGGTTGGCGTGGCAGAACAGGATGTCGGCCGCCTGGTGGACCGGGTAGGTGAACATCAGGGCGCTCATCGACGAACCGCCGGTCGCCGCGAATTCCTCCTTCACGGTCGGGTTACCGCCCACCTCCGCCGTGCTGACCAGGCTGAGGAACGGGAGCAGCAACTGGTTCAGCGGCTCGATCTGGCTGTGCGCGAAGATCGTGGCCCGCTCCGGGTCGATGCCGACCGCGAGGTAGTCCGCGACCTGGCCGAGCACGTCGGCAGGCAGGGAGCCGGGGGCGTCCCGGTCGGTGATCGTCTGATAGTCCGCGATGAGCACCATGACCTGCACCCCGAGATCCTGGAGGCGGACCCGGTTGAGCAGGGTGCCGAACAGGTGGCCGACGTGCAGCGGGCCGGTGGGACGGTCACCGGTGAGGACCCGGAACCGGCCGGGATCCTCACCGATGGCGTCTTCGAGGGCGGCACTGCGGCGGCGGGCCGCCTGGAGCGAGGATCCGTCCGGGTCGCCGGGAGGCGGTGCGGGCCGGGCTGAGTCGGCGCCCCGGTCCGGCCTGACGGGCAGGGTACCGGCGGGCAGGATGCTGGCGGGCGGGGTTCTGGTGGGCGGGGTTCTGGTGGGCACAGGGGCCTCCTGGGAACAGGCCTCCGGCCGCGGCCAGCCGCTGATACGAAACTGGCCCGCCAGAGGCGGGCCATCGGAACATGGGATAGCTGCCGCCTTACTGCGGCCGCCACCACCCCATGCATCGCGTCATAGGATCAGTGTAGCCCGGCTGCGACCTCCCGCCCTGTCCCCGGCCTCAGCCCAGCGCGGGGGCGCGGTACGGTGCCGGGATGGGACGGGCGGTCATTGTCGGCGAGCCAGCATGAGCGGCATGAGGATGCTGGAGCCCGGCCCGCCGATCGCGGACCCGCTGGAACCGTACGCCCAGGTCACGCGCACCCGGCCCGACGGCCGCTGCTGGGTGATGGCCCATATGGTCGGCGGCCTGGACGGGTCGGCGGCGATCGCCGGCCGGGTCGGTGACCTGTCCACGGCCCCGGACGCGGAGCTGTTCCGGCTGATGCGCACGCTGGCCGACGTCGTGCTGGTCGGGGCGGAGACGGTGCGCGCGGAACGCTACGGGGCAGTGCGGCTGCCGCCGGGACGGGCCGCGGCGCGGGTGGCGGCCGGGCGGCCGGCCACGCCCCCGCTGGCCGTGGTGACCCGGTCGCTGGAGCTGGACTGGTCGGCCCGGGCCTTCGCGGACGCGCCGGCGGACGCCCGCACCCTGGTGATCACCTGCGCCGCCGCCGACCCGCAACGGCTGGAGCGGGCCCGGCAGGCAGCGGACGTCATCGTGGCCGGCGGGGACCGGGTCGATCCGGGCCTGGCCGTGGCCCGGCTGACCGAGCGGGGTTACCGTGTGGCCCTCTGCGAAGGCGGCCCCACCTGGCTCGGCGAACTCGTCGCGGCCGGCCTGCTGGACGAGCTGTGCCTGACCGTCGCCCCGCTGATGGGCGGGGACCCGCTGCCGGTCTCGGTCGCGCCGCCCGGCGCCCCGCTGGCCCGCTTCGCGCTGCGGCACGTGCTGCGCGACGGCGATTCGCTGTTCCTGCGCTATGAGCGAGGTAACGATGCCCCGTGACGCGTTCACCGCCATCATGTCGTCCCTGGACAACCCGCTGATCGTGGTCACCACGGCCGAGGGTCACGAGCGGGCCGGCTGCCTGGTCGGGTTCCACGCCCAGTCCAGCATCAACCCGGACCGCTACGCCGTGTGGCTGTCCAAGGCGAACTACACCTACCGGGTCGGACTGCGCGCGACGCACCTGGCCGTCCACTTCCTGACCTCGGCCGACCTCCCGCTGGCCGAGCGGTTCGGGACGCTGACCGGGGACAAGACCGACAAGTTCGCGGGGCTGCACGTCAGTCCCGGCGCCGGCGAGGTGCCGGTACTGGAGGACTGCCCGCACCGGCTGATCCTGCGGCGGGTCGTGCTGCTCGACGAGGGCGGCGACCACGTGTGCGTGACCGGTGAGCCGCTGGCCGCGGAGAGCAGCGGGCGGTTCGAGCCGCTCCGGCTGTCCCACGCCCGGCACCTCGAACCGGGGCACGCTCCCGGTGAACGGCCCGACCCGCCGACGGAGCGGGCCGCGCCGGCCGGCTAGGCCGGAGGCGGGACCTGGGGCAGCTCGACGTCGATGATCTCGGTCCGGGCGATGGCCCGGTCCCGGTCGGCTGCCAGCGCGGTCCGGCGGGGATCGGCCATATAGGCGTCCAGCGCGGCCTGGGAGGGAAAGTCGAGGAACTGGATCTCGGCTGGCTGCCCGTCCGCGCCGCGGCCCCGGCCGCGCTGCACCCCGCTTACCTGGGCGCGCTGCACCACCCGACCGCCATGATCGGGGACGAGGCGCAGCACCCGGTCCTCGTACGCGGTGAGGGCCGCCTGCTCCCCGGGCTGCGCCCAGAGCAGGACACACAGCGTGCGGGGCATCACATCACTCCTCGAGCAGGCGTTCCCACAGGATCTCGTCGTGCCAGGCCCCGACGGTGAAGATATGGGACCGGACGATGCCGATGGGCAGGAAACGGTTCTTGCGCAGCACGTTCTGGGAGGCGATGTTCTCGATCTGGGTGTGCGCCTCCGCGCGGTGCAGGCCCAGGTCGTCGGTCATCAGCCGGACTGCCAGGCCGACCGCGCGGGTGGCGTGCCCCTGCCCCTGGTACGCGGTTCCCACCCAGTAACCGATGGACGCCTTCCGCCAGGCCCGCTGCAGGATCTCCTGCACGGTTATCTGCCCGATAACGGTCTGACCGTCGAGGATCACCGCCGGCCAGGACTGGCCGCTGCGGTGCAGGGCCAGCATCCGCTCGATGCGCCGGCGCTGCCCGTCCAGGGTGTAGTAGTCCTGGGAGTAGGCCGGCTCCCACCGGCTCTTGGTCCCGCGGTCGCGGACGATGTGCTCGGTGATCGCGTCGGTGTCGCCGGTGGTGATGAGCCGGATACTGGTGGCCGGGCTGCTCATGGGGACCGACCCTACCGGCCGGCCGCCCCGGGCCGCCCGGCCCCCGCCGGTCAGGTCAGCGAGGCGGACCGCCGCTCGTCGGGATCCTGCGGCGCCAGGCTGGCGGGCAGGTGGATCGTGGATCCGCCCATGAGCGAGGGGGCCGATTCGCCCGGGTAGTACCGCAGCTCGAGCACCCCGCAGTTCGGTACCGGGTACAGGCTGGTGAAGGTGCGGAAGCAGCGCATGTCCTTCGGCCCGGGGGCGGACACGCCGGTCAGCAGGTGCCAGGCCACGGCCCGCATGAAGATGCCGTGGCTGAACACGGCCACCGGCCCGTCGTTCTGTGCGCCGAGGCGGCCCAGGAAGCTGGTGACCCGGCCGGTCAGGCCGGCGAACGACTCCGCGCCGGGCTCGGCGAACTGCGGATCGGCCCGCTCCCAGTACTCCCGGACCTCGGGGGCGCGCTCGTGCGCGGTGGTCGGCCGCCCCAGGGGGCCCAGGTACGAGAACTCCTGGACGGGCCACTCCGCGAAGGCCGCCTCGGGGTAGCGGTCGATCGTGGGCTGCGCCGTCTGCCGGGCCCGCGGGAACGGTGAGGTGACGATGAGCCGCGGCGGGTCCGCGAATACCTCCGCGACCCACTCCGCCTGCCGCCGCCCAAGGTCGGTCAGCGGGATGTTCCGCCAGTCGAGCGACGGCAGCCCAGCGTTGGATTCGCTCTGCCCATGGCGGATCAGCCACACCCGGACCACATTGGCCTCCTCATTCCTCACCAGTCACCCGGCCGTCCAGGCCGGTCCTGCGGCCGCAGGACCGGCGGTCAGGGCTGAACCCTGGCTGGCGGTCAGGGCTGAACCCTCCGCACAAGTGTGGCGTTTGACTCGGTATGAGCGGAGCGGCAGGCTGGGACCCGCCTGGCCAGAGGGCTGTGGCGGCCACCCGGCGCGGAAACCGGGTGGGCCATTCCCGCCGGGCCATCGTGGAGGAAGCATGTCGTGGTGGAGCCGGGCGGCCCGGTGGGGTCGCGTCTACCGGCTCGACATCATCTGGGTGGTGTTCGTCGGCATCAACCTGGCGGCGATGCGGCTGCTGCCCGCCTGGGGAACGGTGCCCTTCCTGGCCATCTGGGTGAGCCTGACCGCTATCTACGGGCTGCGGCTCTGGCAGCTGCAGCCCACCATCCTGACCTGGGCCGCGGTCACGCTGGCCACCGGCGGCATCATCGTGGTGCAGGTCCTCAAGGGCCAGCAGGACGCCGACTACCTGGCCGAGGTCCCGCTGATCGCGCTGATGTTCCTGGTCATGGTGTGGCATGGCCGGCGGCGGATCGCGGCGATGGAGGAGCGGCTCGCCGCGATGGAAGAGGTCCAGCGGGTCTCCCAGGAGAACCTGCGGCTGCTGGAGGAGCAGCACCGTTTCCTGCAGGACGCGTCGCATGAGCTGGGCACGCCGATCACGGTGGCGCTCGGGCACGCCGAGCTGATGGAACGGGCCGCCAGCGAGACGATGCTGGCCGGCGACGCGCGGGTGGTAGCCGGGGAGCTGCGGAGGCTGGGGCGGATGGCCAGCCGGATCCTGCTGCTGGCCTCGGCCGGAAGTCCCGGCTTCCTGCACCCGGAGCCCGTCGCCGTCGAGTCGCTGCTCGGCGACGCGCTGGAACGCTGGGGCTACCTGCCCCGCCAGTGGCGGCTCGGGTCCGCGACGGACGTGACCGTCGTGGCGGACCGCGACCGGGTCGCCCTGGCGCTCGACGCGCTGCTGGAGAACGCGATCGCGCACACGGGCAGCGGTGACCAGATCGAGGTGAGCGGCCGCCGCGAGGACGGTCACGCGGTCCTGGTCGTGGCGGACTCCGGGAGCGGCATCGACCCCGCCGACCTGGACCGGATCTTCCAGCGGTTCGCCCGGGCCAACCCGCAGCGCCGCAGCGACGGGGGGTTCGGGCTCGGCCTGGCCATCGTGCAGGCCATCGCCAGTGCGCACCACGGCTCGGTGCGGGTGCGGAGCACCCCCGGTGGCGGTTCCTCCTTCGAGCTCATCCTGCCGCTGGACGAGGCCCGCCCCGCGGCGGCCCCCGAGCCGGTCATGACCTCGTCCGGGCCAGGGTCTCGATCAGCACGTGGCGGGTCTGCGCCGGATCGATGACGTCGTCGATCTCGAACGCGGCCGCGGTGCTGAGCGCCTTGCCCTTCTCGTAGTACTCGGCGACCAGCTGCTCATAGCGCCGCTGGCGGGCGGCCGGGTCGGTGATCGCGGCCAGTTCCTTGCGGAAGCCCAGCCGCACCGCCCCTTCCAGGCCCATCCCGCCGAACTCGCCGGTCGGCCAGGCCACGCACAGCAGCGGCGCCTTCAGGTCCCCGCCGGCCATGGCCATCGCGCCCAGGCCGTAGCCCTTGCGCAGGACCACGGCGCACAGGGGGACGGTCAGCCGGGCCCCGGCGACAAACATCGCGCCGAAGCGCCGCACGGTCGCGGTCCGCTCGGCCTCCGGCCCGACCATGAAGCCCGGGGTGTCGCACAGGGATACGACGGCGATCCCGTGGGCCTGGCACAGCTGGAGGAACCGGGCCGCCTTGTCGGCGGCGTCCCCGTCGATGGCGCCGCCCAGGTGACGCGGGTTGCTGGCCAGGACCCCGACCGGGCGGCCGTCCAGCCGGACCAGCGCGGTGATGATGCCGACCCCGAACTGCGGGCGCAGCTCCAGCACCGATCCCCGGTCGAACAGGGTGTGGATGACCGGGCGGACGTCGTAGGCGCGGACCCGGTTCTCCGGCACCAGGTGGCGCAGTACCCGCTGATCGGCGGGCCCGGCGGGCCCGGCGGGCAGCGCGGCGGGTTCCCCGGCCCGGGCCGCCGCGGGGCCGGCGACGTAGCCCAGGTACGCCCGGGCCGTCGC
>Ga0182024_10019223_pt1 | contig 12621 bp, 8 predicted proteins | sample P32metaG_FD_120480 | JGI IMG/M metagenome (GOLD analysis project Ga0182024, IMG submission 120480) | Permafrost microbial communities from Stordalen Mire, Sweden - P3-2 metaG (Illumina Assembly) | ecosystem: Environmental > Terrestrial > Soil > Wetlands > Permafrost | place: Sweden: Stordalen... | reverse complement strand
TTTGGCATCGGCCACTTTGCACAAGTCCCGATCCATCACGTCGGCGGCCTTCTTTACCGTGTCGGATCGGATTGCTACGAGTTCATCGCGCTTCGGACCTTCGCCGCCTCGACCTTCGAGGTGATCGAGGACGCCGCGCGGTTCTACGGTTATGACATTTGCGAGGAAACATGAAGACTCATGTGCGAGTTGCCGTGATCGGCGGCGGGGTGGTCGGCTGCAGCGTGCTCTACCACCTCACCAAAGCCGGCTGGAAGGATGTGGTATTGCTCGAGCGTGACCAGCTGACATCGGGGTCCACCTGGCACGCCGCCGGGGGCTTTCATACGCTCAACGGGGATCCGAACGTCGCGAAGCTTCAGGGCTATACCATCGGTCTGTACGACGAGCTCGAGAAGATCTCCGGTGAGTCCTGCGGTCTGCACCGCTCCGGCGGGCTCTTGCTCGCTGACACCAAAGAGCGCATGGAGTGGCTTAAAATGGCGCACGCGCGTGCGCGCTACCTCGGGCTCGAAACCGAGCTCCTCACTATGCCGGAGGCGAAGGCGCTGTTGCCGTTGCTCGAAGAGCAATACTTCGTGGGCGCGATGCTGGACGCCGCCGATGGCAACCTCGATCCTTACGGTACCACTCACGCGTACGCGAAATCCGCCCGGATCGGCGGCGCTGAGATCTACTTGCACACTCGCGTGACCGGACTTAAGCGTCGAGGCGACGGCACGTGGGATGTCTCGACCGACAAGGGCTCGATCAACGCCGAGCACGTGGTTAACGCCGGTGGCCTCTGGGCACGCGAGGTCGGTCGCATGGTCGGCCTCGAGCTGCCCGTACTCGCAATGGAGCACATGTACCTCGTCACCGACGACATGCCGGAGGTCATCGAGTTCAACCGTGAACACGGCCACGAGCTGCCGCATGCGATCGATTTCAAGTCCGAGATATACATGCGCCAGGAACACCAGGGTATCGTGCTTGGCACCTACGAGCGCGCCTGCGTGCCGTGGCAACCGCACGTGACCCCGTGGGACTTCGGCGCGCAGCTGCTGGAGCCGGATCTCGATCGCATTGCGCCATCGCTCGAGCTCGGCTTCAAGCACTTCCCGGCGATGGCGAAGGCCGGCATCAAGCGGGTCATCAATGGCCCGTTCACGTTTTCTCCGGACGGCAACCCGCTGGTAGGACCCGTGCAGGGACTGCCGGGATTCTGGTGTGCGTGTGCGGTCATGGCCGGCTTCAGTCAGGGCGGGGGGGTGGGACTCGCGCTCTCCCAATGGATGGTCAATGGCGACCCCGGTTTCGACGTGTGGGCCATGGACGTTGCGCGTTACGGCGAATGGGCGACGCGCAGCTACACCAACGAGAAAGTACGCGAGAACTACTCGCGACGCTTCTCCATCCGCTTCCCCAACGAGGAATTGCCGGCTGCGCGCCCGCAGCAGACAACGGCGCTCTACGATGTGATGCTCGCGCAAGGCGCGGTGATGGGCGACAGTTGGGGTCTGGAGACACCTCTTTGGTTCGCGCCCAAGGGCGTTGAGCCCAAAGACGTAATTTCCTTTCACCGCTCGAACGATTTTCCGCACATCAAGGCCGAGTGCCTCGGAGTTCGCAGCACGGTCGGCCTCACCGAGATCGCGAACTTTGCCAAGTACGAGATCGTGGGCGAGGGCGCCGAGGCGTATCTCGCGAAGCTCATGACCAACCGCATGCCGGTGCCTGGGCGGATCGTCCTGACACCCATGCTCAACCGCCAAGGCAAGCTCATCGGCGACTTCACCATCGCCTGCGCGGGACCCGGCCGCTACCTCATGTGGGGCTCTTCGCAGGCGCAGATCTATCACATGCGCTGGTTCGAGGCGCATCTACCGCCGGACGGCTCCGTCCGCCTGCATCGATTTGACTTGGGTCTCGTCGGAATCTCGATCGCGGGCCCGCACTCGCGCGAGCTGCTCTCGCGTCTCACGGACGAAGACGTCTCGTCAAAGGGCTTCCGTTTTCTGGATCACCGGTCGATGGACGTTGCCAACTGTCCCGCGATAGTGAATCGCGTGACCTATACGGGAGATCTTGGTTACGAGATCTGGGTCGCACCCGAGTACCAGCGCGGGCTCTATGACCGGATCTGCGCGGCCGGGCGTGACCTCGGCTTGATTCACTTTGGAATGCGCGCACTGCTGTGTCTGCGGCTCGAAAAGAACTTTCCGACCTGGTTTCGCGAGCTGCGTCCGATTTACGGCGCGTTCGAGGCAGGCCTCGATCGGTTCGTGGATCTGTCCAAGCCCGATTTCATCGGCCGCGACGCGGCGCTTGCCGAGAAGGCGAGTGGCGGTAGCTTGCGCCGCATCAGCCTCGCCGTTGACGCGCTCGATGCGGACGTTCTGGGTGACGAACCCATTTGGCATCAAGGCAAGGTGATCGGTTGGGCGACCTCGGGCGGCTACGGTCACTGCGTCGAGCGCTCGCTGGCACAGGGCTACGTGCCGGCGTCCTTGGCGCAAGATACCCGTGCAGGCGCGTTCGAGGTCGAGATCCTTGGTGAGCGGCGTGCCGCCACGATTTTGGCTGAACCGCCGTTCGACGCCTCGGGTTCGCGGATGCGCGGATGAGGAACATTCGCGGGCCTCGGATCCGCTGGCGGATCTTCTCGATGCTGGTGGCTGCTGCCGCAGTCGTCTACTTCCAGCAGCGTTCCATCTCGATCGCGGCCGAACGGATCATGCCCGAGCTTTCCTTGAGCCAGATGCAGATGGGCTGGCTGCAATGGGGATTCGTACTTGCCTACGGCCTTCTGCAATTCCCGGGTGGCATCCTAGGACAACGCGTCGGCGCGCGCCGGGCATTGACGGCCCTGCTGGTCTGCGCCGTCGTGGCCTGCCTAGCCGCTCCGCTGGCACCTTATGTCTTGCGCGGCACGGCCCTGTTCATCGCACTGTTTCTTAGCCAGTTCGTGCTCGGCTTGGCGCATGCGCCGTTCATGCCCGTGTGTGCCGGCACGATGGAGGCCTGGCTGCCAAGCGGCCGCTGGGCTCTGGCGCAGGGAATACACACCTTCGGTATGCAGGTGGGAGCGGCGATCGCGCCGCCCGTCTTGGTCGTGCTGATTGCCGCAGTCGGTTGGCAGCCGGCGCTCATCTGGGTCTCGCTGCCACCGCTCGTGCTCATCGCCCTCTGGTTCTGGTATGGACGCGACACGCCAGGCGAGCACCCTTCTGTAAGCCGCGAGGAACTCGCGGAGCTCGGTCCGACCTCGGCGCCCCCGGATGTGAGCATCAGTTTCGAACGTGTCGCGGCCATTTTGCGCAACCGCAGCATCGCGATCGTGACTTTGTCCTATATGTGCATGAACTACGTCTTCTATCTGCTCGCCAGCTGGTCATTTCTGTACCTCATCCAGGAGCGGCATTTCACTGCGCTCGAGGGCGGCCTCCTCGCGAGTCTTCCGCCGATGGGGGCGGCGGCCGGCGCCCTCCTCGGCGGGGGTATCACCGATGCGGTGAGCCTGCGGCTCGGCGCCACCTGGGGTTTCAGACTTGTTCCACTGCTCGCGCTTCCGTCTGCGGGTGCGCTGCTGTTGCTCGCCACCTATAGTCCGAACGCATACATCGCGGTGCTCGCACTCACAAGCGCCTATTGCGCGGTGGAGATCAACGAAGCTGCCTATTGGGCCGGCACGATGCGAATCGCGCAGGGCGACTCGATGGCAGCCACGGGGGTCCTCAACACAGGCGGGAACGCCGGCGGCTGGATCGGCATTCCGATCGTCGCCTACCTCTCGGGACACGGACACTGGCGAGCGGCATTCGCAATCGGTTTCGGCTGTGCGGTGGTCGCAGCGCTCGGCTGGCTCTGGGTGGACGTGGCGAAACCGCTCGCTGACGAGTCGAAGCTGCTACTCGAACCTCCACTTGCACCCAACGCGACTGCGAACTGATCGATTCAGGCTGCGGAGGCGGGAGGGGACTTTCAGCCGCACGAGCTAAAGCGGCACACCGCGCGCGTCCGCTCTTCGGATAGACTCCCCCAATGTCGCGTAAGCTGCCGCCCCTCAATGCGCTTCGTGCTTTCGAGGTCAGCGCCCGGCTGGGAAGCGTCGCGCTCGCCGCGACAGAACTCCGCGTCACTGCGGGAGCTGTGTCGCAACACATCCGCAAACTCGAAGACTTCTTCGGGCGACCACTTTTTATTCGGCGAAACAATCAGCTGCTGCTGACCGAGGTGGGCCAAACCGTCTATGCCGTGAGCACAGAGCTCGTCGACGCTCTCGCCGCGGTAACCCAGAACCTCATACAAAACGAAGATCGTTCAAGCTTCGTCGTCAGCGTATTACCGTCGGTTGGCACGCGGTGGCTGGTCCAACGAGTTCCTGACTTCCTGATGCACTACCCCGAGGTTCGGATCGATCTTCGGCTCGAGGAGGATCCGGTGGACTTCTTCCGCTCCCGAATCGACGTGCGGATTTCGTATGGAGAGCACCTCTACCCCGAATTCGTGACAGTGCCGTTCCTGCGCGACAGCGTCACGGTGTTGTGCACGTCCGCACTGGCCGCCGACCGGGGTCTGGTCGCTGCCTCGCCCGATATGCTCCGCGACGAGGATCTGATCCACATCGACTGGCGCGTCGGGTTCTCGGCCTACCCGACCTGGGACACCTGGTTCCACGCAGCGGGGGTCGAGCGACACGTTCGCCGCGATCGCGGTCACAAGACCGATACCGTCAGTCTCGCTCTTGGTCTCGCGGCCCGCGGCGCCGGCCTCGTTCTCGGCCAACGGTGGCTCGCCGAGGAAGAGCTACATTCCGGCACGCTAGTGGCACCCTTCACGACGCGGCTCGACCTGCCATATCGCTACTGCACCGTGCACACCCGGGCGAATGAGCGCAATCCGACGATCAGGGCATTCATCGAATGGATCAACCAGGCGTGTTTGCCACGGTAGGTCTCTATCCAGCGAGAGCCCGGGCGGGGGCACTGGATGAGATACCATGTGAAGGTCATCCGCGAAAATCCCATGACTAGCAGAGCACACCGCGACATCCCCGCCAACATCTAAACTGAGCATGCCGCCGATCACTCCTCCCCGACCGCTGCCTGCCCTGGAGAAGGGCACGGACTTCTTCTGGAAGGCTGGTGCACAGGGCCAACTACTGATCGCCCGATGCGAAACCTGCCGCCACTATCATCACCCCCCGTTGCCATACTGCCCAAGCTGCCCCGAGGGCACGGTGGTTCCCTCTCCGGTTTCCGGTTATGCGCGCATCGCGTCCTTCACGGTGAATCATCAGGCTTGGGTTCCCGGCCTCAGCGTGCCCTACGTTTTCGCGGCCGTGGAGTTGGCGGAGCAGGCCGAACTCTACGTGCTGACCAATATCGTGGGCTGTCCGGTGGAGGACGTGCGTATTGGCCTGGAAGTCGAAGTGTCCTTTGAGCCGATTGGGGAGATTTTTCTTCCGATGTTCAGGCTCAGGAGATGAGCGGTGCAGTCCGGCATCTATCCTGAAAAGCGGGTCTGCATTACCGGCATAGGCCAGTCGGCCGTGGGGCGGCCGTCTCCTCACAGCGCTTTGCGGCTCACGGTCGACGCGTGTCGTCAGGCGATCGTGGACGCTGGGCTGACCACAGCGCAGGTCGATGGATTGGTGACGTATCCCGGTGCCAGTGGAGATCCAAGCGGCATTGCTCCCGTCGGTACCACAGACGCCATGTTTGCCTTGGGCATTGACCCCACCTGGGTGTGCTCTACGACCGAGGGGCACAATCACATGGGGGCAATCGTAGCCGCTATCGAGGCGATTGCCTCGGGCCTGTGCCGCCACGTACTGGTGTTCCGCACGGTGGCCCAGGCGAGTGCACGTGCCGTGAAGCGTCACGCTTCGGTACTCGGCGGGGGCTCCGAGGCGGGAACGACCGTCCGAGGAGGGTTTCAGTGGTCTTTGCCGTTCAACGCCTATTCACCCGCGAGTCTTTTCGCTCTATACGCGCAAGCGTATCTGCATAAGTACGGTGCCACCCAGGAGCAGCTGGGGGCCGTCGCCGTAAACGGGCGTCGCTGGGCGGCTCACAATCCCAATGCTATCTATCGCACGCCGATAACAATCGACGACTATATGTCGTCGCGCATGGTTTCCTCTCCGCTGCGTGTCCTGGACTGCGACACGCATATCGACGGTTCGACTGCCATTCTGTTTTCACATCGAGATGCCGCGTATGAACTGAAGAGGGGACCAATCGAGATCGAATCGATGGGCATTTCGCTCGGAGGAATCGGAGTCGGCGTGCACTTGGGAGATTTTACGTCCCTGCGCTCTGACAAGGCTGGTGCAATGCTGTGGTCGCGCACCGATCTCAAACCCGCCGATGTCGATCTGGCTCAGATCTACGATGGATTCTCGATCCACACACTGATGTGGCTCGAGAGCCTTGGCCTGTGCGGACGCGGCGAGGCGGCTGCCTTTGTCGCCGGCGGCAAGCGCATTGGACCGGGTGGCGATTTGCCACTCAATACGAGCGGGGGTCAGCTCTCGGCAGGCCGATTTCACGGATTCGGCCATACACATGAAGCCTGCCTTCAGCTTTGGGGCCGAGCAGGCGAGCGGCAGGTGGAGAACGCGCGCGTTTGCATCGTCAGTAACGGTGGCTTTGGATTTGGTGCACTGCTGCTTAGGCGCGGCTGACGCTCGCGGATTGGACGATGGGGCTTACTTTCCGGATACCAGGGTATAGATGGTTATGCCCGACGACTCTAAGCTAAGATCTAAGCCAAGCATAAAGGTTGAACCGCTAACCGCTTAGGATCGAGGCGCCCGTTATCGGTCCTTAAGATTCCCGCTCGTGAGGTCATCATGACAGTTGATGCAAAAACCCTTTCCTCAGTGAAGGCGACTGCGGACGACGCAAGATTTTACTGGCTGGACGAAGGCCGCACGGCAGGTGGATTTATCCGCGAGATCGACCACTCGCTATATGACGGAGTTACGAATCCCCTGTTCGACGGCATCAAGATCGTCGATTGTGACACCCATTTCACCGAGCCGCCTGACCTGTTCCAGCGGGACGCTCCGGCGAGCATGAAGGGCAGGCTCCCGCGCGTGGTTCGCGTTAAAGGGGCGGATCGATGGTTCATCGGCGACAAGGATTTCGGTTCGATTGGAGGCAATGTGATCCGCAAGGATCGCAATAAACTGCTCGGCAAACTCGCCTTTACCACTTACGATGAAATTCATCCCGGCTCCTACCTTGTGAAACCGCGCCTGCAGGAGATGGACAAGATGGGCGTTTGGGCGCAGATCTGTTTCCAGAATGGCGGCTTGACGCAAGCCGGTTCATTATTGGCGCTCAACGACGAAGACTTGGCAATGACCGTGATTCGGGGCTTCAATGATGCCTGCGCGGAACGTATGCATGAATCCGACGGGCGAATCAATTGCATGGCGACGCTGCCCTACTGGGACAAGGATTTGCTGATCGCCGAGACACGCCGCATCATCGATTTGGGGCTCAAGGGTGTCGTGCTGCCTGACCGGCCCGAACGCCTCGTCGCCGGCTATCTTGCCGCGGACGGAAAGGTCAATCCGTTCTGGGAAGAGGTCTTCGACGTCTGCAACGCGACCGGCATGCCGCTTAACTTCCATATAAACTCGTCACTGGATGCGACCTCGGCGGTCTGGGACAACCTGAAGTTCACTCAGAAGCTGCCCATAACGGCAATGCTGCATACGCTCGGGGTCGCCGCCACCATGAGCAATTTCATGGTGTCCGGCATCCTCGACAAGTATGAGAATCTGAAGATTGGTCTCATTGAAAGCGGCATCGGCTGGGTGCCATTTGTGCTCGAAATGTTGGAACACCAGTTCAATGAGATGCGCACCGCGGAAGACCACAATCTGCAGCGTCGCCCCAAAGAGTATTTCTCCAAGAACTTCTGGGTCTCGTTCTGGTTTGAAACCTATGCGCCGCAACATATGCTTCATGAGATCGGTATCGATCGCGTCATGTTCGAGACCGATTTCCCCCATCCGACGTCGCTTTATCCCGGTGTGCAACAGAAATTGGCCAGCTCACTCGGTGGCTATGATTTCGAAACGCGCAAACGCATTCTTGAGCGCAATGCCGCCGAGCTGTTCAACCTAACCCCCGGCAGCGGCCGCCCGGGAGCCAGTACTCGCCCAGATTAGGGGTGGTGCAGCAGCGATCGCTTCGAAGCTCCAATGAGCGGTATGTATATAGGTGTCGATGTTGGGGGCACTTTTACGGATGCCGTCCTGATTGACGGCCGGCTGATGTGGACGGCGAAATCGCCAAGCACACCGAATTTCTCTGACGGCGTGATATCGGCTTGTGAAGTGGCGGCACAGCGCGCCGGTCATACACTCTCCGACATTCTGCCCCGTGTCGGTCGCTTCGGACTCGGTACGACCGCCGTGACAAATATGATCGCGTCGCGCCGGGGCGTCAGGGTCGGCTTGCTCATTACCCAAGGGTTCGAAGAGACCCTGCACCTTTCACGCGGGCACCTCACCGATGCCGACCTTCGGATGCATCACGATTTCGCCGTGGTCGCGCGTGAAGACATCATCGGCATCGGGGAGCGCATCGATCGCAATGGTGTCGTCTTGAAGGCGCTCGACGTCAATGAAGTTCTAGCCGCGGCGCAGAGACTCGCCGACGCGGGCGTTGAAGCGCTTGCCGTGTCGTTCCTTTGGTCGATCGTCAATCCTGCACATGAAGAGGCTGCCTGGCGAGCAATCTGTGCAAAGTGGCCTAGGCTGCCGGTGACTGCTGCATCTCATCTCTTACCTGTTCCACGCGAATATGAACGCACGACGCTCACGGTCCTCAATGCTTATGTTTCGGCGGCCTGCGAGGGTGTGGAGCATCTCGGACGCAGGTTGGCCGAAGGCGGTCTCGCGTCGCCCCTGCTTCTCGTCCATTCCGGCGGCGGTACTATTTCCGTCGCCGAGGCCAAGGCTCGACCGGTTTTGCTCGCGGAATCCGGACCTGCGGCGGGTGTGATGGCAGCTGCTGCCGTCGCGGCCCGTTCCGGAGCAAGACAGGTGATCAGTTGCGACATGGGAGGGACGTCCTTCGATGTGTCGGACATCAATGATGAGTCACCGTCGCGTGTCACGCGTGGTGAGTTGATGGGTATCTGGACGGCGTTGTCCCGTGTCGATGTCGAATCGATCGGCGCAGGCGGGGGTTCGATCGCCTGGATCGATGCAAGAGGGATGCTCCGTGTTGGTCCACAATCGGCCGGATCACGGCCAGGGCCAGTGTCCTACGGGAAGGGCGGCCGCGACCCGACGGTCACCGACGCGCTGGTTGTTCTCGACTACATAGACGCAAATAATTTTCTCGGCGGCGACATGCAGCTTGACCGAGATGGCGCGGTTTCAGCCTGTGCGGCGATCGGCGCGTCGCTCGGGCTGGATGCGGAAGCAACAGCCTGGGGCATACGTGAAATCGCACTGGCGGAGATGACCAAAGCCGTGCGTACGCGCGTGGCCATGCGCGGACTCGACCCAAGAAACCATGCGCTGGTGAGCTACGGCGGCTGCGCTTCATTGTTCACTGCTGAAATCGCAAAGGCGCTGTCGGCACCACGGGTGATCGTGCCGGCCGCAGCATCGGTACTCTCGGCGCTGGGGGCCGCCACGATGGGCATGCGGCGTGAGCGGGTTCGTACCATCCTCAAGGTCATACCCCTGGACGTGGTCGAGCTGGCAAGGCTGAGTGACGCATTGAGGACGCAGGTAGACGCGGACCTGAAGGCGGATGGCGTGGCGGCGGGCGTGCGCTCGATATCGCTCGAGGCCGACTTGCGATTTGCTCGTCAGAACTGGGAACTGACGGTTCCACTAACCGGACTCCGGTTTGATGCAGACTTCTTCCACACCCTGCGAACTCGATTCGAGCAAGAGTATGCGCAGCGTTATGGCGCAGGTTCGATCACGCTCGGTACGGCCGTGGAGGTCGTCTCCATTCGTGCGGTGGGCACCGGGCCGGGTGCAGCAATCGAGTCGGACAGCTGCGCCACAGAATGCGATGATGCGCGGGAAAAGATTGGCTCGGCCCGCAGACGTCGGGTGCGTTTCGGGCCCGAGTCCTGCTCGAAGGTCGACGCGGATATCTTCGATGACGCAGCCATCGGTGTGGGCGGGACCTTGTGCGGCCCAGCCCTGATCGAGCGTTGGGACACCACCATCTGGGTGCCCGACGGCGCATCCGCGTACCGTGACAGGGCGGGCAGCATCATCCTGGAGGTCGCATGACAGCGCTTACCGCCATCCAGACTCGCGGTTCTGTCCATAATGAACCCGACCTGATCGGCGTTGAGGTACTACGCAGCCGGCTCGAAGCGCTTGGCCGCGAGGCTGGTCTCGCAATCGAGCGCACCGCGATCAGCCCCGTTGTTTCGGAAACGAAGGATTATTCAGTTACTATTATCGACGCGGAAGGCCGCCTGGTCACCGGCACTGGCTATATCACGGGCCATTTCGGCGCTTCGGTAAACGCGGTGCGGGCAACGATTGGTCGCCACGGCGATACGATCGCGCCGGGTGATGTGTTTCTCGCCAATGACCCACACAACGGTGGAGGCCTCCATCCAAACGACGTGATCGTCCAGCGTCCCGTCTTCGCGGAAGGCCGGGTAGTGGGCTGGGTCGCCGTGTCAGCGCATATGATGGACATGGGCGGCATGACGCCAGGCTCGCTGTCGCCGCACGCAACGGAATGTTTTCAAGAGGCGCTGCGCTTTCCGCCCGTACGGTTGCTGCGTCAGGGAATTGAGGAGCGTGATATCTGGTCGATCCTGCGGATCAACGTCCGTTCCGCAGCGCTCATCGAGGCCGATCTGCGAGCGCTCGTCGCCGGCTGCAACGTCGCGGTCGCGAAGATTGAAGACGCGGTTGCGGCACTGGGTGCGGAGTGCTTCGGACAATCGATTGCCAAGCTCGAGCGCGTGACGCGCGACGCACTCGACAAGAGGATAGTGCTGATTGCCGACGGTGTTTATCGCAGCGCCGGCTGGCTTGAACTCGATGAACGCGAAGTTTACGCCATCCCGTGCAGGCTGACAGTCGCCGGTACCCGCCTCAGTTTCGATTTTGCTGGCTGCCCTCCACAGCTGCCTCGCTTTTTCAACTCGAAACCGTACATCGTACAGAGTGCGCTTGCGTCGAAGCTGCACCGATGGCTTGCGGCCGATCTCCCGTATTCCCAGGCGTTTCTTGATTTGATCGAGGTGCACTGTCCCACAGGTTCGCTGCTCAATTGCGAACCGCCCGCGCCAATTGGTGCTGCTCACATGGATGGTACAGGCGCCGGTATATCGGCAGCGATGCAGTGCATGCTGCTGGCCCTCGGTGCCTCGCCAGAGGCGTCTGAACACCGACTGGTTTCGGCGCCGCCCTCCGTCGGCTGGGCGATGATGACATGGGCCTTCCAGCGCGAAGGCAATAGCCCGGAGTCATTCATCCATACCGACGGCACGCTGGGAGGCAGTCCGGCTGGCGCCGATCGCGACGGCATCGATCTTTCCTCCGACCTTGTCGGAACCAAGGGGTCGCTGGAAATGCCCGATATCGAGATTCTTGAAGCCGCATATCCGATCCTCATCGAGGAGCGGAATGCTGGTAAGGGAATGCACGGTCTCGGCACCTATCGTTCGGGGAGTGCATGCCACGAAATTCTACGGCCGCATGGCATCGAGTGCCTCACAGGCTTCATGATCAGCACGCGAGGTTCTGTTCCCAATCCGGGTGCTGGCGGCGGCGGTCTGGGCGCCCGGACGTCGCTCAAGCTCTTGCGTGGGGGCGGCGTTACCGAGGACGTGCCTTTGCAGGCGGCAGGGACCCGCATTGCCCGTGGCGAACGCTTCGAGTTGCGTGGCCCTACGGCTGGTGGATTTGGCGATCCGCTGTTTCGCCCGGTCGAACTGGTCGAGCACGACGCACGGCACGGCCGCATCACGGTTGATGAAGCAGAGCGCTTTTATGCGGTGGTGTTGACGGCGGGTAGGGCTGATCAAAAGGCGAGCGAAGCGCTACGCCGGGCGCGTCGAGAGGCTCGTCTTCGTCAGGCGCGTCCGCCCGCGCGCCCCGTGGCAGCTGAGCCGCTGAAATCCGCCAAGGGTCTGGCGCTGTTTCCTGGCATCGTACAGGTTGGATCCCTGGCGGTCAGCCAGGAAAGTGGAGCGGTGCTTGCCGAAGCGCCTCGTCCGTGGACCGACGGATGCTTTGCCCTCGATGAGCAGGACACCGGTGCCAACGGCTACGCCGTCGCGACGCGTTCCTATCTCGACCCAGTCACGGGCCGGCGTCTCTTGCTGGAGATCCTCCAGCGCGATGGATCGAGCATCTTCGAATGCAGTCCCGATCGCTGGACCGGTCGCAATATGGCCGCGACAGAGCGCGCCCCAATTCATTCGTGTCCACCTTGATTATCGACTCAAGACCATGACCGCATACATCGGCCGTGCGGACGACCCCATCGCGCCCGAGATACTGCGCACGCAGCTGGAAGCCATCTGTCAAGAAGCCGGAAGCGCGGTCGAGCAGACGGCAATCAGCCCGATCGTGACCGAGAGTAAAGACTACTCGGTGACGATTCTCGACGGCAACGG
>Ga0182024_10019222_pt1 | contig 12622 bp, 15 predicted proteins | sample P32metaG_FD_120480 | JGI IMG/M metagenome (GOLD analysis project Ga0182024, IMG submission 120480) | Permafrost microbial communities from Stordalen Mire, Sweden - P3-2 metaG (Illumina Assembly) | ecosystem: Environmental > Terrestrial > Soil > Wetlands > Permafrost | place: Sweden: Stordalen... | reverse complement strand
GAGCGCGCCGTAGCGTGGATCTGCGGGCTAGACCACGTGCGCGAGACGATCCCGTTTGCGCGGACGCTGCACCGGATCTATCCGTAAATTCCGCCTGAGTATCTGTCCGTCAAAACGAATGCAAGGCAGGTAAACTTCTCGCCTTCTTAGCTAAGCTTAGCTAAGCTAATATGTTATACTCTGTACATGGAAGTCAATATCCATCACGCCAAGACGAATCTCTCCCGCCTCATTTTGCAGGCTGAGGCTGGAGAGGAGGTGATCATTGCCCGTGCGGGCAAACCGGCCGTCAAGCTTGTACCGGTGCAGGCTATCGCGCCGAAGAAGTTCAAGTTTGGCGCACTCAGGGGTCTGTTCACCGTGCCGGATAACTTCCTAGATCCTGATCCGGAGCTTGAGAGCCTGTTTTATGATGGTCAGATTCTAAGCGGCATGCCGGATGAAGAGTTGATCAAGCCGCAACCGGACAAGCAAAAAACCGAGGCCGACTCAAAGTGAGGTTGTGGCCTTGAAAGTTCTCGTCGACACGCATGCTCTTCTCTGGTGGATGGGCGGCGACGCCCGCCTATCGGAGCTGGCGCTCGGAATTCTAGAGGACGGAGCGAATCAACGGCTGGTGAGCATTGTGTCGCTGTGGGAGATTGCCATCAAGATCAGCCTGGGCCGGCTGCCAACCTCCGGGCTCAATGTCACCCGCATCGCGGAGCAATTGCGCGAGCAGGACTTCGTCATGATCCCGGTGCGTCTGGGAGACCTGGTTCGCATTGAGAAGCTGCCTTGGATTCACCGCGACCCGTTCGACAGGTTACTCATTGCTCAGGCGCTTGAAGAAGACGCGCCTCTGCTCACTTCGGATGGATTGATCCGGCAGTACGCGGTTCAGACAATCTGGTAGTGAGGATGCCGGCGGCATGAATGCCGCCGCCCGCTCACGGCGGAGTTTGTCCAATGTGTTTAGATTGAGGTTGGAGAAGCATCGCATGGGCGCTGAAAATCCATGTTGAACAGACGATCGCATGAATGAAACAACCTTCACTGACCGTGCCCACACGCTGATTACCGGAAAGAGTGAAATGGCCTGTCGCATTCGTGCTTTTGACTGGTCGAAAACTCCGCTCGGGCGCATTGAAGAGTGGTCCGAGACCCTGGTCGCAACTGCAAACCTGATGCTCCATTCTCCCTTTCCAACCATCCTTTCCTGGGGCACGGAGATGGTGTTTCTCTACAATGACGCCGCCATTTCCACTCTGACGGTGAAGCATCCGAAGGCTCTTGGCGGTCTTTATCGCGAGGTGTTTCATGAGGCATGGGACCTGGTGGGTAAAGATTTGGAAGCCTGCTTCTACCGGGGCGAGACGGCGGTGCGGGACAACATGTTCATCCCGATCCTGTTGAACGGAGTGCTGGAGGACCACTATTGGAGCTACTCTCTCATTCCCGTTTATGAAAACGGCCGGATCGCGGGCGTTTACGATGCCTTCCGCAACATGACGGCGACCGTCGTGGGAGCCCAGCGGCTGCGCGACAGCGAGGCGAGGCTCAAGCTTGCCACCGAGGTTGCGGAACTCGGAGTCTTTGTCTGGGACACGATCAAGGACACCGGGAGTTGGGAAAATGATCGCATGTATGAGATTTTCGGCCGGAGCCGCGAGCAGGGCTTGGTCAACGGAGCGGAATTTCTGCGCGACGTCGTACATCCCGACTACGCCTACTCGTTTCGGAAAGCCGTCCAGTGCACAGTACAAAAAGGCGAGCCGCTCCATTTTGAAGGAATGATCTATCGCCTGGACAAGACCCTTCGCCGCATCGAAATCAAGGGAAATCTCCAACCCGAGTCGGACGCCTCCAAAGGCAAAATTCTGGGCACGATTCGCGACATAACGGAGATTCGGAAGACGGAGGAGGCGTTACGGGAGACTACGAGACATCTGGGCGAACTCGCAGCGATTGTCGACTCGTCCGACGATGTGATTTTGAGCAAGGATCTGAACGGAATCGTTAAAAGCTGGAATGCCGCCGCAACGCGTGTCTTCGGATATTCCGCGGAGGAAATGGTCGGCCAATCGATTCTCAAGCTCATCCCCGAGCCGCTCCACTCGGACGAGAAGACGATCATCGAAAACATAAAAGCAGGCAGACGGGTGGAGCACTTCGAAACGGTTCGATTGGCGAAGGACGGCCGCTCGATCGAAGTGTCCCTGACTGTCTCCCCGATCAGGGACGCGGATGGCCGGGTCATTGGCGCCTCGAAGATTCTGCGCGATATATCCACCCGCAAACGACTGGAGCAATCGCTTTTGCAGGCGGAAAAGATTGCGGCGACAGGCCGCATGGCCGCAACCATCGCTCATGAGATTAACAATCCGCTGGAAGCGATCGTAAACCTTCTTTACCTTCTCCGCCCCATGATCACCGACTCGCAGGGAATCAAATTCCTGGCGTCGGCTGAAAGCGAGTTGGCGCGCGTCTCGCATATCGCCAAGCAGACGCTGGGGTACTACCGCGAGCATGCATCCGCAAGCTGCTCAAGCCTCAGCGATATCGCGGAACACGCCGTCGCGATTTACGAGCCTCGCTGCATGGCGTCCGGCATCACGCTCAGGAAGTCATTCGAATCTTCAAGGAAAGTCATGATGCGGCGTGGCGAAATGATGCAGGTGATTTCGAATCTCATCATGAATTCCATCTATGGAACGCCTATCGGCGGTACTGTTTCGATTTCTGTCAGCGACACCGAGGTCCCCTCTGAGGGGGTCGTTCTGACACTTGCGGATGATGGGGTGGGGATTGCGCCTCAAATCCTGCCCAGGGTATTCGACGCGTTCTTCACGACGCGTTCTACGGTTGGAACAGGAATCGGATTGTTCATCGCCAAGCAATTCGTCGAAGGCCACGGCGGCAAAATCAGCATCGAAAGCAGCAACGAAGCCGAGAGGCACGGGACGACCGTTCGTGTCTTCCTGCCTTTACACACCGCCTACGACGTCTCGCCCACGGAATAAGTAGATACAAGCCTGCGTCGCGAACAAAATCCGAGAGCGGTGCGGTGCGGTGGCGCTCACACCTGCATCACTTCGGCTTCCTTCTTGCGCGATAGCTCTTCCATGCGGCGGATTTCTTCGTCGGTCATCTTCTGCACTTCTTCCAGTGCCCGCTTCTCTTCGTCCTCGCCGATCTTCTTTTCCTTGGCCAGCTTTTTAAGCACGTCGTTGCCGTCGCGGCGGACGTTGCGGATGGCGGTGCGGTGCTCCTCAAGGACCTTGTTGAGGTGCTTTACGACGTCGCGGCGGCGCTCCTCGGTCATGGGCGGAACGGGCACACGGATGACCTTGCCGTCGCTTTGCGGATTGAGTCCGAGGTCGGCGGCCTGCATGGCCTTCTCGATCTCCTTGATGACGGTCGGGTCGTAGGGGGAGATGAGGATGAGCTGCGCCTCGGGCGTGGAGACCTGCGCCAGCTGGTTGATGGGCATGTGCGTGCCGTAGTAGTCCACCTTGACCTGGTCGAGCATGTGCACGCTGGCGCGGCCGGTGCGCGTGGAGGCCAGATTGGCCTGGAATGTGGCCACGGCCTGGTCCATGCGGCGTTTGAGGTCGGCGGAAAGTTCTTTGAGCGCCGGATTCCCGGCCATGAATGAGCCTGCCATCTTTCTCCTCGTTCCTTCCAAACAATATATTAACGGGTTGACGGGGGCGGAACGGCTCAGCAGTGTGGACGAAATTTCCCCGGCCGATGGGAGCCGGAGTTGCTATGTGACTACGGCCAGTCCCGTCGAAGCGGCCTGCTCGTGCGCGTGGTAACTCGAGCGGACCAGCGGCCCGGACTCGACGTGGCGGAAGCCCATCTTCAGCGCCTCTGTCTTGAGCTCGACAAACTCGCGCGGGGTATAGAGCCGCGCCATGGGCAGGTGGTCGCGCGAGGGGCGCAGATATTGGCCGATGGTGAGGATGTCGCAATGGACGGCGGCCAGGTCGCGGAAAACCTGCAGCAGCTCCCACGTCTCTTCGCCCAGGCCGACCATCACGCCGGATTTCGTGATCCCCGCAGGGTTCAACTCTTTCGCGTAGCGGAGCAGCTCGAGGGTGCGCTCGTAGCGGGCGCCAGAGCGGACTACGCGGTAGAGGCGCGGGACCGATTCGGTGTTGTGGTTTAGCACTTCGGGCCGCGCATCGACGACGATGCGGATGGCTTCGGGGTTGCCCTGGAAGTCGGGGATGAGCACCTCGACGCGGCAGCCGGGGGCCTGGCGGCGAATCTCGCCAATGACCATGGCGAAGGCACGCGCGCCGCCTACAAGATCGTCGTCGCGATTGACGCTGGTGACGACGGCGTGCTGCAAGCCGAGCGTGGCAACAGCTTCAGCAACGCGGCGCGGCTCGTCGAAATCGATTGGCTCGGGACGGCCCTTGGGGACGGCGCAAAAGCCGCAGCGGCGCGTACACAGGTTGCCGAGCATCATGAAGGTTGCGGTTTTGTGATGCCAGCACTCGCCAATGTTGGGGCAGTGGGCGCTCTCGCACACAGTGTGGAGGTTGAGCGAGCGGGCCAGGCGCTTCAGGTCGTGGTAGTTTTCGCCCATGGGGGCGCGCGCCTTGAGCCACTCGGGCTTGGGGGTGGGAATCTTTTGCGCCGGGGCAATCTGGATCAGTTCCATGGCTTCTCTTATTGTAGCGGTGGGATCTTGATTGAAACGGCAGGATCTAGGAGTATCGAGTTACTTTGCTGGCAGCAGGTTGAGGGCGCGGGCTATCTGTAGCGCGGCGCGGGCGGGTTGGTTGTCGCTGGTGTCGATGGATAGCTTTGGCCTGGGCATGTAACTCGCGTCGAAGCTTCCTTCCTCGTGCAGTTGCTCGAACAGCGGTACCGAAGTCAGCTTCTTATACTGCAGCCGGGACAGGCTTCCCATGCGGCGCTTCAACTCAGGAAGTGGACAGGTGAGCTCAATGAAATCGACTTCGCCGCCGGCAGCGGCAACGGTGGATCGCGTATTGGCGATGAAGTCTGGGCGTACGGTTGCTTCCGGCGCGAAGGTGAAGATCAATCCTGGTAACTGGGCGCGACAGGCTTGCTCGAAAATCGAGAGCCACATTTCTTCCCGCAAGGCGACGAACTCAGGGCTACCGAATTCGAAGACGGTCAGCAGTAGATCGACCACGAGGTGGTTGTGGAAGAGTTTGTAGCCGGTTATAGCTACAAGCTCCTGCGCTACGGTGAGTTTGCCCGTAGCCGGCAAGCCGTAAATGAAAATCAGCTTCATACGATCTGGCCTCCATGCGACAAGCGTTGCAGCGGCCTTCTTATTTCTTCGGTTCCGGTGTGGGTGCGGGTGCGGGAGCCGGCGCGGGTTTGAGGTACTTATCCCACCAGGCGAGCCAGCGCTCGTACCGGTCGCGGATATAACTTGGACGCGTAAACCCATGGAACTGGCCGGGATAGACGACTAACTCGGTAGGCCGGCCCAGCGAACGCAGCGCCTGATACATCTGCTCGCCGCCCAGCAGAGGAACATTCATGTCTGAGGTGCCGCCCATAAAAAGCATGGGCGTGTGGATTCGCTTATCGATTTCAAGGAAGGGATAACTCATCTTGATGTAGAGTTGAAGGTTTTTCCACGGCGGGCCAAGCTCGTTGTCGTACTGAAGGATGTATTGGTCGACGCCATAGAACGACATGGGAGAGGCAACCCCCGCGCCACTGATCGCGGCCTTGAACCGATCGGTACTGGCAACGGTGTAATCGGTGAGGATACCGCCATAACTCCAGCCGGTAACGGCTAACTTGTTGGGGTCGGCCACGCCCAGGGCGATTGCCTTGTCGACGCCGGCCAGCAGATCCTCGACTTCCTTGTTGCCCCAGTCGGCGGCGATGGCTTTCGAATAGTCCTGACCGCGGCCCGAGCTGCCGCGATAATTCACGTTGAGTTCGGCGTAGCCCTTGGTGGCCACCCATTGACGGAGGAAGTCGAAGCTATGCTCGTCTTGTCCGTTTGGCCCGCCGTGGATAAAGAGGATCATCGGCACTGGTGTGCCGGCTTTAAAGTCCGCAGGCCTGGTGAGAAGCCCATGGACGTCCGTGCCGTCCTTGCTCTTGAACTCAATGTCCTCAGTGGGCACGAGATTCAATTCGGCAATCAGTGCGTCGTTGTGCGTGGTGAGTTTGCGCAGCGCGCCGTTTTCGAGGGCATAGATTTCGGAGGGCTCGCTGTCGTTGGCATAAAGCACAGCGGTGTGGCCTGCTGCTTCATCCCATCCGACCACGGCGCCCGGTTGAGTTAGAAGACGCTTGACGCCATTGCCTTCTAACTCGGCTTCGGCGGGGTATTGGTTGCGGTCGTCGGAGACGAGATAGCTTAAATGTCCATCCGGCGAATAAATCGGCTGGCGAACGCTGCGGTCGAACTTGGCGGCGGGATAACTTACTTTGCCATCCAATGTAACTACGGCGGCACGGGACTGCGAGTATTCGAGAAGCTTCAACTCGGCGCCCTGAGTGTAGGCGATGGACTTGGAATCGGGCGACCAGGCGAGATGACCGCCATCGGGACCGGACCAGGTGGTGAGTTTGCGCGGCGTCGAGCCGGGCTTGGGCGCCACAACGAAAACATCGGTGTTGTTGCTGCGGTCAGGGTCGGAATCCTGGTTGCTGACAAAGGCAATCCATGCGCCGTCGGGGGACCACTCGGCGTCCTCTTCCGGAACGTTCTTAGCGGTGGTCAGCTTCTCGGCTTTTCTTGTGGCCAGGTCATAGAGGTAGAGCGAGTCGAAGGCGTCATCGCGGAGGTATCCCTGAACGTCCTGCTTGAAGTGGTAGCGATCGATGACGATGGGCTTGGGCGGGACAGGCGGTTTGCCTTCCTCGGGGTCGGGCTCGGCCTTGGGATGGAGCGTAAGCAGGAGCTTTTTCGCGTCCGGCGAACAGCTGTAGCCTTCGATTTCCTGGTCGGTGATGGCGGTAAGCTGCTCGGCCTCACCTCCGCGGCGGTAGAGAAGCCAGACCTGCGAGCCCTTGGCGGGACCGGGACGCGAAGAAAGGAAGCTGAGGGATCGGCCGTCCGGGCTGAACTTGGGGGCCGACGCTCCTTCTTTGCCGAAAGTGAGCTGAAGATGGACGGAGCCGTCCCATTTGACCATCCACAAATGGGTCTGGCCTTTGTCTTCCTTGGTGTCGGTTTGGCTGACGGTGTAGGCCACCCAGTCGCCTTCGGGAGAGACCACAGGAGTGCCGACGCGTTGCAAACGGGCCAGATCGTCGAGGGTGATGTCGCGTTTCTTGGGGGCGTCGGCGGCAGAGACGGGGAGAATGGCGAGGCTTACGACCACACTCAGGGCGAGGCAAAGAAAGGGCTTCAGGGATCCACGAGGCATGGGCAGAGATTATCATTTTCTGGCGGCAAAGCAGGAGTGAAATTGGCTTGAGCTTCATGACCATGATAAAATGACCATGGTCATGATGAGATGACCATGAAGAGGTGACTCCCAATGCGGACGATGCCGGCAGGGGAATTCAAGGCAAAATGCCTTGCAGTGATGGACGAAGTGCAAGCCAGCGGGGAAGCGGTGATTGTGACCAAGCGCGGCAAGCCGGTAGCGCGGCTGGGACCAGTGGTTGAGCAGGCGCAGAAGGAGAGCCCGGAGGCGATCTTTGGCTGTCTGCGCCACATGCTTTTGGTGCCGGGCCAGACGATCGATCCCAGCGAGCCGTTCATTCCACGGGAGGAGTGGGGCCACCTGAAGGAGGATTGGTCCCCTTTTCCTAAACAATGATCCTTCTCGACACGCACGTCGTAATTTGGCTGATGATGGACGCGGAGCAGTTGTCCGTTAAGGTGCGCGAGGCAATTGTAGAAGCCCGCATTGAAGGGGAAAGTCTTGCGTATTCTCCGCTTTCTTTATATGAAATCGCCTACGCGGCGGGGCGCAAGCGGCTGCGCTTGAATTCGGGGATCCCGGATTTTATAGCTGCGATTGAAGCGCGGCTTGAGTCCTTACCGCTTACGACGCCTATCGTGATTTGTGCGGCCGAACTTCCGGAACCTTTCCACGGCGACCCGATTGACCGAGTCATTGCCGCCACCGCGATTGTGCACGGTTGCACCTTGGCTACGCATGACCTGGAGATACGCAGGTCTGGAGTGTGCAAGACGCTGTGGTAACGCGTCAGCGCAGCTTTTCGCGGACTTCCGGCCTGATCAGGTAAAGGAAGAAGACCAGGTTGAGCAGGCCCTGAACGAGTGCGGCTCCCTGATGCTGGCTGGAAAATATCCACAGGTTGTAGGCCACCAGAAGAAAGACGGCAGCCAGCGCCAGCGCCCAGGCCCAGCGGAAGTGCATCAGCAGGCCGGCGCTTGCTGTGATGAAGGCGGCGGCGAAGATGAGGAACAGGGGCGGGTAGTGGTGTCCGCCGACGACGCCGACAATGATGACTCCAGCAAGGACGAAGAGATAGAGGCTGATGGCGGCCAGACCGGGGAGCGGGAGAAGATCGCGGCCTGGCGGCTGCGGCCGGCTCTTTTCGACTTTGTCGGTTTCGGCGTCGATGGTCATAGGGTATGGAGGTAGGCCAGCAGGTCGCTCAGCTGGGCGTCAGTAAGCTGGGTGGCGGGCATCATGTTGCGTCCGTGCAGGATGACTGAGGTCAGCCGCTCGTCCGTGGGCGGCGCGCCGGAAGGCATGGCTTTGATCTTGGTAAGCGCCTGCAAACCGGGGCCGTTGAGGGGCCGTGTGGTGGTGGGGTGGTGGCAGCGGGAGCACTTTTGCTGGAAGACGATAGCTCCCCGGCTTTCTTGAATGGTCCACTCGGCCTCTGGCTTCGAGGGGGGCAGGGAGCGGCAGCCGGCCAGGGCCGCGGCACAGGCCAGCAGGATCATGAAAGCTGCAAAGAAGGGAGCGCGCATCTGGCTTTGATGATACAAGGCACTACTCTGACGCGGCGATGGCTTCGGCGATGTGATCGATGGCCTGGATTTCGGCGTCGCTGCCGGGGCGGTGTCCATTGACGAGAATGGAAAATGCCAGCGTCTTGCCGCTGGCCGCAGTGAGATAGCCGCTGAGAGCATTGGTTTCGTTGAGGGTTCCGGTCTTGGCCCACAGCCGACCCTTGAGCGGGGAGCTTTTGAAACGGTTCGCGAGCGTGCCGTCGACACCGGCAACTGGAAGTGTGTCCTTCCACGATGCGCCCCAAGGCTGGCGCGACGCATAGCTGAGCAATTGAGCGTAGGCACGCGGGGCGATGCGGTCGTCGGGGCTCATGCCGGAGCCGTCATAAAGAAAAAAATCGGGGTCGTTGACGCCGGAGTCGAGGAGAAACTGGCGGACCACACGCGTGCCCTGGGCAAAGCTGCCGTCGCTGCCAAAGATCTTGCCGAGCAGGCGGAGGAGCAGCTCGGCGTGGAGGTTCTGGCTGATCTTATTGGTGAGAGTGATGTCCTGGGCCAAGGCAACGGAGACATGTGTGGCGAGAACGCGGCGGTCCTCGAGGGGCGCCAGGACTCGACTCTGCTGCGAGGGACTGAGGCGCAGCGGCTGGGAACGCTCGTCGGCAAATTCACTGGTAACCATGGACGATTTGTGGCGGGCGAAGGCGGAGCCGGTGACGACGACGCCGTGGGTGATGAGCGCCTGCTTGAACGCGGCTGCGGTGAACTCGGCGGGGTCTTCGACGGCCAGGCCGGCGTGGAGCCCGTTGGCCGGCATGGTGCCCCAGGCGCGGACTAGCAACGAGCCGGGGCGGCGATTGAGACCGGGATGAGAGGTCTGTCCGGCGGCAGCGGGAATCATGGTGTTTTCAAGCGTGTAGTAGTCCACGTCAGGAGCCCAGCTGGCCAGGGTGGCGCCAGCTTTCGCCGGGTCGGCGGTGATGTTGAGCTCGATGGTGTTTTCGGCAAATGTGAGTGCGGAGATGGGCGCTCCGTAGCTCCATTGCAGGTCGTCCCAGCCCCAGGACTGGCCCCAGGGCTCATCGACGTAGAAGCTGTCGTCGCCGATGATGGCCCCATCCACGGTGCGGATGCCGGATTGCTCGACCTGCTGGGCGAGCAGATCGAGGACATCCATGTCCGTGGGCGGCTTCTGAGTTTCCAAGGGGGTGGCTGTATTGGAGGTTCCCGTTGCGGCGGCGGGCGGCGGCGCGCCGTAGGGGTAACGGCGGCGGCTCAGGGTGGGATCGCCGCATCCGAGCAGAACGATGTCGCCATGCAGAACACCCTGCGGGTCGATGACCCCGCTGGCCACGATATTGGTGGTAAAGGTAAGGTCCTGGACGGGGAGCAGAGCGAAAGCAGCGGCGGTGGTGAGCAGCTTGGCGTTCGAGGCAGGGGTAAAAAGCAGGCCGTCGTTGTAGCCGTAGATCACCTGGCCGTCGAGAGCTTTGACGCTGATGCCGAAAAGGGCGTGGCTCAGCGCTGGATCGGCGAGAATAATGCGCAGGCGGTCGGCGAGTTGGGCCTTGGCGGGGGCGGCTGGTTTGGCGGCGCGGTGATGGCTCTGGGGATGGAGGCTGGCGGGGAGCAGCGAGGCGGCCAAAAGGAGCGCAAGAATTCGCCGAAAGGGATGCATGGAGGGAGTTTACGGTATTTTTGCGGGAACTGTCCTGAGGAACTCTTCGGGGTGTGAGCACGATCGCGCTTGCTCCCATGATGGGAGCGGAGTATGCTGAGGAAGTGCGGATCATAGCGCGGAGTACGCTGCATGCATTTGTTCGAAACAGGGTAGAGCCGCGGCAGCAACGAGTTGTCCGGGACCAGCTTGATGCCTGGTACAGCTTGATTTCGCGGGCGGCTTGGTGGAGTTCAGCAGAACTGAAACGGCAGTTTCGCACTGCCAGCATTGTTTCGTCCGAGCGAGTGGTCTTCAACATCAAGGGGAACGAGTTCAGGCTGGTAGTTGCGGTTGATTATAAACACGGATTTGTGCTGATACTGTGGCTGGGGACGCACAGGGAATACGACCGAATCGATGTGAAAAAGGTGAAGTATGACAAGGAGCGCTATGCGGATTCAGCCGGTCCGAACTGAGGCGGAACATGATGCGGCATTGGCCCGCATTACGCAACTGATGGGCGCGGAACCGGGGACTCAGGCGGGCGACGAATTGGAGATTCTTGTCACGCTGGTGGATGCTTATGAAGCCAAGCATTTCCCCATGAATATTCCCGATCCGGTGATCGTGATCAAGTTTCAGATGGAGCAGCAGGGATTGCGGCGCAAAGACCTGGAGCCCATGATCGGTAGCCGCGCCCGCGTCTCTGAGATCCTGACCGGCAAGCGCGCCCTCACGTTGCCGATGATTCGTCGCTTGCATGACGAGTTGCGCATTCCCGTAGATTTGCTGGTGGGCGTTGCAATGGCTCCGCCTCGAACTCCTCGGCACATCGGAAGGAAGCGCACAGTCGAGGGATCGCGCACCGGCCGCGGGGCTGCTGTGCGCCAGAGTGCACGATAACCACGTGACTACATCTTCGGCTCGTTCTCTGACCCAATGGCGTCTGCGCAACCGGACGCTGGAACTGGGGCGTCGGACGCTTGTGTTGGGCGTGGTCAACGTGACGCCCGACTCGTTCAGCGATGGGGGACTTTACTTCGACCACCAAGCTGCCGTTGCCCGCGCAATCGAATTGCTGGACGAGGGCGCGGACCTGCTCGACCTGGGCGCGGAGAGTACGCGGCCTGGATCGCGAGCTGGTTCTGCCTCAACGGGCGCGGACGGGCAGCCCCCTGCGCCGGGAGTGACCGCGGCGGCGGTGAGCGCGGCCGAGGAGCAGGCGCGGCTGCTGCCGGTGCTCAAGGGAATTCTTGAGGCGCGGCCGGACGCGATTATTTCAGTGGATACGTACAAGGCGGAGACAGCGCGTGCCGCGCTTGCCTGCGGTGCGGAGATCGTCAACGATGTGAGCGGGTTTGGCTGGGACTTCGGCCTGGCGGCCGTGTGCGCCGAAGCAGGCTGCGGAGTGGTGCTGATGCACGCGCGGGGACGGCCAGCGGAGTGGGCCGGCCAGGCGCAGCTTGGGGCGGATGAGCTTCTAAAGACGGTGCGGGAAGGGTTGCAGGCGAGCCTGAATAAGGCCCTTGCGGCAGGGATTGCGGCAGAATCGATTGTGCTGGACCCTGGGTATGGGTTCGGGAAGCGGGGCGAGGAGAATTTTGTGCTGCTGGGCCGGCAGGCGGAGCTGCTTGCCCTGGGCCGGCCGCTGCTCGCCGGGGTGAGCCGGAAATCGTTTCTGGGCAGGGCGCTGGCGCCGCTCTACGGTGGGAAAACGGCGCCGGTCGATGCGCGCGAAACAGCCAGCGTTGCGGCGCTGGTGGCGGCAATTTTGCACGGAGCTTCCCTGGTGCGGGTACACCGGGTGCGGGAAGCAGTGGAGGCGGGGCTGGTGGCGGATGCGGTGAAAAATCAGATCGCAGAGGACCGGTTGGAGATTGCAGATTACCGCGGTGGTCCAATGTGAACATACGTTCGGTTCAAGCTCTCCTACGATGATCTGTAGTGGAGGCGCGACTTGGTAGATAACGATTGGTCGAGCTTCCAACAACGTTCCGGGAAGGCTTTGTCCTCCATGCCTGCACAGCAGATCCTGCAAGAGGCCAGCAGACTCTACAAAGTGAGTGAGAGTCTCGACATGCTGGCGG
>Ga0182024_10019220_pt1 | contig 12624 bp, 9 predicted proteins | sample P32metaG_FD_120480 | JGI IMG/M metagenome (GOLD analysis project Ga0182024, IMG submission 120480) | Permafrost microbial communities from Stordalen Mire, Sweden - P3-2 metaG (Illumina Assembly) | ecosystem: Environmental > Terrestrial > Soil > Wetlands > Permafrost | place: Sweden: Stordalen... | reverse complement strand
TAGGTCGTAGCCGGCGATCGACACCGTCTGGGTGACCGTGGCCGAGGGCCCCCCGTTGTTCGACACCGTCTGGCCGGTGAAGGTCTGGGTGACTGAGGTCCCCTGAGTGTTGGTGACCGTGAGAGTCGCCGGATAAGACCCCGAGGCGGCGTAGGTATGGTTGATGGTCGCACTGGTCGTGGTGGCTGTGGTCCCGTCCCCGAAGTTCCAGGCGTAGGTGGCGATGGACCCGACCGGTGAGGACGAGGCCGAGGCGTCAAAGGTGGAGAGGCTCCCCGGCGTCCCGGCGGTGGCGATGAAGGCGGCCGTCGGGGCCTGGTCGGGGGTGATGGCGACGCCGTCGGGGAAGCTCCCAACGTTGATCGGGGTCCCGGCAGAACCGGAGGCCAACCTGATCGGGCTGACGGTGCTGTCGCTGTCATTGCTGACGTAGGCGGTCTTGCCGTCGGGCGTGATGGCGATGGGACCAAGCTCAAAAAGTGTCCCATGGACATGGATCGGTGGCCCAGTGAAATTGTCAGCGGTATCGATTGGAGTCACCGTCCCGTCGTTCGAATTTGCGACGTAGGCGGTCTTGCCGTCGGGCGTGATGGCGATCGCGTACGGGAAATTCCCGACGGGTATCGCTGGTCCGGCCACGCCGGTGGCGGTATTTATGGGAGTCACCTTGTTGATGCCCTCGTCCACCACGTAAAGGGTCTTGCCATCGGGAGTGATCGCCATGGCGGCAGCACCGGTTCCAGCCGAAATTGGCGTCTCGGCAGTATTGCTGGCCACGTCAATGGGGGTAACTTTGCCGGTGACGGCGGTGACATACGCGGTCTTCCCGTCGGGGGATATGACAATCCTGAAAGGGAGACCACCAACGGGGATCGGTGGTCCGGTGAAATTGTCAGCGAGATCGATGGGGGTCACCGTGCCCTTATTCTCGTTGGCCACATAGGCGGCCGTCCCGTCAGGGGTGATGGCGATACTTACTGGATTCGTCCCCGAACCCAGAGGTATCGCTGTTCCCTGCGTACAGGTGGCCAAATCGATCGGGGTCACCGTATTGAGGAAGTAATTCGGCACGTAGGCGGTCTTCCCGTCGGGGGTGATGGCAATGTCGCTGGGGCCAGCGCCGGTGGCGATCGCCGAACCAGGGAGATCGGTCGATGTGGGGATGGGGGTCATGTTGCCGTCATTCTGATTGGTGACATAGACGGTTGGCGTGGACGTCGCCGCCCCTGCAGGGCTGTCCCTGCCAATCAGGCCGCTGACAGAGGCCACGGGGAGCGCCACGGCAACGATGCTCAGGAGCGCAGTCGCGACACGGGGTGATCTCTCGCCTAGGTGCATGACAACCTCCTTGGTGGTTCGTGACCAAGCCGTATACGGCTCCGTGCCAACTTATAGGAACGCGTTGTCCGCCGCGTAATCGCATCCGTGGTTCGGCTCATGACTCGGTACCGGGTCGCGGCGATATCGGATTTAACCGATTTCGACCACCAGGACCACGTAGCGTCGACAACGAGCAACCGCATGAACCAAGTCACGGCGGGATGCGGATCTGCCAGGGGCAGGATCAGGCGTCCCGGGTCATCATCCGCCAGGCGCCGAGGACCGACCAGCCCACCAGCCACGCGACGATGACGCAAACTGCCACCGTGGTGGACTCCGGCAGGAGCCCGGGATTCCCCCCGCCGCCGCCCGCGGGCCCACCACCACCCCCGCCCAGCACTGGGAGCCCCCCTGGCGCCAGGTGGGCCGTGGCCAGGCCGACCACCGCGCGTTGCAGGTTCGACAAGTGAGGGATGCGTGCTCTCGACAGGATCGGGGTCAGCACAACCTCGAGCACGATCATCATGATCACCGCCACCGTCCGCTGCCCGATCAGCGATCCGAGTCCCAACCCGACGACAAACCCGATAATCACCTCAAGCTCGATCCACAGCCCGCTTTTGATCATCAGCGAGGTTGACGGGTAAATGAACTGGCGGACGTAGTCCGGGTAGTCCATCTGGGCGATCAGGCTGGCCGCTCCCCTGATCTGGGACTGGGTGGGTTGCGCCGCGTTCCCTGGCGCCGGCAACCCTGGAGGGGCCTTTGTGACCGGAGTTGGACCGCCGTTGGGTCCGTTGTTGCATGGGACGTAGTTGACCACCGGGGCGATCGGAGAAGACGGGCCGATCCTGAAGTCGAAGTTGCAGATGACCTCGTCGGCGTGGCCCGCGGCCCAGCTCTCGAGGCCGGCGCGTGACAGGCCCGAGGGCACGTTCACACCGTTGAAGGAGAGTCGTGTCGGTGCGGCGAACACGCACACCGTACAGACGATGGTAAAACCGACCGCCACCAGGGGCACGATGATGGCAAGTCCCGCGGGTATCCGAGCCAGATACAACGCCAAGCGAGAGCGGCCCGTCACCACCAGATGCCGGAAGACCCCCTCGGTGAGGTCTGCGGACCCCGCCGTGGCGCCCAGGGTCGCTGCCATGATGAAGCCGAAGGCGTACAGCACGCCGGAGACAAGTGCTGTGTAGATGGCATAGCCGCCGGCTGGCCCGTAAGTCTTCGGCGCAAAGGCATGCAGGAGGAGGCGGATGATTAGAAAGACCGCGGGGATCCCGACGGTCACCAATACGAGGGCGACCATGAGGCCGCGCCGCTTCCGCAGCTCCTTGAACTTGCTCGCCATCATGCCGAACGTAGGCACAGGGGACCGTCGATGGTCGGAAGGCGCGGCGGTCGGGGCGAGCGAGGCGGTGCCTACATCGGGAACCGTCGTCATTCGTCCCCCAGCCTGCTCGTCACCTGCAGGAACCACGATTCGAGCGAGGCTTGGACCTCCTCGAGCCGGTAAAGGGAGATGCCGCCTTCCACTAGGAGCCGCGCGACCTCGGCGATCACCTCGCGCGACGTCCCTGCCGGGAGGGTAATCCCGAGCCCATCCGGCGCGACTTCGATTTGCGCTTCGAGTGTCGTGCCTTCGAGCAGGGCGCGTCCCCGCGTAGGCTCGGTGCACTCGATCCGGAGCGTCATCGATGCTCCGGCGAGCAGCTCGGAGATCGGGCCCTGCCGGATGACCGTGCCCCGGTCGACGATGGCGACGGCGTCGCAGGTGCGCTCCACCTCGTCAAGTAAGTGAGAGGACAGCACCACCGTACGGCCCTCGGCCACGAGCGATTGGATCATCTCGCGCATGTCCTGCATGCCGGCCGGGTCGAGCCCGTTCATAGGTTCGTCGAGGATCAGGAGCTGCGGGTCCCCGATCAGGCAAGCGGCCACCCCGAGGCGCTGTCGCATTCCCATCGAGTACTTCGCCACCCGATCATCGGCCCGATGACTCAGGCCGACCCGCTCGAGCGACGACCCGATGCGACCGCGGGCGGCGGGCTCTCGAGCGCTGGCCAGCACCTGGAGGTTCTCCCTACCAGTCAGGTGCGCGTGGAATCGGGGCTCATCCACGATGGCACCTACCCGTGCCAATGCCAGGTCCCGGTGCCTCGGAACCGGGTACCCGAGCAGGGACATTGTGCCCGCGTCTGCGTGCGTCAAACCGAGCAGCACCCGGATCAGGGTCGTCTTGCCGGCGCCGTTAGGGCCTAAGTAACCGAACGCGCAACCGCGGGGGACGAGGAGCTCCACGCCGTTCACCGCGACGTTCTGCCCGAACCGCTTCGTGAGGCCACGCGTTTCCACCGCCCATTGGCTCTCAGCCTCTCGGAACCGATCGTCTTCCAAAGTAGTCGCGGTCATCCAGTCTCCTCGCTCGTGGCCACACTGGGGCCTCCGGACACCTGTCTTCGTTCGTTCATCCGAACCGTCGCTTGAGGCGGCGACGAAGCAAGGGGACCAATGTAGGAATTCCGCTGGCCTGGAAGACGGGGTTCATGCTATTGGCCCGCTCCGCCGTGTCCCCGAGGAAGTTGAAAGAGCACCCCGGTTTTCTCGTCGAGCGCGGGCCGTTTCTCCTGACCGCAGCCTCGGTATCCATATCCTGCCCCCGGTTCCAAGTCAGCACCGAAGAATTCTTCACTGTCTCAATGGTGGGCGTTATGCGGGCGCCGGGCAATAGGGGATTCCCCCTAGTAAATGGGGGGTTACCCCCACTCCCGGTTTCAGAGTCAGAGGTATATCGCCCTTGTCCGCCCTTGAGTGGCCCCCGTATGCCCTTTAGTGACCTCCTTCGGCATAGCCCCGGCGCAGCGGGGAGCCCGGCTCGACGCTGACGATCGAGCGGGGTCGGTCCGTCACGGTCACCGCCTCACCTGTCCAGCCGTGTTCGAGTAGGGATCCGAAGACAGCCGCCTTCGGTCCGCCGACCTAAACGCCGATTCTTCGGGGTTCATAGACCCGAAGGTTCGTTTAACTCACACCCGCTCAAAGGGGGTGGCGGTTGGCATCCACCCGAAGTCGACTTCTCGATATCGGTGTTCCCTCAAATGCTCGGCTCCGGCTACAGACACTGAAATGAGCCGTCCACGTCCTGGAGTGTAATGACGCTCGATAAAACCACGGTCGTTGGCGTCTTCCCAAACTGGAAAACGTGGACATGATGTCCGCCACGCATCGAGCACCTCTGAGTAGGGGCGCGGGTTGGGTCCCAACCATTCAAGGAGATCGAGGATCAGAGTGTCGAGACCATCAACCATAGTGAGTCTCGATTATCGCAGGTCGGCCAATCAGAACTGGAGGTCGGGTCCGTTCCCCGCCCCAGACGTGCCCCAGACCGCCGGGACTGAGCGTAGTTAGGCGGTACGCCAGTCCCGCTCAGGGATCCAGTAAAGGGGTCGTCGCGGTCAGACTTGACGACCTACAAAGGCCAATAGTCTGTCCTGTACGTCGGCATCGGCGGCAGGTTCCAGTTTCGGCCCGAAAAATTCCGGAGCGCGAAGAAGAGCATCGATCGGCTCTAGGTTCGCGTATACCACGGCACATGCCTCGGGAAGCAGACGATCGTCGGCACCGATGGCCCGGGCGAGGTCCCAGGAGTGGACCAACAGGTCTCCAAGGGGAAATCCGAATCCGTCTCTGGCCGGCATCTCACCGAACGGAAGCTTGACCGTCTCCTCAAGCGCTCCAGGTGCGCTAAGAGCATCATCCGCGGCTCCACGCACTGTGGTCCAAACCAGCACCAGGTCGTCCCCGGTCGCGTCGATATTGCCAGTCGCGCCAAGCGCTTTAGGCACCATCCGTTGTGCTCCAATCGCATGATCCACCAACTTGGTTACATCCCAGCGCTCACAACAGGTTGGCGAGGTCCAATCCATGGAGCCGACTGCCTCGAGTCGCTCAGTGAAGCCGTCTGCCACCTGTCTCCACAACTGCAGCCCTTCGGTCAATTTGACTCCTTCGAATTGATCTTGCCTTGCGACTGTCGATCTTTCCGGGAGTGTACTTCTCCCGCTCGCTGCCGTTCATGCCTCCATTAGTCCAGCCAGTGAGATGAGCCCTTAGACCATCGCATAAGGTGTTCATTGCGGCCGACCGCGGGAAGGTGGCACATACCGGCACTAGCGAAACACCACCTCTGGAACCCTGTCGGATCGCTGCTTGGGTCAAGGTTTGACGGGTTTGGCAGCGATGAGGCTAGCTTGCGGTCGCTTCTCCCGCCCCTGTGCTGTTCGCAACAACTGCGCATGCACCACCAAGCCCGCCTGGATTGAGAGGTCGGCGACACGCTCGGGCGTCACGTCGTAAGCGTCCACGGAAACGTCGTCACGGAAGGCCACCCTCCTCGGCCGATCTCCGTCTCCGACGTGGAAGCCGACCAGCAGGTACCCACCGGGCGCCAGCACCCGTGAGAACTCGGAGAACACAGCAGGCAAGTCTTGCGGTTGTGTATGGATGGTCGAGTACCAGGCCAGGACCCCGCCGGCAGTGGCGTCGGATAGGTCCAGGGCAGTTATCGAGCCAACGTCGAAGCGTAGGTGGGGATGGGTGCGGCGGGCGAGGTCGACCATGGCCGGGGAGAGGTCAATGCCGAAGGTCTCCACGCCCAGCGAGTCCAGGTGGGCTGTCATGCGGCCGGTACCACAGCCGAGGTCGGCGACAGGCCCGAGGCTTGCTGTCGAAGTCAGCTCGGCGAACGTAGCCAGCATTGCCTTGTCCAACGCGGCCTCTGCCCGAAGATCGGGAAGGAGGCGGGCGTAGTCGGCAGCGACAGTGTCGTAGGCCGCCCGCGTGGTGCGCAGGTGAGCTGGCTCATCCACGCCTTGGACGCTACCTCCCGCCACCCCTAGCTCCACTGACCACGGCCGGACGAATCGTGTCACGGCTAAGCGGCGCCGTATCCCAGAACGGGAAGGGGTGACCCTCGCCGATGCTTCGATCATTCTTGGCCATAGAACGCCAACCATCCAAATTCAGATTCTGGAACCTTCAACTCCAAGACGCGGCTCAACTTCATCGCAGCGGAACAGCTCTCGCCTCCTTGAGAAGGATCGATCGATACGAGGTGGAGCGACAAGTTGGACGGAGGACGAACGAGGGAGCTCAGAATTCCACGTCTAAGCTCCCTTCGAATCTAGAGGATCTCGTTGAAGTCGGCGATGAGGTGAAGAGAGGGTTCCAGTGCCAGCAATAAGTGTGCACAATCTGGCCAAGAGCTACGGCGACAAGGTGGCTGTAGGCAATGTCAGCTTTGAGGTCGAGAGGGGGGAGGTGTTTGCTCTCCTCGGCCCGAATGGTGCGGGTAAAACCACGACCATCGAGATACTCGAGGGCTTCCGCGACCGTACTTCCGGGCAGGTGGAGACCTTAGGTGTCGACCCGGCCAAGACGCAGACCCAGCGGTGGCTTCGGTCCCGGATTGGTGTCGTCCTCCAGGAGCTGGCGGTGGAACCCTTCTACTCGGTGCGTCAGGTGTTGACTCGCAATGCCGGGTACTACCCGTCGCCCCGTCCGATCGACGAGGTCATTGCGCTGGTCGGACTGACCGAGAAGGCGGATGCCAGGGTGAAGACGCTCTCGGGGGGCCAGCAACGCCGATTGGACGTGGGTCTCGGCATTGTAGGCAACCCAGAGTTGCTCTTTCTCGATGAACCCACCACTGGACTCGACCTGTCAGGTCGTCGGGATACCTGGGAGCTAATCCGCAATCTTGCTGCCGACGGGACCACAGTGCTGTTGACTACCCACTACATGGAAGAGGTCGAGGCCCTGGCTGACCAGGTGGCGGTGATGTCCAAGGCCAACATCGTGGCTACCGGGACTCCGTCATCACTGGGTGGACGTGACTCGGGTGCCGTGACCATCCGCTTCAGCCTCCCCGATGGTGTGGCTCCGAGCGATCTTCCCGTTTCGATCGACTCGGTGTCCGAAGGATTGGTCGAGATCCATACCGAAGATGAGTTGCCGGTTCTGCATTCACTCAGCGGATGGGCAATTGAGCGAAAGCTCCATCTACCTGGTCTTTCGGTGGCTCGGGTCACCCTGGAAGATGTCTATCTGAAATTGACGAGGGAGGAACAATGAGCGCCACCCCAACCATTGGCGCCTTCGAAGGACTGAACGACGTCAAGTTGGTGGGCCGCCAAGTCCACTACGAGCAGCTCTCCTTCTGGCTCAATCCGTTCGCCGCAGCTTTCACCATCGGATTCTCAGTCATCTTCCTTCTTCTCCTGGGCGCCTCGGCAGGGAGTTCGCGGATCTCCTTCTTGGGCAACATCAAGCTGATCCAGTACTACGTTCCCGGATTTGTCGCATACGGAGTGATGGCGGCCTGCTTCAACATCTTGGCCATCACCATCGTCAACCGGCGTGAGATGGGACTACTCAAGAGACTGCGTCTCAGCCCGTTGCCCACCTGGGCCTTGCTGACCGCCATCCTCTTCAGCTCCATGATCATCGCCGCTATCCAGGTCGTTGTCCTCCTCGCCGTCGGATGGATCGGATTCGGCGTCCACCTACCAAGCGACCTCGGTGCCTTCCTCTTGGCCGTCGTAGTCGGGATGATCAGCTTCAGCGCGCTCGGCGTGGCCATGAGCACGCTCGTCCCGAATCAAGACGCGGCCGGCCCAATCGTTAGCATCGTGTTCTTCGTGCTCCTGTTCCTCTCGGGGCTCTGGTTCCCGCTCCAACCGGGATCGGGTCTCGCTGAATTCTCGTCCTACTTCCCGGTCCACCACTTCATCGCCGCGGTGTTTGCCCCTTTCGACATCCAGAAGGGGTCATCACCCTGGGCGTGGCATGACCTGCTGGTTGTGGCCCTGTGGGGTGCTGCCGGCGCAGTCGTGGCTGTACGCCGATGGGAGTGGGCCCCTCGCCGGAACTGAATTTCGGTCGCTCGACATTCGAAAGTCCAGATTAAGACGGTCGTCAGTTGGGCCGATCATGACGCGGTGGCTTGGCGCACAACATTGGCATCGACGTCCGCGACCACCTCGCCAGAGCCGTCGATGTCGAAGAACTCGACAGCGCCGGTGACCCGGGGTGTGTCTGCCCCAAGCGCGACCGCGATCTTGTTGGCCGCGTTGCGGACGACGTCAAGCACGATCTCCGTGGACTCGGCTGTGGTCCACTCTTCGTGGACCTGAGTCACGAGCAGGTCGTCGATGAGTGACGGCTGCGTGATTACGGCGTCGGTGAGTCGGAGCGCAACCTTTCGCCGCCGGCTCAGCGAGCTTCGCTCGTAGTCCTCGACGGCGGTGAACATCGCTCGATCACCCGCGGCGTCGACTGCCCTTACGCTCAGGCGCGACCGGCAGAGCTGACAATTATGGACAGCCGCTCCCCGCAACCGTACGAGCTCGGTGGTGATTGGGTCGAGGGCGCGTCCCAGTGCGACGGTGCGCATGAAGACCTCTAGCGCCGCCCACAAGTCGCCGGACTGGGGTGGAAGGGCCGGCCCGTAGGGGACTCCGTGGAGCCGGCCGAGTGCTATGCGTGCCCGCTGGAACACATCCACGACGAAGAGAGCCTGGACGAATGTGAAAGCTTCGGATCCGAGCGCCGCCGACAGGGCTCTACGCTCGTCGTCGGACTCGCCTTTGACGTCGATGACGAACTGCTCAGCAAAGCGCACGCAGGCCCCCACGCGACCTTCATACTCGCAGCGAGAGACCACCACGGGCGTCCGCTCAAGTTCAGCTTCGTTACGCAAGATCGCCGCGACGGACTTCCGAACCGCACTGAGCAACTCGGGTTCGATTGCGGTTGCCGCGGTCGCCTCCACCATGTCGAACGCGGCGAACGCATCTGGAGCAACCAGCCGCCACGGCTCGGGACTCGTCACGCGGGGACCTTAACCCATGCCGACCTCGAGGTTCCTGGTCAGAGATCCTTTTGCCAAGCTCTATCGGGAATGCGACAGCGGCGGCGACCGCCAGGGCCACACCCGCCAGGAAAACCACCTTTAGTCTTTCGGGTGTCCAACCCGAAGGTTCCGGGACCCGAGACGGTAGCGACCCTTCGGGATATTCACGACCGGCCCGCTCGTGACCGACAGGAGGTCGAGCCGTCTGTCGTTGCGCCAGTGCTCCTGATGCCTCAGCTGCTGCGCGCTGGCGTGAACGACGGGTTCGGGGACGCCCCAGCCGGAGATCCCGAGGTCTCCGTCGCCAGCCCTGCACCACCCTTGATCCCAGAGGGATGTCCAATATGTAAGCCACCCGTCGGGTGTGCCCAATCGACCGTGGCGTGCGGGTTCATGGGAACCTCCCAAATCAACCCGAGGCACATTTCGTCTGAGGAGCCGTCACCCCACGTGACGAAGTGGGGGGGCAGCTTCCGGAGCGCCGGAAGGATCTGGTCGAGCTGGGGGTCGTAGGAGCAGCTGACCTGCACCGACTCGCCGGGCGTGACCGGGACCCAGTTCTTCAGGTTGTACGCCCGCTGGTAGTGAAAGTTGTAATTAGGGACGTTCATGATGACCTTGGCCTGGGGAGTCCCCGGGTTGACGGTGATCCTCATCGAGGCACCCGTCAGGTGCATGTGCGGAGCAGTGCGCACGATGTAGCCCGCCTGGTCGATCTGCCACGTACAGGACGTCGAATCGCCAAGCGGAGGATTGTTCGGGTCCTCCCCGCAGACGCGCTCCAAACCCTGATCAAAGAGACCCATGTAGGTGCCGAAACGCTGGTCGAGATTGGCGAGCTCGGCCGTTCGGCTGCAAAGGGGGCCCGTCACCCCGGCCGGGCAGGGGATGTTGGGGATCGCGGGCAACGGCTGGATCGTGGTCGGGCGGAGATTGGCCGAGGCCGGGACGGTGTTGAGCACCACCGACGGACTCACTGGTTGGTCGCCTACCAGCAGATTGTAGTGGACCTGCATGAGGATGAGGCTGCCCTTTGGCAACGGGGTCCCGGTGGTCACCGGCATGACATCCTTCCCGTGCCCAGGAGCCCACGCGCTTAGCCATGGCATATTGAGGAACTGACCAAGGCCTGTGCCGAGGACCGGCGGCTCGCCGAAGCAGGTCCACCCCTTGCCGCCGTTGTCCGCCGCCTCAGCTGCCGAAACGAGCTCGGGGGGGACCATGAAGAGAATGGCGTGGTGGACCTCTCCCGAAGATGGGCCATTACCAGGGAAGAACTGACTGGAGACGATGAACGAGTTCTCAGTCACGTGGGGATTGACGAGCGTGCAGTGATAGTCGTCCGTCCCGCCGTTCTGGGCCTGTGGCGTGTACGGGGTTGGCGACGTCATCGAGAGCGTCGTGACTGAGGCGCCATCGACCGTGGCTGGAGTCAAGGCCTGTGCCGATGGCACCGCAACCGTCCCAACCAGTAGAGCGGCGGCGGTTACCGCCAGCGAAAGGGTCCCACCCACACGTGACTTCCTCAAGAGCCCCACATTACTGGCAGACGAGACGACGCGAGGCGCGGGAAGTCTGACCTGTCGGGTTCGCCAGCGAGTGCCACATCCACAGCTATTGAGGCACTCCTTGGATTGGAGTTCCTGTACGACCTTCACCGGCTCAACGTGGCCACGTCACCGGACAAGGGCGGTTGGCGTCATCGTGGCAAGCCCGGACCTCGCACGCGTACTTCTGCGGACCCCTGGCAGATGCACCTTGCCAGCGCAGTGTGTCGAGCTCGGGAACGGTAGGTCGCAGGGATCGAGGGCCTTAAGTTCGGTGTTCGTGGGCACAGAAACGACGAATGCTGGTTGTGCGACGGAAACGCGAGCATGCAAGATGCGCTCTCTGCGGATCTGGGCCACAGCAGATAGACGATCCGATATACTGTAGGGGTGAATGCTGCAGCGATAATTCGGGCCTCGCGGCATCGACAGGGGCTGACCCAGGCTGAGCTCGCGCGGCGGGCGGGCACATCACAGCCGGTCATCTCGGCGTACGAACATGGACGCCGCGACCCCACGATTGAGACGCTGCGCAAGCTGGTGGAGGCGGGGGGTGAACGGCTCCAAGTGGCCGCAGTGCTTCCCGGCCCGGGCCAGCCCACGCCTTCCGACGCCGGGGAGCACGCCCGCCGGCTGCTCGACGTCCTGACATTGGCTGACGCCATCCCGGTCCGCCGACGGAACAGGGTGCTGGAGGCTCCTCGGCTGGTCTCAAGACGCCCATGTTGACGCTGGCGCAGCGGGTGATGGCGATCGAAGACGCTCTCCCTGGTATCCCTCACGCCTTCGGAGGTGCGCTGGCCCTTGCCTATTACGCCGAGCCACGGGCGACCATCGACATCGACCTCAACGTGTTCGTGCCAGCAACGCGGTTCCCGGAGGTTGCTGCTCCCCTCGTCCACCTCGGTGCCGGCGCCGACGATCCATCCGTCGCCGCAATTGTCCGCCGTGACGGCCAGGTCCGAATCATGTGGGAGGACACACCCATCGATCTCTTCTTCTCCTACGACGCCTTCCATGATGCGGCTGGCGCGGCACGACACTCGGTACCGTTTGGCGACAGAACAATTCCAATCCTCGCCGCTGACCACCTCACTGTCTGCAAAGTGGTTTTCAATCGTCCGAAAGACTGGGTCGACATCGACTCGATGCTCGTCGCGCAAGCCGATATCAACGCCGCCGAGGTACTGCGGTGGGTGGCTCGAATGGTCGGCGACGAGGACCCGCGCTACAACCGGATTGCCGCACTCCTCATGCGATAGTCCACCAGGAGGCCCGGCAGTCCGTACCACCTTCGGGTGACCAACCCAATAGCGCTCATCACGCTTCTGGGACGTGAAATCGGCCGATGAAGACCCACGTATCTAATGCGTCTCTGATTTATGGGATGGATTCTGGGATGCCCGGCCGTATTAGGGGCTGCATTAGAGATGGTGTGTTGATTACAGCGGGCTGTTGAGCTGCCGATTTGATTACGGCGCCCATTAGAGGGGGTGGTGTTCGGGCTGTCGGGTTCCATGCCCGAATCTTCTTGCAGGCTCCGCGATAGCGGCCCTCGACGGGCCTGAGCTGCATGAACTTTCTGGACCGAATCGTGAAGGCGCATGTCTTGGCCGGTGCTACGAACCGGTGAACTGGCGCCAGAGATGCTCGAGGGCCGCTGGGTGCGGGACTGTTGGCAAATGCTCAAGTGAGGCCTTCCTCGGGGAAGAGGGGCCCAGAGCTCGGAGCGATTACCGGACCATCGACACTTCGACAAAGGTGCGCAGCGTCCAAGAGGTTCAATCGGCTCAGTCTCTCTGCAGAACACCAGTTTACGTTTCTGAGGAACAAGCTGTGCTG
>Ga0182024_10019219_pt1 | contig 12624 bp, 12 predicted proteins | sample P32metaG_FD_120480 | JGI IMG/M metagenome (GOLD analysis project Ga0182024, IMG submission 120480) | Permafrost microbial communities from Stordalen Mire, Sweden - P3-2 metaG (Illumina Assembly) | ecosystem: Environmental > Terrestrial > Soil > Wetlands > Permafrost | place: Sweden: Stordalen... | reverse complement strand
GTGTTGCCGGTGGCGAGTGCCTGACCCAGCTTGTTGAGTGTGACCTCAATGGGGAAGTTCCACGGGACGATCGCGCCGACCACTCCGACCGGTTCCCGCCAGATCTGGCGCACGTTGACGGCCCCCGTCATGGCCATGGCGTCGGGGAGCTCGGTGACCCAGTCGAACTCCTCGATGAGCTTTGCCGGGTACGAGAGCGCGTCGGCGAGCGGAGCGTCCAACTGCGGGCCGTTCGTCGTCATGCGCGGGCAGCCGACCTCGAGAATGAGCTGCTCGCGCAGCTCCTCCTGCTCGGCCTGGAGTGCCTCCTGCAGCTGCTCGAGGCACTTCTTGCGAAACGCGTGATTGGTCGACCAGTCGGTCTCGTCGAAGGCTCGTCGTGCCGCGTCGATCGCCCGGTGCATTTCGCCGGCTGAGGCGTCGGACACGCTTCCGAGGACCTCTTCGGTCGCCGGGTTGACGTTGTCGAAGGTCTTCCCCGACTCGGCCTCGACCAGCTTGCCGTCGATCATCATCCTCGACTCTGGATGCACCTTCAGTGCCTCGGCCACGGTCTGCTCCCTTTCGTCGTTTGGATCGACCAACCGAAGACGCGCCCGATACGCGCCCGGTCGCGACCTGGCCGCCGCCGGATTACTGCCTGCGGCGCTATCGCGCGGAGGGTATCTGACTTTGACGTCGCCGTCAAAAATGACTATAGGATCGCCGGCGTTCGGCCCATCCGACCGCCCCCACCCCCCGGTCGATCTCGGCTGCCGGGTGACGGGGAACGCGGGCGCCCCCAAGAGTAAGGAGACGCGATGTTCACCATTGAGGCGTTCCTCGACGCCCTGACGCTCCAGCCCACCGGTGAGGATCGGTACCGGGCCTCCAACATCGCATCCGAGCACAACGTTGTCTTTGGCGGCCAGCTCCTTGCGCAGTCCGTGATGGCAGGGCTGGCCGGTCAAGAGGCCAAGACGGTCAAGACGATCCACACGGTGTTCGCCCGGGCGGCATCGCCCGAGGCCCCACTCGACATCGCGGTCGAGCGGATGCACGGTGGCCGCTCGGTGGCGAGCAGCACCGTGACGATCAGCCAGAGCGATCAGATCTGCACGCGTTCGTTGGTGCTTCTGAGCGCGGATGAGCCCGACGTGATTCGGCACGCGGACAAACCCCGGTCGTCGTCGAGGCCCGATGACGCCGACATCAGAAGTTCGGGCGCATGGGAGATCGGCATCGTCGGGGCGGTGGACGTCAACGACCCCGAGCTGGTCGGTCCGCCCGAGCTCGACGTGTGGGTCCGCTTCGTGGGCGCGCCCGACGATCCGGGGACCGACCAGGCGCTCGTCGCGTACTCGACCGACGGCTTTCTCATCGGGACCGCCATGCGCCCGCACAAAGGGGTCGGCCAGGCCCAGGCCCATATAACGCTGTCGACCGGGGTGCTCAGCCACACGCTGACGTACCACGAGCCCTGCCCGGCTTCCGAGTGGCACCTGATCCAACAGTGGAGCTCCTATGCGGGCCACGGCCGCAGCTACGGAAGGGGCGACATCTTCCGCACCGACGGGCAGCTCGCGATCTCGTTCGTCCAGGACGCCATGATCCGTGCTCGCACCGGAGGTCCCGGCAAGCTCTGAGCCGCCCTTCGCCGGGCCTGGACCAGCGCTCAGCCGAGTGTGGACCCTCCGCTGCGGATGGCGGCGGCGATGCCGCCATCGACGGGAAGATCGACCCCGGTCACGAAGGCCGCCTCGTCAGAAAGGAGGAAGGCGACCGCGGCCGCCACCTCCTCGGCCATTCCCTCCCGCCCGAGTGGCGACAGCTGGACCAACATGTCGTTGGTCGGGCGGGCCGCCCCTTCCTGCTTGCCCATGGGGGTGTCGATGATCCCGGGGGTCACAGAGCAGATCCTGGCGCCGAGCCGGCCGAGTGCGGCCGCCTCGCGCCGGACCAGCCGATGCACGCCCCGCTTTGCCCACGTGTAGGCCATTCCCGGGTCCTCGATCTCCGGCCCGACGGCCTCTCGAATGGCTGCAATGAACCCGACGTCGAGCGGGTCGTCGAGCACGGCGTCGGCAGCGACGTCAGCATCGGCCATGGCCAGCAGCGGGGCCACCGATGCGAAGCACACGATGGCCGTGCCCTCGGTGGCGAGCGGCCGGCACCCGTCGACGAGCAGCGCCGTGCCGACGAGGTCGATGACCAACATGTCCCGCCAACCACCCATGGTCGGCGACACACCGGCGGCATGCGCGACCGCGCGTAGCGAGCCCAGCTCCGATGCCCGGGCAACGAGCCGGCCGACCTCGTCGCGGTCGGCCACGTCCAGCGCGAACGGCTCGACCTCGGCCCGGGTCGGGCCGGAGGTGAGACGCTGCACCGTCCCCGAGAGCTGCTCCTCGTCGCGATCCGCGACCAGGAGCACGTCGACCATGTCCGCCACTCGCGTCGCGCACGCGGCACCCATGCCGCGCGCCGCTCCAGTCACGATGCCCACCGTCATAGGTGTCTCCCCTCGGTCCCCGTGGGGCCCTCGGGGCCGGACAGTAGTGTCCGTGCGGACCGCGGCACGAGGAGAAAGCGATGGCAGACGATCTGGGCGCCAGCGGACTTCGCCTCGAGCGCGACGGCCCGGTCGCATGGTGTGTCATCGACCGGCCCGGGGCGAGGAACGCGCTGACACCGGCCATGTACTTCGGCATCAAGCGGGCCGTCCGCCTGGTGAACCGGGACCCCGACCTCGCCGCCCTCATCATCACCGGGACCGGCGACGTCTTCGCTCCCGGGGGGGATCTCGGTGGCCGATCGGAGCCAGGGGACGTGCCGACCCCCGACATCGGCCGAGACATCCTGCCCTTCCTCGACATCCGCGACAGCCGGGCGCCGGTCGTGGCGGCCGTAAACGGGATCTGTCAGGCCGGCGGCCTACTCATCGCCATGCTGGCCGACATCGCGGTCGCGAGCGATCGGGCGACCTTCCGTGCACCCGAGCTCTTGCGCGGCATCCCCGACGCCACCTACGCGGCGGTGCTCCCGGCACACGTCGGCATCGGCGTCGCACGTGACCTCTTGCTGTCGGGTCGACGCTTCGACGCCGCCGAGGCACAGCGCCTCGGGGTGATTTCCCGCGTCGTCCCCCACGACCGGCTGAAGGATGGCGCCATGGAGGCGGTGCGCGAGATCTTGCAGACCCCGCCGATGGCTCGCATGCACGTGAAGCGGATGTTGAACGAGCGCTACGGGCTGATCGACTACCAGACGATGTTCTGGGCCATCGAGGAGTCGGCCGAGCCGCGCGAAGGGATGCGGGCCTTCATGGAGAAACGGCCGCCCAACTGGATCCCCGAAGGGCTGTCGCCCGACGAACCCCGCAGCTGACCCGCCGGACGCCGGGTCCCCGCGGCCGTCTCCCTCAGCGTGTCACCGCCCCCAGGCAGAAGGCAGTGACACGGTCGATCTCGGCCCGGGTGGGCTCGACCCGCCGCCACAGACAGTCCGTCAGCAAGCCGAGCGTTGCGTGCGCGGCGAGCGCGGCGTCGAGCTCGGGCGAGTCACTACCCAGCGCGACGAACGGCTCGTGCAACAAGGACGCGAGTGGCTCGCTGGCGAAGTGCCGCCCGGCCGCGATCCGCCCGTCGGCGCTGCTTCCGTTCCAGAGCACCGCCAGCGTGGTGGCGGCGATCTCCTCGTCGGCCTGCGCCAACACCCCCTCCACCCACCGCCGGACCTGGCGCTCGGGCCTGGCCTCCTTGGCCAGCTGGTGGCCGAGATAGCTGCGTAGGCGCTCGGCACCGTCCTCCAACATGGTGGTGACCAGCGCCTCCTTCGAGCGGAAGTGCCGGTAGAAGGCCTCGTTGGACAGCCCCGCGGCGGCGACGATGTCGGCGACCCGGGGCCGAGAAGCTGTGCCGTTGGCGCGCATCAGCTCGAGCGCCGCGTCGAGGAGCCGCCGCACCTCGCTGGCGTACTCGCTCTCCCGCTTGGCCAGGGTGCGGCGGACGATCCGATCGGCGGCGCCCGTTCCGGGGTCCGGTATTGCATTCTGAATAGTCAGAATCCTATTCTGGCCGAGAACGAGGGGGCACACCATGGCGTGGGACTTCGAGACCGATCCCGAGTACCAAAAGAAGCTGGACTGGGCCGACGAGTTCGTCCGCGAGGAGGTGGAGCCGCTCGACCTGGCCTTCCCCCACCTCCAGTTCGTGCCGCTCGAGGGCAAGCGGCGAGAGGCCATCGACCCGCTCAAAGAAGAGGTACGACGCCAGGGCCTCTGGGCGACCCACCTCGGGCCGGATCTGGGCGGCCAGGGCTACGGACAGCTCAAGCTGGCCCTGTTGAACGAGATCCTCGGTCGATCGTCGTGGGCCCCGATCGTCTTCGGCTGCCAGGCTCCCGACACCGGCAACGCAGAGATCATCGCCCACTACGGCACCCCAGAACAGAAGGAGCGGTACCTGCGGCCGCTTCTCGAGGGCGAGTGCTTCTCGAGCTATTCGATGACCGAGCCCCATGCCGGCGCCGACCCGACGCTCTTCACGACCCGGGCAGAGCGCGACGGCGACGAGTGGGTCATCAACGGCTGGAAGTTCTTCTCGTCCAACGCCCGAACTGCGGAGTTCCTCATCGTGATGGTGGTGACGAACCCGGACGTGAACCCGTACAAGGGGATGTCGATGTTCCTCGTGCCGACGAACACGCCGGGCGTGGAGATCGTGCGCAACGTCGGCCTGTACGGCGAGGCGTTGAACGAGGGGTCCCACGCGCTGATCCACTACGAAGACGTACGGGTCCCTGCGGGAGCACTCCTCGGTGGCGAGGGGCAGGCATTCGTGATCGCCCAGACGCGCCTCGGCGGTGGCCGGATCCACCACGCGATGCGGACGATCGGCATGGCCCAGAAGGCGATCGACATGATGTGCGAACGGGTGCTCAGCCGGGAGACCGCCGGGAGCCTGCTCGCCGACAAGCAGTTCGTCCAGGGTTACATCGCCGACTCGTACGCCCAGTTGATCCAGTTCCGGCTGTTCGTCCTCTACACGGCGTGGGAGATCGACAAGTACAGCGACTACAAGCGCGTGCGGAAGGACATCGCCACCGCAAAGGTCGTCATGCCGACGGTGCTGCACGACATCGCATGGCGGGCCATGCAGGTACATGGCGCGCTTGGTACGACCAACGAGATGCCGTTCTTCGGCATGATCCACGGCGCCGGCGTGATGGGCCTGGCCGACGGCCCGACCGAGGTGCACAAGATCACGGTCGCCCGGCAAGTGCTCCGCGACTACAAGCCAAGCGACGACATCTGGCCCACCCAATGGATCCCGAAGAAGCTGGAGGCGGCGAAGGCGAAGTTCGCTGAGTACCTGGAGCTGGAGGTGGGGAACCAATGACCTCGGAAACCGAGTCGAAGACGATCCCCCACGTCGACAAGCTCACGACCTGGCTGGACAGCCAGGGCCTCGGCCTGGGGTCGGAGCTCGAGCACGGCTATATCTCCGGTGGCAGCCAGAACGAGATCTACGAACTGCGGCGGGGTGACCTGCACTGCGCTCTGCGGATCCCGCCGCCCACGGCCCCCGCTTCACGGGACGAGGGCATCGTGCGGGAGTGGAGGATCATCGAGGCACTGAACGGGACCGACGTGCCGAGCACCGAGGCGATCGCAGTGTGCACCGATCCCTCGGTGCTCGGGCGGACCTTCTACCTCATGGGCTTCGTCGACGGGTGGTCGCCCATGCAGACGCGACACGAGTGGCCGGCACCCTTCGACACCGACCTGGACGAGCGCCGCGGCCTCGCCTTCCAACTGATCGAGGGCATCGCACTGCTCTCGAAGGTCGACTGGCAGGCCAAGGGCCTGAGCGACCTCGGCCGCCCGGACGGCTTTCATGAGCGCCAGGTCGACCGTTGGACCGCGTTCCTCGAGCGCATCAAGGGCCGGGAGCTGCCCGGATTCGACGAGGCGGCGACGTGGCTACGCGCGCACCGGCCGATCGACTTCATCCCGGGCCTCATGCACGGCGACTACCAGTTCGCGAACGTGATGTTCAAGGACGGCGCGCCGGCCCGGCTGGCCGCGATCGTCGACTGGGAGATGGGCACGGTCGGCGACCCGAAGCTCGACCTGGGCTGGGTCGTGCACACGTGGCCCGAGGACACGAGTGGTGGGGAGGGCAGTGTCGGCGGATACGTCGACATGACCCACATGCCGTCGAGGACCGAGGTGCTGGAGCACTACGCGATCAAATCGGGGCGCCAGGTCGACGACATCGACTACTACTGCGTCCTGGCCAAGTGGAAGCTTGCCGTCGTGCTCGAGCAGGGCTTTCAGCGAGCGGCCGACGACGAGAAGCTGGCCGGTTTCGGGCCCGTTGTGCTCGATCTCATGGAAGGGGCAGCCGAGCTCGCCGAGACGACCGACTACGCGGTGCTGGCGACGTCGGACGCGTCGTGAGACCGGCGTCCACGCGGCTGCACGCCACCACAGTCTGAGGTGCGCGCCGCACTCTGCCGAACCTATGGCGGCCCAGAGGTCGTAGAGGTGTGTGAGGTCTCAGCACCCGTGCTCGAGGTCGGCCAGGTCCGGGTCGCGGTGCACACCGGAGCGGTCAACTTCCCCGACGTCCTGCTCATCGCCAACACGTACCAAATCTCGATCCCGACACCGTTCATCCCCGGCAGCGAGTTCGCGGGTGCGGTGGTCGAGGTCGCGGACGGAGTCGAGGGCGTGCATGTGGGCGACCGGGTCTTCGGATCCACCATGGTCGGTGCCTTCGCAGAGGAGGTGGTCGTGCCGGCGACGTCGGTGACTCGGATCCCGCCAGGACTCGACGACCGCGTGGCGTCGGCCTTCGGCGTGGCGTTCCGCACCGCCTACCACGTGCTCCGTTCGGTCGCAACGCTCCAACCGGGCGAGGAGCTGGTCGTCCTCGGTGCCGGAGGCGGCGTCGGTACGGCCGCGGTGCAACTCGGAGCCGCCCTCGGTGCGACCGTGACCGCGGTGGCGTCGACCCCCGAGAAGCTCGAGGCGGCCCGCTCGTGCGGCGCCCAAAGGCTCATCGCCCACCGGGACGGCGACCTGCGAGAGGCGCTGCGAGCGGCCCTTCCCTCGGGGACCGATGTGGTCGTGGACCCGGTGGGAGGCGACCTCGCCGAGCCCGCCCTGCGCTCGCTGCGCTGGGGTGGCCGCTTCGTCACCGTCGGCTACGCGTCGGGAACCATCCCCCGCATTCCTCTCAACCTGGTGCTCCTGAAGGGCATCCACATCTTGGGGTTCGAGTTCCGTGCCTTCACCGCGCACATGCCCGACGAGACGGCGCGCAACGAGCGCGAGCTCCTCGGGCTCCTCGAAGAGGGCCGCGCCGTACCCCTTATCGGCGCAACCTTCGATCTCTCCGAAGCGGCGGCCGCCTTGCGCCACGTCGCCGAGGGGCACGCCGTCGGCAAGGTGGTCCTGCAGGTGCGGCCCGAGGGCGGGTCCTCCTGAGGCCGGGGAGCGCCGGCCCGGCTTGGACGAAGTGCGGGCCTTGCGGTCTACTATCGACGTCGATGTCAATTCGCCCGGGTCGTCGACCCGGGCGAGGCAGTCGGAGGGAGGACGAGGCATGGCGACCGCGGTGATGGAGGGTGTCCGCGTCCTCGAAGTTGCGGAGCACACATTCGTGCCGGCCGCCTCGGCCCTGCTGTCGGACTGGGGTGCCGACGTCATCAAGATCGAGCCGATCGAGCGCGGCGACGCCATGCGCGGTCTCGCGTCCACCGGCGTCATGTCCATCGGCGGTGACGTGCACCCGCTCCTCGAGCACTCCAACAGGGGCAAGCGGAGCCTGGCCCTCGATCTGGCCTCCCCCGAGGGTCTCGAGATCCTCTATGACCTGGCCGAGACCGCCGACGTCTTCCTCACCAACAAGTTGCCCCGAGTCCGCAAGAAGCTCAAGATCGAGCTGGAGGACATCCGGGCGCACAACCCGAAGATCATCTATGTCGCCGGCACCGGGCACGGTGAACGGGGGCCCGACGCGGACCAGGGCTCCTACGACGCCCTGGCCTTCTGGAGCCGTGCCGGGGTCGCCATGGGCGTGAAGCCGGCTGACTCGGACCGCCTCCCGGGGCCGCCCGGGCCGGGTTTCGGGGACTCCATCGGCGCGATGACCATCGCCGGGGGGATCATGGGCGCGCTGTTCCACCGCGAACGGACGGGCGAGGCCACCACGGTCGACGTTTCCTTGCTCGGCACCGGCATGTGGTCCATGGGCCAGGCCTTCGCCATCTCACTCCTGAGCAACGTCCCCTGGCAGGGGCCGCCGTCCAACGCGCCGCGCCTGAACCCGTTGACGGCCAACTACTCGACCAAGGACGACCGCTTCCTCTCCTTCTGCTGCCTCCAGGCCGGGAAGTACTGGGCGCCGCTCTGCGTCGCCATCGGGCGACCCGAGTTGGGCACCGACCCCCGGTTTGCCGACCACGCCACGTTGCTCGAGCACTGTGCCGAGGCTCAGGAGATCCTGCGGACCACCTTCGCGGAGCTCCCGTTGTCCGAGTGGCGAGAACGGCTGGCCGACTTCACGGGGCAGTGGTGCGTGGCTCAGGACACGCTCGAGGCAACGGCCGATCCCCAGGCGGTCGCAAACGGGTACCTGCAGGACTGCGAGACGGCGGCGGGCTCCTCATTCCAGCTTGTCGCGGCGCCGGCACAGTTCGGAGGCGAGCCCGCTCCTGCCGGTCGGGCCCCCGCGTTCAACGAGCACGGCGACGCGATCCTGGCCGAGCTCGGCATCGACTGGGACACGATCGTGGACCTCAAGGTCCGCTCGGTCGTCGGCTGATCTAACCGTCAACTCATCTATCTGCGAGGAAGGAACTGATGTCACTATTCGACGCATTTCGCTATGACGGCAAGCGGGTCCTCGTCGTTGGCGGCGCCACCGGCATGGGGGCCGCCGCAGCCAAGCTGGCCCAGGATGCTGGCGCCGAGGTGGTCGTCATGGACTTCGCTGAGGTGAAACTCCCCGGAGCGAAGGCCATCCAGGTCAACCTGGCCGAGCAGGCCTCGATCGACGCCGCGGTGGACGAGTGCGGGGGCCCGGTACACGCGCTGCTTGCGTGTGCCGGCGTGGCCGACGGCACGCCGGGGATCGAGAAGATCAACTTCATCGGGCACCGTCACCTCATCGACCGCATGCTGGCGGCAGGCATGCTGCCGCGTGGGGCCGCGATCGGGTTCATCTCCTCGGCCGCCGGGCTGGGCTGGGAGGCCAACCTCACCGAGCTGAAGGAATACCTGGACACGCCCGACTTCGACTCGGCAGCGGCCTGGGTTGCCGAGCACAACAAGGCGGACTACCTGTCGACCAAGCAGGCGATCTGCGCCTACGTGGCCCGGCAGGCGTTCTCGCTGCTCAAGGAGGGCATCCGCATCAACGCCATCTGCCCGGGCCCGACCGACACGCCGCTCGCCCAGGCGAACAAGGATCTGTGGCTCGGCTTCGGTGCGGACTATCGGGGCGAGGTGGGGGTCGAAGCCTCCACGCCGCTCGAGCAGGCGTACCCCCTCGTGTTCTTATGCAGCGACGCCGCCGCTGCGATCACCGGCATCACCATGATCACCGACGCCGGCTACATCAGCTCGGGGATCACCGACTCGTACCCGCCCGCCGCTCCGGCCGCCCTGTTCCTGCTCGGCCGGATGTAGGCGTCGGCGCTCGGCCCCCGCCGCGCCGTTGCGCGTCTGGAGGGCCCGAGCGCCGGACCGACGATGGACCCGGGGCCGACCGGCACCTCGTGATCACCGCTGGAGGACCCATGGCCACGACAGCAAACGCCGGACCCGGACCCGGCGAACGACACGTCCTTCGCGACCTTGGTTGGGCGACCTCTCGATCGGGGGACGAGCTCCACGGCTCGGCCCCCATCGTCGACGAGATGCACGTTCCCGGAACCCGGCACCTGCGCATTTCGATACTCGCAATCTGGGCCGACACGCTCGCCGGTCTCCTCGCGGTCGACGCGATCTCCCCACGGGTCCCGGTCACCCTCGAGCTCGACATTCACCTCTTTCGTCCGTCACCGGGCTCGGGCATCGTCCACGGAGTCGGGAGGATCGTGAAGTCCGGTCGAACGGTGCTCGTCGCCGAAGTGGACTTCACCGACGATGACGGCAGGCCGATCGGGTTTGGTGCGGCCTCGTTCATGGCCGCGCCCGACCAGCGTTTGGTCTTCACGTTGCCGACCAGCGTGGACCGGGCCATCCCCGAGGTTTCGCTGCTCGGGGCCCCGTTTGCCGAGCGCGCCGGGTGCGATCGACAGAGCCCGGGCGTGGCGGTGCTGGCTCGCTCCGACCAGATGTTCAATGCATCTCACACGGTCAACGGCGGCCTCATCGCACTGACGGCCGAAGAGGCCGCGCTCTCTCTCAGCCCGGGCGCGACGCTGGCGTCGCTGGCGTTGCGATACCTCCAGCCCGTCCGGACCGGGCCGGCCGTCGCCGAGGCAGCGGTCCGCGACGGCTTGGGGAGGATCGAGGTGCGTGACGCCGGAAACGACAACCGACTGTGCGTCGTGGCCACAGGCCGGACCTTTCCGACGCCGCACTAGGCCCGAGCGCCGGCCGAGGGGCCGTGGCACGATGCGATGAACCCGAAAGGAAACTCATGAAGGTGCAGCGCCGTGGGCGCAGGACTGCGATGAGCGAACAGGAGCGAGACGCCTTCTTGACGACCGAGCGGACCTGCCGGGTCGCGAGCGTCGGGGGGGACGGATCGCCACACGTCACCCCCCTGTGGTTCGTGTGGGACGGGGCCTCGCTGTGGCTGACCTCGATCGTGCAGAGCCAACGGTGGAGTGACCTCCAGCGGGACAATCGGGTCAGCGTCATCGTGGACGCGGGGTCCGAGTTCATGGAGCTGCGTGGGGTGGAGCTCCGGGGTGTCGCCCATGTGGTGGGCGAGGTCCCTCGCACCGGCGAGCCGCTTGCGGATCTCGAGACCCCCGAACGGCTCTTCGCCGACAAGTACGCGGGGGGCGACCTCCGCCACGACGGCCGGCACGCCTGGCTCCGGGTCGCCCCCGACAAGATCGTGAGCTGGGACTTCCGGAAGCTGACCGGCTGAGGACCTCGGGCGGATCTCCCGGAGCACGATACCCTCGGACATCGACGTCAAGATCGGGATTGGAGATTGCATGACACCCCAACGCTGCGTCGCCGAGGGTCTGTTCGAGTGGCCCTCCGACGAGCCAACCGTCAGCGCGTCGCGTTGTGATTCGTGTTCGTTCGTGACGTTCCCGACACAGGACTCGTGCCCACGCTGCGGGGGCGACGCCACCACCCCGACGCAGCTCGCCCGGACGGGGACGTTGTGGACCTGGACCCGACAGCGGTTCCAGCCGAAGAACCCCCCGTACATCGGAACGGAGCCGGCCAGCGAGTTCGAACCCTATGGGGTCGGCTTCATTGAGCTCCCCGAGGGACGGATCGAGGCGCGCATCGCCGGCGACATAAACCAGGAACTACGAATCGGCATGCCGATGGAGCTGACCGTGGTGCCATTCGCGACCGACGCGGACGGCACCGAGGTGCTCACCTACGCGTTCCGCCCGACCGAGAGCTGAGGTTCGCCATGGACGATGTCGCCATCATCGGGGTCGGCCTCCACCCATTCGGGCGGTTCCCCGGCACCTCCGCCATCGAGATGGGCGCCAAGGCCGCCCGATCGGCACTGGCCGACGCCGGCATCACGTGGAAGGACGTCCAATTCGCGTTCGCGGGCAGCTACGAGGTGGACAACCCCGACGCCGTCGTGAACTTCCTGGGCCTGACCGGGCTCCCGTTCACCGACGTCTACAACGGCTGCGCGACCGCCGCGAGCGCGCTGTCGCAAGCGGCCAACACGATCAGGCTCGGCGAGTACGACATCGGCATGGCCATCGGCATGGACAAGCACCTCCCGGGGGCCTTTGCGGCGGATCCGGTGCAGTACGGCGTGCCGAGCTGGTACGGGGAGACGGGCCTCTTCCTCACGCCCAAGTTTTTCGCCATGAAGATCCAGCGCTACATGTACGACTTCGACATCACGCCGCCGACCCTCGCCCGGGTGGCTGCGAAGAACTACCGCAACGGCGCGCGCAACCCGAATGCGTTCCGGCGCCAGGAGTTGAGCGAGGAGGCAATCCTCGGGTCGCCGATGGTCAACGACCCGCTGACCCAGTACATGTTCTGCTCACCAAACGAAGGCGCGGCAGCGGTTGTCCTGTGCCGAGCGGAGATCGCGCACCGATTCACGGCTGCGCCGATCTACCTGAAGGCGTCAGTGGTGCGGACGCGACGTCTCGGAGCCTTCGAGGTGCACAGTCCGTGGGTACCGCCCGAGCGCGCCGACTCGCCGACCGTCGACGCCTCACGGGCGGCCTACGAGATCGCCGGTCTCGGGCCCGAAGATGTCGATGTGGTCCAACTCCAGGACACCGATGCCGGCGCCGAGGTCATCCACATGGCCGAGAACGGGTTCTGCAAGGACGGTGAGCAGGAAGCCCTGCTCTCGGCCGGCGGCACCGAGATCGGGGGCAGCCTCCCGATCAACACCGACGGCGGCCTCATCTCCAACGGAGAACCTATCGGAGCCTCCGGCCTCCGCCAGATCC
>Ga0182024_10019218_pt1 | contig 12625 bp, 1 predicted proteins | sample P32metaG_FD_120480 | JGI IMG/M metagenome (GOLD analysis project Ga0182024, IMG submission 120480) | Permafrost microbial communities from Stordalen Mire, Sweden - P3-2 metaG (Illumina Assembly) | ecosystem: Environmental > Terrestrial > Soil > Wetlands > Permafrost | place: Sweden: Stordalen... | reverse complement strand
GCGATCTGAGGGGAGGGAGGGCTTTTGCAAGGCGCGTGGATCGCTGGTGGAAGCGGCCCAGGTCCAACTCTGCTCGCCCTGCGGCGTCACCACGGCATAAGAAGGATAATTGACGCTGTTGTTGACGACATTCGATCCATCGGCGCCATACACTGCCTGCCAGTTGCCTTCAGTGGTTGTGTCTGCTTTTACAAACTGCGCCGCGGAGGTGAGGGACGTGCTAACAACAGGCGCTGGAGTTGCGGGAGTAGGGCCCGAGGCTTGACCACCGAAGAAGATGCCACTCACTACGGCGTTAACTCCCGCTATTTGCGTTATCTGGATGGTCACGTGCCCGCTTAGATTCCAGACCAGGTATTGCGGCGCTTGATAAAACGCAACGACATTGCGGCTGTCGAGCAGCACTCCGCTGGAGGCGTCCAGAATATCGATGCGCTCCGCGCGGCCGCCTCCATTCCAATCCAAGAAATACAGGGCCACCTGATGGCTGTTTCCGTCCGTCAGATTCATATCAACGCTAAAGCTGGAGCTGGAATACCAGGCCGCCGCGATGCGATCCGTGGGGACCGATGCCTTTTGCAAAGCGCGCGGATCGCTGGTGGAGGCGGCCCAGGTCCAACTCTGCTCGCCCTGCGGCGTCACCGCGGCATAAGCAGGATAATTGGCGCTGTTGTTGATGACATTCGATCCATCCGCTCCGTACACTGCCTGCCAGTTGCCTTCAGTGGTTGTATCTGTTTTTACAAACTGCGCCGTGGCCGGCGCTCCCGAAGTAGCCGACCACAAATTGGGTAACGTGGCCGCAATCATTGCGAGTGCGGCAGCTATTGATACCAACGATGGTTTCAGCATCATCTGCTTTGTCCCTTCGCCAAAGACGGGTATGTGGCAACGCGACGAAAAGAACTCGCAATATACGGAACTGTTAATAACAGACAATGACAAATGTGTTTGGATATCATAAACAGCAATCAGGCATGTAGAACGCAGCTTAATTGCCAGGACAATTCGGTCATTCATCCTGCTACTTACTGCTGGTTCGCTGCGAACGGCGGGTAGTGTGAGGGCTAAGTGCGCCAGGGAGGCAGTTTCCGAGGTCGTGTTGCTCCCAAAATGGAAGATCAACGGACGACTAACATCCTTCTTGCCCCCATTTGCAGTCAGGTCCCGGATGCAACGATCCTGCGGGGAGGCGAATGCCGAGTAGGTGGATCCGCACTGCTACAGATAAATGTTGGGGTGAGTTAACTTATTTCTCTTCCCAATCGCGGACGTTTCATCAGCAGTTTTCCGGGGTGCGTCTTAGGTAATCGTCCGAACGCCACTAGGGTTAAAACCCTGCAACGGGATCTTTGAAAAATGACCTTCTATCGTCGTTCTGTCACACAAATGTGTCAGATTGAAATGCCTTACAAGGGCAGATGCGAAGTCAGTAGTGTCCCGGCTACAAATCGAGCAGGTTCAGCCTCGCCGCAGGTCCAGCCCGGGCACGCCTGGGGAACTTCAAGGGACCCGCCGTCAACGTATCGGATCTGGTCCGCGAAGCGGGGCCGAGGGTTAGACCGTCGGCAAGCCTCGGAGGCAACCCACGACGCTTCGCGCCTCCCAATCGCCAGCAATCACAAATCGGGGCAATGCGATAATTCGCATATTTGTCACATGGCGCCGCGCGCCTTGGTGTAGAATGCCAAGTATCTAAGAGCAAAATGCAAGTTCCCACAGAACACTGTGTCGGAACGCTCGGCGGAGTTCCGCGATTGCTTTTCACATCGGTACGATGGATCGCGCTATGGCTGTCATTTGGTTCGCCCGGAATATTGCTAGCGGCCGATTACTATGTGTCTGCCACCGGCAGCGCTGCCGGCAACGGAAGCCTAGCAAGCCCATGGGACCTTCAAACGGCGCTGAGTAGTTCCCTGATTCAACCTGGCGATCGCGTTTGGCTGCGGGGTGGCGCCTATACGGCAGCTTCGTTGGCTGGCTTCACCCTGCAGATCAAAGGGACTTGGAATCAGCCGATTACTTACCGCAACTACAACGGCGAAACCGCCATCATCGATGCCGGACAGACCAACTGCGGGCTTGCAGTGAACCAAGGCGCCGGGGGCTATGCCTGGTTCTGGGGCCTGCAAATGACCTCAAGCGCCCCTTCGCGCACGGCCGCTCTGAACGCCCCACTGCTGCCTGTCGCGCCGGGGATCTGTATCTATGGTCCAGGCATCAAGGTGATTAATAGTGTGATCCACGATACCTCCCAAGGCTTTAGCGCTTACGATACCGGCGGCGATGCCGAACTGACCGGTAACATCGTTTATTACAACGGGTTCGTCGAGCCCGATCGTCCACACGGCCACGGGTTTTATTTGCAGAACCACTACGGCGTGAAATGGGTGTTCGACAACGTAGCTTTCTTGAATGCCGACGAGGGCCTTCAGGTCTACGGCAGTGGGACCGCCAACGTGGACCATTTCCGCCTTGCCGGAAATACAGCCTTTATGAATGGCGCGTGGCCGGGCTACACCCCGCAATATCAAATAATGATCGACGGGGGTGGCACCAGATTCGACAATCAAGCTACCTCAAACTTTACCTACACTCCCCCTGAGCTTGGCGACGGCGTCGCGGCGGACTTCGGCGATTATACGCACGGCCAAGGCGGTTTGGTGATTGCGAATAATGTGTTCGTTGGCGGCAATACCCCGGCGATGGCGGGGAACGACCCGGGCTTGACGTTCACAGGCAACACGGTATACGGCGGCGCGGGATTCTACACCATGTTTCTCAGCCTGTGGCAGGGCGATCTCCAGTCGGCTTACACACTCGACCAGAATACTTACTACGCTGGAGAGGCAAACGCACTTTCCTGGCAGACGGGTACTTACTGCTGCGATGCCTATGGAAATCTGACTGGCTCGCGGTTTAATTTGACCTGGGCCGGGTGGCAAGCTCTCGGGTTCGATACCCACGGCCAATTCTCGCAGAGCGCCCCCACGGGCACTTGGGTTTATGTCCAGCCAAATCGATATGAGACGAAGCGCGCCACCGTGACGATTTACAACTGGGGGCTCGCCAACGCGGTGAATGTAGATCTTTCGAGCATCCTGGCAGCCGGCGATCCTTTCCAGATTCAGGATGTGCAGAATCTTTCGGGCCAGCCTCTCGTCGCTAGCACATACACCGGTAGTCCAATTTCCATTCCCATGACCAGCACGGCAATGGACCCCATCATCGGTTGGACTCAGCCATCGCACACCGATCAACGATTCGGCACTTTTCTTGTCACCAGCACTAATTCTACGGACTCGATTCCGAGCGACGCGTATTTGGACTCGCCCGATGTGAACGGGCCGCTTCCGATCATGACATCGCAACCGCAGAGCGCGACTGTCAACGCCGGCCAATCCGCCACATTCAGTGTGAGCGCTTCCTCCAGTACGTCCTTGAGCTACCAGTGGCAATCCCGGGCGCCTGGCGGTTCTACCTTTGTCAACATCCCCGGAGCCACCAGCAGCATTTACACCACTCCGGCCAGCCAAGTCTCCGACAGCGGCGCCGAATTCCAATGCGTGCTGACCAATGGCTCCGGTTCGGTGAATAGCGATATCGCGGCGTTGACGGTGCAGGCAGTGTCTTCTCCCGTCATCACGCAGGCGCCGCAAAATATGACGGTGCTAGCGGGGCAACCCGCCACATTCAGTGTGAGCACTTCTAGCACGGGCCTCACTTATCAATGGCAATCTCAAGCGCCCGGTGCGTCGAGTTTCAGCAACATTCCGGGAGCTACCGGGAGTAGTTACACGACTGCTGCGACGCAGGCCGTTAATAGCGGCACAGAATTCCTTTGCATAGTCAGCAATAGCAACGGTTCCATATCCAGCACGTTTGCTACATTGACTATCCAACCAGCCGGCGCCCCCCCGTCTTTTGTCGTCTCTAAGACGCTCGGTACACTGCGCAACAACTACACCGGTTGGGTGGGCATGGCGATCCAGGTAGGGGGCAACCCGTTGACCGTCAGCGCGCTTGGACGCATCGTGGTCTCGGGCAACAGCGGCGCTCACGCAGTTAAGCTTGTAAACGGAACCACCGGCATCGATGTTAGTGGAGGGTCGGTCTCGGTCTCAACATCGGGTGGGCCGCCTGGCGGCTTCGTGTATGGCGCTCTGACCAATCCAGTCACTCTCAGCGCCAACACGATTTATTATCTCGTGACGCTCGAAACGTCGGGCGGAGACCAGTGGTACGGCGACGACAGCACCGTACAAACAACCAACGCCGGCAGCGTAACATCGGCGGTGTACCTCAATGGAAGTTCTTACACAATTTTGGCCGCCGCCGGTCAAACTTATGGCCCGGTGGACTTTCAATATGCCATTCCGGCGCCTGTGATCACTCAACAGCCTCAGAGCGCGACGGTATTGGCCGGCGCAGCCGCCACTTTTAGCGTCAACGTCTCATCGGGTACAACCCCGAGCTATCAATGGCAATCCAGCGCGCCCGGCAGTTCGACGTTCAACAATATTCCGGGAGCTACCAACAGCAGTTATACGACTCCCGTGGTCCAAGTGCCGGATACGGGCACGCAATTCCTCTGCGTGATCGGCAACAGCGCGGGTTCTGTACCCAGCAACCCCGCCACGCTGAACGTTCAAATCTTAGGCAGCGGTACACCGACGGCTCAATCTTTTGCACTGAACCCCTACGTGCGGTACCTGGACGGCCAGTGGGAGGGAATCCGATACGCCTCGGACGGCAACGTTTACTTTGCCAGTTCCTCGCAATCGGCCTATCACGGAGCGGCGTTCTTTCGATACAACCCAACCACTCAGCAGCTTACATTGCTTGCCGGGGACATTACTACCATCGTGGGTGAAAATCCACAGACTAATCCTCAAGGCAAAATTCACTCGAATATCGAGGAGATGGACGGTTGGCTCTTCTTCACTACTCATTTCGGCGCCAACGAAAGGCCAAACGGAATTCTCGGCTGGAGCGGAGCTCACTTAGTCGGCTACCGCCTCACCGACACCGGCTCCAATAATTACTTCAATACGCCAGTGGGAAGCTTCCATGATTATGGAGTCATCTATGCCGACTCTCCGGGATACGACGCTTACTCGGGAATCGCCGTGGATCCGGTACAGCACTTCATTTACGTATTCTCTACAGGAGAAGAGCCCTCGCAGGTCACGTATGTGTTTCTGTACAGAGCCGCGACCGATACACAGGCTACCAGAACAAATCTGGGCCAAGTATACGGCACCTTCGGCGCTTCCCTCTATTGGTTTACCGATCCCACCGGCGATGTGTGGTTCGCTATCTACAACGATGACGGCGCCCTGCATAGAATCCATCACGACACGCTGGTGATCGACAGATACGACAATGTATTGCCTCCCTTTATCCGCCAGGATTCCAACACGGCGGACACCTCCTTTGATCGCGCGGTTCAATGGATGGCCCCGATCGGCGGATCGAAAGCAGTATTCACCTATGACCAAGGCGGAATGCTGTACCAGTTCGACGCCAGCCAAGCTACCTCTAGTTCCGTGCCAGCGAGTGCATTCACGAATCTCAAGTGGATTGGTCCCAACTATATAGGCGCCGCTTTAGGGAACAATATGATGTTCTGGTATCAACGCGCCAACGGCGCCATCGGGCACCAGGGCTGTGACACCACCGACACTACCTTACCCCCCAGCTGTCAGGATTACCACTTGATGGGCGTGTCGCTGGACCCCGCGACCAGCTATGCGATCACCGATTACGGACTGCTGATCGATCAAAGCGGGCGCACGGTTTGGCGTGTCCCTAGCATGATCACCGATGGCACCAACAATAACGTGTACATGGTGGGCGACTGGTGGACGTACGATACCAGCGGCAACCCAATTCCGGGTGACGAGGGCGTCAATAATACTCTGCGATACAACTATTCCAATGGCGTGGAGTCATTTATCGACGAGCCTCGTGGGGAGTTTTTCGCCATGGCCCGTCTCGGCACGAGCCCAAGCGGCTCCGTGTCGGTGACTCCGCCCACCGCGATTTTGGGCGCGGGTCAGACGCAGCAGTTTCTAGCCTCCGTGCAGGGCATGTCGCCTCCATCCGTGAACTGGTCGTTGAATCCCGGGATGGGTATCATTACGGCCGGCGGCCTGTATCAGGCCCCGGCTTCGATCGCCGGCAAGCAGGTAATTACCGTGACCGCGACGAATGCAAACGCTCAAAGTATGTTTGCCTCCGCTACGGTTACCTTACAATCCCAAGCGACACCGGCCGCGTCGGTCCAGTTCACTGCGACCGATACTAGCAGCCAGGGAAATTGGCGGACCAACTACGGAGGCGACGGCTACAACATATTGGGCAACGTGGCTGCTTATCCGGCATACTCGAATGTCATCCCCAGCGGGAACTCTTTTTGGACCTGGGCGCAGTCGACCACCGATGTTCGGGCGCTGCAGAGAAGCGCTACGTCGGGTCGCGTGGCGGCCGCCTGGTACAGCACTTCCAGCTTCACGCTGGATATAAGTAGCGACGGCAATCCACATCAAGTGGCGCTGTATTTTGTCGACTGGGATTCTAGCATCCGCGCGCAATCGGTTACGATCCTGGACGCGCAAACCGGGATCACGCTGGACAACCGTAACTTGTCGAGCTTCAACACTGGCGTCTATTTGGTATGGAACATTACCGGGCACGTGATCGTTCAGATTGCCCGGACCGGCGGAGTTAATGCGGTGCTTAGCGGCATCTTTTTCGGTGGCAGCGCCCAGATTCCAGTGACCACTTCGGCCACAGCGACTTACTTGACAACCGACACAGCCTCGCAGGGCACTTGGAAACCCAACTACGGCGCGGACGGCTTCAACGTACTCGGTGATGTGAGCAGTTATCCGGCTTATGCCAGCGTAACGCCCAGCGGGCAGGCGTACTGGTTGTGGACAGCGTCGACCACCGATCCGCGAGCCCTTCAAAAGAGCAGTGCATCGGATCGCGTGGCCGCGACCTGGTATTCCACCACCAACTTCACCCTGGACATGAACCTCAGCGATGGCAAACCTCACCAGGTGGCGCTGTATTTTGTGGATTGGGACGCCGCGGGACGCGCGCAAACCGTGACCATTCTGGATCAAGCTACCGGAATTTCGCTGGACAGCCGAACGCTCGCGAGCTTCACCAACGGAACTTATCTGGTGTGGACGATCACCGGTCATGTGACCGTGCAGATCAATCGGAGCGCGGGCATCAACGCCGTGCTCAGCGGGATCTTCTTTGGCACAGGAACGGGTAGTCCCCCGCCTCCCCCGCCACCATCTCTCCCAGTGATCACCCAACAACCTCATAGCGCTTCGGTGACGCTTGGGCAAACCGCCACCTTCAGCGTGACGGCCACTTCCAGTACGGCGCTCGCCTATCAATGGCAATCTGAGCCATCTGGCGCCTCAGTCTTTACGAACATTCCAGGAGCTATGGCCAACACGTATACAACTCCGCCGACGCAAGCTTCCGACAACGGGACCCAGTTCCTATGCGTAGTCACTAACAGTTCGGGGCCGGTCTCCAGCAACGCGGCAACATTGACCGTACAATCGTCCGGCGTAGGCAGCGGAACTGCCTTTGTCGCCACAGAGACGCTCGGAACGCTACGCAACAACTACAGCGGCTGGGTGGGTATGAGCATTACGGTGAGCGCTGCGCCGGTGACCGTTACGGCTCTCGGCCGAATGTTTGCGCCCAACAACAACGGGACTCATACGCTCAAGATCGTCAATGCCGCCACGGGGGCGGACGTTACCGGCGGCTCCGTTTCTCTTGTGATGAGCGGAGCAGTGGGGAGTTTTGTGTATGCCAACTTAACTTCGCCGGTGGTGCTCAACCCCAATGCGACTTACTATGTGCTGAGCCAAGAGAGCCTGGGCGGAGACGAATGGTACGACTACAACACCACTGCTACAACCAGTTGGGTGGCGAGCCTGACCGGTGCGGTTTACGGACCCGGCGCGCCCTACACGACGCTGGCCGGTTCAGCCGGGCATATGTATGTTCCGGTGGATTTCAAGTACACCGTGGCCCCCACCTCGTACCTGACTTCCGCAACCTTGGGTACCCTCCGCAACAACTTCACAGGTTGGGTGGGAATGTCCGTCACAATCGGCGGTTCACCTCTGACAGTCACAGCTCTGGGGAGAATCGTTGTGTCCGGCAATTCAGGTACCCACGCCGTCAAGCTTGTGACAGCCACCGGAGCGGACGTCGTTGGGGGATCGGCGAACGTGACGCCATCGGGCGTAGCGGGAACCTTTTCGTATGGGACTCTGAGCGCTCCACTAACGCTCAATGCCAATACCACTTACTACGTTGTCAGTCGGGAAACCGCGGGCGGCGACTTTTGGTATGACTACGACACAACGCTGCGGACTGTTTCCGCCGCTTCGCTAACGAACTCCGTCTACAGCAATGGCGTAGGTTATGTTGTTCTGGCGGGCTCGGGCCACTCTTATGGGCCGGTGAGCTTCTTGTTTCAATAGCTAGGTCCCGCGCAAAGAGATCGAATCGCGGCGCCTCACGCGATTCGGATTGCCCCTTCAATCATTTTCGAGTAGTATTGTTTAAAACAAGATCGGCACGCGCCGATCAACCCATCGAGGTGCAGCATGGAACGTTGGGTCGCCGAATGACGGAGAGGATGTTCCTTCGCTTGGCGCTGATCGCCATCGCCGCAGCCGGACAGTCGAGTGGTCAGTCGCTGTACAACGGCATTGTTTTGCCACAACCCTGGCCGCCGAGCCAAACCGCCACGCAGGCCTACCAAATCCCCAGCTATCTGGCCAATCCTCCTTCGGTGATTCCGATCGATGTGGGCCGGCAACTATTCGTGGACGATTTTCTCGTTCAGCAAACCACGATGACCCGCACGCAGCATCGGCCGGTCATGTATCCGTTGAACCCCATTATCGCTCCGGATGCATTCGATCTAGGGTTGATCGCAATGCCGTTCAGCGACGGAGTTTGGTTTGATCCGGCGGACCAGCTTTTTAAGATGTGGCTGTTCTGCGGGACCAATCCTGCAGGGGTCTGCTACGCCTATTCGACAGACGGCATGAACTGGATCAGACCTTCCATCCCCAACGCCTTCATCCCCAATAGCGATCAGGTGCTCCAGAATGGCATGGTGCTGTGGATGGATCTGCTGGATCCGAATCAGGCGCATAAATTCAAGTTGTTTACCTGGGATACTTCCGTTACCGGTGTATCGTTCTCCCCGGACGGCATTCAATGGACTGGGTCGAACTTGACCTGGCCTCTGGTTTACGATCGGACCACATTGTTTTGGAATCCGTTCCGGAAAGTTTGGGTCGACAGCATGAAAGATTATCTGGTGCTGCCGTCCACACCCTCTCGCGCCGCGTACTTGGCGCGAACTCGCGCCTACGCGGAAAGCCCCGACCTGGTTCAGTGGACACCGGCCGAGCCCACCAATTTTGCCACCAGTTATTGGACTGGACCGGATGAGAACGATCCGCCTTATTATCCGGGTGGAACCCTCCCGCACTTGTATAACCTGGACGCGGTCGCTTACGAGAGCGTCATGGTGGGTTTGTTCAGTTGGTTCTATGGAGGCATGGGTGATAGCGATACCACCAACCTCCCAGGACCCGACCTGGTCGAGTTAGGAGCCGGCTTCAGCCGCGATGGTTTTCAATGGGTGCGGCCTACCCGCGGCAGCGGGCCTGGACCGAACGGAGCATTTATTCCCGCTTCCAACATTCCTGGCACCTGGAATATGGGGAATACGCAGTCGGCCGGCGGATGTTTCCTGGTGGTCGGCGACGAACTGTGGTTCTATTTCAGCGGCCGGGACGGATTGCACAACACTCCCTGGCCTTACGTAAACGGTTCCACCGGGCTTGCGACGCTGCGCCGCGACGGTTTCTACTCCATGGATGCGGGAGCTCAGCCGGCCGTTCTGACTACGCGCCCGGTTCAATTTTCCGGAAAGTATTTTTTCGTGAACGTCAAGGACCCGCAGGGATCGTTGCAAGTCCAGTTGATAAATCCAACCAACGGGTCGGTTCTCGCTACTTCATTGCCCGTGACCGTCGATAAGACGCTGCAGCCAATTCAATGGAACGGGCTTGCCGATTTGTCCAGTTTCACGAATCAGCCGGTGCAGGTTCAATTCACTCTTACGAACGGTTCGTTGTACTCATTCTGGGTTTCCGCGGATACCTCGGGAGCAAGCAACGGGTACGTGGCGGCCGGCGGCCCTGGCTTCAATAGTCCGATTGACAACCAAGGGAGCGCTGCGTACTCCACCACCACGTCCACCCCCGAGATTTATCCTCCGGGCGGGATCGTATCGAGTGCAACCAGTATCACGCTGCTGTCGAGAACGGCCGGCGCAACCATCTACTACACGCTCGATGGGAGCCAGCCGTCGGCACGCTCGGTGTTGTATACGGGGCCCTTCCAGATTTCCGGCCCCACCACGGTAACCGCAATTGCATTTGCTCCGGGACTCAACGCCAGCAACACCGCGTCCGCTCTGTTCACGGTCGATAATACTCCGCCGTCTGTATCGTTAACCTCGCCACTGAATGGCCAGACGATTTCCGCCGGGATCACCCTATCCGCCAGTGCGTCAAGCCCCGCCGGAATTGCCAATGTAGAGTTTCTTGTCGACGGCGTTTCGCTGGCATTTGTCCGCGTTCCGCCTTACACGTTTCCGTTGCAAACCACTACGTTGACCAACGCGGTTCACCAAATCGTGGCGATTGCGACCAATCAGCTTGGAATACAAGCAACGTCGGCGGTCGCTACAGTGACCGTGCAGAACGTCTTTACGGGTCCCACGGCCGGGTTGGTGGGTTACTGGAGTTTTGACACCGCCTACTTGAATGGCACTACCATCTACGACCAATCGGGCAACAACGACAACGGCACTGCACCGGTCGTCGCCTCGGTCCTGGGCGCAGTGGGGCAGGGATTGTTGTTCGACGGTTTTACCACCAACGTCCAAGTGCCGACAACGGGCTCCTACTTCGATCTAGTGGGCAACTTGAGCTTGTCGCTCTGGGTGCAAACAACTAACTCGGCCCGCAATGAGGCCTTGATCGGCAAATATGCGGCGTCGGGAACCAGTTCTGGATATCTGCTGCGAACTACTCCCGGCGGAACGGCGGAACTCGCGTTAGGCTCAGCGAATGCACCATCCGGACAAACGGTTGTTACCGATACGACGAAAATTAATGACGGGAATTGGCACCACATCGTCGCAGTGATCGACCTGGGAAGTAGTGTTAGTTTTTATGTCGACGGCGTACTGAGCTCAACCCACGCGGTGAACTCCATCGCCGGCCCCGCCCCAACCGCTTTGGACATGGGCGTCAGTACGACCACTTCAAGCGGCACATTTTTCACTGGCGCGATGGATGAAGTGCGCGTGTACAATCGTGCGCTAGCCGCGAGCGAAGTGACTACCCTCTACGCGGTGACCGGTTCGAATCCTCACCCGCCGGCCACCGCCGGCTTTGTCCAAAACGACGCCGTGACACAGGGCAATTGGGTAGGAACGTACGGCCAGAGTGGCTACGTAGTCGCCGGAGGATCGAGCTTTCTTCCAACTTACGCTAGCGTGAACTTCGACGGCGCCGCCGTCTACACCTGGACGAATTCGACAACGGATACTCGCGATCTTCTTCAAGGCCCATCCACTACCGGCCGCGTTGTGTCGGTCTACTACGCCAGTCCTGCTCTTACGATAGATCTCAATCTGTCCGATGGTCAGGCGCACGTCGTAGCGCTATATGCTCTCGACTATGGTTCCCAACAGCGCAGCCAGACGGTTGCCGTCTTAGACGCTGGCACCAACGCGCTTCTGGATATCCGCCCGATGTCGAACTCCACCAACGGGCAATATCTGGTTTGGAGCGTGACCGGGCACGTGCAGTTCTATATTCCGTTCAGTTCGGGACCGAACGCTATCGTGAATGGCCTATTTATCGGGCCGCCGCCGGGACCAGACTTAACGGTCGCAATGTCGCATAGCGGAAACTTCGCGATCGGCGAGGTGGGCCAGAATTACACCATCACCGTATCCAACTCCGGCGGAGCGGCCACCAGCGGCACCGTGTCGTTGACCGACACCGTGCCAAACGGCCTGATCGCGACCGGGATCGCCGGCTCGGAATGGGCTTGCACGCAGCCTGCGGGGCCGTGCTCGCGCAGCGACTCGCTCGCGCCCCACATTAGTTACCCCTCACTTACTTTGACCGTGAACGTCTCGGCAACCGCGCCAGGCATCCTGACCAACAGCGCTACGGTGTCAGGCGGCGGGGAAGTTGAGGCCGGTAACGATACCGCGACCGATCCCACTATCATCACCGCCCAGCCGAATGGGTCCATTTTCCTCACTAGCTATTCGCAAACCAGCAGCATGTTACGCAACAACTTCACCGGATGGGCGGGCTTGCAGTTGACGGTGGGTTCGCAGCCTCTGGCGGCCGCTGCGATCGGACGCATTTGCGTGGCCGGCAATTCCGGCACGCACGCCGCCAAGTTAGTCAGCGTTGCGACTGGAGCCGACGTAGCCGGCAGCACGGTGCCGCTGAACATGGCCGGGTGT
>Ga0182024_10019217_pt1 | contig 12625 bp, 10 predicted proteins | sample P32metaG_FD_120480 | JGI IMG/M metagenome (GOLD analysis project Ga0182024, IMG submission 120480) | Permafrost microbial communities from Stordalen Mire, Sweden - P3-2 metaG (Illumina Assembly) | ecosystem: Environmental > Terrestrial > Soil > Wetlands > Permafrost | place: Sweden: Stordalen... | reverse complement strand
GTGGGCTCAATCCAGGCGGCGTTGCCTTCGCGCCATGGCCAGCCCTCGTGCGAAACATCCAGTTTGGTTTTGAGCAGGTGCAGGAACGATGCCGCGCGCATCAGCACAGTGTGCTCGGCCCCCACCACGCTCAGCATCCAGTCCACAGAGCGGCGTACGCTGTCGTCATAAACTCCGCGAACCGTCGCCAGCGTCACCACATGCGCCGTCACCCACGTTCCACCTTGCACCTGGCCGCTGGGGCGGAAGCTTCCCTCCGCTGTCTGCCACGAGCGAACCAGCTTCCAGGAGCGATCGAACGAAGCGTCCGAGCCGGATGTACCGTGCAGCGCGAGTGTCGCATACGTAGTCGGCTCCAGCCAGGACTGCTTGCCCGGAAAATAACCCCAACCGCCATCAGGATTTTGGGTCTTGCGAAGAAAGTCCAGGCGTGATTCCAGATACAGGTCACCCACGGTGGACATATCGGCCTAATTTGAAGAAAACTTTAACAGCGGCGACAACCCATGCGAGTTAAACGCTTGCTGCCGCGGCTAGGGAGACGCTGAACTGTAGCCCCGCGCGTTAGGGTCTGTGAAAAAATCACAACCACCGGTCGCTTACGCTCGCGACTCGGAAAGAATGTCTCATGTTTAGAGAGCGTTACCGAACCGCGACCGTGAGGGAGTCGGTGCCAATGCGGAATTTTTCAAAGACCCGTTAGCAGGGGGACAACGGGGGGCTCGATTCACATGGAATCGACGATGTGAATCCGTGTCTTCAACGGAGCGAATTCACCAACCGCCGCGAAATAGGTGCATCAGCTCAATCACCAGGATCATTACCACCATCGCCTCCAGCACGAACGCCCGCGCCTGATGAAACTCGTTGGTCATGAATTGATACAAATCAGCGGCGGTGCGCAGCTTCTCTTCCACCAGGTTGCGATAGTCGGTAACACCCACGCGGGCGGCCGCAATCCGATAGACTCGGGCGTAAAACATATCGCTCAGGAATTTGATGGCATTGTCGGTTCGCTCGGTCAGCTCCGTCACGTCCAGCCGCAAGGTGTTGAGCCGCTCCGCTTCGCGCGCCATCCTCCAACGCCGCAAAAAACTCCCACGCCTTTCCAGGCGCTTATAGACCTGCTCGAGCACGCGCGTCAACACATCATCGTAATGGCGAAATTCGAGCAACTGCGTATTGGCATATTCCAATAACTGGATTGTTGGCGCAGCGCCGGAGGCAGTGTCGTATACCAGTGCCGCGACCCAGCCAACCACCAGCAGATCGCTCGGATAATAAGAAAGGCTGGATTGCAGCACTTCGTTGCGCTCGCCGTCCGACAACGGTGTGGATTCGCCGCGCACAATCTGTGAGATTTCCTGGCCACGAGCCGTGAGCATGGCGGGCGCAGCCATCTGCGCGCCGAATTCGTCCACGGCCTCGCGCAAGTGGATGATGTAGTAATCCTCGTTGAGCCGCGGCGAATAGGGCTGCGTCAACGCAGAAGCGGCCCGTTCCAGCCTGGGGCGAAGCAGCTCCGCGGTGCGTCCTTCCAACTCCGGCGCCAATATCCAGCGGTTCGACAAACGCACCAGCTCATCCCAATCGGCTTCGAACTCCAGTTGCAGTTCGATGCTGACCACGCCGTAATCGAAGTATTTGATCCGCACCTCGAATTTTTCGCCGCTCTCGAGCGTGAGCGGCGCCGGATACTCGATGGCAGGCGGCCGTTCGAAGCGAACATACTCCGGCGCAGGATGTTTAAAGCCCGGCTGTTGGGGGATGGGCTCGGCTCCCACCAGGTCGCGAAGCTTCCCAAGCTCGATCTCCTCGGCCACGTCGTAGAGCACAAAGACCCAAAAGGAACCACGCAACGGCCGCATTCTTCAATTCTCCCCTATCCGCAGGGGTTATCCTACGTCTAATTGGAGATTGCGGCTTACCGAACCGCGACCGTGAGGGAGTCGGTGCCTTTTGGTGCTTGAGGAGGTTGAATATGCCAAGACTGCTCCACGATCTGAAATACTCTTTGCGAACGCTCGCCAAAAAGCCGGCATTCGCGATCGTCGTCACACTGACACTAGCGCTCGGAATCGGCGCCAATACTACTATTTTCACGGTCGTTAACGCATACCTTCTGCGGCCGCTCCCCTTTGCCGACCCGGAACGGCTCGTGTCGCTCACCGATCTGCAGCCGCCCAACGACCGGACACCCGCCTCCTTCCCGGAGTTCGACGACTGGCGCAAGGGTAACCAAGTATTCACGGACGTAGCGGGCCAATTTTCATCGAGTCTGAATTTGATTGGCCGCCGAGAGCCGGAGCGCGTCCTGGGCGTCCTGGTCTCGGAAAATTATTTCTCCATGCTAGGCGTGCAGCCCGTCGCCGGGCGCACATTTCGAGCCGAAGAACATCGGCCCGGAGCGAATCCCGTGGTCGTGATCGGCGCCGAACTCTGGCGTCGCGAGTTTAATGGCGCGAGCGACGTGATCGGCAAAAGCATCACACTGAATCGCACCAACTACACGGTGGTGGGCGTGGTCCAAAACGCGACGCTCCGAACCTTGGGACCGCGAAAGGCCGATCTTTGGATCCCGCTCGAACGCGCAGGGCCTTTCACGCAGCGGGGGATGCACTTTTTGAGTATCGTTGCGCGGCTCAAACCAGGTGTGGGGATTGAGCAGGCGCGGTCGGATCTCAAAGTTCTGGCCCACCGGTTGGAGGAGCAATACAAGACCGGCCACGGCATTACCGTGGCTCCGTTAAGGGAGCAACTGTTCGGCAACGTGCGCTTAAGCCTGCTCCTGCTGTTGGGAGCAGCAGGATTCCTGTTGCTAATCGCCACGGCCAACGTCGCGAACATTTTGCTGGCCCGGGCTTCGGCGCGCGCCAAGGAGTTCGCCATTCGCGCGGCATTGGGAGCCGGCCGCGGACGCCTGATTTCCCAGACCCTGGCCGAGAGCCTGTTGCTTTCATCGCTCGGCGGTATTGCTGGTTTTCTGCTGGCGCTGTGGGGTTCGGACTTGCTAAGGTTGGCCTGGCCACCATCCATCCCCCGCCCGCAGAGCTTCGCTATCGATTGGCGCGTGCTCGCGTTTCTTGTGTTCGCTTCCCTGCTCTCAGGCGCCTTGTTCGGTCTGGCGCCGGCGCTGCAGATTTCGATGTCGGGCCTGAGCGAAACGTTGAAAGATGGTTGGTCGCAACCGAGCGGCTCGGCCCGCAGCCGGTTGCGTAGCGCTTTAGTGGTTTCCCAGATCGCCGTCGCTGCGCTGCTATTGGTTGGATCGGGATTGTTGCTGCGTAGTTTCGCCCAAATCCTGGCGGTGGATCCAGGCTTCCACGCGGAGAACGTCCTGACCATGGACGTTTCCCTGCCGTCGTCCAAATACAAAGAGGCGCCTCAGATCGTTGCGTTTTTCGACAATCTGCTCGGCCGCATTCGAAACCTTCCCGGAACACTCTCGGCCGGCGCCGTCATCAATCTTCCACTCGATGGCGGCGGAATGAACGGCGATTTCCAGGTCCAAGGCCGCACCTTCCCTCCTAACCAGCTTCCGGTAGCCGAAAAGAGCATCGTGACGGCGGATTATTTCCGGGCCATGGGCGTTCGGCTCTTACGCGGCCGGTTGTTCACCGAGCAGGACGGGCGGGATGCCCACACTGTGGCCATCATCAATGAATCCTTGGCGCGCCGTTTGTGGCCCAACCAGGATCCGATTGGACAGCGTCTGGATATCGGGCTGACCGAAAAAACCAACTGGCAGGAGATCGTGGGCGTGGTAGCGGATGTCAAGGGCGAGGCTCTGGACGCATCGACAACTTCGGAAATATACGTTCCACATCCTCAAACACCGGCCAGCGCGATGACGCTGGTGATTCGCTCCACCGCCGATCCCGCGACTCTGGCCGCTGCGGTCAGGCTGCGAGTGGCCGAGGTGGACAAAGAACAGCCCATTTTCAATGTCCGGACCATGCAGGAGGTGGTTTCGAATTCCCTTTCCGGCCGGCGAATGTCAACCATCCTTTTAGCCGCGTTTGCCGGCTGCGCGATGCTGCTGGCGAGCATCGGCATCTATGGCGTGGTTTCCTATTGGGTGGCGCAGCGGACGCGCGAGATCGGCATTCGCTCGGCACTCGGCGCGAGACAAAGCGATATTCTCCGGATGGTTTTGGGGCACGGAATGCTGCTGGCCGCCGCCGGCACCGGCATCGGATTAGCGGCTTCGCTCGTGCTGACGCGCTTCCTCGCCACCTTGCTCTTCGGCGTCTCGAGTCACGACGTGACCACCATGGCTGCGTCGGCCGCGGCTTTGATCGGCGTTGCGCTACTAGCCTGCTACATCCCCGCCCGCCGTGCCGCGAAAGTGGATCCGCTGGTGGCACTGCGATTTGAGTAGCGATGTGGGGCGGACCCCCTGGTCCGCGCGGGTCCCCCTGGACCCGCTCTTCGAGGAGCAATCGCGGTTCCAGCAGGCCGACGAGGGCGTCGGCCGCGGACCAGGCGGTCCGCCCCACCGGCGCCAATGACCCGTGCTCACTCCGCTTTGCGTAGCATAATGGAGTCATGTTGCGGCCAGATCTCAATGAGCACGCCAGGTTCGAAAAATGGAAGACAGCACGCCTCTAATCCGAGAGGATCGTGACCGCGATACCTGATGCTGCTGCACCTCTGAGGTTCAAGTGCCGGAGCTCCCCGACATCGTCGTCTACATAGAAGCGCTCGAAAAGCGCATCCTTGGTCAAACGCTGGAACACATCAGATTGGTCAGCCCATTTCTGCTGCGCACGGCGGACCCTCCGCTTCAGAGCGCCGACGGCAAAACCGTTCGAGAGCTGCGGCGCATCGGCAAACGAATCGCGATTGGCTTGGACAACGACCTGTGGCTGGTGCTGCACCTCATGATCGCCGGACGCCTCCATTGGCGCGCCCGCGACGTCAAGGTGTCCCGGCCGCGTGGACTCGCCGCATTCGATTTTCCGAATGGCAGCCTTCTTCTCACTGAAGCGGGATCGAAGAAGCGTGCGTCGCTGCATTTTGTGGCAGGTGAGGCGGGGCTCCACGCCTTAGATCCGGGCGGTCTGGAACTCCTCACCGCGGACCTCGCAAGTTTCACCACCGCTCTTACATCCGAAAATCACACTCTAAAGCGCGCGCTCACCGATCCGAGAACGTTCAGCGGCATCGGCAATGCGTATTCCGACGAGATTCTCTTCGAAGCGGGCCTCTCGCCCGTGGCTCTAACTCAAAAGCTGACCGCCGACCAGATCCGCCGGCTCTTCGATTCGATTCGCGCGAATTTGCTCCGCTGGGTGGAAGCCTTGCGCGCGGAAGCCGGCAACGGATTTCCTGAAAAGGTAACGGCATTTCGCGAAGGCATGGCTGTCCACGGTCGCTACAAAGAGCCGTGTGTCCGATGCGGCGCCAAGGTGCAGCGCATTCGCTACGCATCGAACGAAACCAACTACTGCGCCCACTGCCAGACCGGCGGAAAGCTGCTGGCCGACCGTGCTCTGTCGCGTCTCATGCGGGAGGACTGGCCCAGGACTCTGGAAGAACTGGAGTCGCTTACAATCAAAAACTGCTGAAGCGTTCGCTGCTCGCGCTCTTTCTCACTCTCCCCGTATTTTGCCAGCCCGCCGCGCCTGTCGATCTGGATGATTACATCCTTCGAGCCATGAAAACCTTCGACGTGCCCGGCGTCGGAGTGGCCGTGGTGAAAGACGGCGAAGTGGTGTTCGCGAAGGGCTACGGCGTGCGGAAACTCGGCGAAAACGCCAGCGTGGATTCGCACACGCTATTCGGGATCGGTTCAAATACCAAGGCGTTCACCACCCTTCGCTCGGAATTCTAGTGGATGAAGGCAAACTCAGTTGGGACGATCGCGTGGTGGACCGCTTGCCTGGGTTCCAGATGTACGACCCCTACGTCACGCACGAGATGACCATCCGCGATCTGCTGACGCATCGCAGCGGACTCGGCCTCGGCGCGGGCGACCTGCTGTTTTTCCCGCCATCCATTAGGCATATTTGCTGCGACAGCAACACCAGCGTTGCCGATTTCCAGCCCGGTGGGGATGTCGCTGCGCCGCATTCGGAAGTGGAAGGCAAGCTGCAGCCGATTCCCGCGGCCCAGATCGATAACACAGCTCCGGCCGGAGCTATTAATTCCAGCGCTTCCGACATGGCCAAGTGGATGATCGTCCAACTGGGCGGCGGGCAAATTCCGGGCGGCCAGAAGCGCCTGTTCAGCCAATCACCGTTGATCCAACCGAAAAAGTAGTAGGGTAAGCCTCCGGCTTGCCCAGGGACAAGCCAGAGGCTTGTCCTACTTCTTCCGCTCTATCTCCTCCACCGCGCTCACCATCGCAGCCGTAGGCGCTGTGTCCGCCCCCTCGACAAGTGCAAGTAGCGCCGCCAGCGCTCGGTTACGTCCTTCCAGCTCAGCCTTCCCAGTGGAAGCCTGTTGCAACGCTTCGAAAGTTTGGTGCATCAAGCCGACGATCCTCTGCGCCAGCGCGAACTGCTGCTGCAACCCGGCGAACGGCGTCTTCACACGAGGGTCCATCTTTACCGTTAACGGTTGCGTGTAGCTCTTCCCGTCCACCGTCAGCTTCACGGAATACTCGCCAGGCATCGCCAGCACGCCCACGGGAGATCGCGGCGTATCGCGATAAGTGGCCGAGATCGGATAGTCATGATCGATTGCGTCCGGAGACGGATAACACAAATCCCAAACAAATCGATGCAGGCCGGCCGTTGTCGCCGGAATCGACGGCGGACGGATCCAGTAAGTCGGCACGTTCACCGCCGGATCGATGGGATCTGCTTTGTCGTCGCTCGAATAACGGCGCACCAGCTCCTTCGCGCTGTCGAAGATCTCGAGCGTCACCGGCGTCGATACCCTGGATTTCAGATTGTAGTAGAGAACGGCTCCATCCGGCGGATTCTGACCGGCCGGCTCGTCCGGTGGAAGTGGCGTATCGGTGCCATTGTTCCACCGCACGCGAAGAACTGCCGCGGGACGGAACAGATGCGCATCGGCAGCGGCCGTCTCAGCATTCGTCTGCCGTAACGGTGAAATATCGTCGAGAATCCAGAACCCGCGGCCGTGCGTCCCAGCCACCAGATCGTTCTCATGAATGACGAGATCGCGAATCGAAATCGGCGGCATGTTCTGCTTTAGCGCCTGCCAGTGGTCGCCATCATCGAAGGAGACGTAAACGGCCAGTTCCGTTCCGGCGTATAGCAACCCTTTTCGTACAGGATCCTCGCGCACCGTGTTCACGGGCTGGTCCGGCAATCCGTTGACGATCTCCTTCCACGTCTTGCCTCCATCGTGCGTCCGGTAAATGTGCGGCTTCAGATCATCCAGCCGGATACGATTGATAGCCGCGTACACGCTAACATCGTCGAAGTGCGAAGCATCCAGCATGGCCACCTTGCTCCATGGCGTGAGCTCTCGCGGAGTAATGTTGCTCCAGGTTTTCCCACCATCGCGAGTGACATGAATTAACCCATCATCCGTTCCGGTCCAAATCACGTTCACGTCTTTGTGCGACGGCGCGATGGCATAGATCACGCCCCGGCGAGTGGCCTGCTTGCGGGCTTCCTCTGTATAAAGGCCCACGTTCGGCGGAATATCGTAGCTCTCGCGCGTCAAGTCCGGACTAATAATGTCCCAGCCGCGGCCTCCATTCACGGTCTTGAAAAGCACGTTCGAGCCAAGGTAGAGCACGTGCGGATCCACCGGCGAGAACAGCAGCGGCATGGTTCGCACAAATCGATACTTGCCGCCTCCGCCTGGGACCGTGGGCCCTACCTGCTGCACTTGCCCAGTGCTCCGGTCGAAGCGCGAGACCTTGCCGCCATAAATAATATTGGGATTGAGCGGGTCGGGCGCCACGTAGCCGTATTCTTCGACACCCACCGGATGCCATTCCCGAAAAGTGATCTCGCCGTAGTCGCTGCGGCTGGCAATTCCGGCGGAGCCGCTCTCTTGTTGTCCGCCATAAACCCAATATGGGAACTGGTTGTCGGTGATCACATGGTAGAACTGCGCGGTCGGCTGGTTGTACCAGGAACTCCAGGTGGCCCCGCCATTCACCGTGATGGTCGCGCCCTGATCGCTGGCCAGCAGGATGATTTCGGGATGTTCGGGATTGATCCAGATGGTGTGATAATCGTCGCCGCCGGGCGCGCCTTTGATGGCCGTGAAAGTTTGCCCTGCGTCCGACGAGCGATACGTGGAAGTGTTCGCCACGTAGATGACGTCTTTGTTCTTGGGATCCACGCGCACGCAGGCGAAGTCGGATCCGCGCCCGGAAACGCGCTCCTCCGTGTTCACGCGCTTCCAGGTTGTTCCCGCGTCGTCGGAGCGATAGAGTGCGCTCGGTTTCGATTCCACCAGCGCGTACATGCGGTTCGCATCCGAGGGTGCGATCCCGATGCCAATCCGTCCGAGCCCTTCCGCCGGAGTGGGAAGCCCACCCGTGAGTTGCTGCCAGGTGCTGCCGCCATCCGTGGATTTGAAAAGCCCGCTCGCGGGACCACTCCATTCGCCGTTTTCCCAAGGCCCCTGGCGCGCTGCCCACAAAACCGCGTAGATATTGTTGGGATTGGTGGGATCGAATGCCAGATCTACCGCGCCGGTGTTCTCATCCTTATAAAGCACCTTCTGCCAAGTCTCGCCGCCGTCGGTGGAGCGAAACACGCCGCGCTCCACATTGGGACCATACGGATGGCCAAGCACGGCCACGAAAACGCGGTTCGGATCGCGCGGGTCCACCAGAATCGCCGAAATTTGTTGTCCATCCCGCAGTCCAAGATGCCGCCAGGTTTTGCCCGCATCGGTGGATTTGTACATTCCGTCGCCAACCGAGAGATCCGGCCGCTGCACACCCTCGCCGCTGCCAACATAAACGACATTCGGCTCCGAAGGAGCGACAGCGATTGCACCGATTGAGCCGGTGGGCTGGTCATCGAACAGCGGATGCCAGGTTCGCCCGATATCATCGGTCTTCCAAACTCCACCATTCGTGGCGGCAACGTAGAATACATTAGGCTGGGAGGCGATACCCGCAGCCGCGATGGTGCGTCCGCCGCGAAACGGTCCAATCATACGCCAGCGCAGCCCGGAAAGGTCCGCCGCGGACGTTTGAGCCGCCAGCGGAATCAGGCTGGCGAGAATGAGGCTGATGAGACGATGCACGGAAATCGAGTTTAACATGGGAACGGAAGAGGGTTTCTGGTTCCTCGTTGGCACCCGCGCGCGAACGAGAAACGAGAAACGAGAAACGAGAAACGAAAACTGCCCGCCATCCTAATCTTCGCCCTCACCTACCTGGTCCTGGCCATCGGCCGGTTACCCGGCTTTCGCGTAGACCGCACCGGCGCGGCCATCATAGGCGCCAGCCTGATGGTTGGAGTGAACGCTCTCACGTTGGCCCAAGCGCAGCAGGCCATCAACTTCGACACCCTCATTCTGCTCTTCGGAATGATGATCGTGGTCGCGAATCTGCAGCTATCCGGCTTCTTTTCGCTAGTGGCGGAGCGCGTGGTGGAGCATGCCCACCGCCCCGTCTTGCTTTTGATCGCGATCGTGGGCATCGCCGGTTTCTTCTCTGCGTTTTTCGTCAACGACACCATGTGCCTGGTGCTGACTCCGCTCGTTCTGGAAATCACCGAAACAGTACGCCGCAATCCGGTGCCTTATCTGCTGGCTGTGGCGATGGCCTCCAATATCGGCAGCGTCGCCACCATCACCGGCAATCCGCAGAACATGATGATCGGCAGCTTTTCCGGCATCCCCTATCGCCAGTTTCTCGCCTCGCTCGCTCCCATCGCGCTGGCTGGGCTGGTTCTGACGGTGCTCGTCATTTTCCTGGCTTACCGCTCAGAGTTTACATCGCGCGCCCGCGTCAACGTGGAAAAGCGTTCCGTGCGCGTGGATCGCTGGCTGATGTGGAAAGCCATCATCGCTTCGCTCGCCATGATCGTCATGTTCTTTGCCGGATGGCCGGTTCCCAAAGTAGCCGTTGTGGCTGCAGCCCTGCTCCTCATCACCCGCCGCGTGAATCCGGAAAAAGTCTATCGCCGCATCGACTGGAGCCTGCTGGTAATGTTCGTGGGCCTGTTCGTCGTCATCGCCGGAGTCGAGAAAACATCGCTCGAAAAAGACCTGGCCGCCTTCGCCGGACAAATCCATCTGGACAATGTCTTCCTGCTGAGCGCCTTCTCCGCGGTGCTGTCCAACCTTGTAAGCAACGTCCCGGCGGTGCTCGTGTTTAAGCCGTTCGCCGCTCATCTGGCGAACCCTACACGGGCCTGGCTGACGCTGGCCATGTCGTCAACCCTGGCGGGAAACCTGACGGTGTTGGGATCGGTTGCCAACCTGATCGTCATTCAACAGGCGCGCCGCAAAGTCACCATTGGATTCTGGGAGTACTTCCGCGTGGGCGCGCCACTAGCGATCCTGACCATCCTGTTGGGCGCAATCTGGATTCAAACATTTCCACCATAGTAAGGAACGAAAGCGCGAAGCGCATTCCTCCTTCTGACTCCTGAATTCTGGCTTCTGGATTCTGGCTGCTTCCCGCCGTTCAAAAATGAGCTTCCATCGGCTCCCTGGGCGGCTTCCGGCCGGCCAGCGGACGATTCAGGTATTCGATGAACGGGGCGATGGCGCGGAACCGATCCAGGATCTCGCCGTAGAGCTTGGGAGTGGTTGCCAAGGGCGGATCCAGCGATACGTCCAGTATCCAATCCTTCTTCTTGATGAGATCGAGCGCGGGATGCCGGGGATCGAAACCCTTGGGGGCGCGAGTCAGCTCATCGCCTTGAAGATCGCCTACCAGCTTCCGGCTTTTCTTGTTGGCGAGAATCTGGCGAAGCTCTTTGTAATTTTCCGCGATGTGCGTGCGGACCAAGTACATGGTTTCCGGGCTGGGACGATAGATGCCGCCGGCGACTTCAACCTGATCGAGTGACACGCTAAAGTAGAAGCCGCCTCCTTCGCGCCGGAAGAAAGATGCGGCGACATGCGTCTTGTACGGCGTCTTGTCCGCGCTAAACCGCGTGTCGCGATAGATTCGAAACACGGCCTTCTTCGGTTCGGTGACGCACTGGGGCGCGAACTTCCTCAGCTCACCGTTCAGCGCCGTCACCAGCTCCAGCATGGGTTCTTTGACGTGCTGCTCATAGAGGTGCTTGCGCGGTTGGAACCAATCGCGGCGATTGTTGCGCTTCAGCCCTCGGAAGAATTGAACCATTTCCGGCGGGAAGCCGGCAAACCCAGATGACACGAAGTTGCTCCTTTTAAGAAATCGCAAGCCGGAGGCTTACGCTACGAAGATCGCAAGCCGAAGGCGCGCGTTGCTACCATTTGACAAGATGCCCGTCCAGCAGGCGACGCTTCAGCGTCTTGCCCAGATTCCTAATTTAACGATTTCCGAGCACGTTTGGTTGAGCCGCTACACGAGATTCGGAATCGGCGGCCCGGCTGATTTGTATGTTGAGACGCCTTTTGAGCCGAGCTTTATGATGGCTTTGAACATTGTCCGCGCAAGCGGCGCTGAGTTTGCGGTGATCGGCGGCGGTACGAATCTGATCGTCTCTGATGCTGGATTTCGGGGAATCGTGCTGCGGTTCACATCCGGCGGCATCTTGAATGACGGCCGCATGGTGCATGTAGACGCGGGCGCGGAGCTTCAAACGTTGGTGGATTATACGATCAGCCACGGTCTACAGGGCCTCGAGACCATGACGGGCATCCCGGGTTCGGTAGGCGCCGCGATATACGGCAACGCCGGCGCCTATGGGCACTCCATCAATGAACGCGTCCGCCAAGTTCGATTCTTCGATGGGGCCACGATTCGCGTGTTCGGCAACGCAGACTGCGAGTTTCATTATCGCGAGAGCATTTTCAAGCGCCACAAGGGCTGGATTATTTTTTCCACCGAGCTCGAACTGGCGCCTGCGTCCGCTCTTGAGCTTCAGAGGACCGCGGACGGCATCCTGAAGGTCCGCCTCGAAAAATATCCCGCTACCATGAAGTGCGCCGGCAGCATCTTAAGAACCTGATCCTGGCGGAGCTTCCGGAAGCCGTGCAACGGCAGGTGCCTGAGCGTGTAATCCGGGAAGGCAAGGTGCCTTCCGCATATTTTCTGGAGCAAGTGGGCGCCAAGGGAATCCGAAACGGCGGCATTCGTGTGGCCGAGTATCACGCCAACCTGATCTACAACGAGGGTCAGGGCACTGCGCAAGAGTTGTGCGAAATCATCGCCGATTTGAAGTCGCGCGTCCAGAACCGGTTCGGATTGACACTTGAAGAAGAAGTCCAGTATGTAGGATTTGGTTAGCGTTTCGCCAGCACCGCCGCTTTGGTGCCGCGCAGAGTATTTTGCATGGATTCCTTCGGAAATTTTTCGAGAAATCCCTTGATCATCCAGCCCAGTATCGGCGGGACATCGCGCGAAAGTGAAATTGCTTCGCATTCGGCGTAAACTCCGCCGTCCGCCTGTTCGAAACGCCAGTATGAATTCAGGCGCCAGAGAAAACCGGTATCGTCGCCCACTTTTTCCTCACCAGCGTCCGGATGGGCGGCGTCTTTCACTTCGGCGATTCGGGTGGAGTGCGAAATCACG
>Ga0182024_10019216_pt1 | contig 12625 bp, 8 predicted proteins | sample P32metaG_FD_120480 | JGI IMG/M metagenome (GOLD analysis project Ga0182024, IMG submission 120480) | Permafrost microbial communities from Stordalen Mire, Sweden - P3-2 metaG (Illumina Assembly) | ecosystem: Environmental > Terrestrial > Soil > Wetlands > Permafrost | place: Sweden: Stordalen... | reverse complement strand
GCGCGGGTCGTTCTGGCCTTGAAGGACCATGAGGGGTCGGCAGATCTTCTCGGCGTGGAAGACTGGTGAAATCGCCGTGAGCATTTCGCGGTCCTTCACGGGATCGCCGATCTCCTGATAAAGCGCCAGGCGCTGGGCTTCCCAGTACGGCGGTATGCTCTCGAGCGTGCGGAGCCAGTTTGATACGCCGAAGATGTCGACGCCGACAGCAAACTCTTGGGGCTGGAACGCGAGCGCGGCCAGAACCATGTAACCGCCGTAGCTGCCGCCGATGATGCCGATCCTCTCGGGGTCGATATCGGGCATTGCGGCCAGATAAGCCTTGGCTTCCACACAATCGCGGAGCGGCTCGTGACCGTGCTTGCGGTCATCTGCGGTGAAAAAAGTCTGGCCGTAGCCCGAGCTGCCGCGGTTATTGATGCCCAAGACGGCATAGCCGTGATTGACCAGGTACTGGATGAATGCGCTATAGCCTTTGCGTGTCTGTCCGCCTGGTCCGCCGTGGACCCAGACCAGAGCGGGCACCTTGTTTTCCGGCGAGGCCTGATGCGGCTTGTAAAAGATGGACGGAATGGACAAACCGTCGGAAGCCTTGAAACGGACGACCTGTGATTCGACAAGGTCCTGAGGGTCGATCTCTTTGCTGAGCGAGTCGGTCAATCGTGTTGCCTCGGCCGAGCCGACCTTGCTCGAATACAGGTTTGACGGAGAGCGGTCGCCATTCAACGTCACGACCATCCGCTGTTCGTCGCGAGAGAAGACGACGGAAGTCACGTCACCTTCCGGCAGCTTGGGCATCGGCACCGGGCGGTTCGTCTTAAGGTCGAATATCCGGACGACGGTGCGCGCGTCGTCGTTGACGGCAGAGACGCGGTAACGTCCGTTACGTGAAAGCCGGTTGAACTGAATATCCCAGTCAGCCGACTCGACGTCTTCGTGCATTCCGGTCGCCAGCTCATAGCGCCGCAAGCGGGTGAATTCTTTGCCTGCGTTGGTCAGGTAGTAGAGCCATTTCGAGTCCGGGTCAAACTCAGATGCCGCGTGCTGAGCTGGAGTTTTGTGCGGCGTCAGGTGGGTCATCCGTTCGTCGTGGGTATCCCAGACGTAGATATCGGAATCGGCTGTCGTGATGGGCTTGCCCAGCGCAATCCAGCGCCCGTCACCAGAGACGTCGGCAATCTGATAACCCTTCGTGTCCTTGTAGATCAAGGTCCGATTGAGATTCGCGGCATCGTAGCGATAAAGGTCGAAAAACCGAGGGTCACGCTCGTTGGTCAAGACGTTGAGCGAAGACTCGTCGCGAGAAGGGCCGGAGAAAATGGCCTTGAGCTTCGCGCCCTTGGTCAGGTCGGTTTCACCGTTTGGCCCAAGGACGTAAAGGTGATTCCTCTCGTCGCCGCCCTGGTCGTGGGTGTAGAGAATTCGTTCATCCTTGGGAAAGTACGAGACGGCAAAGGTCGAGTCGGTGGTCGAGCGGGTCACTGGCGTTACCGGCCCGCCTTCGAACGGCACAGTATAGGCGTTGGGAATACCGGAGGAGTCGGAGGTAAAAAGAACGCGCGAGCCGTCGGGAGAAAACGATGGGCCGCCGACTGACATCGTCGCCAGGAACTGCTGGATCGTGTACTGGCGCACCATGCGTTTCTGTGACACAGGCTGATCTCGACCGGATTGCAGGTGGTCGAAATGGAGGGCGGTGTTCAAGAGCAGCATGAAGCTGCCGTGCGTCTCGTGCCTCCACATCGGGTTATTGCCGAAGAGGACGATGTGACCCTTGCCGATCGGCACGTCGATCACCGCAGGCGAGCCCGCGAGCTCAGAGGCGCCTGCGAGCATGCCGCTGACCCAGAGGTCTTTCTCGTCGGACCAGCGAAGGACCACCCGTGGCCACATCTTCTCCGGCAGGATCGTGCCGGCGAGAAACTCGCGGATCTCGGGCTCGATGTGAAGCTCGCGTTCGGCTGGGCGAAGCGGCTTTTCGCGCTCGAATTCACGAAATGGCCGGCCCTGGGGGATGTCGACGTCGGTCGAGGACCCGCGGCCGGTCGGCCGCTGACCGCTTTCGCCAGCAGCGTCTCCGGCACCGCCTCGCCCCATGCCACCGCCTGAGAGCGAGAGGCGGAAAACCGGGGCCTGGTTAAAGTAGAGCGCGACCGTGTCGTCGTAGCCGTACGCGATCGGGCTGAATTTGTCCTGCACGTTTGCGCGGAGGACGGACCCACTGGCCTGAAGCTGGCGAGTTTCCGCAATGGTGACGTGCTCAAGCATGCCGAGTCCGACAGGCAGGCCGGCGCTGGCGGTTATCGGGACGAACACTCCGCCATTTTCTATAAACGTCTTCAGATGGGCCAAGCCGTCGAAACCCAGGCCGCCGCGGATATCGTCGGATTCGTCGACGCCGCCCAGATTCGGCGTGAGCGCGGTCGACTTGAAAGGAACCGGTCCGCCGAAGTCAGAGCCGTCGTCGAGCAGTCGCTTCCGCACGCCGTTGATCAAGGTTGGCAGACTCGACGTGACGGGCGGAAAGATGATCACGTCATATTTCGCCTTGAGATCGGGCGTGCCGCGAATATCCTGGTCGGAGATGTATGAGTACGGCACTTCGCATTCGTCAAGCGCCAGGCGGAACCAGCCGTCGTTCTGGGTGTTGACCCAGGTGTGAAGCAAGGCGATCCTGGGCACCGAGATCGGATGGCGCTTCACCTTGATCTCGGTGCCGACGGCGCGGGCGCGCAACCCGAGCTGCGCGGTGGCCGAAGTGAGCTGCGATAGGAGATCTTCGGGATTTCCGGCGCGGGGTATCAGGAACGAGCCGGCGCTAAACTTGGTACCCTCAACCTCGAACGGCTCTTCGGCGGCAAGAATCTTGACGTCCCGGAGCCGAAAACGGAGCGAGGCAAGGGCCGGCTCGGCACTTGCGCCCAGGATGAACCAGGCAGAACCGCTTCCGTCGACTCCTCCTTCCGCGCGGACTTCGCCACCCACGAGCGTCATTGGGGCGGCAAGAATGGACGGATCGACGACTCGCAGTGTCAGGACATTTCGCAGCGGGCCGAACGTCCAACCCGTATCGTCGTAGGGGCGCGGGTCGGCCGTCGAGTAATACTGGGTGTCAAGCATCATGTCGACCATTCGGCTGTATGGCTGATCCATCCGCACCACATAACTGCCGGCCTTGACTTTTTGAGCCTGAGGCTTACTCGGCTCAGGCTTCGATTCGGGCGCCGGATCGGGCGCAGGTTGGCCCGTCGCGCGAGGGCGCGCGGGCGACGGCATCGCGACCTTGACTTCGGTGTCATGATCGAGGCGGTGGATCTCGGCCCCTTGGCGCTTTAGCAAGCGCGCGAGCTGGGCTGCCAGGGTGGGGCGCTTGCCGTCGTTAGCGATGATCCAGGCGGCGGGGCCTTCGGTCCGCGCCTTGGAAACCGATCGCTTGGACTTCAGGGCGAAATTGCTCAAGAATTCCTCGTGGTTATCAGCCACGTACTTGAGGGCGAGCAGCAAGGCGCTCTGTTGCATGTTCACATTGTTGCGCAGCGACCATTTGACCTTGGGCAAGGGCGGGTTGGGCCGGTACCAGGTGCGAGAGGTCGATGATTCGGGCAGCTTTCGCTCGCGGGTGTCGGCGCCGCCGTTGCCGAAAGTCTCGTAAAAACGGCCGATCGCGTTGTGGCCGTTGGCGATGTAGAACATGTAGTTAGGCGCCCAGCCATCGTAAAAGCCATGCGTCCAGACCCCCGGCACGCCGCGACGGGTCATTCCTTCGATTTCGTGATAGGCAAGCTTTTGCCACTCGGATACGACGATGGGGTCGAGCCAGGAGTTATACGGGCCGGTGCCGGTCGAGGTGTAGAGATATGGGACAGACTCGTGCAAGTCATGGAAGACCTGGGGATGCCAATCGAGAAAAGTCTTCATCATCACGTTGGAGAGAGCGAGTGCCAGCCCCATCGCGTCACGATTGTTGTCGTGGGCGACATACTTGCCCCAGTACACGAGGCCGGGGACTTGCTTGCCGGGGTTTGCCTTGCGGTACCGATAAATGTCGAGCATGCGGTCTCGGCCGTCGACCTCGACCACGGGGGTGATCAATACGATCAGGTTGTCGCGAATCGCCTGGATGTGCGCCGACTCTTCGACGGCGAGGCGGTATGCCAGCTCCATCAGCATCTCGGGCGAGCCGGTCTCGGGCGAGTGAATCGAGCCGGAGAGCCAGTAGAACGGTTTGGCCTCGCGCACCAGTGCGGCTGACTCGCCATCGCTCGTCTTGCGCGGGTCGGCCAGCTTGGCAGTGATCTGTTTGTAGTGGTCGATTTGACCGAGATTCTTCGCGCTCGAGACCGCCGCGAGGATCATTTCGCGGCCGCCCTCGCTCTTGCCAATCGTCCACAACTTCACCCGATTGGATGCTGCGGCTAACGCGCGGAAGTAGGCGTTGATGTCTTTGGTGTACGTGAGTTTCTCGGGGGTGCCGACCACGTATCCCAGCGACTTCTTCGGCGAAGGGACGGTTTCCGACCGAGGAAGGTGGTCGACGAGCTCGGTAAGGAAGAATGGCTCGGTCGTGTACTCGCGGATCTTTGCGGTGTACTCAGCGTCGACCGGCTGCGCCTTGAGGTCGTCGGCTGAGACGCCAGAGGGAATTGCAAGCAGCAGCCCGGTGAGAAGCCATGGCGCGAGCATGCGGAACGTCATCAGAATGGTCTCCTGGTGCAGATGGGCCGACTGCGGAATGCGATGTACGACTTACGCGCCGGTCTTTCGACCGCCGAGCAGGAATGTGGCGATCGAATCATCCTGAACATGCGTCTGTCTCAGCCTGTCGTTTCGAAAAAACAGTTGAATCGAACCGATGACGTCATTCAAGTGAGCGCCGTTCGACATCATGGCTGAAATCGCTGATGCTTTGCGATCAACCGTGACGTCCCGCTGAGACTGGCGGCGGCGCGGCCCAAGGGATTCGTATTTGTTCTTTCGATCGCAACACGATTTCAGCATCGTCGGCGAGACTTGCCTCGTTTCCGAAGCCGGCGACGCTCGGGGCTTCACTTGTAGCGAGCTGGCCGAAGTTGAGACCGGTCAACTCGACGATCCGCGCGACCAAGGTCCGATCAAAAAGCCGGTGCCGTACCCTTTGGGGTGGCCTGATGCGGTGGAGATCCGGATCCTTCCCACGGCCCGTGCGGCGCGGGCGCCGACTTCCAAAAACCAGGAATCGACGAGCTCTCGGTTGCCGAGGATCCGCTCCAAGCCAAGCTCTCGATCGGCCGCCGGTTCCGTGTCGGTCGGCAAGATGGAAAACGAAATCGGCGCTGGTTTGATCAGTCGATGGATTTCGTGATCGCTCAACCCGCGCCTTCGGAGCAGTTTTTGGATTCGCGTGGGATCGTTACCTTCGCGAAAGAGTTTTCGTTCGTCGGCCTTCGACGGGCCAGAGCTTATGTCGGCGGTGTCCCCTCCGACCGAGATTGAGAAGGAAGTTGGGGCGGCAGTTAAACCACGGTGCGCATGAGATACCGCTTTCCTGGCTAACTCTCGGGCCTGAAACCGTTGCTCGGTGGCGCCCAAGGGAATCGCGGCGACGGTGCCATCGCCGGAGCTCTCGGTCGGAGGCAGAGGCGCGCTGTCGGCTGTGGAATCTAATGGCGGCATCGGTTGGGTCTCGCTCGCGGCGGCGGCACTGAGCTTCGTGGTGATTGCTGAGGGCGAGGGCCCGCCGAAAGAACAACGCACGACGCTCATCTGCCGGACGAATATACACGGTCCGGATTTCACTCGCGAGTCGAGCGGATCGTTGATCGGCGCCTGAGGGCATGGAAGAATTCGTAGGGCATCGACGCGTGTCATCACCCTTTCGGCCGGACCATACCTCATTGCGCTGCGGTCCAGATCAATTTCATCATCAGGAGAGCCTTTGTCATGAGGCAATCGATTCACGCTGGGAGTTCGTGGAAGATCGTGCTCTGCGCCGTCGCCGGCGCGGGCTTGGTGAGCAGCTCGCCGTGGGCCAGCCGTGGCTCACAGCAGCCCGGCCCGGGTCCAGTCAGCCAGAAGTTCTGGCCTTCCGAGTTCGGTGCGGACGACCAGCGCGGAGCTGCGAACCGGATCACGCCCGCGAAGGTTACCGGTGCGGCTCGGCTTGTGAATAAAGGACAGATCTACCAGCTCGGGCGGATCTACGAGCACGGCATGCCAATTCCTGGCAAGAGACACTTCAGTCTGACGATTCCCGGGCTGCCGACCAGCGCGCCCACTGGCTCGAACAACATTGTATCGAATGATGAGATGTTCAGCGGTGAGATCGGCCAGGTTGGGACGCAGTTCGATGGACTGGGCCACGTCGGCGTGCGATTGGGCGGCGAGGACTATTTTTATAACGGTAACAAGCTCTCTGAGTTTGGCGACACGTACGGTCTGAAGAAGCTCGGGGTTGAAAACGCCGGCGTTTTCTTCACGCGCGGAATTTTGCTCGATGTCTGCGCGCAGAGCGGCAAAGATAGGTTGCCGGCTGGATACGTCATTTCGCCCGACGAGCTGGCGTCATGCCTCAAGAACGCGAATCTGGAGCTTCAGGCGGGCGACGTCGTATTGATCCGGACCGGCCATGGAAAGCTTTGGATGAAAGACAACCAGACCTACGGAGCGGGGGAGCCGGGAATCGGTCTGGCAGCGGCAAAGTTTCTGAGCGATCGCAAGGTATCGCTGATCGGGGCCGACACCTGGGCGATTGAAGCTGTACCCCACGAACGCGCAGATCTCGCGTTCCCTGTGCATCAGTGGGACCTTACCAAGAACGGTATTTACCACCTCGAAAACCTGGATCTGGAACAACTCGCAGCGGATGGAGTGCGTGAGTTCTGTTTTGTGTTCAGCCCGCTGCGTCTCAAAGGTGCGACGGGCTCTCCGGGGAACCCCATCGCCATTCGGTGAGTGACCGATGAGCCAGGTATTTCGAGCTGAGTCCGTTTCGCGGCTAGGGGTCGCGCTGTTCGCGGCGGCGGGGGCAGGTCCGTCTGACGCCCTGGTCACCACGGAGTCCCTGATCACCAGCAGTCTGATGGGACTCGACTCGCACGGAGTGATCCGGATCCCGGAGTATCTCCAATTCGTCGCTGACGGGGCGATTGTCGCCGGCGCACCAATGTCTGTGGAACGCACAGGCCCGACGACAGCCATTGTCGACTGTGGTCGCGGATTTGGTCCTGTCGGTGCGCAGAGGGCGATTCACGAAGGGATTGAGATCGCACGAGTGCAGCGGACGGCGTGCGTGATCACGAGGCGCTGCAATCACGTCGGGCGGCTCGGCGCGTGGGTTCAGCCTGCGGCCGACCTGGGCATGATCGCGCTGGCCACGTGCAACTCGCCGATCCATGGGCACGATGTTCTGCCGTGGGGCGGCCGCGACGGACGACTGGGAACCAATCCGATCGCGTATGCGGTCCCGACCGGTGCTTTTCCGATCGTGGCAGATTTTTCGACATCGGTCGCACCTGAGGGCAAGATCCGGTTCTACCGCAACGAGGGGAAAACGGTACCGGACGGCTGGATACTCGACGCAGATGGTCAGGCCACGAATGATCCCAACGCGTTCTACGGTCCGCCGCGTGGGGGGATTCTTCCGCTCGGTGCCGGGGCTGCCCACAAGGGATTTGCTCTTGGAATGCTGGTCGAGATCCTCGGCAGCGCGCTGGCCGGAATCGGCTCACAGGACAGAGAAGCCTTTGGAAACGGCGTGTGCTTCATCGTTTTGGACCCCTCTGCGTTTTGCCCGCTCGCGCAGTTCCGAAAGTTGATGGACGAAACCGTGGCTTACATCAAGTCGTCGAAACCTGCGCCTGGGTTTGAGGAAGTCTTGGTTCCGGGTGAACTCGAATTCCGCACGCTGAGACAGCGCCAGAAAGACGGAATTCCGGTCGACTTTGCCACGCTCGAAGCCATGCGAAAACACGGCGAGCGTCTGGGCGTCAGCGTCGACGAATTTCTCAATCGGGACATTGACAAATGAGTCAGGCTCAACCATTGCGACTTGGCATGTTCGTGATGCCGATTCATGACCCGGCCAAGCCGCTGGCTCAGTGCATCGACGAGGACCTCGAGCTGGCCGTGCAATGTGAGGGACTGGGCTTTCACGATTTCTGGGTCGGAGAACACCACTCGTCGAGCGTCGAGAATATCGTGATGCCAGAACTCTTTCTGGCGAAGTTGCTCGGTCTGACGCAGGCCATTCGCATCGGACCGGCGCCGGTCTGCTTGCAGTACCATCATCCGGCCCACGTCGCAGGCCGGCTCGCGTTTCTTGATCACATGTCGCACGGGCGGCTCAATGTTTGTTTTGGACCCGGCGCGATTCCGACCGACATCGAAGTCTTCGGGGCGCAGGCGAGCGAATCGGGGGCGCGTGTTGCCGAATCGATCGACATGATCATGCGGCTCTGGACGGGCGAGCTGCCGATCGACATCGAAGGCCGGTTCTGGAATGTGAAAATGAAAGATAACCTGCATCCGAAGTTTGGCGTCGGTCATCTGCACAAACCATTACAGCAGCCTCACCCGCCGATTTACGTGCCGAGCATCAGTCGCGCATCGGCTGGACTTTCAAAGGCGGCCGAGCGCGGCTTCCGATTCATCAGTCATCACATGATTCACGCGAGCGCCTTGCATGAGCAGCGGAAGACGTATTCGCGCGCCGCGACGGCGGCCGGTCGGGCCGTCCAGCCTTCGGATTGGGTCGTATCACGTAACGTGTTCGTCGCAGACTCAACCAAGGAGGCAAAGCGGCTAGCGAGAGGCAATTCCCTCGGCGCGTCGATTCAGTACATTCTCGACCTGACCCGGGCCACCGCGCCGGGCGGCGTCGCCATGTGGAAGCGTGATCACGAGCAAGCCGATTCGGATTGCACGCTCGACTACTTCATGGAGGATGTCGTCATCGCCGGTGATCCGGATCATGTCACCGAGCGCCTGCTGGCGTTACGTGAAGAGATCGGCAATTTCGGCACGCTCGTGCTGACCGCTCATGACTGGGACGACCGCGCGCGGTGGAAGGAGAGCCTGCGATTGTTTGCAAGCGAAGTGGCTCCGGCGCTCAATAAGACCATCGCCGCGGGCGGTGGTGGTCCGGCGAGCGCAACCTCAACTTGAAGTGAAGGGACAGGTTCTTGATCAGCACACACATCAACAAGATGCGTACCAAGCTTTCCGCCGGGCAGCTCGTCCTTGGCGCGGGGATCACACTATCGGATCCGACGGTGACGGAGGCCCTGGCCGGAAGTGTCGATTTCGTGTGGATCGACCTGGAGCATAACGCCATCACCGCGTCGGCGATGCTCGGGCACTTGATCGCGGCGCGCGCTGGTGGAGCGCCATCAATTGTGCGTGTTCCCAGCGCTGACGTGGGTTGGATCAAGCGCGTGCTCGACTCTGGCGCCGAGGGGATCATCTTGCCGCGAGCGTATTCAGCTCGCGAAGCGGCTGACTTCGTGTCTTCCTGTCGTTACCCGCCGCTGGGCACTCGTGGGTTCGGACCGAGGCGACCGATGCAGTACGGACGGCTTGCGCAGCAGGAATACCTGAGACAGGCGAATCGCGACGTCTTCGTGGTCGTGCAGGTAGAGACCATCGAGCTGCTCGCTGAGATCGATGATGTGTTGAAACTCGAGGGGCTCGATTCGCTCGTGCTTGGACCGCAGGATCTCTCGGGCTCGATGAAACGGCTGGGCGACATAACGCACCCGGATGTGATCAATGCGATGAAGCTCGTGGCGTCGAAATGCAAGGCCGCCGGCAAGTTCATCGGCGCGGGCCTTGGTGCAAATCCTGGATTCGCTCAGGTGCTCGTCGACTGCGGAATTCAGTGGCTGCAAGCGGGAAGTGACTTTGAATACATGATTCAGGGCTGCGAGCGAACTTTTGACAAGATTCGTGAAAACCACGAACGCAATGAGCAGCGACGAACATAAGGAATTCAAATTCAATGATACGAATCGCGATTCTAGGCGGCCTTGCCCTGATCGGTTCGGCCGCGGTTGCCCAGACGAAAGCTCCGTTGCCTGCTTTGCCGGCGCCCCAGTCGATCCCGCAGCCGGCCGCAAAAACCGGCGAGCCGTATGCGCCGCAAACCATCCTGCCCGGTGGGATTGTCATACCGCTTTTCGCGCCGAATTCGCCGTACCTCAAGGCCGACAAGATTCAACTGCCTGAGGTCTACAACATGAGCCAGACTGTCCACGGCCGGATCAACAGCATTGTTTCAATCCACAATCCTTCGATTGAAATTCACAAGGTAGACAAGTCGATCAACACAGGTACGGCAGTCATCGTGATCGCCGGAGGCGGTCATCGGACACTCAACGTCGGTGGCGAGGCCGCAGACTTTGTGCCGTTCTTTTATAACTATGGCATCAACACGATCATTCTTCGGAACCGGCTGCGGGCAGACGGCTACATTGCCGAAGTTGATGCCGTTCGCGACGCACAGCAGGCCGTGCGCGTGGTGCGTGCCTACGCCAAGGAATGCAACATCGACCCCAATCGGATCGGCGTGATGGGGTTCTCGGCGGGCGCGGAGCTTGCGGCTCCCGCGACCGTGCTGTACGAAGCCTGGGACGCGAAGAACAATGATCACGCTGATCCGTTTTCCGGTATTTCGGCGCGACCGGACTTCGTCGGAATCATCTACCCTGGTCCGACGCCGTTTGCGCGCAACCGCACCGCGCCGCCGGTCCCGAAAAACGTTCCGCCGGCATTTCTAGTCTGTGGCAGCGCCGGCGATCGGGTGCACACGATCTGGGCTCTGGAGTATTACCAGGCGATGCTTTTGGCTGGCGTGCCCAACGTGGAGCTGCACCTTTACGGAAACGGGCGCCATCCCGGCGACCCTTTGCCAGACGGGAGCCGCATGTCCGGTGGGTTGACCGACCGCGACGGCATCCCGTATGGCACCTGGCAATTTCGCTTTATCGACTGGGCTCGAGACCTTGGCTTTTTGCAGAAGCCTGGCACTCTAACCAAGGCGGCAAAGGACGTCGCCGGCTACGTCGCGAATCCGCCGCGCCCATTCGGGCAGGGACGCGGAGGGGCGGGCCGAGGCGGCCGAGACCCTGCATCAGGGGCACCCGCTGTACCCGGCACCGCGGCCGCCGGAGCGTTGCCCGTCGGGGCTCGTCGCGGCAATTGAACATTAACCGCAATTTGAAGACGCTGGTCATTTAGATAGACCGTATCGTCCGCGGCTTGAAGACGTCGACCAAGCTCGGGCTTGACATGGCCAAACCGGCGGAATGAGCTTCTCAAAGGAGGCGTAGCGCAATGTATCGAGCTACTTTCGTCCTGGGTACCGCATTGCTATGGGCGCTCGTTTCACCTGGCCAGGCGCAAGAGCCCACGGACCGTTACGACGAGGTTCACAAGATCGACATCGGCGGCGACGGAGGATGGGATTTCGTCGAAGTGAATTTCAAGCACAATTGATTACCGACGAAGCCAGCCCACAGCGCGGCCCAGGCAATTGATTAGCGAGGGCGCGTGCGTTTTTGGCAGGCGCTCTCGCTCAAAACTCAAGAAGCTATAAAGCCTTTTCTTCACGGCACTAGCGATTCCCGCTCAATCGCCCGAGGCACCGACAAACACGTAGTCCACAGGCGTGCCGAGTTCGTCGTGGACGACGAAATAAACTGCCTCCCACCGGCGGACGCCATCATCCAGCGCTTCTCCCGGCTCGGTGGACGCCGCGTCGACCTGGGCGTGGGTGGGTGTTGTGGTGCCGAAGAATTTCAGGTGCCGATACTTCGAAAGCGGCGCCGCCGCGCCGAACTCGGGGATGTCGGCCGTGTGGGTGATGTCCAGGATCGAATGGGTGCCGTTCTCCCCCGTCATGGAGAGTAGCTCGTCGATCGTCCGTGGCTGGCGGCCTCCCCGGGCGATCCAGTGCGCAGCCACCGAGACCGCTGCGATCGCCCGGAATACGGCCATGATGAGTCGAAAGTTCAAGGGAGTGCCCGGCGGAAGGTCACGAGGGAACCTCATGATCCCGCCCGGCGGGAGGTAATCACCGGCGGCGAACACCCGCTCGCGTAGGCGATGGAGGGCGACCTCGGGATCTGGGTCATACTGCGTCGTGTAGTTCCAGCCTGAAGCTCCCATGTCGGTTCCCTGCGTCAGCGAGGTCTTTGGCCGCAGATGCTGAAGCTCTTGTGGGCTTTGTGCCCGGCTTGGCGCGGGTCCCAGGTCATGAGTCCGTCCCAGTCCTGAATAGTGGCTCTGCACTAAACGAATGAGGAAATCATAGATTTGCCGTAAGTGGTTTCAAGTCAAAGCGGGTTGTTTAGCGGAACCAAGACGCAAGGACATCTCGGATCAGCCTGAAGTCCTCCGGCCTCCAATGCCGAGCGGCGACCTGTCCGCCCCAGCCGTCTTCCCGAAGAAAGAACTGATCGCACGCTGCCACGGCTTCGGCATAATACGGGCGCACCCCGATTTCGGAAATCACGTCGCGAGCATTTTCCCGCTCGTCCCGTGTCATCATAGCTACTATCCGCGCGACATCTCGCGCATGTTTCATCGCCTCCAGATGATGGAAGTTGCGGTTTTCTTCATCCCTTTCCGTATCTTCAGACTTTTCCCGGCG
>Ga0182024_10019215_pt1 | contig 12626 bp, 7 predicted proteins | sample P32metaG_FD_120480 | JGI IMG/M metagenome (GOLD analysis project Ga0182024, IMG submission 120480) | Permafrost microbial communities from Stordalen Mire, Sweden - P3-2 metaG (Illumina Assembly) | ecosystem: Environmental > Terrestrial > Soil > Wetlands > Permafrost | place: Sweden: Stordalen... | reverse complement strand
CTAGCGCCCGAGCGTTCGCTCGAGCCGGCGCGCTCGCTCGGGGACCTCGCCCAGCAGGACCCGCACCTGCTCGAGTCCCGCTCGCAGCGCCGGGTCGCCGACCTCGACCGGCAGCATCGAATCCTGGAGCCCGGCGAGTGCGCTGTCTGCCCGCCCGACCGCCTCGACCGCGCTGTCGATGATCCCCTTCGCGTTGTGTGCCCGGACGTGCGGCGTCTGCGCCTCGAAGGCCCGGCTGGGGAGCCCGTGGCGGCCGGCGAACTCGGCGTGGACGCGTTGCGCGCGCCCGTAGGCGCCCTGGACAGGCCGGAAGAGCTCCGCCTCGAGGCGCTCGGCGGCATAGTCGTCGAGCTGCTCGTAGGCCTCGCCCAGATACGTCAGCGCGGCCCCGATCTGATCGGCGGCCGCCGCGAGCGTGTCGAGCAGTTGCTGCCTGCCCTCAGCCGTGGTGTAGCTCATCACCAACGAGGTTAGCCATGGCCGAGGTCGGCGCGCCGCAGTAGCCGACGGTGCGCCGCCGGCTACGGCGATTCGCCGGTGAGATCCCGGGCCGCCCGCTCGCTGAGCTCGGCCAGCTCCTCGTCGCTGAACTCGGGGACCGAGAGCAGCTCGCGCGCTCGCGCAGCGAGGCTTTCGTCGACGAAGACCTCGCGGTTGCCGCTGCCCCCGAACTGGGGGAGATCGGCTCCGATGCCACGCTTGTAGACGGCATCGATGCCCGCTCCCGCCAACCGCGCGCATATCATCTCGGCCTCGGGTTCGTTCTGAGCGCTTGCGATGGCCACCAGCACCGGGCCATCTTAGACCAGCTCCGCGGCCGGCTTCGACGCAGGGAGGACGCTTGTGCCCCGCATTCAGCAGGTGATCGACACACTTGAGGCCGAGTGCGCCGAGCTGCGCGAGCGGTTGGCCTGGCTCGAGGCGCAGCTCAACGAGTTCCAGGCCCGCCAACAGGACGCCGTTGGCGAGGTGCCCCCACGCTCGCTGCGTCGCGCGACCGCGCGCCGGGCCAGCAAGCGCCGCGCGGTCGCGCGCTCGCGCCAGCTCGACACGAAGGCGAGGATCATCGGCTTTCTCGCCGAGCACCCGGGGAGCACCGCCGGCGAGGTGGCCAAGGGCCTGGATCTCAATCGCGCCAGCGTTTCCAATCGCCTGAGCGCGCTGGCGAAGCTCGGCGAGATCCGCAAGGCCGAACGCGGCTACGCCGCCAAGTAGCGCGGGGCGATGGCGCCGGACGCAGCAGCCGTGGCGTCGCGATCCGGCGGACGGATCCTCGTCGACCAGCTCGTGCTCCATGGCGTCGAGGCGATCTTCGGCGTCCCCGGCGAGAGCTACCTCGCCGCGCTCGACGCGCTCCATGACGCGCCGATCAGGTTCGTCAACGCGCGCCACGAGGCCGGCGCCGCGAACATGGCGGAGGCCTATGGCAAGTTGACCGCGCGACCGGGGGTCTGCTTCGTCACCCGCGGCCCGGGAGCGACCCATGGCTCGGTCGGCGTGCACACCGCCTTCCAGGACTCGACGCCGATGCTCTACCTCGTCGGTCAGGTGCCGCGCGGCGAGCTCGGCCGCGAGGCGCTGCAGGAGCTCGACTACCGCGCGATGTTCGCGCCGCTGGCCAAGTGGGCTGAGGAGGTGATCGACCCGCGACGGATCCCCGAGCTCGTCCGCCGCGCCTTCGGGCTCGCCACCTCGGGACGTCCGGGGCCGGTCGTGCTGTCGTTCCCCGAGGACGTGCTGGTGGAGCAGGCGGTGGTTGCCGACAGCCTCCCCTACGCGCCGTCGGCCGCTGCCCCCGCGATCGCCGACCTCGCCCGCGTGCGCGAGCGGCTCGCCCGGGCGGCCCGACCGCTGCTGATCGTCGGCGGGGGCGGCTGGAGCGCCGAGGCGGCGCGCGCAGCGCAGGCCTTCGCGGAGGCCTCGGCGTTGGCGGTCGTCTGCTCGTTTCGCTGTCAGGACTACCTCGACAACCGCTCTGAGTCCTACGCCGGACATCTCACGACGTCGACCGATCCGGCGCTCGCACGGCGCGTGCGCGAGGCCGACCTGCTGCTCGTCGTCGGCGATCGCCTCGGCGATGTCACAACCGCCGGCTACACCCTGATCGAGCCGCCGGTTCCGCGCCAGGAGTTGATTCACGTCTACCCGGACCCGCACGAGATCGGCCGCGTCTTCGCTCCGGGGCTTGCGCTGGTCAGCGGCTCGACCGCCTTCTTCGAGACGATCGAACCGGTCGACGGGACCGCTTGGGCGCCGTGGAGCGCGGCGGCGCATGCCGAGTACCTGGCGTGGCGCCGGCCGGCGCCGGCCGCGTGGGCGCTCGACCTCGCGGTGGTCGTCGGGCAGGTCGCTGAGCGGCTCGCCGGCGAGGCGATCGTGATCAATGACGCGGGCAACTTCAGCATCTGGGTGAGCCGCTTCCTGGCGTTTCACTCCTATCGCAGCCAGCTGATGCCGGAGAGCGGGGCGATGGGCTACGCCGTGCCGGCGGCCGTGGCGGCGAAGCTGCTGCATCCCGGCCGCCCGGTGATCTGCTTCGTCGGCGACGGCGGCTTTCAGATGAGTGCGCTCGAGCTTGCGACGGCGGTGCAGGAGCAGCTGGCGATCGTCGTGATCGTCGTCAACAACGGGATGTACGGGACGATCCGGGCGTTCCAGGAGCGCGCCTACCCCGGCAGGGTCTTCGGCACCGCGCTGCGCAACCCCGACTTCGCCGCGCTCGCGCGTGCCTGCGGCGCGCACGGCGAAGCGATCGAGCGCACCGAGCAGTTCATGCCCGCGCTCGAGCGGGCGCTGGCGGCCGGGCGCCCGGCGCTGCTCGAGCTGCGCGTCGACGGCGAGGCGATCTCGCCGGGCGAGACGATCTCGAGCATCCGCGCTCGCACGGGAGCGAGCGCTGACTAGCTTTCGGATCGGCGCATGCGCCGATCCGCGGTTGGGTGCATGCACCCAACCGACCGCGAATTCCCTCAGCTGCTCGCGGCGGACGGCGCGAGCACGAGCAGCAGATCGCCGCGCTCGACGCGGGTCCCGTTGGCCACGGCGACGCGCTCGACGCGCCCGCTGATCGGTGCGGCGATCGTCGACTCCATCTTCATCGCCTCGATCACCGCGACGGCAGCTCCCGCCTGGACCTCGTCGCCGGCGCCGACCTGGATGATCACCGCACCGATGACCGGCGCCGCGACGTGCCCCGGGTTCGCGGGATCCGCTCGCTCGATCTCGTCCAGCGCGGCATCGATCGTGCGGTCACGAACGTCGATCGGCCGCAGCTGGCCGTTGACGCGCGTCATCACCGTGCGGATTCCGTATTCGTCGGGCTCGCCGATCGCCTCGAGCTCGAAGATCACGCGCACGCCCGGGGCGAGGTCGATCGGCAGCGCGTCGCCCTCGCGCAGACCGTAGAAGAAGGCGCGCGTCGGCAGCAGCGAGACGTCGCCGTGGCGCTCGCGTGCCGCCAGATGGTCGCTCGAGGGGCCGGGGAACATGATCGCGGCGAGCGCGAGGCGCCGCTCGCTCCCCGGGCGGCTCAGCACGTCGAGTGTGGCCTCGTCCAGCGGCGGCACCGGCGCGGGCTTCGCGCGGCCGCTGAGCGCCCGCGTGGTGAACGGCTGCGGGAATCCGGCGGGCGGGCGCCCGAGCGCCCCGCGCAGGAAGTCGAGCACCGACTCCGGGAGGTCGAAATGGGCCGGTGCGCGTTCGAGCTCGTCGAAGTCGATTCCGGCCGACACGGCGAAGATCGCAAGATCACCGACGACCTTGCTGGTCGGCGTGACCTTGATGATGTCGCCGAGCAGCGCGTTGGCGCGCTCATAGGCCGCCTCGACCTCCTCGAAGCGGTCCCCGACCCCGATCGCGGTCGCCTGCTGGCGCAGGTTGGACAGCTGGCCGCCCGGAATCTGGTGGCGGTAGACGCGACCGGTCGGCGCGCGCAAGCCGGCCTCGTAGGGCGCGTAGAGCGCTCGCACCGCCTCCCAGTACGGCTCGAGCGCGAGCGCGGAGTCGAGCGAGATCGCCGGGGCCCGGCTGGTGCCGGCGAGCGCGGCGATGATCGCCGAGAGCGACGGTTGGCTGGTCATCCCGGCCAGCGGCGCCGCGGCGCCGTCGAGCGCATCGACACCCGCTTCGACGGCGGCGAGGTAGGTCGCGAGCGAGCCGCCGGCCGTGTCGTGGGTGTGCAGGTGGACCGGGACGTCGAAGCGTGCGCGGAGAGCTTCGACCAGCGTGTGCGCCGCGGGTGCGCGCAGCAGGCCCGCCATGTCCTTGATCGCGAGCACGTGAACCCCCGCCGCGACGAGCGCCTCGGCGAGGCCGAGGTAGTAGTCGAGCGTGTAGAGCTGCTCCGCGGGATCCGAAAGGTCACCCGTGTAGCAGAGCGCACCCTCGACCAGCGCCGGCGTCTGCAGCGTGGCGTCGATCGCCGGGCGCATGCCGTCGATGTCGTTGAGCGCGTCGAAGATCCGGATCACGTCGACGCCGCCGTCGATCGCCTCGGCGACGAATGCGCGAACGACGCTCGGCGGGAAGCGCGAGTAGGCGAGCAGGTTGCTGCCGCGCAACAGCATCTGCAGGCAGATGTTGGGCACCGCCTCGCGCAGGCGCTCCAGACGATCCCATGGATCCTCGTTCAGGAAGCGCAGCGCGACGTCGAAGGTCGCCCCGCCCCAGCACTCAAGCGACCAGAGCCCCGGCAGCAGCCGTGCGATCTGCGGTGCAACGGCGAGCATGTCGAACGTGCGCATGCGCGTCGCGAACAGCGACTGGTGCGCGTCGCGCAGCGTGGTGTCGGTCACCGCGACCGCGGGTTGCGCGCGCAGCTCGGCGGCGAACGCCGCCGGACCGAGCTCGTGCAGGCGCTGGCGTGAGCCCGGCGGCGGGTCGCCGGCCAGCGGCGGCAGCTTTGCGCGCGGTTCGATCAGCCCCGGCGGCGGCTCGCGCTCGCGGTTGATCGTGGCGTCGGTCAGCCTGGAGAGCAGCCGCGACGCGCGGTCGGCGCCCGGGTCGGCCGAGACCAGGTCGGGGTGCTCATCGACAAAGGTCGTGTGTGCGCCGCCGGCGAGGAAGTCGGGGTGGCGCAGCAGCGCGCCGAGAAACCCCTGATTGGTGCTCACGCCCCTGACCCGCAGCTCGGCGACCGCTCGCCTCGCGCGCGAGGCTGCGCTGCGCAGATCCGGACCGCGCGCGGTGATCTTGACCAGCAGCGGGTCGAAGTACGGCGAGACCTCGGCGCCGACGAACGCGGAACCCTCGTCCAGCCGGATCCCCGCTCCGCCGGGGGACCGGTACGCGGTGATCCGGCCCGCGTCGGGCCGGAACCCGTTTGCCGGGTTCTCCGTCGTGACCCGGCATTGCAACGCGACACCGCGCTGACGGATGGCTGCCTGGGAGAGGCCGAGATCCTCGAGCGTCGCGCCGCCCGCGATCAGGATCTGCGCTCGCACCAGGTCGACTTCGGTCGTCTCCTCGGTCACCGTGTGCTCGACCTGGATCCGCGGGTTCATCTCGATGAACGCGAAACGACCCTCGTCGTCGAGCAGGAACTCGACGGTTCCCGCGTTGACGTAGCCGATCTCGCGGGCGACGGCCACGCCCGCCTCGCAGATCCGCTCGCGCAGCAGCGGATCGAGGTTCGGCGCGGGGGTCACCTCGATGACCTTCTGATGGCGCCGCTGCACCGAGCAGTCCCGCTCGAACAGGTGCACGATCCCCCCGGCGGAGTCGGCGAGGATCTGGACCTCGATGTGCCGCGCTCGCAGCATCGCCTGCTCGAGATAGACCGTGCCGTCGCCGAACGCTGCCTGCGCTTCACGCATCGCGCCGTCGAGCGCACGCGTCAGTCCGTCGGGCGAGTTGACCAGCCGCATCCCGCGCCCGCCCCCGCCCAGGGCGGCCTTGACGAACAGCGGATAACCGAGCGACGCGGCGGCCGAGCGCGCCGCCGCAGCGTCGCGCACCGGCTCGGTGGCCTCGAGCACCGGGACCCCGGCGCGGCTGGCCACCTGACGCGCGCGGGTCTTGTCGCCGGCCAGCCCGAGCACGCTCGCGGGCGGGCCGACGAAGCACACGCCGGCCGCGTCACAGCAGCGGGCGAGCACCGGGTTCTCGGCCATGAAGCCGTAACCGGGATAGATCGCGTCGGCGCCGACGGCGACCGCCAGATCGACGATCAACTGCGTATCGAGATAGGTGCTGACCGGGTGGCCCGCTTCGCCGATCTCATAGCTCTCGTCGGCCTTCAGACGATGCACGGAGTCGCGGTCCTCGGGCACATAGACCGCGATGCTGCGAACCCCAAGCTCGTTCGCCGCACGAAAGGCCCGGATCGCGATCTCCCCGCGATTCGCGACCAGCAGCGCTTCGATCATCGGCACGTTCGCAGCCGCACGGGCGCCATCTTAGTGACTGCCGCCGCCGCCTCCGCACGGGTTCGGGCGAGCCAAACGCGCCAGCCGCGCGGCGTCGATGCCGCCGACGGGCGATATCCCCGGCGAGATTCTGCGGCCGTGGCGGCCGGACGCGGTTGGCGAACGACGGCGGGCCGGACCGCCAACCGCTCGCCGATCAGCGCAGCAGCGAGTGCTCGCGCGGTTCCGCTGCGCGTGGGCCGCTGGGTGGCGATCGCTCGCCGGCGGGCGCCTCGACCGGGTCGCTGAGAACCGGCACCCAGCGTCGCAGGGTGTCGACGAGTGCCTGGTAGCGCATCGGTTTGCTGATGTAGTCGTCCATGCCCGCCTCGAGGCACTTCTCGAGGTCGCCCTTCATCGCATACGCGGTCATCGCGATCACCGGCGTGTGCTGGGCGCCCTGTTCGAGCCGGCGCAGCGCAGCGGTCGCCTGGTAGCCGTCCATCTCCGGCATCTGGCAGTCCATCAACACGGCGTCGTAGCGGCGCGTGGCGAGCGCACGCAGCGCCTCACGCCCGTCTGCCGCGACCTGAACGCGACAGCCGCAGCGTTCGAGCGCGCGAACGGCGACGATCTGATTGACCGGACTGTCCTCGGCGACCAGCACGAGCGGCGCCGCCGGTCCCAGACGCACCGGCGCGCCCCGTGGCTCGCGGGGGTACGCCGGCGCACCGTCGCCGGCGGCGGGCGCGCCAAGATCGAGCTCGAGCCAGAACGTGCTGCCACGCCCAGGCCGGCTCTCGGCGCCGATCGTCCCGCCCATCAGGTCGATCAGTTCGCGCGCGATCGCGAGACCGAGTCCGGTGCCACCGTAGCTGCGCGTCGTCGACGCGTCGGCTTGCGTGAACGGCTCGAACATCCGGTCAAGCCCGGCCGGGTCGATCCCGATCCCCGTATCGGTGATCTGCACGCGGATCCGGGTGTCGCCGTTCGGGCGCGGTGTCGCGCTGACGCGGACGAGCACCGATCCCTTGGCGGTGAACTTGACGGCGTTTGAGACAAGGTTCAGCACAGCCTGGCGCAAGCGCCGCCCGTCTCCGCGGGCGCATTGCGGCACCTCGCCGGCGAATTGCAGCTCCAGCGTGAGGCCCTTCGCCTGGGCTTCGTAGCCGGCCACTGCACATGCCTGCTGGATCGTCTCGCGCACCCCGAAGTCGGTCACGTCGAGCTCCAGCTGACCCCCCTCGATCTTCGCCACGTCGAGCACGTCGTTGATGATCGTCATCATCTGCTCGCCCGAGCGAGCGACCTGCGCGGCGTACGCTCGCTGCTCTTCACTCAGCTCGGTGTCGAGCAGCAGTTCGTTCATCCCGATCACGCCGTTCATCGGCGTGCGGATCTCGTGGCTCATGTTCGCCAGGAAGGCCGATTTCATGTTCGAGGCCTCGACGGCCTCGTCGCGGGCGATCGCAAGCTCCATACTGGCCTTGTTGCGCTCGGTCACGTTCTGGCACAGAACGACCCGACAGTTGAGTCCACCGAGGACCAGGTCGTCGCTGGTGATCTCGACGTCGATCGTCGTGCCGTCCTTGTACCGGTGCCGCCACGGACGCGCCATCACGAGCCCGCGCGAGTTGCCGCTCAGCAGGGTCTTCAGGTAGCGCTCCAGTTCCTCGAGGTCTTCGCGGGGTCCCAGGTCCTTGATCGTCATCGACAGGAACTCTTCGCGCGAGTAGCCGTAGCCGGCAACGGCCGCATTGCTGACCGCCACGATCCGCAGCGTGGCGCGGTCGTAGGCCAACATCGGCTGCGGGTTGTGCTCGAACAGCAGCCGGTACTGCTCCTCGCTCGAACGCAGCTGCCCCGCCTGGGCGGCGTTCAGCGCCAACTGGCGGCGCAGGCCGCGGCTGACCGACGCCGTGATCGCAAACAGGGCCAGCCAGAGCAGGGTCAGGCCGATCGCGAGGCTCAGGTACAGACGGGCCATGCCGGCCGCGACGTCCGCGGCGATCGGGCCGTAGGGGAGGTACATCTCGAGCACCCCGACCGGCCGGCCCGACCCGCCGGCGTACAGCGGCTGGTACACCTCGACGGCCGTCTGGCCGCGGGCCCCGGTGTCGTTGCTGTCGCCGTTCAGGTGGGTGAGCAGGACGACGATCGCGCCACCGGCCGCGCTGAGTGCCTCGCCTTCCGGTCTGCCGTGAAAGCCCGAGCCGTCGTCAGAGAAGACGACCTGCCCGGCGAGGTCCCGCACGCGTAGCCGCAGGATCTTCTTGTTGTGCACGGCTGCGGCCACCAAACGCCGCAGGCCGGTCCGCTCGTCTGCGCTGAGATTCGAAGTGATCGGCCGCGGGTCGAGCAGCGGCTGCACGGCGGTCTGCGCGACCAGCAGCGCTTCGCGGCGGCCTTCGGAGAGCCCTCGCTGGCGCGCCTCACTCGCCAGGCTCGCAGCGAGGACAACGCCCAGTATCAGGACCGGCACCAAGCAGGCGACCGCGTATTTTGCGAACAGGCGCGCGGTTCCGCGTTGGGCGGGGTCGGGCGTCTGTTGGCGGGCGGTCGACTTGCGTCGGCCCGGATGTCGCATCCTCTGGATATCGGTGTGGCGCCGCCGTTGCTTTAGTTCTGTATACCTCGGCCGAGCGAACGGATGGGTCGGAGCGTCGCCGACAACGCGGTATCCTGCGCCCGGTGTCGGCGAAGCGAAATCGGGTGATCGTCAGCGCCGCGATCACCGGCGCGATCCATGTCCCGTCGATGACGCCGCACCTGCCGGTGACCCCGGCGCAGATCGCCGAGAGCGCGATCGGGGCGGCCAAGGCCGGAGCCGCGATCGTGCATCTGCACGCGCGCGACCCGGCGAGCGGCAGGCCGAGTCACGACCCGGCGGTGTTCGCGCAGTTCCTGCCGCAGATCCACGACGGCAGCGACGTCGTGATCAACCTGACCACCGGCGCGGGGCTCGGGATGACACTGGAGGAGCGAACCGCCGCGGCCCGCACCTTCTCGCCCGAGATCTGCTCGCTGAACATGGGGAGCATGAACTTCGGCACGTTCCCGATGATCGCCGCCGTGGCCGAGTTCCAGCACGAATGGGAGCGGGAGTATCTCGAGAACACGCGCGACTTCGTCTTCCGCAACACCTTCAAGGACATCGAGTGGATCGTGCGAACCGTCGGCGCGCAGGGGACTCGCTTCGAGTTCGAGTGCTACGACGTGGGCCACCTCTACACGCTGGCGCACTTCCTCGACGCCGGTGTCGTCGAGCCGCCGCTGTTCGTCCAGAGCGTCTTCGGGATCCTCGGCGGCATCGGCCCCGACGTCGAGAACCTGATCCACGTGAAGGCCACCGCCGACCGGCTGTTCGGGAGCGATTACCAATGGTCGATCCTCGGGGCCGGTCGACACCAGACCCGCCTCGTCACGATCGGCGCGATCATCGGCGGCAACGTCCGCGTCGGCCTGGAGGACAGCATCTACCTCGAGAAGGGGGTGCTCGCCGCGAGCAACGCCGCCCAGGTCGAGAAGATCGTGCGGATCCTCCGCGAGCTCTCGCTCGAGCCGGCCACGCCCACGGAAGCGCGCGAGATGCTGGCGCTCAAGGGGCCCGCGGCGACGAAGATCGGCTCCGCCGGCGGCTGACCTCGCGCGCGGCTCAGGCTCAGGCGGTCCGCGCGCGCGGACGCTCGCTCGAGAGCGCGGCGCGCAGCGCGACGGCGGTGTCCATCAGTGCGCGTTCAAGCAGGCGCAGAAGCTCAGCGGCGCCGGCCAGATCGGCCGCCTTCGCGCGGGTTTCCAGCTCGGCTGCGATTGCTGAGACGAGCGCCGCGCCGACGGTTGCGCTTGCGCCCTTGAGGCGATGTGCGGCGGCGGCTGCGGCCGGCGAATCGCCCTGCTCGAGGGCCGCCATGACGGCCAGCGCCTGCGCGGCGGCGTCGTTGAGATACAGCTCGACCAACTCGCGAAGGTCCTCGGCCGCCAGTTCGCGCAACTCGGCCAGGGTGGGCTGATCGAGCAACTTGCCGGTGATCTCGTCCTGCTCCGGCGAGCGCGCGGCGACGGACTCGCGCTGATCCGGCGACGAGGGCAGGCATCGCGTCAGCGCGCTGCTGAGCAGATTGGGCCGCAGCGGCTTGCTCACGTAATCGTCCATGCCGGCGGCGAGACACTTCTCGCGGTCTCCGGCCATCGAGTTGGCGGTCATCGCGATGATCGGCAGGCGATCGCGCCCCTGCTCGCGCCGGCGAATCTCCGCCGTGGCCGCGTAGCCGTCCAGCTCGGGCATCTGGCAGTCCATCAGCACCGCGGCGTAGGTCGTCTGCGCGACGGCCGTGATCGCCGCGCGTCCGTCGCCGACGACATCCGAGCGATAGCCGCACTGGTCGAGCAGCCGAACGGCGAGCAGCTGATTCACCGGGCTGTCGTCGGCCACCAGGACCAGCGGCGCGGCGTCGGTCAGCTTGCCCGACGCGTCTCGCACGCCGATCACGCCGAGCGCGGGCAATGCCTCGACCGGCCGATCGCTGTCGTCAGGTGCGCCCAGCGGCAGCTCGAACCAGAAGGTGCTGCCGACCCCCGGCACGCTGTGAGCGCCGATCGTTCCGCCCATCATCTCGACGAGTCGCGCCGAGATCGTCAGGCCGAGGCCGGTGCCCCCGTATTTGCGCGCGGTCGAGTTGTCGGCCTGGTTGAACGGCTGAAACAGCCGACCGAGTGCCTGCGGGTCGATTCCGATTCCGCTGTCGGCGACCTCGACGCGCACGAGCGTGCCGTCCGGGAGCGCGCTGGCACTGACGCCGATGACGACGCGTCCCACCGCGGTGAACTTGACGGCGTTGGAGACGAGGTTGATCAGCACCTGACGCAACCGCGAGACGTCGCCACGCAGCCACGCCGGCACGGCGGGGTCGACCGCAACCTCGAGCTCGATTCCCTTGTCGCGAGCCACCAGCAGCAGCGTGGCGCAGCCTTCGGCGATCGCCTCGCGCAACGCGAAATTGCTCGGGTCGAGCGCGATCTTGCCGGCCTCGATCTTCGAGTAGTCGAGGATGTCGTTGATCACCAGCAGCAGGCCCTCGCCGGAGGCGCGCACGATGTCGGCGTATTCACGCTGCTGCTCGCTCAGCGGCGTGTCCAGCAGCAGCCCTGTCATGCCGATCACGCCGTTCAGCGGCGTCCGCAGCTCGTGGCTCACGGTGGCGACGAACAGCGACTTCTCGTTCAGCGCCTCGACGGCCTGATCGCGCGCGATCGCATTCGCGCGCGCGGCCTTGCCTGACTCGCGGAACGCGAAGACGAGGCGAATCGAGACCGCGACGATGCACATGCTCGCGAGCACCAGCGCCAGCAGGTTCGTCCGCTGGAAGTGGTCGGTGATCAGCAGCGCAAGGGCGAGCATGCTCAGGGCGACCGGGGTGACGATGCTCGCCGGTGGCCGTGGCCGCGCCGGCTGAGGGCGGCTCGGTATCCAGGCCGCGCAGCCGACCAGCGCGAGCGCGATCGGCCAGGTCAGGTCGAGCATCCCGTTCGGTAGGTAGGTGTTGTCGACCGTCTGCAGCAGGTACACGGAGTCGCCCACGCAGAACACCGCGAACCCCAGGCCGATCAGGATCCAGGACCAGCTCGGCGACTCCCGCCGCGATGCGATGCCGACGCTGATCACCATCGCGAGCAGCACGAGATCGCCGACCGGATAGGCCAGCCCGGTCGCAACGACGCCGAAGCTTCCGCTGGCGCTGTGCAGCACCGCGTCGAACACCACTGCGGCTGAGACCGAGGCGACTCCCAATGCACCGATCACGCCGTCGATCCACAGGCTCGCGGAAAGCTGAGGAAGGCGCGAGCGGATCAGCAGCACGACCGACAGGAACGCCGGTATGTAGAACACCAGCCAGAAGACGTCGGCGACGGACGGGATCGGCTGCGCCCCGGAGGCCTGAGCGAGAAACGCGTCGTAGTAGATCTCGCCGATCGCCCAGCATGCGATCGCGCAGGCCATCAACGCCCACGCAACACGCTCCGTGCGCCCGGATAGCGCGCGCAGCGCGCAGAGCAGCGCCGCGGCGACGAGCACCGCGTCATAGACGATGGTGCTCGTGAGCGCAAGTGAGCCCGAGGCCAGATCGAACGCGAAGAGAACCGCCTCAAGCAGCAGCGCAGCGAGCATCAGCCCGATGACTGCAAATGCTCCCCGGTGGATTCGCGCTGTTGGGAATGTCACGTCGCTCCGGTGCTCGGCGAGCCGACTCGCGGGCCGTTGGCCGCGCTCGGGGAAGCCGTGGG
>Ga0182024_10019214_pt1 | contig 12626 bp, 4 predicted proteins | sample P32metaG_FD_120480 | JGI IMG/M metagenome (GOLD analysis project Ga0182024, IMG submission 120480) | Permafrost microbial communities from Stordalen Mire, Sweden - P3-2 metaG (Illumina Assembly) | ecosystem: Environmental > Terrestrial > Soil > Wetlands > Permafrost | place: Sweden: Stordalen... | reverse complement strand
GCCGGAAGTTGTAACCGTGGTGGAGGGGATGGTCGTAAAGGTTCCGCCGTCGCTGCTCAGCGGGCCCGCGGTAATCACCGGCCCGTTGAAGGTGACCGCGCTGGTGGCGCCGGTGGTATAAAACGCCATGATAATCCCCGAATTGGTCGCGGTGATGCTGCCGCTGGCGCCAATCGTAATGTTCCCGCCGCCCTCGACAGTGAAGCTTGTTCCGCTGCTCCACGTGATCGGCTCGTTGATCGTGATTGGGCTAGTCCCACCTAGCGTGTTAATCGTGAACGATCCAGTGCTGCTTGCCGCTCCGGCGTCAGTCATGGTCGCCGTGGAAACAAAGCCGTCGCCCGTGGCTGAAAACGCCCCGCCGCCGGTGTTGATGGTGTTGCCGATCGAAATCCCATCGGTGCCGGACGCCACAATGGTGACGCTTCCGCCGGCGGTGGTGATGGTCCCCGCACTGGCGGTGGTAAACGATGTGCCCCCCGTGGACGAAAAATTCCCACCATGGGTGGTGACCGGCTCGCCGATGGAAATCAAACCCGAGTTGGTGATCGCCAGCCCGCCGCCGGTGGTGGAGATCGATCCGAGCTGATTGGTGATGACCTCCACCGATCCGCCGATAGCGGCCGGTCCGCCGGTGGTAACGATCGAACCGGCGATCAACACATTGCCATTAATGAGGGGCTTGGCATCGGGCGTCGTCGTAACAAGATTAAGTGACGCGGAAAGCGCAGTCAGAATCGTCGGCGCGAGCGAACTGGTTGGAGCGGCGGTTTGGAAATTGCCGCCGGCACTGATAAACGCGCCCGTGGTGTCAATCGTTCCGTTCAAGATAATGGAGCTGCCGGAGCCGGTGGTGTAAATCGAGACCGGCAGCGCACCCGTGCCGGTGGAATCAATGCTGCCGCCGATCGCCGCCAGCGTGATATTGCCTCCGCCTTCAATTGTAACACTGGCCGACGTGCCGCCGGTCCAGGCGATGGGGCCGCCGATATTGATCGATCCGGTTCCCGAAGAGGTATTCACAAAAAAGACATTCGTCCCGGCCCCCGCGCCCCCGTCCGAAATGGCCGCGGTGTTTGAAAAGCTGGTGCCGGTTGCGCTAAAGCTCCCGCCGCCGGTATTGATCGCCGCGCCGACGGATACCGCTCCCGTGGTTCCGATCGCCACGTTGCCGCCGGCCGTCGTGATCGCGCCCGTCGAAGTGAATGAGGACGCGCCCGTTGCGGCAAAGCTGCCGCCGCCGGTGCCGGTGCCAGTGGTGATCGACGCCGCGATCGTGTCCGCGCCGGTACCGCCGATGGCAACATTCCCGCCGGTGACGCTGAGGGTTCCCGCGGAGGTCGTGGTAAATGAAGTCTCGTTCGTGGCTGAGAAACCACCGCCGGTTGTAGTGACCGCCGCGCCAATGCTGTCCGCGCCGGTGCTCGAAAGGGTCACGGCGCCCGCGGTAGATGTCACCGCGCCGCCGGCGCCGAGAGTGACAGAGCCCGCCGTAAGCGCCCCGGCGCTGCCCGTTCCGGATCCCATTTGGATGGATGTGGCCGTCAATCCAGCGGTCACGGAAATATTGCCGCCGAGCACCAACAGAGTTCCGTTGATGCCAATGGGCATCGTTTCAATGGTTGTGGTGGAGGCGGTGTTGGCCAACTGGTCGATTTCCACATTGAGCGGACTGGAGCCAGTGAGCGTCGTAATGCCGCCCGTGAGATCAATGGTGCCGTTCGCCTGCAGGAACAGCGTGGAACTCGCGGTCGAATTGACTTGGATCAGGGCGTTAGATTGCTGCGACAGCGTGCCGGTTGAGGCAACGGTGAAATTCGTGCCCGCATCAAGAGCGGTTTCGATGGTGCTGACGTTGATGGTGTTAATGTCGTCACCGCCGGACAAAACGATGGTGACAATCGCTGGATCGAGAAGCCAGGTTCCCGCCTTGCCATGGGGAGCAGAGGCGATCGGGGCCGTGTCGATTTTGAAATTGGGGCCCGAGGTTTCGATGTACCCGCCGTCACCGCCCTGAGGGCCGCCGCGCGCCGTCAGAACGGCGGAACTGAACGTGTCATTTCCAGACCAAAGCACGAGGGTCCCGCCGGCTCCACTGCTGGTGGCATCCGCATTGATCGTGGTGCCGGCATCCAGTGAAACATCGGTCGCGTGCTGAAGATCGCCGCCGCCGCGGACACCGCCGCCGATCATCACGTCCCCGCCGCCGGCAGGACCGGACGCGTCGATGAGCGCGGAGATCAGTTCCACTTCCCCGCCGGTAATAGAAACCGTTCCGCCGACTCCGCCGGCAGAATGAGCCGAAGCGTCGATGCTTCCCGAAACCTGCACCTGTCCCTGCCCGCCGTTGATGAGCACCGTGCCGGCCTGGATCGAGCCGGTATGTCGGATCGCCAGCGAATAAGCATCGCCGGCCGCCATAGCGGACATACGAAGATCGGTTTGCTTTGCTCCGCCCTGGACTGCCGGCGCGGAAACCGCCGGAACCACCGTCGCGCTGACATGGCTTCCCGGTTCGCTAACGACGACATCCGACCCAGACAGCATCGCCACCACCCCGCCGGGCGAAACGATCGACCCCTGATTGATCACCTGCGAACCGATCAGATACGCCTGATTGGCGTGAATCTGGCCGCTGTTGGAAACGACGCCGGAAATGCCCGAAAAATGATCGGCATTACTGAGGAAATCCTGATCGGACATGTGAGAGCCGGCCACGTAAAAGCGATTGACGTCAACAATCGATCCCGCGCCAAAAATCACGCCGGCCGGATTGATCAGATAAACCGTGCCGTTGGACAGCAGCGATCCGTTGATGGCCGACGGCGTCGCGGAATTAACGCGATCGAGCACCCGGCTGGCCGCCGAGGGCTGCATGAAATTAACCGTGGAACCGGCCGCGATATTGAACTGCGAGAAACTCAAAATCGCATTGTTGCTGGTGCGGATGGTCGTGATCGAACCATTCTGCGAAACCGAGGCCGAGCCGCTGGCTACCCCGCTGAGCTGAACGGCCGCGCCCGCGCTGGGGGCCATAGCGGCGACGATAGGCGCAACGGCGCCCAGAACGATTCGCATCGCGCGGCGGCGACGTTCAACCCGGCCCGCGGTTACAACTGATCCATGGATTGATCGATTGATGAAGTTCACGACATACCTCAATAAAGAAGCGTGACAAGAAATGTGAAACGGCTGGAGCCTGTTTTTACGCGGTTGGCAAGACTCGACAGGGCAACGCCATAATCGCCGCGAATGTCGATGTTCTGCCGGACCTGAAGCTCCACGCCGCCTCCGACGCCCAGCAGCGTGTCATTGAATTCACCGGTCACTTTGCTGCTCTGAACGACCTGGCCAAAATCCAGAAATCCGCGAAACAGCAAATCCCAGTCAGGCCGCTGATAGGGCTGCTCCGGCAACACGCGAAACGGATCGCCGAACACTTTGATCTTCGTCGGATTCGGTGAAATACCCAGCGCGCGAGCGAGGTGGAACCGATATTCCGCTGTCGCCAGCAGCACGGTGTCGCCCGCCGTTTCGGCTTCCGGATATCCGCGAACGCTGTAAAAGCCGCCCGCCGCTTCCTCGAATTGCGGAATCAAGCGATAACCCAGCGCCGACTGCCCGCGAAACGAAAGATAAATCTCGTGCGCCAGCGTACTTCTCCCCGCGTCAAAATTGGCCGAATCGATCAGTGGCTCCAGATAAAATGACCCCTGCACGTTTGGCTGGAGAATCACAAAATCAGGATCGGGATTCGCTCGGCCCATTTCCGCAAGCACCGCTTTACTGGCGGACGTGATTCCTCCCTCGGCCGTGATCCCCGCTGAATAATAGAACGTGTACTGATAATTCTGCAGCCGAGCGCCAATGTACGGAATATAGTAATCCGTGCTGGCCGTCGTCTGCTGGAACTGCGATTTCACCTCGGAATTCTGATAGCGAAAACCGCCGATGAGATCGAGAAATGTGTTCTTATCCTGGTAAATGTTGTAAGCCAGTTCGGCGCCGCCGGAATAGTCGTTGCCGCTGAAACTGTCGCTCAGCAATCCCAGGTCGGCCGCCTGATATTGATCCCATGTTCCATAGACGCGGGCTCGCAGGCGATCGGTTCCAAAGTTGGGATGATCCGCGAGAATCGGAAACTCATAAGACCCCGTAATGTTCGTCGATTGCTGGAAATCCGTGACCGCGTCGACGCTCAGGATGTCATCATTTCCCGTCAGCTGATTGTCCACAAAGCCGAACCGCTCCCGCCAGGTGCCCGTGAGGGCCGTGCCCGTGTTGGACGTCTGGGCATACACGTACCACGGCTTGATTTCATTTACGAGATAATCCAGCGTGTACTGGTCCGGCTGATCGGCGGCGGAGATGGCGACATCGACTCGCCGGCCCGGCTGGCGATTCAGGCGATCCACATAGTCGTTAACAATCTTCTGATCGAAAAACGGCGTCGTATGCGCTGTGGGCAAGGTCGTCGGCTGAATCGGCGAATTGTGGACGATGCGCTCCAGTTTCGGATTGTTGACGCGCTTCTTGGAAGAACCGAGGCGATCGCCCGACGCGACAGTCCTCACTTCCGCGGCCGTGGGCACGGAAATCAGAATGTGTAGCGTCCCACGCCGCCGGTTTCGCAGGTCGGTCAAGTCCTGCGGATCGATGTCATTTGGACTGGGCACGGCCAGCACCGCTCCATAGCCCCTCGCGTTAAGGCCGCGCACGATTCCCTTGTCGATGGCCAGGATCGCGCCCTGGGAAAATTCGGTCGCTCCTTCAACGTTCAGCTCGGAGATTTTTCGGTTTGCCGTCGGAACATCGTTGGACGGCGCGACATAGCCCTTGCTGGATGTGCCGAGCTCGACTTGCGTGTCGCCAATGATTTCGCTGAGGTTGGCCTGAAAGCCTGCATCGGCCGTGGGCTGACCCGGGCGGGTTTCGAAAATGGGAGCGAAGAAATCGACGGAGTAAAAGTTTTCGGTAGACGTGTCGGGGTTCGTCGTCGGTGTATCCGCGCGGACGTTTCCTGCCGCGCCACCAATGACCAACGGAACCGCGACCGCCAAACTCAGAGACATCATCGTCGCCGGGGCGCGCAACATACGAAAAAAAAGGGCGACAGTTCCTTGGAGGGGAGGCGAAAGACTTCGCATGGCGACAGACCCTGTAAGACCTTTGGAAAGATCGAATAACAAACGCTGTAGCGAAACGGCTATTCCATTACACGTTAAGGCAATTCACTGGTCAAGACTTGCACCCATGCGCCTTATTTCATCATCTGCGCCAGCAGCGGAGCCATCGCATCCACCCAAATCTGATAGCCCTTGGCGTTGGGATGCAATGCATCGGGCATGATATCTTTGGGGATATTCCCGTCGGCATCCAGAAATTTGTCGCCGAAGTCCAGGTAGCGCGTCTTGTCGCCGTCGTCCAGAGCGGCCAAGCCCTTGTTGACGGCAATGATCTTCTCCCGCATCAGAGCCACATCAGGCTTGGTAGGATCCGCCCCGCGCGGAAAAATCGCCAGCACCAATACGCGCGTGTCCGGCAACTTCTCGTGAATCTCCTTCACGATCTTTATATCCGCCTTCAAAATCTCGTCGGCCGAATAACCGATGTTGTTGGTGCCAATCAGCAGAACCAGCACCTTCGGATGAATTCCATCCAACTCGCCGTTATCAATTCGCCAGAGCACGTGCTGGGTGCGATCCCCGCCGATGCCGAAATTGGCGGCATTCATATCGGCATAATTCTTATTCCAAATGTCCTTGCCGCGCCCCGACCATCCTTCCGTGATCGAGTCGCCCAGGAACAGAACATCGATCGGCCCCTCCGCCTTCCGCTTGAGGAATTGCTCATGCAATTGCATGAACCTTTCGCTGCCCCGACCTACTTTGGCTGCCGCGACGTCGGCGGGACCGTTGTCCGACGGCTTCGTTGTCGGCGCGATGACCGCATCGGGGCCCGCGAGCGAAATATTTGCCAGCACGGTGCAGGTTAGAATGAACGGCAATACAGCGTAGCGAAATCGCATAAGAGGTTCTCCGCGTCAGGATTTGAATCGTCTCCGCAACCCGTGTGAATATAAACGAATATGCCCAAGGGGCAATTAGCAAAATCATGAGTTAACATACGGGCTCGTGACCACCCCCTCCGAAACATTGCAGGAACGCGACACGATGCCCAGGCCCATCGGCTGGTCGAGTCTGGCGAAAGGTCTCGTCTCCGCCCTCATTGTGCTGGGCGCAATCCTGCGAATCGCCCGCTGGTTTCACGGCCGCTCGTTCTGGCTCGATGAGATTTATCTCGCCAACAGCGTCGTTACCCGGTCGCTGCATGATTTGCTCTTTCATCCCTTGGAAGACTGGCAAGCTGCCCCGCCCGGATTTCTTGTAATCGTCCATGTCTTCGGCCGCATCTTTGGAATGGGTGAACGCTCGCTGCGTCTGACTTCCATCCCGTTCGGCCTTGCCTCGCTTCCGCTGATGCTCGCCGTGGCAAAGCGAGTTCTACGCACCGGCGGCGTCCTGATCGCGATGGCGGCCTTCTGCTTCCTCGGCCCGCTCATTTATTACAGCGACGAACTAAAGCCATATTGCTGCGATGTCGTCGTCTCGCTGGCAATCACCTTGGCAACCCTGAGCTGGATGGACGAGCCGCGATTCAATCGAGCCGTTGTCTTGGCCGCGGTCGGAGCGGTCGGCGTCTACTTTTCCTTCCCTGCAATTTTCGTTTTGGCCGGAGCCGGAATCTGGATCCTCGCCCGACAGCGCATTTCGCGCAATCCCGCCGCCTTGACGCATGCGTGGATCATCTTCGCGTTATGGCTCGCCGCGTTTGCCCTCGACTATCTTATTTTCCTTCGTCCCTTCGCCAGCGGCGAAGCCCATCCGCATCTCGTCCAATACTGGGTGGCCCAGAATGCGTTCATGCCCCATTCCCCGATTTACGCGCTGAGATGGATATTTGCCGATCTCGGCTCAATCGCCCGCAACCCCGGTGGCATGTGGCTCGATTATCCCGATGCCGCGCTCATTGGATTGATCATCGGCGCAACCATCGCCCTGCGCCAACGCGGCAAGCTGCTGCTTCTCCTTGCCCCCCTTCCAATCGTCCTTCTCGCTTCTGCCATAAAGCAATATCCATTTGGAGATCGCCTGGCTTTGTTTTTCGTACCACAGTATTTGCTGCTGATCGCCGCGGGCGTGGAACTGCTGTGGACCAACCTCGCCGGAAAGGCCGCAGCGGTTGCCATCGCGGGCTGCATCATCATTCCCTCGGCCGATCGTGCCATGGGATATCTGATGCACTCGCCCGGCCGCGAGGAATCGCTCGCGGCTTATCGCTGGGTCGCTGGAAATTACCAGCCAGACGATGTCATTTATCTCACCCAGTTCGCTGAACCATCGTTTAAATTTTATAGGTCGCAATCGAATTGGCCCGCTGGTTTCGATGATGAAAAAGCGGTCTACACGCAGCCCGGAAATATGCAGCCGTCGCAGATTATCCGCGATGTCCAACATCTGGCCGGACGAAAACGCGTTTGGGTGGTGCTGATTCACGCCGAGGGCGGTGACTTCAGCGTCGCGATGTTGACGAAAAGCGCATTCGATCAGATCGGCCGCCCCGTCATGACGCACAGCGAACCGGGAGCGGCGGTCTATCTTTACGATTGCACCGCCGCCGATTCCCCGCTGAGCCAGCCGCTGAATGAGTCATCGAGCGGAACGATCACGATTGAACCCAAAGTGCATGACGACCCGCGCAGCCGCAAAAGCGATCGCGCCCAAAGTTAAGCCCAGCAAAACCCCACCAAGAAGAACGTACACCACGAAAGAATTCACCGTCGCCATCGAGAGCTTTGCCCAGTGCATCTCATGCCAGCCCGGCATGCCATTCAGTTTTCCCGTGACGACCGCATGACCAAGAAATACCGAGGCGAAGGTGAGAAATGGCGCGAACGGTGGCGCGGAAAGCTGCGATCCGGCGATTACCGGCAGCGGATGAAGAGAAAATCGCCGCGCGGCGAAAAAGCAGAAAACCGTCTGCAAGCCGTATAGCGGAACGCACGCAATGAACACCCCGATGGCCAACCCCGTCGCAAAGTCGCGCCGGGCGGTTTGATCCTTACAGAGCTCCCGCCAGATGCGAATTGGACTCATCCAGATCCACATTCGGCGGACGATTCGCTTGATTCGTTGAGTCCGCGTTCTCCTTCGCTTTAATTTGCTCGCCGAATTTTCCCGAGAAGTTAGCGGTTTAGGGCCGTATTGAAGTGAAGCTGAATAAGCAGCATCCCCGGGAGGTTGCGCAAGCGCCGTCGCGGAATTCTCGGGCGATTTAGGGTTCACGGTTAAACTGGACTGGCTTTCGATCGACAGCATATTCCCCAGGGCCTACAAGCCGCAGAAGAGGTGCAAAGATTACCCAGACGCACCGCCAGGCGTCAATCCTTATCGTGATTCGCTCCGCCACAGCACCACAAAACTTCGCGCAACCTCTACCGTCCTCAACTGCACGCGCAGAGGTCCCGACAACTCATCAGATCAATATACCAACATTGGCTTCCATCATCAGACCTCAAAATCTCGAATCGCGGCACTTTTGCATTTAATTTTGTGGATTACGCCATTTTTTCCGGTAAAATGGATATGAATTGCGGTTCGTTGCGAGAGGCGGAGCCGCTTTCCAGGCCTTTTAATTCAAATGCCGGTTTCATTAGTAGCGCGACCGGTGCATCGACTTTGATTCTCTTTTACATTCCCCATGCGAGTACACAAAACCGCGATCGGAAAAGGACGAAACTCTCTCCGCAAAGCCGCTTCGCGCTGGGCGGGATGTTCTCTTGAGGGTCTTGAAGGACGACTGCTGCTCAGCGCAGTGAGCTGGATCGGTTCCACAGGCGGGGCCTGGAACACTGCCGCTGACTGGAGCACCCACGCCGTCCCCCAGTCGGGAGACGACGTCACCATCAACCAGTCGCCCGGCATTCAGGTGACGCTTTCAAGCAGCACATCGGTGCGCAGCATCACAGTCACCGGCGACACGCTGGCGATCTCGGGCGGCACGCTGTCTGTCTCGGCCAACTCCTTGATCGGTTCTTCAGGCGTATTGACTCTCACAAACGCTGCGCTCTCGCTGGCGTCCGGCACGACGTTGAGCAACGGAGGCTCCATCACCGTCAATCCCGGCAGTCAATTGATAGACGGCGGCGCAATCGCGCAAAGCTCGAGCGGAACGCTGACCCTCCCCTCCGGCGGCGCGCTCGGCACGGGTGTGCGGACAAACTTGCTGACCAACGCGGGGTTCGAAGCCCCTGCCGCCAGTGGCTCCACAACACTCCCCAATGTCTGGGGCCAATGGGGCTCTGCTTACGTCAGCACCGCATACTTCCACGGCGGATCGCAATCGCTCATGGAATCCGGCAGCAACTCCGGCGTCGATCAATCCTTCGCCGTCAGCCCGGGAGTTTCCTTTTCGGCATCGGTCTACGCGCTGAATCCTTCCACCGGCAAACTCACCGGCTCTGAGGGCGCGTATTTGAACATCAGTTTCGTGGATTCCAACAACAACAGCATCAGCAGCGGTTCGCAGTGGGTGAATCTTGTGAACGCCAATAGCGCCACCGGAATCTGGAACAACATTACCACCACGACCGTCGCGCCCGCCGGCGCTGTCAAAGTCAACATTTATCTCCAGATCGGAGCCTACACCGGGATTTCCGGAACCGCCGGCGGTTCGGCATATCTGGATGACGTGCAATTCGGCCCGACCGCTGTCGCCTCCGCGGTTGTCACCGCCGCCAGCGTGTCAAATGCGGGTACGCTCAATATCGGCGACGGTGATTCCATCAATGCCAGCGGCGCATTCACGCAAACCAGCACCGGTCTTCTAAACGCGCAGCTCGGCGGCCCCCCGTCCGGCGGATTGTTCGGCACACTCACTGCCGGCGGCGCGGCAACGCTGGCGGGCACGTTGAAAGTCAGCCTGGTCAACGGATATGCCCCGGCCATCAACGACGGATTCAGCATTCTCAACTACGCCGGTGAGACCGGCGCGTTCACCACGTATCAGCTCCCCTCCGGCTCAACCTACGCATTTCAAGCGGGCGTTAATCCGACATATGTCGGAATCAGCGCCGTGCCGACCACACTCACGACGACAATCAACGCCGCCGCGCCAACGACCACCGCGACGAACAATCTCGTCGGCGTAAATCTAGCCTATTGGGATAACCAGCTCACCACCACGCAGACCCAGCAGATTGTGGAAGCCGCGGGCCTGAGCTTGTTCCGATTCCCCGGCGGGTCGGCGTCCGTCGATTATCACTTCAATGTTTCCAACAACTACGGCGACTCCTCCGCCAACACGATTCCCCAGTTCGCACAATTCATCACAGAAGTCGGCGGTACGGGGATCGTCACCGTCGATTACGGCTCAGGCAGCCCGCAGGAAGCGGAAGCGGAACTGGCCTATCTCGAAGGATCAACCACTGACACGACAAGCATCGGCGCCGGAATCGAATGGAACGATTCCGCCAAGGCATGGCAAAACGTCAATTGGCAATCCGTCGGATATTGGGCCAGCTTGCGGGCCGCTAAGCCGCTGGCCACCGACGACGGCCTGAATTTCCTGCGAATCAACCAGGCCGCCCCTTTTACCGACATCAAGTATTGGGAGATGGGCAACGAAGAATACGGAAGCTGGGAAGTCGATCATCACGGCACCGCCGGCCCGGGCGGCGTCAGCACCGGCGCTCAGCACGACCCCGCGACTTACGCACAATTCGCCGCGGCTTTTGCCAGCTTTGACGCCGGCGATGCGAATCTTCCCAGGGTCTCGGTCGGCATCGACAGCGGTGACCCCACCGGCGCTTCCGACAACAATTGGACCAAAAACGTATTGGCCAATGGCATGAGCGACGGATTTGTCCCCGGCTTCATTTCCGACCACAGCTATATGCAGGGCCCCGGCTCCGAGAGCGATTCATTTCTACTCAACGACACCGTTTCAGACGCGGCCAGCACGCTGGATTGGTCCACGCGATACGCCGATTACGAAAACATTCTCCAGGAAACAGTGGGCTCCAATGCCTCCAGCGTGAAAGTCATGGCCACCGAGTTCAATTCGAACTACGGAACCGAAGGCAAGCAGATGACCAGCATCGTCAATGGAATCTTCATCGCGGATTCCATCGGCAGCCTGCTGAACAGCGGCTACACCGGCGGGCTGGTTTGGGACCTTCGCAATGGTTGGAACACCAGCGGGAATAATTCATCTTCGCTCTACGGCTGGCGCGAGGGAGGCGATGAAGGACTGATCGGCTCTTCCAGCGACAACGATCCGCCGTCCACCGGTGCGTATGTCGCCTATCCCAGTTACTTCGCCGAGCAGATCGCCTCCAAAATCGTCCAGACCGGTGGCATCGACGTCTCCGCCGTCAGCAATTACGGGGAGCTGACCGTCTATTCGGTCATGGAACCGAACGGCCATTTGGATTTGATGGTGCTTAACAAAAATCCCGACGCGACGCTGACCAACCAGTTCAACCTTGAGGGATTCACCCCCAACGGCCAAGCCCAAATCTGGCAATACGGCGAAGCGCAGGACTACGCACAGAGTCAATCGACAAACGGTGCAGCCGCACTGGCGAATTTCAACGTCGCCCTCAGCCTGAGCGGCAACGATTTCAGCTATTCGTTCCCGGCATATTCGATGACGGTGATCGACCTGACACCCACATTAACGGTCGCGACAGCGGCTGCCGCGAATCCAAATCCCACAGTCGGTTTGTCGGTCGCTCTCAGTGCACTGGGATTGGAAAATGGCGTCAGCTCCGGCCTCACCTACACCTGGTCGGCAACCGGGCCCGCGGCTGTCAACTATACCAACGCGACCAACGGCTCTGCCGCCGCGAAAAATATCACGGCCAATTTCTCCCAGACTGGCAATTACAGCCTGCTGGTGAGCATCAGCGACGCCGGCGGACAGACCGTCACCAGTTCCGTTCAAGTCGTCGTTCTGCCGCCCTTCGCCAGCCAGACAGGATCGGTGCTGACAATCAACCTTAACAATATTGCCCCAATCACCCTCGCAACATCGGGAAGCAATATCACCGTCACGGAAAGCGGCTATCAATATTCATTCACGGGCGTCGCCGCCATCACAGTCAATGGCTCGGTAACCAACAACGTCTTGAATTTCAACGGGCCGCTGACGACGCCGATCACCTTTACTAACGACGCCACAACCACGCTGAACGTCAACAGCGGGACGCTCTATTTCGCCAGCGCAAATACGCTGGCCCTCGGCGCGCTAAACGTGTTGGCCGGGACAGGCGTCGTCATGCCAACCGCTATCGGCGTCGAGTCGCAACTGACGCTCAATAATCTTTCCATCGCCGCGGGCGGCACGTTCGATCTCGCCAACAATACTTTGTTCATCAACTACGGCGGCAGCGCCGATCCCCTCGCGTTAATCGCCGGTTATCTCCGATCCGGCTACAACGGCGGCTCGTGGAACGGCGCCGGGATATTTTCCTCAGCCGCCATGGCCAACAGCGCTTCCTACGGCCTTGGCTATGCCGACGCCGCCGACCCGGGCAATCCCGCCGGCCTCCCCAGCGACGAAAT
>Ga0182024_10019213_pt1 | contig 12626 bp, 8 predicted proteins | sample P32metaG_FD_120480 | JGI IMG/M metagenome (GOLD analysis project Ga0182024, IMG submission 120480) | Permafrost microbial communities from Stordalen Mire, Sweden - P3-2 metaG (Illumina Assembly) | ecosystem: Environmental > Terrestrial > Soil > Wetlands > Permafrost | place: Sweden: Stordalen... | reverse complement strand
CGACCCGTGCGCCTCGATCGAGTTCTCGCGCGGCTGCCCGTGGGACTGCTCGTTCTGCAGCGCCTGGACCTTCTATGGCCGCTCCTACCGCGTGATGAGCCCGGAGCGGGTCGTCGAGGACCTCAGGTCGATCCGCGAGCCGGGGGTGTTCATCGTCGACGATGTCGCCTTCATCCAGGAGCGCCAGGGGATGGAGCTCGGCGAGGCGGTCGCCCGCGCCGGCATCAAGAAGCGCTATTACCTCGAAACCCGCGGCGACGTGCTGTTGCGCAACAAGGAGGCGTTCAAGTTCTGGCGCCAGCTCGGCGTCGCCTACATGTTCCTGGGGCTCGAGGCGATCGACGAGGAGGGGCTCCTCAAATACCGCAAGCGCGTGCCGCTCGGCCGCAATTTCGAGGCGCTCGAGTTCGCCCGCTCGCTGGGCGTCCATATCGCCATCAACCTGATTATCGATCCCGACTGGGACCACGAGCGTTTCCGCATCGTCCGCGAATGGGCGGTCGAGCAGCCGGAGATCGTCAATTTCAGCGTCAACACGCCCTATCCCGGCACCGAAAGCTGGCTCAACGAGGAGCGCCGGCTCGCCACCCGCGACTATCGGCTCTTCGACATCCAGCACTCGGTGCTGCCGACGAAACTGCCGCTCCACGAGTTCTACGACGAGCTCGTGACGACCCAGCGTGCGGTCTATTCGAAGCATATCGGCTGGCATCAGATCGTCGGCGCCACCAAGCTCGCGGCCAAGCTCCTGGCGCGCGGGCAGACCAATTTCGTCAAGAGCATGCTGAAGATGAACAGCGTCTTCCGCACCGAGCTCCTGGTCGGCGATCATCAGCGGCCGGTCGAATACGAGATCCCCCTGCCGCCGGCGCGCGAAGAGAAGGCGACCAGCGGCCGCTCGCTCTACGTCCATGCGCCGCGCGGCCGCGCCGGCCGCGCCATCGACGCCGCGACCGAACAGTTCGTCGACGAAACCCGCATGGGCGCGACGCCGTAAAATCCGGACAGCTGCTATTGCGTGCTTCGAGACGCGCTCTGCGAGCGCTCCTCAGCATGAGGTTCTTTCTTGATGCCATCACAAAACCTCCTCATCGTGAGGAGCGCCCATGAGGGCGCGTCTCGAACGACACACGGTGTCCTTGCACGTTCTGGGGAGGGACGACATGGCGGGTGACAACACGATCAACGTCGCGACCCTGCGCTCCTGGCTCGGCGACGGCGGCGAGACCGCCTTCATCGACGTGCGCGAGGAGGGCCCGCATTGCGACGGCCATCCGCTGCTCGCGGTTAACCTGCCCTACAGCCGGCTGGAGCTCGACATCCTCAGGCTCGTCCCGCGCAAATCGACGCGGGTCGTGCTCGTCGACGGCGATGACGGGGTCGCCGAACGTGCGGCGGCGCGGCTCGCCCATCCCGGCTACGGCGATGTCCATGGTCTCGCCGGCGGGGTCGCTGGCTGGTCTAGAGCCGGCTATCCGCTCTTCCCCAGCAACAACGTCCCGAGCAAGGGCTTCGCCGAGATCGTCGAGATCGACAGCCACACCCCTCATGTCAGCGCCGCCGAGCTGCGCGCGATGCAGCAAGCGGGCAGGAACATCAAGATTCTCGACAGCCGCACGGTCGAGGAGTTCAACCGCTTCCATGTGCCGGGCGCGCAGACCTGCCCCGGCGCCGAACTGGTCTACCGCTTCGCCGACCTGGTTCCCGACCCCGAGACGCTGGTCGTGGTTTCCTGCGCCGGCCGCACTCGCAGCATCATCGGCGCGCAGTCGCTGATCAATGCCGGGGTGCCGAACAAGGTCGTCTCGCTGCAGGGCGGAACCCAGGGCTGGCGTCTCGCCGGGCTCGAGCTGGAGCGCAACACCAGCCAGGCGTTGGCGCCGGTCAGCGCCGTGGGGGCCGCTGCCTCGACCCGGCACGTCGCCGCGGTTGCCGAACGCTATGAGGTCAGGCGTATCGACCGCGCGACGCTGGCCAATTGGCAGCGCGAGGCGGCGACCCGCACGACCTATCTGCTTGACGTACGCACCCCCGACGAATTCGCCGCCGGTCACCTGCCGGGCTCGGTCTCGGCCCAGGGCGGGCAGCTGGTGCAGGCGATCGATCGTTGGGCCGCGACGCGCGGCGCGCGCGTCGTGCTGGTCGACGACAACGGCACCCGCGCGGTGATGACCGCGCACTGGCTGAAGCAGATGGGCTGGGAGGTCTGCGTGCTCGACCGCGCCTTCGACGGCGTCGAGTTGGAGCAGGGGCCGGGCGCGCCCGCCGAACCGCTGCTGCCGGCCGCCGCGGTGGTTTCGATCGAGGCCGCGGCATCGCTGATGTCGGATGGCGCGGCGGCGATCGTGCTCGGCTCCAGCGCCGCGTTCCGCGCCGGCCACCCGCCGGGCGCGGTATGGACCATCCGCCCGCGCCTCGACCTGCTGCCGGCGAAGGTGCGCGATGCGGCGCGGATCGTCGTCTTCGCCGACGATGTCGCGGTGGCGCGGCTGACGCTCTCCGACCTCGCCGCGCTGACCTCTGCCGAGATCGCGATCGTCAAGGGCGGCGTCGCCGCCTGGCGCGACGCCGGCTATTCGGTCGTCGCCACCCCCGATGATCCGCCCGACGGCGAACGCATCGATTTCATCTTCTGGAACCACGACCGCCACGACACCAGCGAGAGCTCGCGCCGGGCGATGCAGAACTATCTGCAATGGGAGCTCGACCTGCCCGGCGAGATCGAGAAGGACGGGCTCTCGGGGTTCCGCATCGGCGCGGCATGAAGCCAGGGTCGAAGACTGTCCGCACTGCGGTTCTCGACATCGCCTACGAGGAGAGCGGCCCGGCCGGCGGTAAGCCGGTGGTGCTGATGCACGGGTTTCCCGACGACATCCACGCCTATGACGAAGTCGCGCCGCCGCTCGCCGATGCCGGATACCGGGTTATCGTGCCCTATCTGCGCGGCTACGGGCCGACCCGGTTCCTCGACGCCAAGACCCCGCGTTCGGGCGAGCAGGCGGCGCTCGGCCGCGACCTTTACGATCTGATCGACGCGCTCGACCTCAAGCGCCCGATCCTCGCCGGCTACGATTGGGGCGGGCGCGCCGGTTGCGTCGTCGCCGCGCTGTGGCCGGAGCGGGTCGGCGGCCTCGTCTCGATCACCGGCTACAATATCCAGAGCATCGCCAGCGCAAACCAGCCGCAATCGCCGGTCGCCGAATACCGCTACTGGTACCAGTGGTACTTCCACGCCGAACGCGGCGTCGCCGGCCTCACCGCCAACCGCGGACCGCTCTGCCGCCTGCTGTGGGAATTGTGGTCGCCCAATTACCGCTTCACCGACGCCGATTATGCCAAAACCGCCGCGTCGTTCGACAACTCCGATTTCGTCGCGGTGGTGATCCAGTCCTACCGGCACCGCTATGGCAACGCACTGGGGGATCCGCGATACGCCGAAATCGAGGCGCGGCTGGCGCAGCGACCGGCGATCTCGGCGCCGACAGTGGTGTTGCACGGCGAAGCCGACGGGGTCGGCCCGGCTGCCAACTCCGAGGGCCACGCGCGCTACTTCACCGGCCCCTACCGGCGCGAAGTCATCCCGGTCGACGGGCATTTCCTACCACGCGAGGCGCCGGATGCGGTCGTCAAGGCGGTGCGTGAGTTGGCCCGGGCCTAGTCTCCACAGTATCGCCGCTTCCCGGCGCAAGCCGGGATCCACTTTTCGGCGCCAGCGACGGTTGTGGGCCCCGGCTTTCGCCGGGGAGCGGAGGTCGTGTGGCTCCGAATGAGGGGATGCGATTTCTGCGCGGCTGGGAGATCGTAAGCTAGGCTAAGCTTCTGCCGGTCAAGCGAGGAGAAGGCGATGCACGACCTGGTGATCCGCGGCGCGACGGTGATCGACGGGCTGGGGCACGATCCGATCCGTGCCGATGTCGCGGTCGACGGCGGCAAGATCGCCGCGATCGGCGACATCATCACGGACGCGGCGCGCGAGACGGTCGATGCCGGCGGGCTCAGCCTGATGCCCGGGATCATCGACATCCACACCCATTACGACGCGCAGGTCACCTGGGACCGCACCCTGTCGCCGTCGCCCTCGCTCGGCGTCACCACGGCGGTCATGGGGAATTGCGGCTTCGGGATCGTCCCGAGCCCGCCGCCGCTGCGCGACCTCATCATGCGCAATCTCGCGGTCGTCGAGGGCATGGACATCGACGCGCTGCGCGCCGGCATCGACTGGCAGTTCCAATCCTTCGCCGAGTACCAAGAGATGGTACGCCGGCGCGGTCCGTACATGAACCTCGCCGTTCTCGTCGGGCATTCCGCGGTGCGCACCGCGGTAATGGGCGAGGAAGCCTCGATCCGCAAGGATCCGACACCCGCCGAGATGCACGAGATGAAGCGCCTCGTCGCCGAGGCGATGAACCTCGGTGCGATCGGCTTCGCGGCCTCCTATTCGCCGAACCATTCCGGCTGGGGCGGCATCCCGATGCCGTCGACGATCAGCGACATCGGCGAGTTCGAGGCGCTGGTCGGCGCGATGGGCGGGCCCGGGCGTGGCGTCGTCGAGATCGCCTCGGGCACGATTCCGGTCGACACCATCGCCGAGATCGCCGGCCGGCATGGGCGGCGCATCTTCATGACCACCGGCTTGGCGTTCTACAACGAGCAGTTCCCCGAGCGTGGCATGGGCATGTTCGAGGCCTGCGCGGCGGCGCAGAAACGCGGGCAGGAGGTCTACCTCCAATTCACCTGCCAGCCGCTGTCCTTCGATTTCACCCTCGCGGCGGCCTACCCGTTCTACAGCCATCCGGCTTTCGACCCGATCAAGGCCTACGACCGTGAGCAGTTGAAGGCGGTGTTCCGCGATCCAAGCTTCCGCGACGCGTTCCGCGACAATCTGCGCAACCCGAAGCCGGGCACCATCTTCCAGGGCAATTGGGACCGGGTCATCGTTGCCGCCCCGGTGAAGCCGGAAAACGCGGGTCTCGCTAACCGCTCGATCTCCGAGATCGTGCAGGGCGGCAACCGCGATCCCCTCGACACCTTCCTCGACCTCGGGCTCGATGAGGATCTCGACACCGGCTTCATCGGCCGGTTCATGAACGCGGTCGACGCTGGGGTCGAGCCGCTGGTCAAGCACAAGGCCGGGGTGATCGCCCTGTCCGACGCCGGGGCGCATCTGGTGTATCTCTGCGATGCTGGGTTCGGGCTCTATTTCCTCGGCCATTGGGTGCGCGAGCGCGGCGCCTTCGACCTCGCCGAGGGGGTGCGCCGCCTGACCAGCCATCAGGCCGGGCTCTACGGCATCCCCGATCGCGGCCGGATCGAGGTTGGCGCCTGCGCCGACCTGCTGCTGTTCGATCCGGCGACGGTCGGTATCTCGCCGGCGCGCCGCATCGACGATCTGCCCGCCGGCGGCACGCGCACCTTGCGCGACCCGGTCGGCGTGCATGGCGTCTTCGTCAACGGCACGCGCGTCCACGACGGCAAGGATTACGACCGGCACGACAAGGGGCCGGGCCGGTTGCTCGACCGCTTCCTGCCGGCTGGACCCGGCGCACTTGCGGCTGCTGCCGAATAAGAACGATTTTCTAAACGCGGCGAAGCCGCAAAAAGTTAACCACAGAGACACAGAGGGCACGGAGATGCCGAAGCTTGGTGCTCTGTGCTCTCTGTGTCTCTGTGGTGAATTGATTGGCGCTAACGCGCCCGGCTTTCCAACAAGGACTAATTTAGTCCTGAATCGCCATCCCACAGCTTGATTTTGTAGAACTGCGGCCCATCTAATCGTCATGGCGTTGGCGGTCGCGCATGGGGCGGGCCGATCCGGCGCCACCCGTGCCTCCTCGAGGGCGGGACCATGGACGAGGTGCCGCTTTGGACTTCGCAAATTTCACCGAACGTGCCCGAGGGATTCTGCAGGGAGCGCAGATGGAAGCGCTCGCCGGCCGCCACCAGCACGTCCTTCCCGAACATCTGTTGAAGGCCCTGCTCGACGACAGCGAGGGTCTTGCCGCGCGCATCGTGCGCGACGCCGGGGGCGACCCCGATCGCTTGAAGACCGCCGCCGAGGAACGCCTCGAGCGCCAGCCGAAAGTGCCGGGCGACGGCCCGTTCCCGGTCTACATGTCGCCCGAGCTGGCGGCGGTGCTGCAGACCGCGACCGAGGCGGCGCGTGCCGGCGGCGACAAATTCGTCACCGCCGAGCGGCTGCTCGAGAGCCTGGCGCGGCAACGGGCGCTGCGCCCGGTCTTCACCGGCGCCGGGGTCGATCCGAAAGCGCTGACCGAAGCGATCGACCTGTGGCGCCACGGCCGCAAGGCCAACGAGGCGCAGGCCGAGCAGAACTGGGAGGCGCTCGCTAAATACTCGCGCGACCTCACCGAGGAAGCAAAGAACGGCAAACTCGACCCGGTGATTGGACGCGACGACGAAATCCGCCGCACCATCCAGGTGCTGGCGCGGCGCACCAAGAACAATCCGGTGCTGATCGGCGAACCCGGTGTCGGCAAGACCGCGGTCGTCGAGGGGTTGGCCCAGCGGCTGGCTGCCGGCGACGTGCCGGAAGGCTTGAAGAACCGCCGGGTGCTGGCGCTCGACCTGACGCAGCTGGTCGCCGGCGCCAAGTTCCGCGGTGAGTTCGAGGAACGCTTAAAGGCCGTGCTCGCCGAAATCCAGGCCGCCGAAGGCCGCATCATCGTCTTCATCGACGAACTCCACATGCTGGTCGGCGCCGGCCGCATCGACGGCGCGATCGACGCCTCGAACATGCTGAAGCCGGCGCTGGCGCGCGGCGAGCTGCGCTGCGTCGGCGCGACCACGCCCGACGAATACCGCCGCTACATCGAGAAGGACGCGGCCCTCGCCCGGCGCTTCCAGCCGGTGACGATCGACGAGCCGTCGCTCGACGACGCGGTGTCGATCCTGCGCGGCCTCAAGAGCCGCTACGAGGTGCATCACGGCGTCAGGATCACCGACGCGGCGATCGTCGCGGCGGCGCAGTTGTCGGCGCGCTACATCGGCGACCGGCGGCTGCCCGACAAGGCGATCGACCTGATCGACGAAGCCTCGTCGCGCGTGCGCATCGCGATCGACAGCAAGCCCGAAAGCCTCGATGCGATTAGCCGCCGCGTCATGCAGCTGAAGATCGAGCGCGAGGCCTTGAAGGCCGAGCCCGACCGCGCCTCGCAGGAGCGTCTCGCCAGGCTCGAAACCGAGCTTGGCGAAGCGGAGAAGGCCGAGGCATCGGCCGTGGAGGAGTGGCAAACCTCGCAGTCGCGCCGCCATGAGGATCGCCGGCTCAAGAGCGAGCTCGACCAGGCCAAGACCGACCTCGAGCGGGCCCAGCGCGACGGCGATTGGAGCCGGGCGGGCGAGCTCACCTACTCGATCATCCCCGATCTCGAGCAGCGGCTCGCCGAGGCCGAGGCGCGCGCCTCGACCGAGCGCGAGGAAGTCACCGCCCGCGACGTCGCCGCAGTGGTCACCCGCTGGACCGGCATCCCGGTCGAGCGGATGCTCGAAGCCGAGCGCCAGCGCCTCAAGGACATGGAGGACAATCTCGCCAAGCGGGTTGTCGGCCAGCGTCAGGCGGTGCGTGCGGTGTCGAAGGCGGTGCGCCGGTCGCGCGCCGGCCTCAAGGATCCGGCGCGGCCGACCGGCTCGTTCCTGTTCCTGGGTCCGACCGGCGTCGGCAAGACCGAGCTGGCGAAGGCGCTCGCCGAGTTCCTCTTCGACGACGAGAACGCGGTCACCCGCCTCGACATGTCGGAATACGGCGAGCGCCACACCGTATCGCGAATGATCGGTTCGCCGCCGGGCTATGTCGGCTATGACGACGGCGGCACCCTGGCCGAGAAGATCCGGCGCAAGCCGTACCAGGTGGTGTTGCTCGACGAGGTCGAGAAGGCGCACCCGGACGTTCTCAACGTGCTCTTGCAGGCGATGGAGGATGGCCGCCTCACCGACGGCCAGGGCCGCACTGCGGATTTCCGCCACGCGATCCTGATCATGACCTCCAACCTCGGCGCCGAGGCGCTCTTGGCCCTGGGCGAGAATGAGGATGTCGGCAACGCCCGCGGCGAGGTCATGGACGCAGTCCGCCGCGCCTTCCGGCCGGAATTCCTCAACCGGCTCGACGACGTTCTGATCTTCGGCCGCCTCGGTCGCGATGAGATGGCGCGAATCGTCGACATCCAGCTCGCCCGGGTCAACGAGCGGCTGGCGGATCGCGGCCTGTCGCTGGTCGCCGACGAAGCCGCGAGCCGCCGGCTGGCGGAGCTGGGTTGGGACCCGGCCTTCGGCGCCCGGCCGCTGAAGCGGGCGATCCAGGGCCTGGTCGAGGATCCGATCTCCGAGCGCCTGCTCGACGAGGCCGAAGACGGCGAGCCGCGCACCTTGGCGCTGACGGTGATCGACGGGCGCCTGGCGCTCGACGGTGAGATCGTCGAGGACGACCGGCCGCAGGGCTTCAAGGCCCCCGAACGCCCGCCGATCGGCTTCGCGCTGGCCCGCGGCGGTTCAAGCAGCGCCGCGATGCACTAGAGCCGGCGCCGTAGCCGGTCGGGAAAGAGCCGCCTTCGGGCGGCTCTTTCTTTAGGCGGCTTTCAGGGGTTCGGCCACGGCGTGTCGAAGCACGGGCTGCCGTCGGCCGGGCAGACCGGCGGGATCACCACGGGTGCCGGCGGTGGCGGTGGCGGCGGCGGGAGTGGGGGCGGTGGCACGGGAGCGCAGGCGCTCACCGCCAACAGGGTCAACAACGCCAAACTCATCAGCCTGCCGGTGCGCATTGGGTAGCTCCGTTTCTTCAGTGTGCCGTCGCGGACGGCTGCCGTTTCTCGTTGCACGGTTCGCGCCGGTTGCGGCCGGCGGCCGCGGCTACTTCCTTTCCAGCATCGCCTCGGCGCTGGAGGCGCCGTATTCGCCCGACGGCTCGACGTTCAATTCCTTGACCACGCCGTCGTCGACGATCATCGAATAGCGCTGCGAGCGGATGCCCATGCCGGCTTCGGTGCGGTCGACGGTGAGCCCCAATGCTTGGGTCAGCTCGCATGAGCCGTCGCCGAGCATGGTCACTTTGCCGGCGGCATTGTGCTCCTTGCCCCAGGCGTTCATGACGAACGCGTCGTTGACCGAGACGCAGGCGATCTCGGCGATGCCCTTGGCCTTCAGCGCCGCCGCGTTGGCGACGTAGCCGGGCAAATGGCGCGACGAGCAGGTGCGGGTATAGGCGCCCGGCAACCCGAACACCGCGACCTTGCGGCCCTTGAAGTAATCGTCGGACGGCACTGCCTGCACGCCGTCCGCGGTCAGATGGCGCAGCGTGACGCTCGGGATCCTGTCGCCCACTTTGATGGCCATTGTCCTCTCCTCGGTTCAGCTCTGCGGAATGCGGAATATCGCCTTGCCGGCCATGCCGCGGCCCAGCAACCGCGCGCCGGCCTTCGCGATCTCGTGCCAGTCGTGCTCGACGATGCGCGGCTTCAAGGAGCCGTCGGCGACCAGCGCGACGAGCAGGGCCAGGTCGGGGCCGAATTTCTCTTCCGGCTCCGAGGTGAAATAATGGAAGCCCTGCAGCCGCGCGTTCTGATGCTCGGCGAAGTCGCGGAAATTCAAGGGCGCCGGCTCACCCGACGAATTGCCGTAGATGACGACAACGCCCTTGGCCTCGACCCGGGCGATCGCCGCGATCAGCGACGCGCCGCCCGCCGCTTCGAGGATCAGCTCGAACCGGCCTTGCGCATCCTCGATGCCGGTGACGATCTCGGCGGCGCCGAGCCCGTCGAGAACCGCCGCCCGCCCGGCATTGCCGACGATGGCGGTGACCCGGGCGCCGGAGCGCACGGCGATCTGCACCGCGAGGTTGCCGACCCCGCCAGCCGCGCCGGTGATCAGCACCCGCTTGCCCAAAAGCGGCGCGCCGTGGCGCAGGGTCCTGAGCGCGGTCAGCCCGGCAACCGGCAAGGACGCCGCGTCGGCGAACGAGACGTTATCCGGAAGCGCCGCCATGCGATGGCTCGGCACCGCAACGCGCTCGGCCCAGCCTTCCCAGTCGGTCAGGCAGACGACCCGCGTTCCGGCCGCCGGGCCGCTGCCGTCGGCGGCTTGCCTGACGACGACACCGGCGATGTCCTGGCCCGGGCGCCAGCCTTCCGGCCGGACCTGGAGCAGGCGCATCTCGCCGCGATTGAGCGAAAAGCGATGCACCGCCACCAGCGCCTCGTTCGCCGCCGGAGAGGGTTCGGGCACCTCGCTTATCGCGACCGGTTCGGCGTTGCCCGGTGTGTTGACGACAGCGAGCATGTTCCCTCCTAGCCCTCTCCCGCTTGCGGGTGAGGGTGCTCGCCACGAACCCTCACCCTCCCATCGCTGGCGCGATGGGTCCCTCCTCTCCCGCAAGCGGGAGAGGGGTACGCGATACTAATTCAGCCGCAGATCGGTGATGTGCTTCGGGTCGGGCTTCAGTTCGCCGCGTTCGACCTTGGTGACGATGTCGGTGAGGATGCGATTGGTCGGCGTGTGGATGCCGACCTCCTCGCCCTTGCGGCAGACGAAGCCGTTGAGGAACTCGATCTCGGTGCGGCGGCCCTTGACCATATCCTGGCCCATCGACGGGCGGTGCTCGCCGCCGCCGGGCCGATTGGCTTCGGCGAGGCGGTGCTCGTCGATCTCCTTGGTCGCGGCGGCGTCGCCCTCGCCGGCGCGGGCGATCGCTTCGGGGTCCATGTGGCTGACTTCGTCGAAGGTATAGCCGAGCGCCTGGCCGACGCGGATCGCCTCGCTGCCGAGCCGGGTCGAGAAATGCCGGATCGTGTCGTTCTTCATCAAGTCGCGGCTGATCATGCCGGTGCAGGCGCTCAGCCCGTTGCCCATCACGTTGGTGACCAGCTTCGACCAGCGCTCGCCCCACAGATTCTCGGTGACGAAGGCGCTATCGGCATTGGCGAGCAGCGCGCAGACCTCTTTGGCGCGGTCGGTGACGCGGCCGTGGACTTCGCCGACGCGGAACACGGTGTGCTTGTCGCCGTGCTTGCCGCCGGCGCGGGCGACGTGGCCCGGCTCGTTGAGGCCGACGGTGATCGAGCTGGCGATCGAGCCCAGGGTCTTGCCCCAGCCGACGACCCCGGCGATCGTCTCCTCGTTCATGCAGTTCTGCAGCGAGACGATGTAGCCGCCCGGCGCCAGGTACTGCTTGATCATCGTCGCGGCCCAGGCGGTGTCGTAGGATTTGGTGCAGACAAAGGCGATGTCGATCGGGTCTTCCTTCGCTAGCTGCTGCGCCTCGGTCACGTGCAAGGCGCGCACCGGGACCGTCCACGGCTCGACATCCTTCAGGTGGGTGATCTTGAGCCCGTCCTTCTTCATCTTCGCGACGTTCTCGGGCCAGAAATCGATGAACGTGACGTTCTCGCCGGCCTTGACCATGTGCGCCCCGGCATAGCCGCCGACCGCGCCGGTGCAGACGATCGCGATCTTCTTCTTCGCCATTACATTTCCTCCATCGAGCTTTGGCCGGGACGGCTCCCGCGCTTCGACTTCGATCCTAGTACGATGCAGCGCGGTGGGGGAAGCGTTCGGCCTGCATGGCCGGTCAACGGCGACGCGGGGAGCGGCGGCGCGTCGGCGCGCCGCGGCGCTTCCCCGATTTCGCCGGTCCCCGACGCCGTGGCGCCGGCGGGCGGCTCCTCGCGCGGCGGAGCCAGTCGGCGACGAGGGCGAAAGGCAGCGCGGCGATGCCCAGCGCCATCGCGGCGCTCGCGACGCGAGCGAGGCCCGGCAGCTTGACCGAGACCACGACAAGCCCGAGCACCGCTCCGGCTCCGAACACCAGCAGGGCGGCTTTGGTGTGGCGAAGTCCGGGAAACGCCATATCTGCACATAGCACGAGCGCGCGCCCGGCGGTTGCAAGCGGGCCCCGCCTCACCGAGAATCCGCGCCATGCGCAGCCTTGGGTCATCGCGGGGGACCGCCGCCGGTTCGGGCGACGGGATAGAAGGGCCGCGGATCAATCGTTTCGCGATCACCGCGTCGATCACCTGCGCGACGATCATGCAGGGCGTCGACACCACGATCGCCAATGTCGCGCTGCCGCATATCCAGGGCAGCCTGTCCTGCTCGCAGGATCAGATCGCCTGGGTGGTGACCTCCTACATCGTCGCCGCCGCGATCATGACGCCGCTGACCGGGTGGCTCGCCAGCCGCTTCGGCATCAAGTGGGTGTTCTTCATCTCGGTCGTCGGCTTCACCCTCGCCTCGGCTTTGTGCGGCTCGGCCAACAGCCTGGTCCAGCTCGTCCTCTACCGGGTGCTGCAGGGGATTTGCGGCGCTGCGCTGGTGCCGCTGTCGCAGTCGGTGCTGTTCCAGTCGAACCCGCCCGAGCGGCACGGCCACGCGATGGCGATCTGGGGCATCGGCACGATGATGGGGCCGATTATCGGCCCGGCGCTCGGCGGCTGGCTGACCGACAATTTCACCTGGCGTTGGGTGTTCTACATCAACCTGCCGGTGGGGATCCTCTGTGCGCTCGGCATTTTGATCTTCATCCACGAGACTCGGCACGCCCATCGCGAGCGGTTCGATTTCTTCGGCTTCGGCACGCTCTCCGTCGCGGTCGGCGCGGTGCAGATGATGCTCGATCGCGG
>Ga0182024_10019212_pt1 | contig 12626 bp, 8 predicted proteins | sample P32metaG_FD_120480 | JGI IMG/M metagenome (GOLD analysis project Ga0182024, IMG submission 120480) | Permafrost microbial communities from Stordalen Mire, Sweden - P3-2 metaG (Illumina Assembly) | ecosystem: Environmental > Terrestrial > Soil > Wetlands > Permafrost | place: Sweden: Stordalen... | reverse complement strand
TTCGGCATTGGCCTGCGGTCATGACTTATCCATTTCGGCGCACACGAATCCCTGTGCATCACCAAGGCAAGCCGGGAGGTCTCATTCGTCACTGATTCCACCCGAAGATGACGAGCAAGTAAAAAGCGGTTTGTACAGCCATCGACCATATCTACTGCAATTTGACACGGTAATTGCGATTTAGTTTTGCCTGAAACGAAAATTGTTTCTTCAGCTTTTAAACCTGCTCCTGTTGACAACATCTCCGGACGAATCTGATCAGAATCACTGCCAATCCCAAAAAGTTATCGCCAACTTCCAAAAAGTTGTTGGACAGGAGGGCATCATCTGAAGCAGGGTAGCGGAAAGGAGCGTGCAAAAATTCTTGGCGCTCACTTTCACCAGACGAGGTCAGAAGATGAACCCTCAGACTGACAGACTCGACGAACACATCGCAATTCCAAAGCGTCCTCCCGCTTCCGAGGCGTTCGTTCCAGAGCCATTGCTGGACACAGGTCAGGCAGCAGCCATCATGCGCATCCACCCCAAGACTCTACAAAAGTTGGCGCGGCGCGGAGTGATTCACGCCATTCAGATTGGCAAGGTCTGGCGCTTCCGCGCCTCGGTCCTTGAGGATTGGATTCAGCAAAAGCTTGCCGGCTGATTGAAATCATGTCTCGACCTCTGCCCCGTCTGGCGGTAATCTGGAATCAGTCGTCCGTTGCCGCCTGAACCAGGAGGATTCATGTTTAGGCGAACACGGTATCAACAAGGAAGCGTGCAACGCGAAAAGCGGAGGAGCGGCCCGGATGTTTGGGTCTATCGCTGGTATGAGGTTGGTTCTGACGGCGCGAGCAAGTATCGCAAAGCCATCGTGGGAACCGTATTGACCTTGCCCACCGAAGCCGTAGCCCTCAAGGCAGCTCGTGCGTTGCGCATTGACGCCAACCAACAAACCCCGCAGTCAGACAGTGGGCCAAGCACGATTGCCGAACTCGTTGCTCATTACCGACTGAAGGAATTAGCCGGCGACAGCAATGGACGCAAGGCATTTTCCACGCGCGACGGCTATGAATGCTATCTGGACAACTGGATATTGCCGAGATGGCAGGATCACAAATTGAACCAAGTCAAGCCAGTCGCAGTGGAAGCATGGCTCGACAGCATTAAGCGGGCAAGAGGCACACGGGCCAAGATAAGGAACATAATGAGCGCGGTCTTTCATCACGCAATGCGATACGAGTGGGTGGATGCCAACCCTATCAAACTCGTGCGGCAAAGCGCGAAGCGAGAACGGACTCCAGATGTTTTGGAACTTGCGGAACTGCAACTTCTTCTCACCAAACTCGAACTTCGGGAGAGGACGTTGGTCCTGCTGGATGCGGCAACCGGGCTTCGCGTAAGCGAACTCCTCGCGCTGCGCTGGGAGGATGTGGACTTTAAGACTCTTGAACTGAGTGTGACCCGCTCGATTTGGCACCAGGTGGTGGGCAACTGCAAGACCGAAACCTCGGCTAAACCGGTGCCTCTTGACAAGTACATGGCAGAGGATCTGCTCCATTGGCAACGGGTTAGCCCGTACCCGATGCCGCATGATTGGGTCTTTGCCAGTCCGACCATGAAGGGGAAGCAGCCCTATTGGCCGGACAATCTTATGAAACGGTACATCCGGCCTGTAGCACAGAAAGCAGGTATTCACAAACGAGTCGGTTGGCATACCTTCCGCCACTCCTTCGGCACGTTGCTGAAGGCAAACGGAGAGGACATCAAGACCGTCCAGGAGCTCTTACGGCACGCCAATAGCCGCATCACGTTGGAGGTCTACACGCAGGCCGTGACCTCGAACAAGCGCGCCGCACAGAGCAAGGTTGTGAAGATGATGGTTCCGAATTCGGGTGCAATTCGGGTGCAAACGCCCATTCAAGCTGAGGGATAGGACCAGACAAAATCGCAGACCGAAGGCCCGATTTCGCGGTGCTTTTTAGATGTGGGCAGAGGTCGTGGGTGGAATGAGAATTTCCTACACCCAGATTTTGGAAGGTTTTGGGCTTATTGCACCTTTATCGAACCCAGATTTGACTGTCACTTTGATTGCCATTCACTCCTAAGTTCTTTGGAATGTATGGCGGGGACGACGGGGCTCGAACCCGCGACCTCTGCCGTGACAGATCCACGGTGGTTGGCAACTGAGAGAAAACAGAAGGCACGGATGGCCAATTTCGGAGCCCTGGAGACCCTGCGGAACGCTTTTCGAACCCCTAACAAACCCTCGACCTCTGCCCTATTTCCCTTCGAGAAGGCGAATCTCTCTAGCCGAAATGCTCATTTTCGCCCATTGTCCACACGAGGCCTCTATGCGGTGCCCGGTCAAAGTGAATCGTCGCGGTAGGAATCGAATTGTCAATCAAACGTATTTTCAACAACATGCAGGTCAGCGAATGACACTTAAGACCACGCTAAGCAGCCTAGATCCGGTAAACAGAGCGCAAATAGAGCGCGCTTTCGCGCCCTCTGCGTTGTAGGTTTCCCGCCTAATTCCTTCCGCATGGACCCGCCCGAGAAGTACCGGCTATCGAACCTTGCGAGCCCCTAGAAGCTGGGCAGAACGCGTACGTCTAATGCGGGTACCGTCGTCCGCACCGTCGAAATGTCTTGCCAATGGCCTTTGCCTAACACGGGCAGATTTCGCAGATTCCAGGCAGCCCCATCCCGGAAACGACCTGTCTCCCCGTCCTGGGTTATCCTGGCCCCCAACACAATGGGCTCCGTGCCGCGAATCGTCGCGTCCGGGATGGTTGCCCAAATGGACACCGACGGGTTGCCGGACACTCGCTCTCAACCCAGAAGATTAATATCGAGAACCGTCAAAATTTGGCGCTCATCGCAAGCGCATCTCGAATAACCCCGCGATCGTATGCGTCGCCAACACCGGTATAAAGGGTAAGGCGTGATCCTCAATTTCAACTGAGTGCGACGGCGGGGAGGAACGTTTGAGAGCTCAACCAGCCACGCCCCGGACTTCGCCGGGGCCCATGCTGCGGAAAGGCTACTGCTTTGCTTCGATGGTGAACTCGTCGCGGGCTTCCCAGGTGGGGCCATTCGCGTTCACGTCGGCCAGCCTGTACATTGTGCCGTGGAGCGTATTTCCATTAAGGACGAATTTGACGTAGTGGTAGTTGGGAAAATCGTTGCTCTGATACAAATCCTCCGGCGCGCGATCGACCGGGACGGGCTTGGCGCCCCCGCCGCCGGAGACAAGGTATGTGACATCGCCTCTCAGGAATCTTTCGTAGTTGTGAATGTGCCCCGCGCTCACAATGATCTTTGCGTGCAGTTGCGGCGACACTCTCTCCAGATAGTCGCGGAGAGCAATCTCATTGGGGCGGGGATTGTGACTCACATTGATCTTCGTCTGAAAATCGGCAACCGGAGGATGGTGCAAGCTGATGATGACGAACTTGACGCTTGCGGGAAGTCCCTTCAATTGGCCCTCGATCCACTTCTGCTGATCGCTCCCGGGCAATAAGGATGTATCACTATCAAGGGCCAGTGTGTAGATCGAGTTGCCCAGCTGCACCGAATACCAGCGGCGGTCTCTCATCTCTGGAAATGCCGCCCACCAGTGCTCGAGGGCCTGTTGCGGGTCTCCGTGGAACTCGTGATTGCCCAGGGCGGGGTAGAAATGGAGGTGCTCGTCGCGCCAGGGCTTGGTCTCGGTCTTGAAAACTTCGTAGTCATTCACCACGTCGCCGCTGTAAGGGACATCGCCATTCAGTAAAACCGCATCTGGCTTTTCGGCGGCGATTTTCTCCACCAGCCAACGGCGTGCTTTGGGACTTGTCACTTCCGTGTTTTCAGGGTCAGTGAAGCGCTGGTCGCCAAACACGATCAGCGTTGTAGTCTTGGATGGTTCCGGCACGCGAAAGCTGGGACCGCTCTTGCTGATCAAATTAGAGGTCGGAAGATCCTCCGCCGTCATCTTCTTGGCCGCTTTCTCCTCCTGGGCAGAAGAAGAAAATGCCAGAGTGGTCAGAATAACTGCCACCAGAACAATGTTTCTGGAATGCAACATACGTTTGCTCCGCCTTCTGTGACGATGATTTTACAACCGTAAGACCCTATGGCGAGGCCGCGACAAGTGGACCCGCACAAATTGGTATCGTTCTGAGCTCACGCTGGTTGACTAGACGATTTGAACATTAAGACAGCCAGAAGGCCATTACGTGAGCATCGTGCTTGCAGCCTGCGACAAAGCAATTCTCCGGGTGTGCTATGCCTGTAAGCCGGCGAATGGAAAAGCAGATGGAGGATACGAAGTCGGAGTCTGGTCTGGCAGGTGGTGATGAAAGTGACAAGGGATGCCGGAGGACATCCCCTGTCGTGGACGCATTCAATGACGTTCGACCACAACGATCATGAATGTACCCGGCTTGGCTTTCGGGCGGCCCGATGTGGTTGGTTCAAACTCGGCGGTTGGAAGATAGATGCGGTGAGTCTTTGCATCTACGGTTAACGTTTTTGCGCCGTCCGGTGTCTTAACCGTCTGGATCAGGCCAAACTTTCCATCCTTCTCTCCGGCCACGATGAGCGCGCCATCGCGGCAACTGGCGAATGCATGTCCCTCGGAAAACGCTGTGGCGTCCACGCCTGCTCCGATTGGAATGGATGCTTCAACCTTGCCGTCTTCGGCATTCATCACAACCAGCTTCTGCGGATTGCGGCAGCCGACGAAGAGGCGGTGCGTCTTGGCATCGATCGACAAGCCAACAGGATGTCCCCCCGGTGCAACAGGCCATTTGGCGAGGACTTTGCGCGCATTCAGATCCACCACTGCAACGACATCCTTATCTTCCAAGTTGACATATGCCTTTCCTTGTCCATCGGCAGCTATAAACTCAGGTTTTCCTCCAAGATCGATGGGCGCGCCAATCGTGCCGCTTTCCGGATCGATGTCCGGCCTGAAGGCCAATAGAGCGCTGCTATCGCCGGCTGAGGCGAGAATCAGATTGCTGCCTGCATCGTAGATGATTCCATCGGTATCAGGAACAGCGGCTAGTTTGCCCAGCACAGAATAAGTCTTGAGATCGAACACGATGATTGCTCCAGTTCCCCCGCCATCTGTAATGAATCCTCGGTTGAGCGCTGGAACAATAGCGACGCCGTGCGCCGATTTCTGTCCGGGAATATCAGCCAAAGTCTTGCCGGAGTCGGCGTCGAGGACGAGGGTATGCGTCGTTCTGGTGACAAACAGGCGAGGGCTCTGCGCATCTACGGTAACGTAATCCCAACCGCCTTCCCCGCCTACGTGGAACGTCTGTTCCACCGACCATTGAGACTGTGCGGCCAAGTGCCGCACAGAAACGCAGCTTGCAACGAAAAGAAGCAAGAGTACGGCACGAGTGATTCGCATATTGGGTCTCCTTGGTTGCAAAGCAGATGAGTATGCCCTGCGATATCGATGATTCCATAGCGGACCTTAAATTGTGCTTAAGCATGACCTGAGTTGAAGCAACAGCACCTCGCAATGGAAGAGGCTCCGAAGGAGCGCAAACAGACATCTTCAATTCGGGATTCCACTCACGAAGGCACGGTCGAAGGCCTCCTCTACTTTGGAAGCGAATCCGGCCAAAGTGCATGAAAGATCCTCTCCACTACATGCGGGCACGAAGAGCGGTGCTTATCCTGTTTTATTTTTCCCTTCCTAGGCTCCAGCGGATACCACCGTAGTAAATCGGCTTGTAGTACTCGCGCTGCGTCATGAATTGCTTGCTTCCGTTGTAGAAACCGAGAATTGCGTTGTTGGCGTTCTCTTCAGAGGCGGTAAGGGTAAATCCTTTACCGAGGTAGTAACTCGCCTGAGCGTCTACCTGGGTACGCTCGAAGTAATAGTTATCCCCGAACGGCCCGTTAACAGTGCCAGCGTCGCCGGTCTGCCATTGATAGTTGGCGATATTGGGGGCATCGAAGGAGATGCCGACGGAGACCGTCGCGCGCTTGGTCTCGTAAGACGGGGCGATGTTATAGGAAAACGGCGCCTGACCCACCAGTTGCGGCGTGTCCGTGCGGCCGGTGAGGTCGTAATTCCTCGATTGCGTCCATGTCATGTTGGCGTCAATCCGCGCATGGGCCAGGATTCCCGGCAGAAAGGACAGATGTTGTTGGTAGGCGAACTCAATGCCTTGAACGTATGCATGGCCGCCATTGACCCACTGCGTCAGCAGCACAGTTGGAGTGACGGGGTTGGGGAACGGGTTGGGTTGGGTTGATTCCGTTTGAAAGAGAGGCTGCGTCAGATGCTTATAAAAATACCCGGCCTCAATCATGCCGACGGAAGGGAGGAACCTCTCATAGAGGAGATCGTAGTCTTCGGCATGTTCCGCAACCAGCGCCGGGTTGCCGATGTTTTCGACATTCGGCTGCTTCGTTTCATCCAATGTCTTATAGGGCACGAGGTCGTACGGATCGGGGCGGGAGATCCCCATGCCAAATACGGCGCGGAGGTCCGAATTCTGGTCAATGTTGTAACGAAGTTGCACGCTCGGCAGGGGATTGATATAGGAACCGCCACCATTCACTGGCGTCGTGGCGCCGTAACCGCTCGGATCGGTGGGAGTAGACGGGACGGTAGTCACGAGGTATCCGGTATTCGCTTCGTTGGTGGCCTCGATACGCAGCCCGGCTTGCAGGTGGAACTTGCTTCCCAGGTCGACGGTATTCATTATGTATCCGGCCGCAATTCTTTCCTGTAAGTTGTAATTCGCGGGGTCGGAGTTGGAATGGGTTGCACCTTCATCGAGAGGAAGCGCGCTTGGATTTGCCGCCAACCAAGCTTCAGTCGCCTCAAAAGAGACAACCGGGCCGTATTTGTAGCTGCCTCCGTAGAAAGTGGGATTTGTAAAAGTGGTCGTAAACTGGCTCATCAGCGGGGGTGTGACATTGGGTGCGAAGTTATCGTAGGTTGGCGAAAGGGCGTACTGCCCCTTATGCGCGTTGCGGATCAGGGCGCCAAACTCGAACGTGGATGCGTGCGAGCCCAGGTGGTAATTGAGCCCGATCGAGCCGCTTCCCTGCAAATTGATCTGCGACGATTGGCCGCTGGTGAGGTTGATGTCTTGGAGGGCGTACTGAGTGGGGTCGTAGATGGGATCGTTTGCCGCGCAGGGGAACTGCGGCCGGTAGATGCTTGGACCTGGAGCATAATTGCAGGTGCTTCCGAGCCCGCCCGAGGGCAGATTCGGATCGGTATTCAGCGGAGTGTAGTCCGCGCCGGGGTTGCCCGCTGCTCCGCCTTCGCGCGAGTGCGAGATGGCAGCGACATAATGGATGTAGGAATGGGTGAAGACGTGGTTGCCGCCGAGAAAGAGATCGGAGATCTGATAGTTCGGCCGGCGCAGGCTGTTGTGGAACGAGACGCCGCCGCCACCAATGTCGTACTCGAACTTCTGGCCGTAGTCCTTGAAGTTGGTGAAGAGGCCGTGAATAAACAGATCGGAGTTTTCCGACACCTTGTAGTCCATGCTTCCGCCGAAGCCATACCGAGTGTGGTTATAGAAATACTCATTGAGGGCGATAGTGTCGAAGTAAGGCGCGTTACTGCCGTCCGGATTGACATCCGGCAGGGGCTCTACGTCGTCCGTGCCTATGTCGTTCAAGTCGTAGCTGTAGCTGAGTATCGCTCCAAAACGCTGGTGCGCGCCAAATCGCTTCCCGAAGATCGCGTCATCCCGGAACCACGGCTGGCCGGTGTCGATCGGATTCCAGCCACCGAGACTTTCGACATCGAGCGTGGGCCGGCTGCTGGTGGCCTGCCTCATATGCAAGTTTACCGAGCCGCCAATGGCGTCGCCGTCCTGGTTGGCGGAGAGCGTCTTGTTGATATCGATGGCTCCCATAAGATCCCCTGGGATCACCCACAGATCAACCTGCCGCACCTGCGGATCGGGTCCGGGCACGGAGACGCCATCGACCGTGGTGTTGCTGAGGCGCGGCTCGGTCCCACGAATCTGTACATATTGTGCTTCGCCCTCGTTAATCTGCACGGTTACGCCAGGCATGCGGCCCAACACGGTTGCAACGCTCTGATTAGGCAGATTCTGGATGGTTTCGGCCGTCATCACGTTAAGGATGTTCTCGGAAGTGCGCTGCTCATTGATGGCGGCCACGTCGCCCTCGAGATTCGCAGTCACGACCACCTGCTGATTGGTCGAACTCACTTTCATCGTCACGTTTGCAAGCGTGTTCTCACCGGCGTGGACAACAATGGTCGCAACAGAATTCGCGAAACCCACCACGGAGACAGTCACCGTGTAGGTGCCCGGCGTTACATTCGGAATCCGAAAATCGCCCTGGGCATTCGATGCAACGGTGGTTGAACCTGGCTGCAGCACAATCTGCGCGCTCGGAAGCACCGCTCCGGACGAGTCTTTGACAGTGCCACTCACGCTGCCGCTTTCATTGGCCGCGCCCATGCTCCCCCCTGACGCTCTTGCGATGTACGGAATAAGAAGAAATGCCAGGACAGAAAGAGAAAACCTTCTTGCGAACATAAACCCTCCGTGAGCAGAGTTGTTTGAAGTTGGAAAGATCCCGCCACCGCCTCTGGCGTCACACGATTGAATGCAGGCTTCTCAAGTCCTCTTGAGGCCCAATTCGCGATCGGATGCTCGCAGCGCAAGTCCCAAAATGCACGAGCAGGAAGTTCAGTGCCTGGAAGCCAGGCCCTTCTTTGGCTCTCAACCTGCAATTTAGGTCGAATCTGTGAAACTTCGTTAACAATCAGGTGAATTTTTACTAAGGTTCACGTTTCCTCGTGCCCCGTGATCAGAGGTGTGCTTAAATTGATTCGGGAAGACGCAGCGCAACGAGAGTTTCGCGTTGGACTGATGAGAGGATTCATGCGAATTCTCATCGTTGAGGACGAACCGCGCATGCTTGAGCTCTTGCGCAAGGGGCTCTACGAACACGGGTTCATCGTCATGACCGCGCCCGACGGGCAAACCGGCTTGGAAATTGCGACAGCGCATGAATTCGACGCCATCGTATTCGACATCGGTTTGTCCCGCCTCGATGGCTTCGGCTTGATGCAGGCCATGCGCCGCCGCGGGATGGCAACTCCGGCACTGATGCTCACCGCGCGCGACTCGGACTACAGTGCCGTACATGCTGCGGTGAAATTGTAACCCGCCGCTTCATCGAGAGAGCCGAAGTAGGTAATCAGCCGGACATGGATGGCCTCGATGTTTGGGTAGCCGAGATAGAATTCGTCGAGCGCTTCGTCATTTTCAACGCGCAGATCGAAATATCCTCCCTCCCTCAGTGCCGCGATGCACATGAAGTCGTGAACCTCGCGAGTGGTGAAATTCCGCGGCCCTACGCCGGCCTTTACCATTCCAAGATGGGTGAGCGATACTCCCCTGGAAAAAGCAAACATACCCCTTGCCTCCTGCCTCATTCGGTTGGGATTCGCGATTGAGAGTCGCTTCTCTTCATGGGCTCAGTGGAAATGAAGATTCCTTGCGGTATCAGCAATGATCTCCCGCACCGGTGCGGAATCGAATGAGCAATCATTTGGCGTCGAGCATGTTGTTGGGCGCTGCTCTCACAGCTTCGCTTCTCTACGCTCACGCGCAGCAGGCCGTCGCGCGTCCAGCCTCGGCCTCGCCGAGCGCTGTCGATGCCATGCAACTCTATCTTGTCGCACATGACAAGATAGACAAGCCCGTCCTCGACCTCAAGCCGGACGATTTGACCATCACCGACGACGGATCTCCCGTCAGGCTCGATAATCTTCGACTTGTCGACCAACACCAGGAGCCTGAACAGGTCGTCAGCTTTGTATTTGATCCGTTCCCTGCGGAAAAGGGCGGGCGCCCGCAGAAGGGTTCGTCGCGGATCGAGACCGCCCGCGATGCTGATGCACAGTCCACAATTAATCGCTACAATCGGTCCGCCCGCAATTTCGCGCAGGAGGACAACATGAAGCGCTTCGGATGGATCCTTCTGCTCGTAGCAGCGGCTCCCACCCTGTTGTCGGCCAGTTCAAAAAAAATGACTGTGGCTGAATTTCAGGATGTGCTCACAGGACTGCACAACTCTCGGAAGAGCGACGAACAGGTCGCCAACGAACTGAAACAGATCGAGTTGACTGAAGAACTGACCCCCGCCGCCATGAGCAGCATGGTTAAACTCGTCGATGGGCCGCTCTCCAACGAGCAGATGTATGTGCTTGAGGCGCGCAGCGCCATGCTCGCCCCGCCTGACACCGACCTGCCTAAAGCGGCTCCTCCCGACGCCGCTGCCCAGCGGGTCCTTCTTGCCAAGGCAGTGGACTATGCCGTCAAGGCCTACTCCCAATTGCCTCGACTCACCGCCGCTCGTCTCGTCGCCCGCTTCCAGGATGGCGTCGAGACCATCCAGTCCTATGGTGGCACCCAGGTCAAAGTCCAGAATGACAGCGACCCTTTCTGGGAGCAGATCAGCCACTACACCCGCCTCGTGAACATCCACACTGACGAGGTCGAGATCGACAACGGTATCGAGAAACCAGGTGGCAAGGACACCACTCCGTGGGGACGCAACAGTCTCGTCAACTCGATGCTCCCATTCCTTCCGCTCAATCTGCTGACAAGTGAGGCCGTCTCCCTCGGCAAACCCAAATTTCTCCGCTGGGAAACTATCGCCGGCCACCAGACCGCCGTCTTCGCCTTCGCCGTCGATAAGAAAAAATCCCACTACGCCATCAACTATTGCTGCTTCCCCGAAACTTCCAGCGTCGGCGGCGGCCTCTACGGCGGCCGCGGTAAATCTGGAGGCGGCGCGGAGCCGAGCGGCGGCGCCGGCCTTGGCGGCCTTAGCGCCAGCCCCCTCGCGCACCCGGCCGGCAACGGCAGCCTTGCTAACGTATCCGACTTTAAGCCCTTCAACGCCAAGTCCGGCTACCACGGCGAGCTATTCCTCGATCCCGATTCCGGGGTCGTCGTCCGCACCATCCTCGAGGCCGAGTTCAAGCCTTCGGACTTCGTCCACTACGAGAACCTCCGCGTCGACTACGCCCCAATGCCCATCGGCGGCAACAACCTCTACGTCCCCGTACGTTCCTTCACCATCGCTGAAATCGTCCCCAACGGCGACTCCTTCGTGCGTCGCTACGCCGTTCGCCTTCAGTTTGTCACCCAGGACTACAAGGATATCAAGGCAACGGATGGCACATACCAAGTGCAGGCCCTTCGCACTCAAAGTGGAAAGACCGTTCTCACTCAAGGTGGAAAGACCACCGAGCCGGGCGCTTCCTTCGCTCTCAGCGGCATTGAAGACGTTGATGATCCGCCCCCCTCAGGCAGTTTCCCGGCTCTTGAGTCCATCTCCCGGCCCGCCGGTCCGCTGGCCATTGCCATCTCTGCCAATCCCTTCCAGCGTCCCCCCGACGACGAGCTCAAATCCCTCCTTGCCGAAGCCGCGCAAAACGCAAACGATTATTGGGATTCCCTGCCAAACTTTACGTGCCAGCAAGTCACCGAGCGATTTGCCGGTTCCAATGGCAAGAACAACTGGGAACACATCGATACGCTCACCGGCCAGCTCAACTACTTCGACCGTCAGGAAGACTGGGAGTTTCAGGAATACGAAAAAGACCACAAGAAAAGCCACGACAGCAGCTCCAATCCTGGGCGTGGCATCTCCGAATTCGGAATCTTCGGCGGTGTCATTCGCGGTCTTTTCCGGCCGGCCGCCAAAGCGGAAATCTCGTGGCTTGAAACCGATGCGCTCGGTGACGGAACCGTGCAGGTCTTCAAATATCGCGTCGCCAAAGAGAACTCGAATCTCGCTCTCCGTGGTGGTGACAATCAGGTTGTTCTCGTCGGTTATCACGGTATTGTCTACATCGACAGCGCCACTCGCGGGGTCCGGCGCATCACCCAAATCGCAGACGAGGTGCCGAAGAGGTATCCCATCCACGAGGCCCTCGTCAGTGCGGACTACGACTACGTCGCCATCAACGGCCTGCAGTACCTACTCCCGATCGGAGCGCAGATCGTCCTGCGGAGAGGAAGTCAAAAGTCTAAGTTGGATCTGAACCAGATTCGCTTCCGCGACTTCCATCGCTTCCGCTCCACGTCGAGGATTCTGAGCAGCACGCCTACCTCAGCACCCTGACCCTTGTGCCGTTTCTTTCTCTGCCACCTCATCTGTCCATGTGGCTCATTCCGCCAGGGCCTGCATCCTTCGACGATCTCGAAGTCGTCATCCAAGCAGCGCTGAACGGCGCAGGAATCGGAACATCCATGGAAGCGAATCTTACGGACTTGATTGCGAAGGGAAGATTGATTCAAGTCCTGAGAGATTGGTGTCTATCATTCCCCGGATTTTTCCTCTACTACCCCAGTCGTCGGAATCAACCTGCCGTTCTAGCCGTACTGATTGAAGCCCTTCGGTTGTCAGACTGATCTTTCATCTTCACCAGGTTGAGATTTTAAGTAATAAGAAACGCCGCAGGATTTTGAATTGGGATGTGCCCGGCTTGTCGCCTATCCGGACATCCTATGAGAGGGGATGTCAAGAGAAAAACTCTCCCTTGCTCCCCAGTGAGGGGAAGCTGTTCGCCTTGCATCCAGCCCGCTGTCGGAGGAGCCTCCGAGGCTGTGGGCTAG
>Ga0182024_10019211_pt1 | contig 12626 bp, 7 predicted proteins | sample P32metaG_FD_120480 | JGI IMG/M metagenome (GOLD analysis project Ga0182024, IMG submission 120480) | Permafrost microbial communities from Stordalen Mire, Sweden - P3-2 metaG (Illumina Assembly) | ecosystem: Environmental > Terrestrial > Soil > Wetlands > Permafrost | place: Sweden: Stordalen... | reverse complement strand
TATCTTCTACGAGGACAATGCTTCAAAAAAGCGGTGGGTCTTGAAACTGGACGACCCGAAACTGCTAGCACAAGTTGATGCTGTGTTCGTTACGATCGAGCCGGATGGTGGCAGTCGCAAGCCAAGCGGCAAACCCCTGCTCTTTGCTTATCTGCGAGTCGACCCAAATCATCCTTAATCCTTAATCGCGTTTGCATCTTTCGTGGCTCCTGCACGCTTCCAACTAATTAAGGAAGGAGCGGTACCAAGTGAGCCCCCTCTCCGTAGACCCGAATAGGATTTCCGAATCCGTCGGCCACAGGAGAATCACCGTGCGCGTGCGCTTCCCCCGTATCGCTTTTCTTTTCGCTTGTGCTGTGTCGCTAGCCCTCCCCCTGGCGGCACAGTCCCCCAATGGATCTATGAACGGTCGCGTGCTCGATCCATCTAATAAGGTCATCAGCGGGGTCGACATTCTGGTGATAAGCGATGCAACAGGCTTGAAGTACTCTGGCAAGACGAATGACGACGGCATTTATGTTGTGCCCAATCTGCCGCCAGGATCGTATCGGCTTCAAGTGTCCAAGGTTGGATTCAAGACGCTCATCAAGCCCGATATTGTTCTCAATATCCAAGATGCGCTGTCTATCAACTTTACCCTGCCGGTAGGGGCCGTTTTCGAAACCGTGACGGTTGAAGGCGGCGCGTCGATGATCAACACGACGGACGCGTCGGTCAGCACAGTGATCGATCACACATACGTGGAAAATATGCCGCTTAACGGCCGCAGTTTCCAGGATTTGATTTTGCTCACGCCGGGAATTGTGACGAATAGCACGCAAAGTCCGTCGGCGGTTGGCCAGACGGGTGAGTTCAGTGTGAATGGACAGCGGACGGAGGCGAACTACTACACAGTGGATGGCGTGAGCGCTAATGTGGGTGCGTCAACAGGTCTTGGGATGACAGGATATGCGGGGGCGAGCGGCTCGATTGCGGCTTCGACGGCTTTGGGAACCACACAGGCCCTGGTTTCAGTCGATGATCTCCAGGAATTTCGCGTCCAGAGTTCCACGTACTCGGCAGAATACGGGCGTAATCCCGGCGGACAATTCGTGTTTGAAACGAAATCGGGCGCGAATCAGTGGCACGGTTCGGCGTACGATTATCTGCGGAACGGCTATTTCGACGCCAATGACTGGTTCAACGATTACTTTGGTTCGCCGGAACCCGCCATTAAGCAAAATGACTTCGGCGGCACATTTGGTGGCCCGGTTAGAGTTCCCCACCTGTACAACGGGAAGGACAAGACGTTCTTCTTCATTTCGTATGAAGGGCTACGCTTAATTAGCCCCCAGCCAGCTTCGGTCAGCTACGTCCCCGATGCCGCCTTGCGAGCGAGTGCGCCGGCACCTCTGAATGAGGTGCTCAATGCCTTTCCGGTGCAAAGCCCCAATGGAATTGATGACACGGCAAATGGTATTGCTCAGTACATCGGAAGCTGGTCGAACCCGAGTTCGCTTAATTCCACAAGTGTGCGGTTCGACCACGTGGTAAACGGCAAGCTGAGATTATTCTTCCGGTTTAGTAACACAACGTCGCACTCGGCGGCTCGGGGATCCAACGACCCCCCATCAGCGAAAACCGTTTCGGGTTATGCCATGCGAACCTATACTGCTGGTGCCAGCAGCGTTTTCTCAAGCCGCTTCAGTAACGAGTTCCGCCTGAATTACAGCTCGAACGTGACCACAAGTAGCACCGTCATCGACGCGTTCGGAGGCAGCACTCCCGTCAATTTGGCGCAGCTTGCGGGGCTAGGTCCTGGTTCGAATCCACATGTTTTTTTACTTCCGGCGTTCGCATATTTTGTTCCTCTGCAACAGCAGGAGTCGTCGGGTACTCAGAGACAGTCGAATTTGGTGGATACGGTGAGTCTCTCTCTGGGGCGACACCAGCTTAAATTCGGTGTGGACTATCGCCGGCTGGCACCGTTTTCAATTCCGTTTAGCCCCGATCCGGGCTGGCTTTACTTCAGCAAGAGTGCAATTCAAACCAATACTGCAGATTTCGTGGATACCGAAGTTGTGGCTCCCGCTTACCCGTTGTATTTAAACTTCTCCGCGTTCGCCCAGGATGAATGGAGAGTGTCACGGCGTTTAAGCCTCTCCTTGGGCCTGCGTTGGGAGGTGAATCCTGCGCCGGGCGTAACACAAGGTTTGAAACCCTATGCGATTCAAGGGGCTGACCCGAACACGTGGAGTCTAGCGCCGCAGGGCACACCGCTGTGGCAGACCAGTTGGTTCAACTTCGCGCCCCGCCTGGGTGCCGCTTACGTCCTTCGTAATACACCGGGCCGGGAAACAGTTGTACGAAGCGGGGGAGGTGTGTTTCTTGATAGTGGTCAACAGTTGGGATCCCTCGGTTTCCTGGGGCCAGGGTTTGCTGCATTGGCCATTTACGCGCCAGGACCGTTTCCAGTGTTTGGGGCAATTCCCTCTATCGTGAACCCGCCTGTGCCTCCGTATATTACCCCTCCATACGGTTTTGCAACGCATCTGCAACTGCCGTATACGCTACAGTGGAATGCCAGTATCGAGCAGGCCCTAGGCAACTCGCAGGCTCTTACCCTCTCTTACGTTGGCTCACACGCGTCTAGGCTGCTGCGGGAAGATCAATTTTCTCCGCCTAGCAATCCAAACACGAATTTCTTTTATTTTGTTGAAAACGGTCTGACTTCGGACTATGACGCATTGCAAGTTCAGTTCCGGCGGAGACTGGGCAAAGGGTTAACAGCCTTGGCTTCCTACACGTGGTCACATTGTCTCGACTATGGCTCTTCGAACTTCGTTTTTGGGTACCAGCGTGGAAATTGCGACTTCGACATCAGGGACAATTTTTCGGCTGCTTTTTCGTATGACTTGCCGAATGTGGGGCATAACGGCCATGTGAATGCGATGCTGCATCACTGGGGTCTCGATGACCGTTTTACCGCGCGGACATCCTTCCCGGTGACCTTGGGCGGAAACACCAACATCGATCCGGTGACAGGAAGAACGTATTCTGAGGGACTTAATCTCGTTCCGGGCCAGCCGGTCTACCTCTACGGTGCCAATTGCGCCTCGGTCCTTCAGGGGCTTGGGGATCTTCAGCCGGGGCAGGGATGTCCGGGCGGGCGGGCGATCAATCCTCAGACTTTTGCCAACGTAACTTCTGGTTTCGGTGATGCTCCACGCAATTTTGTGAGGGGTTTTGACGCCGTTCAGATGGATTTGGCTGTCCGGAAGGATTTCCGGATACGCGAACGGCTGAAGCTGCAATTCCGGGCCGAAGCTTTTAACATCTTCAATCACCCGAATTTCGGAACCATCAATGCGAACTTTGGCCAGACGACCTTTGGCCAAGCTACAACCACGCTCGCCAGTTCGCTGGGCGTGCTGAGTCCGCTCTACCAAATGGGTGGGCCACGCTCGATGCAGTTCGCAGTCAAGCTGGTTTTCTAAGACCAGCTAACAGCCAACAATTGGCAGTTAAGAGTTGAAAACGGGCCGCCGAGGGAGAGTGGTGTGCCCCGTTGTTAGTGCTGGGCAATAAGGAATGGTTTTTTTACGAGTCTGCTCCTACGGTGTCATGACCTCAATCAAGGGAGGCCGAAGAAGTTCATGTTCTCGAATAACAGGAAAATCACGTGGTTCCTAATCATCGCTGCTACATGCTTGGGTGGTCCGGGTTCAACCATCGCATCGGCGCAACAAACCAAGAAACCCTTCAGCGTTGCCGACGAGATCGGACTAGCGCGCTTTGACGACCCAACCGGATGGCAAGCTGATGCGGTAGTGTTCTCGCCAGATGGGAATTATCTTGCTGTGCACGCCGAACATGGGCGCCTGGACCTGAACTGTATCGAGGGTACTCTGCGGTTTTACAGTATCCAGGATGTTAAAAACTTCCTGCAAGATAAGGGAGAGCCGGAGCCACCCTCCCCCGCCTGGGAGGTAAAACGCTGTCCCGCTAAGGAAGGGGTGGTCATAAGAAATTGGCGCTGGCTGGCGGATTCTAGTGGGGTAGCGTTTCTGGAGCATACAGATAGTGGCAATCAACGGATCGTCTTGGCCGATTTGAAGACAAAGGCGGTCGAACCACTGACTCCTGCAACGGAGGTAGTCACAGGTTTCGATATCTCTGACCGACTACACTACGTTTACACCATTGTTGATCCAACCGGTGGCGAACAACTGCAAGCCGAACGTCAAGCCCCGGCGATTGTGGGCACTGGCCGTCGGCTTTTTGAATTAATTCTTCCAGACAACCCAAGATCCCACAATTCCGAGAGAAATCATGTTTGGGCAGTTGTTGCGGGGAAGCGCTTCGAGGTGACCGACGATCATAAGCCGGTCTCCTTTATAGAAAACTTCGCGTTGTCCCCCGATGGCCATTTTTTAGCAGGTAGGGTGCCGATAATCGATGTTCCGTCGTCATGGGAAATGTTGTATCCGTCTCCCTCGTACGGAAGCTATGGTCGTCGAATTCGCGACGGACATCACGACCCAGAATCCGGCGATAAGTCCGTTCAGGAGTATGTCCTGATCGATCTGCAAACGCACTCCGTGCAGTCATTGACAGGCGCACCAACAAGTCACGACGCAGGATGGTTTGTCACCGGCGATAAATTAAGTTGGTCGAGAGACAGTAAGGCGATCTCCCTACCAGGAACGTTTCTTAAATCAAAAGACAATACGCCTTCGCGTCCGTGCATTGCAGTAATAGTCTTGTCGCAGAATACCGAAAGTTGCGTCGAAGTCCTGAAGGCATTAACGGGGCCTGGTCTAAATAGTGTCGAGGTAGGCTACCACAATGTCACAAATGTCCGTTTTGTGGACGGAGACAAGCGGCGACTACTGGTTACTTTCCGCACTCGTGGGAACGAGTCATACGGAAATGGAGCTACGGAATATCGGCTGTCAACGAACGGCACTTGGGGAATCGCCGAGCAGTTCCAAGGGCCGCCTCAAGTCAAGTACAACGGCCTCGAAGCCACTGTAAAGCAGAGTTTTAAACAACCACAGCTGCTCGTCGTAGGAAGAAACGGTAAATCGCGAGTTCTTTGGGATCCTAATCCACAAATTAAAGACTTTGAGTTTGGAGAAGTGAGTGTTTACATTTGGAAAGATAGGGAAGGCCGGGACCGGAAAGGCGGACTCTATAAACCCGCCGACTACAGGCCAGGACAACGCTATCCCCTAGTGATTCAAACGCATGGCTTCGTGGAAGCCCTGTTTGAACCTTCTGGCCTTCTTCCTACGGCGTATGCAGCCCGGGAGTTAGCCTCAGCCGGCATGATGGTGCTGCAAGTTGATCTTGATATGGGTCACTGTCCGATGTTAACCCCGAGTGAGGGGGCATGTGCTGTTTCGGCATATGAAGCTGCCGCAAAGCAACTAGTTTCAGAGGGGTTGGTGGATCCGGAAGAGGTCGGTATCATTGGCTTCAGCCGCACGTGCTTCTACGTGATGGAAATGCTCACTACTAGTTCCATTCACCTCAAAGCCGCCTCAATAACAGACGGCGTATTGGAAGATTATCTCCAGTACATGCTGTCTGACACGCTTGTCAATGAAACGAATCCCATGATTGGCGCAGCGCCTTTTGGAGAAGGCCTACAATTATGGTTGAAGAGGTCTCCGAGCTTTAATCTTGACAAGATAACTACTCCGTTATTGGTTGTCGGAAATGGTCCCAACAGCCTACTCAGTATGTGGGAGCCATACGCTGGGCTTCGGTATTTGGGTAAGCCAGTGGAACTGATGATGTTAAATACGAACGAGCATATTGTGAGTAATCCATCTGTACGTTTGGCGTCGCAAGGTGGATCGGTGGACTGGTTTCGATTCTGGCTCCAGGACTATGAGGATCCCAACCCTGCCAAAACCCATCAATACGCCCGCTGGCGCGAATTACGCAAAATGCAGGAAGCGAACGAGCACAACTCGACTTCGTCTCAAGCTACTTCACATTGACCCTGAGTTCATTTATTTGTGTGTGATGATTTCCTGTGGTCTCTAGCTTCGAGCCCTCTCGCCTTCAGAATAGCCTGCCATAGCGCCCATTACTTTGGATGCTGTGGCAGAGGTTCGCTTACTCCCAGTCTGCATATGCGGCGACTGCCTCATGGCGAACATTTGCCGGATCGATCCCCCAATACCTCGGGGTATTTAGGGTTATGCTGAATCGCATTGATCGCAGGCCTCAATCTCGTCAGTTCTGGTGTTTCGTATCTAATGGTTTTCACCCCCTAACTAAACTGCCGGAGCGTCTCGAATAGCAGGCGCTCCGGCAGAGACTTATCTACTCCCAGTCGGCATATGCTCCGGCTGATTCATTGTAAACATTTGACGGATCCCCAAGCTCGATCGCCGCCTTTGGGTGGGTACCCTGAATCGCATTGATCGCAGGCGTCAATTCGGTCAGTTCTGGAGTTTCGTATTTCATGGTGTTCACCTCCTTTCTTTTGTGAAGTTCACGTACATAGCTAGCTAGCTAAACTGTTAGCCTTTGGAAAAAGACCAGGGGTAGGGGATAGTGCTTTGTTCTCGTGATTTGTTACCCCTCCCTCGTCACTTGCTAGAACTTTGTGGACCGTGAGGTGACGGAGCCAGGATTCGAGCGTCAGTGTTCGTTTCAGGCTTTCAATGGGAACCTCTTCGTTGTGACGGGCTTTCTGCAACGCTTCCGCAAATCGGTCTGGGTCGATGATTCCCGCCGCACTACCGACGATCTGCCGTCCTATCTCCACTAAGCTGGGCCATACCGTCAAAGTGCCTTTCGGCCTTTCTTGGGAAACGATTTCCCTTTTCCTCCGGTTCAGGATCTCGTCCGGGACGATGCCGACAAGAGCACGTTTCATCAAAAAGCGGCGTCGGCCAACGCCAACGACCTGTTCTCGGGGAAGGGCATACATGAATTCCAGCAGATCCCTGTCAAAATAAGGGAAGCGTACTTCATTAAGCGACTCTAATTGGAGAGGCCAGTTTGCGAATACCCTTCGATTAGCATCCAGAGTACGAAGGTTGTGCTGAAAGCTTGGTAATGGACCAAACAGCTTCACTCTGGATGGATAGCCGCAGAGAGCAGCGCGATTTTTGCGAAGGAAACCGGGGTGAAACCAGGGGGCCGCTGGATTTGCGGATTCCGGGATGTCCCGAAAGGCGAATCCTCGAAGGGCTTCCCAAAACAGAGGAAGGTGAGGTTTTCTCATCTTCGCAGCCCAAGCCTTCAGTTGACGAGCAAGTGTAACGAATCGTGCTCGTGCGAGAAGGTTTTGGAATTCTGGGGCGGGTGTGGGCACACCGTCGCCGGTGGTTTCGCCGCCTCCGATTCCGCAGAGCGTGACGCGATATCCTTGTGATCTTATGTAGGCTGCATTCTGCTGGAAAAGTTCGGGAGTGCGGCTGTTGGGAATCGGAGTTGCCGCGAACCGATCGCTCAGAAATTCGGCTCCGAACGGTATTGGCAGGTGATCTTCTTTTATCGTGCCGGCGTTGATGTGATGGCCGACGCGACCGCGCTTCTGTTCGACTTTGGTGAAATAGGGGAGTTCACCCCAGTTGGGTTTGGATTCATCGTACCAAGTAATGGTGTCAAGACGCGGACACTCGGCTTGGAAACGGGCGAGCACGAGGTCGGCGGTGCAGACGATGGAGGAGGAGTCCATGCCGCCGGAGAGTCCGGCGAGGACGGGGCGGTCGGAGCGGAGGCAGCGTTGGACGGCGGTGATTAGGGCACTGCGGAAGTGTTCTTCGTATTCGGCGTCGCTGCGGTAGCGGATGCACTTGCCCGGATCGAAATCCCAATACTTGCTAACGATGTGATTCACGCCGTGTTGTCCGTGATTTAAGCGTTTGTTGGGTTGGAGGAGCACGGAACAGGAGGGAGGGACGGTCTGGATGCCGACGTATGGTGTCAGATGTGCGGCGGGGGAATGTGAAAACCAGCTCGCGATGTACTCTTCACAGATTTCGAAGGTTCTGCCCGCGAACAGGACCAGCGGATCGAGGATGGTGCTCCAGGTTAGCTGTGTGTCGCCAAACGAATAATACAGATGCTTGGTGCCGATGGGGTCTTTGGCGAGCAACACGGAGCGCTTACGAGGATTCCAGATGGACAGCGCCCAATCCCCGATCAGTTTCTCCAGGCAGTTCGCCCCCCACTTGTCATATGCCGCCGCAACGATGGCCGCGTCCGTGGAATTGACGGTCGCGGAGTCGCGCAGCTCGCTGATGAGGTCAGCGCGATTGTCCAGTCGGCCGTCCCAGGTGACGACAGCGCCTGATGGAGAAATACATGGCTGCTTCTCGCGACGCGATTCCTTCGTGGTGTGGAAGGCGCGATAGAGGATCCTTACCCCGCCCTTGGAATAGGATTCGTTGCTGTCGGGACCGTAGGGAGAGATAGTTGCACTGACTTTCTCGATGTAGTCCGGGGCAGGCGGCTGACCTTCGAAATTCCATCTTCCAAACTGGACACTCATGATGTTGCTCCCTTCCCTTCCCGTTCGATCGATATGTTCCTCGCGACTGTTTTTGTTAGCCCGATATGGGCTAGCCTTGAGTAGAAGCCTGCCATCTCAGCTTAGGCTTCAAGCCTACATCGAGGTTTATGATCCCCAAGGCGCGAAGATCCTTGAGCCACTCTTCGAGGCAGAGCGTACGCCTCAGTTTGATCATGGGGACTTCTTCGCCCCGCCGAACTTTCTGCAACGCCTCCGAGATGCGTTCCGGGTCCACAATTCCGAGCGAACTGCTAAGCATGTTCTGAGTCATCTCCGCGAAATGGGCCCAGTCGTTTGAGATGGCTACCATCGGTGACCGGACGACAAATGCTTTCGTCTTCCTGTTTAGGATCTCGTCCGGGACAATGCCGACGAGCGCGCGACGCATGAGGGAACGGCGTTGGGTCGGGCGAACCAGTTGTTCCCGCGGGATGGCGAAGATGAATTCCAGCAGGCCGCGATCCAGATAGGGGTAGCGTTTCTCGTAGGGCGGTCCGAATGGCAAAGCGGTGCGCGCGAGTTGCCTTCGCAAGGCGTCAAGTGTGCCCACATTATCTTGGAAGCTTGGCAGAGGACCGAATAGCTTCGTCCTGGAGGGGTAGCCGCTCAGCGCGGCCCAATGGCGCTTCACAAAGCTACACTGCAGCCATGGGGCCGGGCGCATGTATTTCGGGACACCTACGAGGGCGGGAGGGAAGAATCCACGGGCGGCTTCCCAGAACAGATGGAACCAGGGCTTTCTCTTTTCCAGCGCCCAGCCTTTGAGTTGATGAGCGAGGGCGCCGAATCGTGCTCTTGCGAGAAGATTCTCAAGTTCAGGCGCGGGTGTGGGCACACCGCCCATGACTTCGTCGCCCCCGATGCCGGAAAGAACGACGCGATTACCTTGCGAGGCCATACACATCCTGAAGTTCGGAGAAGTGCGGCCATCGTAGCCGGGAGTTGGCACAAAGCGGCCGTGGGGGGATTCGGACGGTGGTTCAGGCAGGGAGATTATTTCCGGATCTTGCGCCCCGATGTTGATGTGCCAGCCGGTGCGGCCGCGCTTTTCTTCAACTTTGGTGAAGTAGGGGCGATCGTTCCAGTTGGGTTCCGAGTCGTCATAGTAGGAGATGGTATCGAGGCGAGGCGTGTCGGCGGCGCCGCGGACGATAATGGTATCGGCCATGCAGACGATGGCTGAGGAGTCCCTGCCACCGCTGAGCTCGGCGAGGACTGGTCTGTCGGAACGAAGCTTGCACTGGACGGCAGTGATTACGGCACTGCGGAAGTGTTCCTCGTATTCAGCATCGGTGCGGTAACGGATTGTTTTGGAGGGATCGAAATCCCAATACTTGCTGATGGTGTGCTTTCCGGGTCGAAGGAGGAGCGAGGACGACGGAGGGACAGAATGAATGCCGACGCAGGGTGTCAGATGCGTGGCCGGAAACATAGAAAACCAGCCGGCGATATATTCTTCGTTGAGTGAGAAGGTCTTGCCCGCAAACCGGACCAGCGGATCGAGGATGGTGCTCCAAGTGACTTGGTTGTTGTCGAACGAGTAGTAGAGGTGGTGCGTGCCGATGGGATCTTTCGCCAGGATCAAAGAGCGGTGGATGGCGCTCCAAATGGAGAGCGCCCAGTCCCCGATTAGCTTTGCAAAGCAGTTGGCACCCCATCTTTCGTAGGCCGCAGCGACGATGGCAACGTCCGTGGAATCAAAAGCCAGATCATCTCGTAACTCGCTGATGAGTTCGGCGCGATTGTCCAAGTGGCCGTCCCAGGCGATGACGGAACCGGACGAGGAAATATGTGGCTGCGTTTCGCGACGCGATTCCTTCGTGGTGTGAAAAGCGCGATAGAGAATTTGTACACCGCCCTTCGAATAGGCCTCATTGCTATCGGGTCCATACGGCGCGAGGGTCGCACTGACTTTCTCGATGTAGTCCGGGGCAGGTGGTTGGCCTTCGAAATTCCATATTCCAAACTGGACACTCATGGTCGCGTTCCTTTACCACATATTCTCGATTGTTAGCATCTCTCGATGGTGCGCCTTGATGAGTGCGCGGTAAACACAAAACAGTTGCCCTTTTCTGCGATAAGGCTAGCCTTTTCTGCTAACTAGGGTATTCAGAGTCATAAGCTGCATGCGCTTCGCAGACGCAGAGCACAAACGGAAGGCTGGCCAATCAGAGAACAGGCAAGTCCTGCCGATCCTGGATAGGAGAGAATGGCGAAACCTATATCTGACTAGCAGAATGGAACAAACTGCTATGGCGAGATCGACGGAGCGCTGGTCGTGAATTGCTCGTCATCATAGACAAGCCAGTGTTTCTTTAGTACTTCAACGAAGTTCGTGACGTCACGATTGGCTTGTTCATGAGAGGCACCGAACAACTCCACCAGGTAGCCAACGATCATATCAGCGGGCACATTACTGGCCAGTTGTTGCCAAATAACCGCCCCGACTGTGTTGAGTTCAAACATGGGGCGACCGGCAACATCTAACTGAGCCTTGCCAGCCGAGCTTGACACTAGACGCGCTGCACTTGATACCTTCATATTCACGCTTCCGCAGCCCCGCGTCTTTGAGAGTCTATCTAGGCGTCATGACAAAGCTAGTCTTGGACTCAAGTCAAAAAGGCGGCACGCGACTCCATATCCCTGTTCTGGGATTAATCTCAGGGACGCGGCTGGCGACGATCCTCACCAGGCATCACTAGACCGTATTTGAACAGCCTTGCGAGAGTCCAATGTACGTCGTTGACGGGTGTCCGAAAGCCATCAGGGCAAGCCAAGTCAACTACCGTCCCCACTGGGATGCCAGGACGCTCGGCGATAGTCTGTAACAGGTCGCTAAAATGCTGCGGAGACAGGCGACCGTGCAAAGGGCAGAGGAAGTAGAAGCGATCGGGTCGTCTCAACCACTCTCGACCCTCTGTAGTAATAAAGCACTCAGACTCGGAACTTCGCTTCGCGCTAGCAAAGTGGCCGAAACTGTTTTCCAGTGAAACGCTGAGTACTGGACTTCTGATAGTCCCATCTCGGCAAGCCGCCTTGGCCATGTGGCTGGATTCTTGCCACAACTCTTCATATCGATTGACGATGACCTTCCAACTACAACGGTCCTCTGCAAATTGTCTTGCGGCTCGCCCCATTTGCCTCCGAAGTGCTTGGTCCTGCACGAGCTTCTCCAGCTTGTCACACAAGGCCATAAAGTCTATGGTCGTTGACTGTGCCAATAGGTCTTCCTCCAGCATTGAACTCGTGCAATCAGCTAGCTGCAACCGACCCATGTCTGGCGGGAAAAACGTCGGGACCAAGAATCCGGTTTCACCATTGGTTACCAAATCTCGATATCCATCCCAGTCTGAAACGACAGCGGGGAGACCGTAGGCGAGCGCTTCAGCAACTGCTAATCCGAACGTTTCCTGTATGTTGTCGCTGGGTGATATGAAAATGTCCACCCCGGAATACAGGAGATGTTTATCATTTGCTGACGGATTTACCCATACCGTTAAGTTCATGAGACAGTTAAGGGCGGCCGCGAGCGCTGTTAGCCGTGCCGCTTCATTCGTTTGTGTGTCGTCACCTGCGATGACTAAGTGGAACACCGTGTTTCTGCGCGACAGTACGGATAGGGCCAAAAGCAAGGGCCCTAGATCGGCTTTGCTCATCTGGGATAGACGACCAAAGAACAAGGCTATGGTGTGCTCTGGCGCTAGTGCGAGTCGCTGACGAAGCAGGATCCTATCATTGTGATCCACGGTCGGAATTGTCACACCGAGTGGAACAAGAACACGACGCGCTCGATACCGGATGTTCGGTGGCAACAACTGGTCAATCTCCTCGATGTAGACCTGTATCGTCTTCATTCCCGCCCTACTGGAACAGAGGAGTAGATCGCATTCACACAGCCCTGCAAAGTATTGTTGTAAAATATTAAACATCGTTCGCGCAGAATTGATGGAGTGTCAAAATTCTTCCGGTGCGAAGCACCGTTCTTGCACCACCACGAAATTGAATGGACGATCATGCCTTCACTGCGCGCACAGAAGCCGTGGACTCGACCCCGGCTGCAAGCTTCTTTGTCGGCTGCTCCGTCGCACCATTGCTCGGGCCTTTT
>Ga0182024_10019210_pt1 | contig 12627 bp, 7 predicted proteins | sample P32metaG_FD_120480 | JGI IMG/M metagenome (GOLD analysis project Ga0182024, IMG submission 120480) | Permafrost microbial communities from Stordalen Mire, Sweden - P3-2 metaG (Illumina Assembly) | ecosystem: Environmental > Terrestrial > Soil > Wetlands > Permafrost | place: Sweden: Stordalen... | reverse complement strand
TGCATCTCGAAAGGCTGCCCCTTCGCCGGCGACGGCACGATCATGCCCTCTGCTTCGAGCGCGCAACCCGCGGTCAGTTTCAGGACCTCATCGGCGTAATTGGGGAGCGTGTTGGGCGCGACGACCTGCAGCGGATGGAACGACGATCCGTCCGACAGATGCACGAATGAAATTCCGGCCTTTGAGTCCCGCCTCGTGCGCACCCAGCCTTTGATGGTGACCGAAATGTCTCTGGGCGCCTCGCCAGCGAGGACGCTTCGAACGCTGAAGTCTATCTTGTCCATGATCGAGAGTTACTAAGGCTGAATGGCCTTGTCCAGCGAACGGGGCGGATCGCCGAGAGCCAGCCTTTGGGCACCCCGAGCAGTCCATCGGGCTGCAAAGATCACAAGCGAAAAGGCTGCGAAATAGAGGCCGACTGCCAGAAAGAGCATCAGCACGGCCAGATTTCGTGCTTAGAAGAAACATGCTAAAATCGAGCTGCAAATTGACGAGGGGAGAATCGCAGAATGCGCACGTTCGAAGCTTTGAGCAAACTGCTCGTGCTTTGCGGGGCTGCGTTTGCCACACTCGCCGCGTTCGACGCGGTTTATGCCGGCAACATCAGCCGCCTCCATTCGTTTAGCGGCGGAAGCGACGGCTATTACCCCCAAGCCGGGCTGATCAGGGATGGCTCTGGCAACCTCTACGGAACGACCGAGTATGGCGGCAGCGGCTGTTACGGAGGCATCTGCGGTACTGTCTTCAAGCTTGCGCCCGACGGCACTGAAACAGTGCTCCACGCATTCACCGGCGGAAATGATGGCGAATTCCCCTTGTCCGACCTGATCAGGGATAGCTCTGGCTACCTTTACGGCACCACCTTTTCTGGTGGCACGCACGGGGGCGGTGTTGTCTTCAAGCTCGATTCGAGCGGTGGCGAAACGGTGCTCCACGCCTTCGCTGCTGGCGGAAGCGACGGCTTCCAGCCGCATGCCGGTCTGGTCATGGACGCTGCGGGCAACCTCTACGGCACGACCTCGCTTGGCGGCGGCGTCAGCTGCGATCTCACAGAGTCTGGCTGCGGTACTGTCTTCAAGCTCGATCAGCACGGCACCGAAACGGTGCTCCACGCCTTCGGCGGCGAAAATGACGGCGAATACCCCTAGGCCGACCTCATCATGGACGCCATGGGCAACCTCTACGGAACCACAGCCGAAGGGGGCGGCAGCAGCGGCTGCTTCAACTACTACGGCTGCGGTACTGTGTTCAAGCTTGCGCCCGACGGCACCGAAATAGTGCTCCATGCCTTCGCCGGCGGAAATGACGGCGATTACCCCTCGGCCGGCCTTATAATGGGCCTGACAGGCTCCCTTTACGGCACCACCGGGAGCGGCGGCGGGAACGGCTGTGAAGGCGGCTACGGCTGCGGTACTGTCTTCAAGATTGCGCCTGACGGCACCGAAACGGTCCTCTATGCATTCACTTCCGGAACAGATGGTGCTTACCCCGACGGGAGACTCACCATGGACAAGCGGGGCAACCTTTATGGCACCACCCTAGAAGGGGGCGTCTGCGGCCTCCGTTACGGTTGCGGTACGGTCTTCAAGCTCGCGCCCGATGGCACCAAAACAGTGCTCGGCGACCTCGCAAGGCACGTAGGCAAGTTCCCCGCCGCGGGCCCGATCAGAGACAGCGTTGGCAACCTCTACGGCACGGCCGAGAAGGGTGGAGCGTACGGCAACGGTACCGTCTTCGAGCTTAAAAAATAAAATCGCCCAAACGTGAAACGTCCCTCGCGGCAGAAACCTGCCGGCGCAGCAGATCGACGCAAACATCACGTTGTGGCATGCTGATTTCGGCAAATCGCGCGCAACGGATTGTGACCAGAACTGACCTGACACGATCTTAATGCGCGCACGGCGCAAACTGGGTGCTGGTCTTGATCCGCCGCCCTGCTAGCGGGCCGCCTGCTGCGTCTCGCGGAGAAGTGCGCTCGCCTGATCAAGCCTGTCACTATAGGCGTTGAGCACGCCGGCCGTGAGCGTGATGTAGCGCACGGCATCGTCGAAGCGTTCCTGCTCGATGGCCTCGCGCACGCCGGGCAGCGTCTTCGTGCCGTAGCCTGTCAGCGTTCCCGGCGCGTAGACGAGGTTGCGGAACCATGGCCGCCCCGGCAGCCCCACCTCGGCGGTCAGCGTCTGATCGATTCCCTGCATCAGTGACTGAAGCCGCGCGAGGCGATCGGCGGAAAGTGCTGAGCCATGCGTGACGAGCGCGTCGTCGTAAGTCCTGGCGCTCTTTGTTAGTCGCGTGACGGCCGAATCGAGCGGGGAGAAATCGAAGGCCGGGACGGGTTTGAGCGCCTTTGGCACGCCAAAGGGTTTCGTCGGATCTGCGTCGAGCGTGAACGCGTGGTCGCGCAGCAGGGCCGCCTGTTTCTGGGCCTTGTCGCGCTGGTCCGTGGCGAGTTTCTTCACCTCCTTGAGGTCTTGCGCGATCTCGGCCGCGAAGTCGGAAGCACTCTGCAGCGGCAGATCGGAATCGGCCGCCATGAGCACCACCCGCCCGACCGTTCTGGCCAGCAGCGAATCGTAGACGAAGCCCGGATCCACGAAGCGGCTGTGATGCTCGAACGTGTCGTAGCGCGAATGGTAGACGCCGTTCGACTTGCCCTCGTCGGCGTATTCGAGATTGAGCGCGGGAATGCCCAGATGATTGACGAAGCTGCCGTAGTCGGAGCCCGAACCCGTCGCGTCGATGGGCAGATCGCGGGCCGGATCGGCCGCAAAGGCCGCCACCGCCTTCACGTGATCCTTGTCATCGCTGTGTGAATCCAGGGCCGCGAGCCTCAACCGGGCGCGCATGCGCTCGCCCACGGAAACGCCCGTTTCGGGATCGGTCACGCTTCTGGCGACCGCATCGACCAGCCCCTCGAAATCCTGAGTGCCTTCGACCGAAAGAACGCCGCGATGATTCGTGTCGGAGTTGATGTAGAGAACGGCCTTCTGCTTCAATTCGTCGGCATGGGTTTCCGCCCATTCCGTCGAGCCGATCAGTCCGGGCTCCTCGCCATCCCAGCTCGTGTAGACGATGCTGCGTTTGGGCCGCCACCCGCCGGCCGCGAGCGCACCCATCGCCTTGGCTTCCGCGAGCAGCGCCACCTGGCCCGACAGCGGATCGCTGGCGCCGAACACCCAGCCATCGTGGTGATTGCCGCGGATGACCCATTCGTCCGGCAGCGTGCTGCCCTTGAGCGTCGCGATCACGTCGTAGATCGGCTTCAGGCTCCAGTCGGATTTGACGGCGAGATGGACCGTCTCGCCGCCCGGGCCGACGCGATAAGTGATGGGCAGCGCGCCGCGCCCGGATTCCGGCGCCACCTGGCCGCCGATGGAAGCGAGCAGGACCTGGGCATCGGCATAGGAGATCGGCAGGGCGGGGATTTTGAGGATCACGGGGCTATCGGAGATCGCGAGTCGTTTTGCGTCTTTCGTCGCGCCCACGCCCGGCGTCAGCGGATCGCCCTGGAACTGGTAGTCCTCCACGGAGCCGCGCTGGATGCCGTGCGGCGGACGCATGGGGCCTGAAGGATAGGCCGCCTCCTGCCCATAGCCGTCGTCCTGCGGATCGGAATAGACGATGCAGCCGAGCGCGCCGTGTTCCCAGGCGAGCTTGGGCTTGAGCCCGCGCCAGCCATGACCGTAGCGGGCGATGACGATGCGTCCCCTCACCGACACACCCAGCCGCTCGAGCGTGTCGTAGTCCTCCTTCATGCCGTAATTCACATAGACGAGTTCGCCCCGCACATCGCCGTCGCCCTGATAGGCGAAATAGGCGGGCAGGGCGGGCTCCTTCGCGCGCGCGCTGCTATCGCCGGGGATCGGCGGCTCCTGCAGCATCGCCTTGAAGGGTCGCGGCGAAACCATCTCGAGCGCTTCGTGGATCGGCGTCGGATAGAGCACGTCGAACGATTCGATGTGCGCGTCCCAGCCCCAGGATTTGAACTGGGCCAGGATCCATTCGGCATTCGCCTTGTCGTGAGGCGAGCCCACGTGATTGGGCTCCGCAGCAAGAAGCTTCATCCAGCCCCGCAGGTCGTCGGGACGGATAACCGCATCGAAGCGCGCGAAGAGCGCGGCCTCTTCGGAACCTACCGCGCTGACTGGTGGCGATGCCGCCAGAAGGCATGAGAGGCCGGTTGCGGCAAGAAGCAGAGTGCGGGGCATGATTCCCCTCGTCGTTTGTTGTTCGGCGGGACCATAGCATTCCCGTGCTCCGCGCCCAGAGGTTCGGCGGCCCACACCTTGGTGCGGCAGGCCGGCCGCCGCCAGGTCCCTTCTGTGTGGGATTTCTAAAATTCCCCGAACAAGCGCCATTGCTAAAGCTCGGCCAGCCTGTGAACAAAATACAAGGCAAATTGATTCCGCAGCGGGGCTGAGTGCCCCGTTGCCGAGACTCAAGCGACAGCTTACCTACTCACAATTGAAATGCTGGTGCACAGAACAGGATTCGAACTGGTGGTCTCTCGATCGGGAATTTGATGGGAAATCGCGCTGAATCTACGCAGCCGCGGCACGCGGATCGTAATTTAGCTGCGGCGCGAGCCAGCGTTCCGCTTCCTTCACGCTCCAGTGTTTGCGCCGCGCGTAATCTTCCACCTGGTCGCGCTCGATCTTGCCGGTGCCGAAATAGCGGCTTTCCGGATGCGAGAAATACAGTCCAGAGATGGAGGATGCGGGCCACATGGCGAAGCTTTCGGTGAGCTTCACGCCGATGCGCCGCTCGGCATCGAGAAGCGTGAACAGAGTGCCTTTCTCCGTATGGTCGGGCTGGGCGGGGTAGCCAGGCGCCGGTCGGATTCCACGGTAGGATTCGGCAATCAGTTCCTCACAGGTGAAGTTCTCATCGGGTGCATAGGCCCAGAATTCCCGGCGGACGCGCGCGTGCAACCGCTCCGCAAAGGCTTCGGCCAGGCGGTCGGCGAGCGCGCGCAGGAGAATGGCGCTGTAATCGTCCTTGTCGGCTTCGAAGCGCTTGATGTGCGCCTCCTCGCCATGCCCCGTGGTGACGACGAAGCCGCCGAGATAATCGGCCGCGCCGCTCTCGCGCGGCGTCACGAAATCGGCGAGCGCAAGGTTGGGCTTGTTCGACTCGCGCGACATTTGCTGACGCAGGGTCTGAAACACGGTGGGCGGCGCATCGCGCGATTTGCTGTCGTAGATCAGGATGTCGTCCGTCTCCGCATTCGAGGGCCAGAAACCGACCACGGCCCGTGGGCTCAGCCAGCGCTCGCGCACGATCTTCTCGAGCATCGCCTGCGCATCGGCGAACAGGCCGCGCGCCGCTTCTCCGGCGGCCGGGTCGTCCAGAATCGATGGATACGGGCCGACCAACTCCCAGGTCCGAAAGAACGGAGTCCAGTCGATATAGGGCACGAGTTCGCCGAGATCGTAAGACCGGAATTCGCGCAAGCCGAGGAAACGCGGCTTTGGTGGCGTATAACGCGACCAATCGAATTTCAGGCGGTTGGCGCGCGCGGCCCGGAGCGAAAGCCGGCGACCGGGCGCGCGGCTCGCGCTCGCGTGGCGCTCGGCAATCTCCGCATATTCACGGCGCACATTGGCGGCATAGGGCACGCGCGTCGCGGTGCCGATGAGCTGCGCCGCGACGCCCACCGCCCGCGAGGCGTCCACGACGTGAACCGTCTGGCCGCGCCGGTAATTGGGATCGATCTTCACCGCGGTGTGCACGCGGCTGGTGGTGGCGCCGCCGATCAGGAGTGGAATGTCGAAACCCTGCCTCTCCATCTCCGCCGCCACGTGACACATCTCGTCGAGCGACGGCGTAATCAGTCCGGAAAGTCCGATCAGATTGGCGCCCTTCTCGCGCGCGGTGTCGAGAATCTTCTGCGCCGGTGTCATGACGCCGAGATCGATCACCTCGTAGCCGTTGCACTGCAGAACCACGCCGACGATGTTCTTGCCGATGTCGTGCACATCGCCCTTCACGGTCGCCATGACGATGCGGCCCGTAGGCTCGCGCATCGAGGCGCTTTCCAGCTCCATGAACGGGATGAGATGGCCGACCGCTTTCTTCATGACGCGGGCGGACTTCACCACCTGTGGCAGGAACATTTTCCCCGCGCCAAACAGATCGCCGACGATATTCATGCCGCCCATCAGCGGACCCTCGATGACGTCGAGCGGCCGCACCGATTTCAGGCGCGCTTCCTCCGTATCCTCGATGATGAAATCGGCGATGCCGTGCACAAGCGCATAGGAGATCCGGTCGTCCACCGGAGCCTGGCGCCAGGCGAGCGTCGTCTCCTCGCGGGCGCCACCTGAATCGTTCTTGAAACGTTGCGCGAGATCCAGCAACCGCTCTGTCGCGTCCGGGCGGCGATTGAGAATCACGTCTTCCACGCCTTCCCGCAGCTCGAGCGGAATGTCCTCGTAGACCGCGAGCTGTCCGGCGTTGACGATGCCCATATCCATGCCGGCCTGTATCGCGTGATAGAGAAAGACCGAATGCATCGCCTGCCGCACCGTCTCATTGCCGCGAAACGAAAAGGAGACGTTGGAAAGGCCGCCCGACACGTGCGTATGGGGCAACCCCGCGCGAATGCGCCGCGCCGCGTCGATATAGCCGCGGGCATAATCATTGTGCTCCTCGATGCCGGTGGCGACAGCGAAGATGTTCGGATCGAAGATGATGTCTTCCGGCGGAAAGCCGACCTTGTTCACCAGGATGTCGTAGGCGCGGGCGCAGATGGCAAATTTCCGCTCCGCCGTTTCCGCCTGACCCTGTTCGTCGAATGCCATCACTACGACGGCCGCGCCGTAGCGAAGGACCTTGCGCGCCTGCTCGACGAACGGTGTCTCGCCCTCCTTCAGGCTGATGGAATTGACGATGGGCTTGCCCTGCACCACCTTCAGCCCCGCCTCGATGACGCTCCATTTTGACGAATCGATCATCACCGGCACGCGCGCGATGTCGGGTTCGGCGGCGACGAGCGACAGAAAACGCCGCATGGCGGCTTCCGAATCGATCAGCCCCTCGTCCATGTTCACGTCGATGATCTGCGCGCCGCTCTCGACCTGGCTGCGCGCCACTTCGAGAGCGGCGTCGTAATCGTCGGCCGCTATCAGCTTGCGGAATTTTGTCGAGCCCGTGATGTTGGTCCGCTCGCCGATATTGACGAAATTCGTCTGCGGTGTGAGCGTGAACGGCTCGAAGCCGGAGAGGCGCAGGAAGCGCGGCTTTTCGGGAAAGACGCGCGGCGTTACCCCGCGAACCGCGTCGGCAAACGCCTTGATATGTGCGGGCGTCGTTCCGCAGCACCCGCCTATGATGTTGACGAGCCCCGAGCGCGCGAACTCGCCCATGACGGCCGCCATGCTTTCCGGACCGTCGTCGTAACCGCCGAACGCGTTGGGCAGGCCCGCATTCGGGTGGGCGCTGACAAGCGTGTCGGCGGCCTGGGACAATTCGTCGACATAGGGACGAAGCTCCTTTGCTCCGAGCGCGCAGTTGAGACCCACGGCAAAGGGCCTGGCATGCCGCACGGAATGCCAGAACGCCTCCGCGGTCTGTCCGGTGAGCATTCGCCCCGAAAGGTCGGTGATCGTGCCCGAGATCCAGATCGGGAGACGCTCGCCCGCTTCGTCGAAGGCTTCCTCGGCGGCAAAGATCGCAGCCTTCGCATTGAGCGTGTCGAATACCGTCTCGATCAGGATGAGATCGGCCCCTCCCGCAATGAGCCCGAGCACGCTGTCGCGATAGGTGTCGCGCAACTCGTCGAAACTGGTGTTTCGGAAGCCCGGATCGTTGACGTCGGGCGACAAGGATGCTGTCCGGTTTGTCGGACCGAGCACACCTGCCACCAGTCGGGGACGGCTTGAAGTCGACAACTCGTCGCACACTTCGCGCGCGAGGAGCGCTCCCGCCTCGTTCAATTCGCGAACAAGGTGCGACAGTCCATAATCGGCCTGCGAGACGGATGTCGAATTGAACGTGTTGGTTTCGATGATGTCGGCGCCCGCGCCAAGGTAGTCGTGGGTGATCTCGCGAATGATCTCTGGCTTCGTGAGCGTCAGAAGATCGTTATTGCCCTTGAGGTCGCTGCCATGCCCCCCGAAGCGCGCACCACGGAAATCGGATTCGCTTAAGCCGAAGCCTTGAATCATCACGCCCCAGGCGCCGTCGAGCAGCAAAATCCGCTCGCGGGCCTCCTTCATCAGCCAGGCAATGCGCGATGCGCGATCAAAGCTCATTCTGCGCACTCCCGGGTCGTTTGCCGCTCCTTGATCCCAAGCAGACGGCAGGCGGCATAGGTGAGGTTGGCCTGATTCAGCGTGTAGAAATGAAACTGTTCGAATCCCTCCCGGCGGAGTTGTTCGACCTGCTCGGCAAGCACCGCTGCCGCGATCGCCTTGCGGCTTTCCGGATCGTCATCCAGGCCGTCATAGAGTTGCGCAAGCCAATCGGGAATTGCGGTTCCGCATCGCCCCGCCATGCGCATGACGCCCGTGAAATTCGTGCTCGGCATCAGCCCCGGTACCAGCGGAACGCTAACGCCCCTCGCGCACGCCCGATCCCGGAAGCGCACAATGGCCGCTGTGTCGAAGGAGAATTGCCCGATTGCGCGCACGGCTCCTGCCTCGACCTTGGCCTTGAGCAGATCGATATCGTCGTCCAGCGCGCGCGAATCGGGATGGCGCTCGGGATAGGTGCCGACGCTGATTTCGAAAGGCGCGATGCGGCCTATCGCTGCAACAAGATCCGGCGTTGAAGCATAACCGCCCGGGTGCGCATAGTAGGGTGAACTCAAATCCGGCATGTCACCGCGAAGTGCCACGATGTGGCGCACACCGGCTTGCCAGTATTGCCGCACGACGTCGTCAACCTCTTCGCAGGTTGCGGCGACGCAGGTGAGATGGGCGGCCGGCGCGAGCCGTGTTTCTTCGACGATGCGCTTGACGGTGGCGTGCGTGCGATCGCGCGTGGAACCGCCTGCGCCATAGGTGACGGACACGAATGCTGGTGCAAGCGGCTCAAGTCGGCGAATGGCGTGCCAGAGCTGCTCGTCCATCGCTGCGGTCTTCGGCGGGAAGAATTCGAATGAGACCTTGAGCGGAGACGGATTCACAGAGAGACGCTTGAGGCTCATGTGGCCTCCCTGGCGCGCTTGCCGAGAGGCAGGGCAGCCATCGCACCGAGCCAGAGCTTGACGGTAAGATTTTCGCCGCCGCCTCTCGCCGGATCGGCATCGATGGATTCCGCGGCTAGCGGTTCGAGGCCCGCAGCTTCGAACCAGCTCCGCACTTCCTCGTCGGCGAAGCCGAGCCGGCGATGCGCAAGCTCGCCGCGGCAGAACTCGAGCTCGTGCGGCGCAAAATCGACGATCAAAACTTTCCCCTGCGGCTTCAGCACGCGCGCCGCTTCGACCACAGCAGCCTGGGGATCCTCCAGATAGTGCAGCACCTGATGGAAGATCGCGACGTCGAAGCCCTGCACCGCGTTGCCTGCCGAAAATGGAAGGTGCCGGATGTCCGCAAGGCGGACTTGGCAATGCTGGATTCCTGCGCGCTCGAGACGATCGCGCGCGATTGCGAGCATATCGGGGCTCGCATCGACACCGGTTCCACGACTGATGCGGGGCGCGAGAAGCTCGAGCATGCGGCCCGTGCCGGTTCCCGCGTCCAGAACCTCGACTCGTGGCAATTTGTCCATCAGCCGCAGAATGGCAGCTTCAACTTCCTGCTCCGGCGCATGCAGGGAGCGGATGCGCTGCCAGTCCGCTGCGTTCGCCCTGAAGAAGGCCGCAGCCGCTGCTTCCCTGGCCTGACGCACGGAAGCGAGTCTGCGACCATCCGCTTCAAACGCCTCGCCATCTCTCGAAGAGAGTGCCGCCATCATATCCGCAAATTGTGCGGGGTCGCCGCGCTCGGCAGACCGATAGAAAACCCAACTGCCCTCCTTGAATCGCTGCAGCAGGTTCGCATCGCACAGCAGTTTCAGATGGCGCGAAACGCGCGGCTGGCTCTGGCCCAGGATCTGCGTCAGCTCGGAGACCGTGAGCTCCGCTCCACGCAACAGCAGAAGGATACGCAGCCGGCTCGGGTCGCCTGCCGCCCGAAGCATGGTCAGAAGCTCGTCCATATCGGAACTCTCCTTCAAACATATAAACATATCTTTATGTGCTTATGCAATATTTCTCCGCCGCCTTTTCGACGCTTGAGGGTTCGCGTTGGGATTTGGAAAACACAAGGAATTCAATCAGCTAGGCGGACAGATGTGACCATGGCGGTCGAGGCTTGAGAACGGCGATGGGACGAACCACGTCCGGGGGCGTTCTAATTGCCGGTCATCTGCGCAGCCCGGGGCCGTGGGGTGATCCACGCCGGAGGACATGCGTTCAATGCGGGTGATAGACGGCCACGAACTTGCCATATACAGCCAAGACGATCTGCATTAACGCCAACAGCTCAAGGATCTTGTTCATGACTCCCACGTCGACTGCGCGCAGTTCTACCCGGCATTTCGGCGCCATCGCCGCGGCGTGGCTGATCGCATTCGGGGTGGTGCTGTTCTCATTGACCGAGACGGCGCGCGCCCAAACGGCGGCAGAAAATTACGTTCGCGAAAACGTGCAAAGGGGACTGACCATCCTCAACAATCGCAGCATCCCGGACGCCCAGCGCCGCACCGAGTTCCGCAATTTTCTCACCGGGCTCACTGACCTTCCCCGGATTGCCCTGTTCACACTCGGACCGGCGCGAAGAACCGCGACGCCGGCGCAAATCGACGCTTTCGTCGATGCTTTCCGCAACTACGCCGTGGCCGTCTACGAATCCCGGCTCAAGGCTTATGCGGGACAGACGCTGCGAGTGACGGGCTCCACAGCACATGGGCCAAACGACTATATCGTAACGACCACGCTGGTCGATCCGACAGGACGCACGGAAGCGCAGGGCGAACCGATTGAGGTTGATTTTCGCGTCGATTCCTCAAACGGGCGTTTCGTCGTCATTGATGCGAGCATAGTCGGAGTGTGGCTTGCGCTCGAGGAACGCGACCAGTTCACCGCGTTCCTGGAAGAAAACAACGGCAACCTGGACGGCTTGACCACGCATCTGAACATGCTGACGAACCGGTTGCGCGGCGGCGGCCCAAGCACGCCGACGCATTGATCCAAAGCTGTTTGGAATTCAATTTACCTATTTTGTGTCATGGCCCGCGCAAGCGGGCCATGACAATCTTTGTGATTCGATTTGTTCAAAAACCGCTCTAGAGAAATCGAAATTGCAGACCTGGGAATGATCACGAGCTGCTGCGCTAGTGGTCCGATTCCAACGCTTCATACCAAAAAGTTGTCATGGCCCGCCGCAGAGCGGGCCACCCAGGCGAAACCGCTCAGCGCGTATATTCAGCGCGCGGACGCGCGCTGGCTGGGTGGCCCCGTCAAGCGGGGCCATGACAATTTTTTGGGATTCAATTGTTAAAACTGAACCACTAGAAGGTGCGGTTTCTGATTTTCGAACCGGCGTCGGGGGCGGCTATGCCCTCGCAAAGCGCTTGTACTTGATGCGGTGAGGCTGCTCGGCTTCGATGCCGAGGCGGCGCTTCTTGTCCGATTCATAGTCCTGGAAGTTTCCCTCGAACCATTCCGCGTGGCTGTCGCCCTCGAAGGCAAGCATGTGCGTCGCGACCCGGTCGAGGAACCAGCGATCGTGACTGATGATCATCGCGCAGCCGGCGAAATCTTCAAGCGCGGCCTCAAGCGCACGCAAGGTCTCCACATCGAGGTCGTTGGTGGGCTCATCCAGAAGCAGGAGATTGGCTCCGGACTTCAGCATCTTCGCGAGATGCACGCGATTTCTTTCTCCGCCCGAGATATTGCCGACTTTTTTCTGCTGATCGCCGCCTTTGAAGTTGAAGGCGCCCACATAGGCGCGGCTCTGCACGCTTCGTTTGCCGAGTTCGATGACATCGAGCCCACCTGAAATCTCTTCCCACACGGTTTTTTTTGCATCGAGCGCATCCCGGGACTGGTCGACATAACCCATCACGACCGTGTCGCCGATCCGCAGCGTGCCTTGATCGGGTGTTTCGGCGCCCGTCAGAATCCGGAAGAGTGTCGTCTTGCCCGCTCCATTTGGTCCGATCACGCCGACAATTCCGCCAGGCGGCAGCTGGAACTCCAGATTCTCGAATAGCAGCCGGTCGCCATACGCTTTTCCAAGCTGCGAGGCCTCGACAACGAGCGAACCCAGTCGGGGTCCTGCCGGAATGACGATCTGCGCAACACCGGAGCGGTTGTCCTGCGCCTTGGCCAGAAGCTCTTCATAAGCGCGGATGCGAGCTTTCGATTTTGCCTGGCGGGCGCGAGGGCTTGCCTTGATCCAATCACGCTCGCGCGCCAGCGTGCGCTCGCGTGCTTCTTCGCTCTGACCCTCCGCGAGAAGACGTTTGTCCTGCATCTCAAGGAAGGACGTGTAGTTGCCTTGGTGCGGGATGCCGCGGCCACGATCGAGCTCGAGTATCCAGCCCGTTATGTTGTCGAGAAAGTAGCGGTCATGCGTGACCAGAACGACCGTTCCTTTGAACTCGTGCAGCGTGCGTTCGAGCCAGGCGACGGATTCG
>Ga0182024_10019209_pt1 | contig 12628 bp, 6 predicted proteins | sample P32metaG_FD_120480 | JGI IMG/M metagenome (GOLD analysis project Ga0182024, IMG submission 120480) | Permafrost microbial communities from Stordalen Mire, Sweden - P3-2 metaG (Illumina Assembly) | ecosystem: Environmental > Terrestrial > Soil > Wetlands > Permafrost | place: Sweden: Stordalen... | reverse complement strand
GATGATGCGGTCGTACTCCGCCTGGCTGTGGGGGACGGCGGTGCGTGCAATCAACTGCCACAGGCCTTCCACGGCCAGCTGTGCGCAAGACGCGGTGGAGAGGCCGATGATTATGCGCTGGGTATGGGTGCGCCAGCCCGCGCCGCAACTGCGGCCCAGGAGAATGACTAGCAGGCCGAGTTCGACGGTGAGCAAGTCGACCAGCATATCGAGCTTTTGAGCGCCCAGCTGCATCAGCTGCAGATCGGCCAGGAAGGAGCCGGCGCTGAGGGTTTTCCAGGCCGGCCAGGGTCCCCAGGCGGCCAGGATGCCGCCACCCACGATCAGGACCGCGAGGGCTCCCGAGTACCAGGCCATGCGCTTCACGGGAGCAAAGGCGCGTTGCGCCATCTCCACCACCACCAGAAAGCCGACGACCGCGGACAGGTCGGCCATGACGATGAAGATGGCGCTGAGCGTGATGCTGGGCATGCGGCCAAAGAGCAGGCGGCTGGCGAGCAGGCGCAGGGCCATGAGGAGAATGCCCAGCGAGAACCAGGGAAAACGCTTGATCCGATCGCGGCCGAGGAGCACGACGAGCAGCACCAGTTGCGCGGCGAAGGTAAGCGTCCAAAGGATTTGAACGGTGGTAAAGTGAAAATTCGGATGCATTTTTGCCTTGTCCGGGCCGCGCTGTACTTGCCGCGCCGGCCACGCTTTCTAGTCTAACCGGCTGAAGAGCGGAAGCGCCTCACGGGGGAGCAGACTGGTTCAGCAGCGGAACCACAGAGATGCGGCCAAAAACCGCAGAGGATCGTAAGCGGGAGTACGCGTTAGGCGGATCAGCCTTTTCATCCGCTTGCGGGGTTGCGCGCATCGGCATCGCTCTGAGTCGCAACCAGCAGGGACAGACGGAAGGCGAAAATCGGGCAAGCCCTCGCTGGCGTTCGGGGTACCTGCGGGATGCTCGCGAAGGCGATTAGAAAGGCTACCGAAATGGGTCCGGATGGCGAGGTTCGTCCGACTCGACGTTCATCAGGTCACTCATCGCTCCCCCAGTTACATGTCCCACAAGTACGCGGTATCCGATGACCGCGCCAGTCGTGACGCCCAGTTGATCCGCAAGACGATGATCGGCATAAACTTCCAAGAAGATCCACCCAAGGCCCATGAACTCCCAGAGGTAAAACTTCTCGATTCCCGTTATTTTGCGGAGCTCGCGCTGCAACTGAATGCGCGGCAAGCTTTTGAAATGATCAAGTGCCGTACCCATAACGCACCTCCCGCGACTTCAGGATGAAAAAACCTGAAGTGAGATCTCCCTTTTTTTGGACCCGGTTCCAATGCGCAGGAATTATACGCTTCCCAAAACGATTGAAGAGACAGGCCCTGGCATTTGGGTCTGGCCCGACGCATATCGGAACTTGAGGCGAGTAGCGATGGCCAAGGCCGTTGCTCACTTGCGCGGGCACAAAATTGAGCACAACAAAAAAACTGGAGGCGATCTTCGCACCGATCAAGAGGCCATAAATATTGCAAATAAAAAGAGGCTGTATGGTGCGCCCGGAGAAATTCGAACTCCCGACCTAACGCTCCGGAGGACTTAAATAATCAAGAATCAACAGCTTATGGTGATTGCGATGAAAAGTGATGAGTTGCGATCCATGCTGATGGTTTACGGGGTTCCAGCCGTCAGCTGACCCTGTCCTCGAAAAGACAAATACAAAAACCACCCCAACGATTCGCAGATGTTGACAGGGTCACACCATATCAACTTCCGAATAGATGGTGATCCGGCCGGAATGATCGCTTTCACCGCGCACAGAGGCCAAACTCTCAGCAATACTTCGCTCTTCGGTTGCAAAGGCATGAGTCGCAAACTAGTTCATATCCCGGCCGAACTCGGTTGCCGCGGGTGGAGCACTGCGCAATGACAGCAACGAGTGCACCCATTGTTGCCCATGCGAATGTCTGCTAATTACTTGCCGCTTTGGCGGATAACTTTGCTTTGGCCTGTTTGAATAGATCAGCTTCATGTTCGAGCGCGGCGGAGACACGAAGAATCTGCGCATCTGCCTCCTTCCAGTCTTTCTGCTCGATCGCCTCTCGGACTCCTGGAATCGTCTTGACGCCATATCCCGTATAAAAACCGGGAGCGTAAATGAGGTGCTGGAACCAGGGCCGATTGGGAAGCCCGTCCGGATTGGTGAGGATGCGCTCGCTCTGGATAAGGTCGAGATTCAATTCCGAAGGAGCTGTTCCGCCTGCAGCCGCAAGGGCCTTGTCGAGCTCCTCCGCCGCGGTAGTCAGATCGTCGGACGCCTGATCGAGTGGCGCAAAATTGAGATATGGAGGGATGGGCTCGACCGGGGGAGGAACCATCTGCTTCTTCGGATCGTAGAGCGCCTGGTAGACGCCTTCATCGATCTCTTTATCGCGCTCTTTGGCCTGGTCGCGCTTGTCGTTCAACAATGTCTTAAGCTCGCCCACATAAGTATGGATGGTGTCGGCCAAATCGGAAAACTGGAAGGGCAGAATATCGGCGTCGGCCATGCGCATGATCATGGTGCCTGCTGTCTGCGCGAGCGCGCGGCCGTAGCTGAAGTCAGTATCCTGAAAGTGCGTATACCAGTAGAAGTCGTCGTAGATGGAGTGATACTGGCCTCCTTCGTCCTCGCCGCCATAACCGAGATTGACGCTGGCAATTCCCAGATGATCGATGAAAACCGTATAGTCGGAGCCGGAGCCAAGCGCCGGGATGCGCAGATCGGACCGGGAGCGGATCTCGTCGCGGGGCTTCGTCGCGGCGCGGGAGAGATCGACGAGCCGCACGCGCTTCCAGACAGACATTTTCGTCTCCGGATCCTGGATGTCCTTGGCCACGTCGTTGACGAAAGCTTCCAGTGAATGCGATCCTTCGGCGCGAAAGTATCCGCGACCGTTTCCGTCGGAGTTGAAGTAGGCGACCGCGTGCTGCTTGAGCTCCGCGGCGTGAGTTTCACCCCACTCGGTCGATCCCAGCAAACCCTCTTCCTCTCCGTCCCAGAAGCAGTAAATGATGGTGCGTTCGGGCTTCCAGCCCTGCTTCAGCAGCTCTCCGAGTGCGCGTGCCTCTTCCAATTGTGGGCTCGCACCGGAGAGCGGGTCTTCAGCTCCGTTCACCCATGCATCGTGATGATTTCCCCGAATCACCCACTGATCGGGATATTTTGCTCCGGGAATATGAACAACTACGTCGTAGAGCGGTTTCCTGTCCCAGTTGAACGCGAGCTGCAAATGGGCCTGCGCAGTGCTGGGGCCCACATGATAGGTAAAGGGCAGGCCGCCGCGCCAGGCTTCCGGAAGCTTCTCACCGCCCAGCGCCTTTAGAAAAGGCGTCGCATCCGCATAGGAGATTGGCAGCACCGGGATTTTGGTAATCGTCTGGACCTGGTCGAGCGGAACGAGCTTCACGCCTTCGACTGAGCCTACGCCTGGGGTTTGCGGATCGCCGGGATAGACCGGCATATCCATCACGCTTCCCCGCTGGACGCCTTCGGCGGGACGCGTGGGACCATCCGGAAACGAGTCGCCTTGGAAGTATCCATCGTCGCGCGGGTCGGAGTAAATGATGCAACCGACGGCCCCATGCTCAGCCGCCACCTTGGGCTTGATTCCGCGCCAACTCATCCCGTAGCGCGCAATCACGATCGAACCCTTGACCGAGATGCCCATGCGGTCCAGGACCTCATAGTCCTCCGGGCGTCCGTAGTTCACATACACCAGTGGAGCGGTCACATCGCCATCGCGGGAGTAGGCGTTGAAGGTTGGGAGTTGCTCGCTGGCCTGGTTTGAGGTTGGGTCGACAGCGACGGGCGGTTCCTGCAGCTTGGCGGTGAATTTGGAGGGGCCAAGCAGCTCAAGGGAGCGGAGCTTTGGCGTGGGAAAGAGCGCGGAAAAGTTCTCAATCTGTGCGTCCAGCCCAAACGATTTCAACTGCGCCAGCAGCCACTCGGCATTGTCCTTGTCGTAGGGCGATCCCACGTGATGGGGCCTGGCCGACAGGCGGCGCATGTTCTCGCGAATGTGGGCGGGGTCGGGGATCTCGCGAAACTTTTTCTCCCACTCCACTTCCGTCGCGGAGTCCGCGGCTGTGTATCCACGCAGGGAAGGCGTCGTATCTACGGCGTGGGTGGAGAGAGCAAAGAGGCAAACAACGGCCAGGGAAAGGCGCATGGGAAGGTAACCTCACGAGAAATGGAAAGTGCGACAGCAGGTTTAGGTGAAGCGGAATTGCTCTGCTAGCCTGCAATGCAGGGCAGAGCGGCTTTGAGGATGCTGGTGCGGTCAACACTTAGCTGGGCCGCTACAAGGGAATGGGCCGAGAGGGAGAACTCCCGGCCCAATGGTTATGGCGTGTTTTAGAAGCTGGCGCGCATGCCAAACTCCATCTTGCGCGGCGTGTTGAGCTGCGAACTCTGCACGCCCCAGCCGGCTGGATTGAAAAGATCCAGGCCTGGATCGGCAAGGATATCGTGGTTGAATACGTTGGTAAAGACTATGGAGAACTGGAGAGAGGCACGCTCGAGAACCTTAACGTTCTTCTGCAGACTCACGTCCACGTTCCAGTAAGGTAAACCAATGATGGGGCCAGTGCCGGGGTTCTTGGTGTCGATGCCCAGGATGGGCGCCCGCACCTGATTCCAGACCGCCACTGGATCCTTGAACATATTGACTGCCTGGCCACCTGGACCAGTAACACCCGTCCCTACTGAAATCCCGTTCGGGTCGGTTCCACCGGTGATGCCGTAATGGGAGTGAACGCCACCGGTGTACTTGCTAGTGAAGACGCATTGCTCATTGGAGTAGTAGTCGTTCCCATCGGCGGAACCGAACGATTGAGCCTCAGTCTGGGTGCCACAGTAGATTGGCTCACCATTGCCCATGGTGAAGACGGGCGCGAGCGACCAACCGCCTGCCGCGCGCCCCAGGAGGCCTTGCTGGCCCTTGAAGAACGGCTCGTCATAGACCAAGAAGGTGTTGAAGACGAACTTGCGGTTGAAATTCTGCACGCCATACATCTTCCTCAGGTCGAAGGCGTCATTCGGTGTGTATTCGCTGGAGGCCTGGACGACAGCGCCAGTGCCCAGAGCCTTGCTGTAAGTGAAGTTGTTGTGCATCAGCAGGCCGTGCCAGTTTTGGGTGATCAGGGTAAGGAAAGCGCCGTTGTAGTTTCCGTATCCGGTGCTCGCGTTCAGGGCGAGACCGCTCGACGCCTGGCCGCCGAACGTCGAACCGGGAATCGCTGTGTTCTGCATGGTGCGCGGGAAGTTGAATCCGCCGCTGTCCAGGTCGGACCAGAGACTCCACACAGCCTGCGTGGTAAGGTTGCCCATCTCGTTGTTGACCACGGCCGCGGTGCAACTTGCGAACCCGGTGCAATAACCGGTCCCCGCCAGGGCAGTTTCAAAGAACGCCTGTGGAGTGATGTTTGTGGGAACGCCGCCGGCGCCGCACGCGCCCACAGAGGTGGCGCAGCCCAATTGCGTTTCAATAGCCGCGTAGGCGGCTTCGAACGCCTGCCCGCCCTGCACCATCATGTACGGAACAGCGTTGAGATTGTACGGCTGGTATTCATGTTTGATGATACGCCCGATGTAACCGACTTCCAACGTGCTCTTGCGGCTCACCTGGCGCTGGATGGTCAGATCGAACGAATCCGAGACGTTCGGCCGGAAGTTCGGATCGAGTCCTTCCGCTGCCGCACTTGAGGCGTTGTTATACCCCGGAAAAACAGGTTGCGGCAGCGTCGCGCTGGCCGCTGGCAAGGGAGCGGTGTCGCCGTCGGTTCCGATACGGAATCCTGTTGAAACTGTTGGATTGGCCGGGCCGCACGCGCCTGTCGATAAAGCCTGGGTGCATTGCACCGCCTGGATCAAGCCGACGCCCAGCAGCGGCACCAGCACCAGGTCTACACCATTCAGGCGCCCGTAGATACGGCTGTATCCGCCGCGGACGACCGTTCCGTCATGGCCGAAAACATGGCTGAGAAGTCCGTCGCCGTCAAAATGCGGGTTCCACGCAGCCGCTACGCGGGGACTGAACGATCCATAAAACGGGTTGTAGGGGTACTTGTCCCCCGCGCCGACGTTGCCCACCAGCGCAAAGCCGAGCTCCGGGTTGTACACCTGGCCCTGGAGAGCGGCAGCCTTGCGCTGCGCCAGGTAGTCCAGCGTCTTGACCGGTGTATCGCTTGCGTCCACAAGCACATCCTGCTTGCCCGACGCCTCGGTTGGAGGCATTTCCAGCGTCCAGCCCAGGCCGTAGGTAAGAGTGAAGCTCGGCCTCATGTGCCAGGTGTCGCTGAAGTAAACGTTGTAGAAAGGGATGGTGCTCTTGTCGAAGGCGTGGGTTAGCGGAGGATTCAGGGCCAGCGTGGGTCCCGACCGGGTGTAGGCCACCTGCGAAGCGGTCACGATGCCATAGGCAGCGGCGGCCACGCGGCTGGCCGCGGACCCTGTCGGGTAGCCCTTGGCCTGCAGCGCGGAAAGATCGAGGTTTCCGTCGCCCGTTCCTCCACTTGAGCCGAGTTGATAGGTGGGGGTGAAATTGATGCCGCCGCCATTATCGGAGCGCTGGTGGTAGTTGTAGTTGTGCTGGTATTGGCCGCCGAAATTGAACAGGTGGTGGCCTTTCAGCAATGTGACATCATCGCGAAAGAAGTTGTCATGGCCGTCCCAGAAGCGTGTGCGGATATTCTGCGTATTCAAATTGAAGGGCGAAAGAACAGAGGTAGATTCACCGAACGGCTCCAGAGCTCCGCCCAGCCCTGTGATTTGCGGCGGGGCGTTGTTGTCGGACCACGACCAGTAATTGCGCAGGAAGCTATAGTGGAAGTCGTTGGTGATTCCCTCGGTAATATTGGTAGTAAGTCCGGTCACAAAGTACCACGGCTGCTGCGGACGGTTGGCGGTGGAAGCCGGCGTGCCGAGCTTGTCGCCGGGGAAAAATCCGCCGATGTCCACCTGTTGGCTCACGGCTTGGGTCAGCTTGTAATAGCGATAGCTGCTCATCCAGTGCCATTTGTCGCCAAAGTCATGGTCCAGGCGGCCGACAAGGAAGTTGTCCTTCACCGGCAGGCTCAAGTTGGCCTTGAAGCCAATCTCGTTGACGCCGTCGCATACTGACGAAATGCCTCCGCAGGTCGGGTCGTTCCCCGCCGGCTCGTACTGACTCCACATGGCCTGCACCACTGGGTTGATGCCGATGCCGCGCGGATCGAGCGTCTTGAGGTTGTAGGTCGTCCCACCGAACGTCACGATGCCGTTCTCCATATTCGCGCTTGGAACCGGGCGCTCGAATACTTCGGAGTTCGGGTAGCGCCAGCCCTGGTAGAGAGCGAACAGATAGGTCTTGCCTCCGAGAAACTTGGGAAGAATCGGGCCGCCGCCGCCAAATCCGAACTTGCTGTAGTGGTAGCTGGGAACAGGCGCGTAGGCGCCGCCGGGCGCATTATCCTGCCAGGTGTTGGCGCTGAAGTTGTTGTCAAGGTAGTATTCGTATCCCGTGGCGTGCCACGCGTTCGTGCCGCGCTTGGTCACGACTTCCACCTGCGCTCCCGCCGAGTTGTTGAAGTCGGCGGTCTGGCCGATGGCGTTCACCTTGAACTCTTCCACGCTATCGGCCGGAGTGGGCATCACGCCCGTGGGGCCCGCCGCCAGCCCTTGGCCTCCCGATGCGACACCGGTGGGATCGCCCGCGAACGACCCCGTGTAGACGGTCATGCTGCCGTCCATGTCGTTGCTGTTGTTTCCGCCGTCTAGCGTGAATGTGCTTTGGTCGACCACGGCGCCCGCCACGCTGCCGTCCGGACTGATCCCCGCCTGCAACTCAGTAAAGGTGCCGGCATCGTGAAGAAGGCTGGGGAGCTCGGCGATCGCCTCTTGCTCAACCGTGCTGCCGACTGTGGCATTCAAGGTCTGCAGATCGGTGCCGCTGGCCTGGACTTCGACGGTTGTCTGCGCGCTGCCGACATGCAGCTTGAAATCGACGGTGGCTTGCGTGCCCACCTCGACCGTCAGATTGTCGGTCTTGTCCATCTGAAATCCGGATTTGGTCGCGGTGATGGAGTATACGCTGGGCGAGACATTGACAAAGGCGTACTGGCCCGATCGGTTCGTGAGAGTGGTACGTGCGCCATTCGTTGTAGGGTCGGTCAGGGTGACGGAAGCGCCCGGGACCACCGCGCCACTCTGGTCTTCGACCACGCCAACTACCGTGCCTGTGTTGGTGGCCTGGCCGAACGCATAATCCACTCTGAGTCCAACACTCGCCAGAAGCAGTGCGATCAATAGTGGCCACAGCATTTTAAGCCTTGTCATTGCATGATCCTCCTTGGCTGGTGATTTTGGGCTTCGCGCGCAAACCCAGGACGACTGGGTTCGAACCTCGGCCGGTTGTTGGTTGACTTCGTCGAAGCTACAGGCAGTCGGCGGAACCGAACTGAATTGATAGAGTCCCCGGAAAGACTTGCACGGATCGGCGCCCGGAGGATCAGTGGCGTTACCCTTGATGCGACCGTTGACATCTGCTGCGTACATGCATAGCGCAAACGAAGGTTGATACGATGGCTACGGTACGCCCGAAAGACATGTTCCTCATGCCAGCACTCCTCGGGGATGAAGATTCTGAAAAACTGAGCGCCTAACGCCGGTGAAATCCCGGATTCTGCAGGTTGCAAAGCTAAGAGCTGAAGACGTTGGATACAGACTCCAGATCCCGCAATTGCCATTGCGGTTCCTACATCTGCATCTCGTCACTTCTGCAATTGCCGCCATGAGCGGACCGTTCAAGAGAGTCAGGTACTTTGCCCAAAGAATGCGGAATGACCTGCTTGAAAATAGCCTGCAAAAGAAAATGCTGTCCTATTTTGGGGAAGCCTTGAAGTCGAGAGCTTTCTGCCTCCAGAGCATTTTATGGGCCAAATGCAAGCATCCATTGAAAATACCTATCTATCTCGAATATTCATAAGAAATTGTTTGGTTTATGGTGACGTTTTGCCTTGTCCTGCGTCGTTGAGTTTGTGCTCATAATTCCATATTCCATATTTCGCTATGAAAACCTGGACAGAGCCAGGCCCTTTCTCTGATGGATCTCGCTTCGGAAACCGGGCGTTTGTCCGCCGTCGGCGATTCGCGCTATTTAGGTAGGCGACGTAGACTGTTTTCTTCGTCCCGCACTCAAAGGCCAACACAATGAGCGTTAGACTCGCTTCCTGCTGTATGGCCGTCGCCATGCTTTTTGCTGTAGCTTCCGCAATCCACGCACAGACCTTTACTTCCATTCCAGCCATCCCGTTCGATACCGCCGGCCCCTTAATCCAGGCACACGCCGAGCCTCTCAAGCCTTTCACTGTCGCAGGCGAACGGGGCGTGGTGCTGGGGCAGCAGGATGGCACGTTCGAAGCCTGGGTGCTGCCCGTCGAGCTGCTTTCACACCTCACCATCGAGGCTGAAGTCGAGGGCAACGAGACAAAAAACTTGCGTTGCCGATGTCCTCAGCCAGGACTTCAGAAGCTGCCGTCCAGTGCGGGAGGAATCCGTTATCGTCATCGACTTCGAACGCAGCGCGCGGGGCGCCCTTACGCAAGCTGGCCAACATCTCTGCAAAAGTCATATCCGGTTCTGTCGGGGATAAAAGAGGGAAATGGCTGCAAAGAGCGGGCCATTTGGGGCCGCTGGAGGTAAATTGGCCTGTAGACTGGAAAGCAAAATAGGAAGGCTGGACGCACGTATTCAGCCTTGAGTGATTGAGGAGCAACATTGCGCCACACCAAAATCTGCCTATCCACACTCTTCTTTTTGATCACGCTCGCCGCCCAACAATCGAGCACAACCTCTCTGCTTGGATTCACTCCGTCCAGTTCGAATGTTGAGCTGGATCTTGAGAAACGCTTTCGGGCCATTCCCGACCCTGAGCGGATGCGGGCCAACATGCGGTTGCTGAGCGCACGGCCGCATCATGTCGGCTCGCCCTACGACAAACAGAATGCCAATTGGATTCTGGCCCAGTACAAGCAATGGGGCTGGGACGCGCACATTGAGACCTTCGACGTCCTCTTTCCCACGCCTAAAGTGCGCCTGCTTGAAATGGGCAGCTTTCGCGCCAAACTCGAAGAGCCAGACGTCGCTGTCGATCCGACAAGCGACCAGAAAGACGAGCAACTGCCTACCTACAATGCGTATTCACCTGACGGCGATGTAACCGCCCCGCTCATTTACGTGAACTACGGCCTGGTAGATGACTATGAACAGTTGGCGCGATACGGAATCTCCGTCAAAGGTGCAATCGTGCTGGCGCGCTATGGCCGCTCCTGGCGCGGAATCAAGCCAAAGCTGGCCGCTGAGCATGGCGCGATCGGCTGCATCATCTACTCCGATCCAGCGGACGACGGCTATGTTGGGGAGGCAGTTTTCCCCAAGGGCCCCATGCGTCCAGCCGACGGCGTTCAGCGCGGCAGCGTGCTGGATGCGCCGCTCTATCCCGGTGATCCGCTCACTCCCGGTATCGGCGCCACGCCAGGCGCGACGCGCCTCAAGCGCGAAGACGCTGCCTCTCTGGCGAAGATTCCTACCCTGCCGATCTCCTATGCGGATGCGCAGCCTCTGCTTGATGCGCTTCAAGGCCCGGTGGCCCCCGAGAGCTGGCGCGGCGCGCTTCCGTTGACTTACCGCATCGGCCCTTCCTCCATGAAGGTCCACCTGAAGGTTGCGTTCAACTGGGACCTCAAGCCGGTTAACGATGTGATCGCCACCATGCGCGGATCCGAAGAGCCCGATGTTTGGATATTGCGCGCCAACCACTTCGATGGCTGGGTCAATGGTGCTGAAGATCCCATCTCAGGGCAGGTGGCAATGCTTGAAGAAGCCCGCGCACTGGGCCAGCTGGCCCAAACGGGCTGGAAGCCCAAAAGGACGATCATCTATATGTCGTGGGACGGCGAGGAGCCCATGCTGCTGGGCTCGACGGAGTGGGCGGAGCAGCATGCGGAGGAGCTTCGCAAGCACGCGGCCATTTATATCAACAGCGACTCCAACGATCGCGGCTATCTGGTCGTTCAGGGATCGCACTCGCTCGAACCTCTTGTCAACGAGGTGGCGCGCTCTATTCAAGATCCTGAGACCCAAGGAACAGTCTGGCAGCGGTGGCAGGCGAGCAATCTTGTCTCGGGTAGTCCCCAGGAGCGCAAGGATGCCACCAGCCGCGCCGATCTCCGCATAGGTGCGCTCGGCTCCGGCTCCGATTTCTCCGCGTTCCTTGATCATCTCGGCATCGCCTCGCTCGACTCAAGCTATGGCGGAGAGGACCCAGGCGGCATCTACCACTCCATCTACGACGACTTCTATTGGTACACCCACTTTGGAGATACGACTTTCGTCTACGGCCGGGCAATGGCGCAGACCGACGGAACCCTGGTGCTGCGTATGGCCCAGGCTGACCTGTTGCCCTATGACTTCGCTTCCCTGGCAGATACGCTCCACGTTTATACCGGCCAATTGAAAGCCTTACTCGAAACGCGGCGAGCCGAAGCCACCGAACGCACCACCGCGCTCGAATTGAACGTCTATAAGCTCGCCAGCGATCCGAGACATCCCATGGTCGCGCCGCCTGGCTTGGAGATGCCGCCATTCCTTAACTTCGCCCCTCTTGACAATGCGCTCGCTTCATTGGACAAAGCGGCTGCACATTACAGCAAGGCCCGCGCCGAAGCCGCCGGAAAAGCTCTTCCCGCCGCCAGCCTGAAGGTTCTCAATGAGGAACTCACGCAGGCCGAGCGAAAGCTCACCAGCTCACAGGGTCTTCCAAGGCGGCCCTGGATGCAACATCTCATCTACGCCCCCGGGTGGTACACCGGATATGACGCCAAGACTTTGCCCGGACCGCGCGAGGCAATTGAAGAGCGCCGATACGCGGATGCCGATGCCCAAATCGCTCGCGTAGCCCGGGCCATCGAAGACGAAGCTGGCTATATCGAGCATTTGGCCAATGAGTTGGAAACCGCCTGCAGATTGACACCGTCTTTGTCGACCAATTCGCCTTCGCAGTGACAGGCCATGGCAGCTCCAAGGACGTCGCAACTGCCTCAAGAGACGGCGTGCAGCCTCTGTCTCATAATTAGTCCCAATTTGTTGTCTTGAGTTTAGCGATCCGCCCACGGCAATGTTGAAAGCGATGTCAATTGACGAGAACCGGCAAAGTCGCTTTTCCGCGCCCATTGCTGGTGTGAGTTGCGAGTTCCGGCAGTATGGTCGGCTATTCGGAAGTAACTCGAAATCCGAGAAGCTTAGTTCCTCCATCAGACTTTCAGCGGAGGTCCTACGACTTCCATGCCGTGAGCTCTGAAGATTCGCTGAATTTCATCAGGCGACGGCATGCCAGTCAACCTGCTCATTTCCAGGAAAAAAGCTTCCATTTCGCCTGCTGGTTGGTAGGCGATCAGCATTCTACCCTGCCCTTCGCCAAGAAGAGCGTAGGTATGAGGAACTTCCCGGGGCGCGAGAAGCGAATCCCCTGGAGTCAGCGTGAATCTCTCATCGCCGACCTGCGCGACATATTCCCCTTCCATGACATAGAACCACTCGTCCTCGCCCTGATGCACATGCAAAGGCGG
>Ga0182024_10019208_pt1 | contig 12628 bp, 8 predicted proteins | sample P32metaG_FD_120480 | JGI IMG/M metagenome (GOLD analysis project Ga0182024, IMG submission 120480) | Permafrost microbial communities from Stordalen Mire, Sweden - P3-2 metaG (Illumina Assembly) | ecosystem: Environmental > Terrestrial > Soil > Wetlands > Permafrost | place: Sweden: Stordalen... | reverse complement strand
TATGCCTGACTTCTGCGTCGGGAAAGACGTGGATAATATCGAGGACATGTGGCAATCTTTCTTTGTCAGTTCTTATTGGAGAAACGGACCCGTTCTGAACAATGCCCTGAGCGGACTCGATCAGGCATTGTGGGATATTAAAGGAAAGCGGGCCAATATGCCGGTTTACCAGCTATTGGGTGGGAAATCCCGATTTGCAGTTGATTGTTATGCGCATGCAGATGGTAAATCGCCCGAAGAAGTAGCAGGCAACGTTCAAAAATATATGGATCTGGGCTTTCAATATGTCAGGATTCAGCAAGGCGGGTATGGTTCCTTATACCTGGCCCAAAAGCCAGACTTTAAAGACGCGGGATTTGGCAGACCAACCGACGATTTTATGGATGAAAATGCTTACGTGCAAGCCGTTCCGAAAATGTTCAAGGAAGTGAGAATACGGTGCGGAGAAACCGTGGAACTACTACATGATACCCACGAGCGTGTACAACCAATGAACATGATCAATATGTGTAAGAGGCTTGAAGAATATCATCCGTATTGGATTGAAGATCCCGTGACTCCTGAAAATATGGACTGGTTCAAACAGCTTCGCGCGAGTACGACCGTACCATTTGCGATGGGTGAATTATTCAATAATCAAAACGAGTTTGTAAGTTATATGGCCGACCATTCATTTGACTATATCCGCTGCCATCTCTCCCAAATCGGAGGCATAACGCCAGCCATGAAGGTCGCCAGGCTGGGCGAATTTTTCAACGTAAAATCGGGATGGCACGGACCCGGCGATGTTTCTCCGGTCGGGCATGCAGCTCAATGCCATATCGACCTGGCCATCTGGAATTTTGGTGTGCAGGAGTCTGTTGAGTTCTCCGACAAACTAATTGAAGTTTTTCCGGGCACACCTGTTTTAAAAAATGGATATTTCTATGTAAATGAAGCGCCTGGCCTCGGAGTGGATATTGATGAAAAGATGGCCGCAAAATATCCGATCAATAACAAAGCGGGTCGCTGGACAATAAGAAAACGGGACGGAACGATTATCAGACCTTGATTTTTCCTAACCAGCGTTAGCATTTCAAACAACTGTTGCTTTATCAATATTACGCGCCGTACTGCGCGCGCGCAACCCTGAATGTCTCCAATAAAACATAGACCGGTTCAAAAAATAGTCTGGCCGTTTGTCCTGACGCTTTGTTTGCTTGGATCCTGCAAATTATCCGACAGGGAGAGTAAAAATAGGCAGGTCAGGAATTCTGTTGATTGGCCAATATACGGTGGAAATAAGGCCGGCAACAGGTATTCTCACCTGAATCAAATCAATCTGAGTAACGTAAATAAATTGCAAGTAGCCTGGGTTTACAACTCAGAGCCGCAGGATACAGGAATTAGCACAAAGCATATGGGTTCTGAAATGGAATGTCAGCCGATAGTGGTTAATGGAATTCTATATGGTACCAGTCCGCAGTTAAAACTTTTTGCTCTTGATGCATCTGACGGTAAAAAAATTTGGGAATTTGACCCGTTTAAAAACGGCAGTCCAAAAACGACAACATGCAGAGGCGTGGTTTACTGGGAAAACGGCCAGGACAAGCGCATTATATATAACGCCGGCTCAGCTGTTTATGCAATCAGTGCTTCCACGGGTCTTCCTGTTAACGGTTTTGGTGAGGGTGGAAAAATCGACATGCATGTGGGTCTTGATATTAATCATGATGTGAGCAATCTATATATAGCCGCAACAAGCCCTGGTATAATTTATAAAAATATTCTAATTCTCGGTTCAACTGTTTCGGAAGCAGGCGATGCAGCTCCCGGTTATGTGCGAGGGTTTGACATATTATCGGGAAGGTTGAAATGGGTTTTTCACACGATACCCCAACCGGGCGAGTTTGGTTATGAAACATGGTCGAAAGATGCATATAAAAAAATCGGAGCTGCTAATAACTGGAGCGGATTGACAATCGATGATAAGAGAGGAATGGTTTATTTGGGCACCGGATCGCCGGCCGCTGATTTTTATGGAGGAGAGCGTGAGGGAATCAATTTATTTTCAGATTGCATCCTTGCTCTTGATGCAGAATCAGGAAAATTGAAATGGTATTACCAGACAATACAGCATGACCTCTGGGATCGTGATATTCCGTGTCCTCCAAACCTCGCAACTATAATTTATAAAGGAAAGAAAACCGATGTGGTCGTTCAGGCAACTAAAGATGGTTTGATATACATGCTCGACCGTGATTCAGGGATTTCACTTTTCCCTGTTGAGGAAAGAAAAGTTCCTATCAAAGGAGTTCCTGGTGAACATCCGTGGCCGGTTCAGAAATATCCGCTAAAACCGGCCCCATTTTCCAATCAGGTTTTTAATGAAGCAGACATAACAGATATATCTGCTGAATCCCATGACTATGTGAAAAAAATATTTGACTCAACAAATCATTCCGACAAATTCCTTCCCCCCGGAGTAAAACCAACCCTTTTATATGGGTACAGCGGGGGGGCGGAATGGGGTGGAAATGCCATTGACTCCGCTGGCATGCTGTACCAAAATGCAAATAATGCTCTGTGGAAACTCCAAATGGAATCCGAATCCGATAAGGGAATGGAATTTGTCTCGAAAGGCCAGAGCCTATATAGCATCCATTGTTCTTCCTGTCATGGAATGGACAAAAAAGGGAACGGTGCGGAAATTCCAGGCTTTCTTCAAATCAGTTCCCATTTAAATGAACCGGAGATCAGCAATATCATCCGGGATGGCCGCCGCAGAATGCCTTCGTTCAGGCAACTTCTGCCGGAAGAACAGGGCGCTATCATTCACTTTTTGCTTAATGATCAAAAGGCGAAGCCCAAGGAAACGGAAAAATCTGTCAAAGCAATCAAGTACTCCAATCTAACGAAAGAAGATTTTCCCTTCCGGCCTCCATACCTTATTAAAGTCTGGGAGAAGGTGCGCGATCAGCATGGTTATCCTGCAACTAAACCGCCCTGGGGAACACTGAGTGCAATTAATTTGAGTACAGGCGATTATGTTTGGCAGGTTCCCCTTGGAGAGCATACGGAACTGACTAAAAAAGGAGTTCCGGTAACCGGCACTGAAAATTATGGAGGACCGATCGTAACGGACGGGGGACTTGTATTTATAGCTGCAACCAGGGACGAAAAAATCCGGGCGTTTAATAATAAAACAGGAAAAGTTGTGTGGGAATTTCAACTCCCGGCCGCTGGTTTTGCGACGCCTGTTACTTATGAGGTAAATGGTAAACAATATATCGTGATAGCTGCGGGTGGAGGGAGAGAATTAAAATCCGGAGCTTCTTATATAGCTTTTGCTCTTCCGTAAAATGTTATTTCATATTACTGCATTCAGCAAAAATTCTTTAATCTCAAAACCTTCAGGTAATGACCAAGGGTCTCAAATTTTCTTATCTCTATTTTGCCGCTCTCCTGTTTTTTATCGGTTACATTTATTTATCCTCAGCGGGAAATTTCTCATTTGAAGGGTGGCTATTGACTGGGGTTTTTATTTCCCTGGCATTAGCCTTTCGTAATTCCGCATTGTTGAAAGGATTTTCATACACGCTGATAATTTTTGCGGCAGTTAGTCTTGCCATGTACTATCCCGGATATTTTCAAAAAGTAGGAAGTTTGAAATTGTCCAGCCTCATTCTGCCTTTATTACAAATTATAATGTTTGGCATGGGTACGGAATTGAGTGTAAAAGAATTCCGGAATGTACTCAAAGAACCAAAAGGTATTCTGATTGGTATTCTCTGTCATTATACAATCATGCCGGCACTGGGATTCACGCTTGCCAGTGTATTTAGATTTCCAAAAGAAATTGCTGCAGGTATAATTCTTGTGGGATGCTGCCCCAGCGGTCTTGCGTCTAATGTAATGTCGTTTCTGGCCAGGGCGAATTTAGCATTGTCCATCTCCGTTACAACCGTCTCGACCTTGCTCGCCCCACTTTTAACGCCCATGCTCATGCGCCTGCTTGGTGGAGAATTTATTGAAATCCATTTTTGGCCGATGGTATGGGATATCGTAAGGATTGTAATACTCCCTATTATTGCGGGTTTAATTTTCCATTATTTCGTTCGCGGCCGTTTTTCTTTTATTGATAAGGCTATGCCCATAATCTCCATGGGAGGAATCGCGTTGATAATCTTGGTTATAACAGCAACGGGCAGGGAAAGTCTTCTTCAGGTTGGTTTGAAATTGATCCTTGTTACTTTCATTCAAAATGTAGCAGGCTATACGCTGGGTTATTGGTCAGCCCGATTATTCAAATTAAGTGAAAAAGATTGCAGGACGATTTCCCTGGAGGTAGGAATGCAAAACGGAGGTTTGGCATCCGGTCTTGCTTTAACGATGGGTAAATTAGGCACTGTCGGTCTTGCGCCGGCAGTATTTGGACCAACCATGAATATTACGGGATCTACACTAGCAAACTGGTGGCACAGGAGGCCACCTTCTTGTTAAGTCGGTTGTTTATTCCTTAAATGCAAGTCCGCTTTTTGCTAATTCTCTCTTGAGAATAGGAATTGAGCTTTTCCCAATACCATGAAATTTTAGAATTTCCTTTTCACTGAACATAGCCAATAAATCAATAGTTTCAATCCCGTTATTCTCCAGTGCTCTCCTTGCGGGAGTTCCTAACAATGAGAGAAAGTTATCCGGTGAAGCATTCTTTTTTGCAGTCATATCGTTGTTTTTTTATACTAACCTTCCATCCTTGTTTTGCTTAATTGAAGCCTTTCCGGTTGTTGCCGCGTTAATGACTCATTAATGACAGCTTTGACAATTCAATGATAAGTAGCTTTGCGAATTGTTTGTTCCCCCAAAATTCATTTCTGCCCCAATTTCAGACAGCTCAATTACCGGGATGTCTGAATACAAAGGTAATTTGAGATGACCGTTTGCAAATTGATTTTCTTCATAAATATCCTGCTCATGGGCTGCTGCAGCAGTTACCTGGTAACTGCACAAATTAAAATTGCAACGCCCACAGATAGCGTCGGTTCATCCTTGGAAAAACAAAGACTATACTACGAAAATCAAAGGGATGTTATTGACATCGGGCTGATTATCATGCATAAAGATCCGGACAAAAGACCCGGGGTCACAGAGAGCCTAAAAATTAAATTTCACGTTTCGGCTGCCCCCATTATTGAATATACGCTTGCAACCGGTTTGACCGGAGGTATCGTTGGCGAGGGAGCTTTTATAACGAGTATAAGTGTACCAACGAATACTTCTTCCATCCAGCTCGAAACAAAATATACGGAAAAAAAACAGTTTTTGCTTCCCATACAGTCTTCCATCTGGACATGCGGTAATAAATATAATTTCCAGAATGACTGGCGCTTTCTTAGTTATCCGCAGGATAGTCATGGGATTGGTGGTTTAACCACCCCAGCAGACAAATTTGTTGTTGAATATGAATATCTGCGCATTTATGAATTTTTATTAAAGGAAATCGGAAAAACATTTTATGCTGGGATTGGTCATCAACTCGACTATCACTGGGGAATAAAAGAATTGGATGTGCCCGCCGGAGAGATTACCGACTTCGACAAATATGGATTCAGCAAAACATCCGTGTCTTCCGGCATTGGTCTGAATATCCTGTAAGATTCCAGGAAAAATTCACTTAATCCGGTAGGAGGAAGTTTCTATGGTAACCTGGAATTCCTGCAAAACAGTACAATTCTTGGAAGCAGCAGCAACTGGAATTCACTTTTCATAGATCTGAGACAATATATATCATTACCTCATCTGAACGTACTGGCATTCTGGTTTTACAGCGTTATTACATTGAGCGGCAACCCGCCCTACCTTGACTTGCCGGGTACCGGAACTGACACCTACAATAATACCGGCAGGGCCTATGAGCAAGACAGGTTTATTGGAAAAAGGCTGGTTGATCTGGAGGCCGAATTCCGGTTTGGGATCACGCGCAATGGGCTGATAGGCGCTGTTATTTTTTGCAACGCTGCATCCGTTTCAGAATTCAGCAGCAATAAATTTGAAGTAATTTATCCGGGTTTCGGCATGGGATTGCGTATAAGATTTAATAAATTCTCCAATACGAATGCCTGTCTTGATTATGGTATCGGAACAAATGGCTCCCATGGGTTATTTGGTAATTTAGGGGAAGTATTTTAGGCACCCTGAGGAGGATGAAGTTAACACGACATCTTTATTAACTTTGACACAGGAAAATAAACAACGGTGAAACAAACGCACTATCATAACCTCCTGCGCAAAACAGCTCTCATAGTAATGATTACCGGAGCTGCGGGTTCACTTGGTTTGGTGCTGTATACAGGTCGTAATAATCATTCTGTTTTCCTGGTAATGCTTTTTGTGGTCTGGGTGCTCTCTCCATTCGCGGCCCTGCTAGTGGCGAGTGTCCATTCCAAACAATGGTTCGTTCACACCCGTAAGGCGATTTATGTCCTGATGTTGATTCTCGCGATTGGTGCATTGATTATTTACAGCGGGGCCTTAAGTCCGCCAGGGACGAAGCCCGCTTTTGTTTTCCTTGTTGTCCCCCTGATATCCTGGCTGCTCATGGCGATAGTTATCCCAATAGCCGCTGCGCGTGCTCGCAGGCTTACGCGCAGGCGCGAGAGCGTCTGATCTTTCGTTCGGGGAACATGAGCTTTGAAGAATCTTTTTGAATTCCCCGTGATTGCCATAATTGATTTATGACAAGAAGAAAGCAATGGCTTTCCCCATGAATTTTTTTCACTAGGTTTGTCATGCCATTGGATCAAAACCTCTATAGTGATCTGATACTTCGGTTCTTAACCAAAACATATCTATTAACTGTGAGACCTGACCGTTCTCCCAAATGGACACAACTCATACCATAAATAATACTAATTATGAAACAAAACATTTACCTGACAAAATGTACCGGTGTTTTGAAAGATGTTTTCCTTAAAACATGTATTATCTTATTATGGAGCAATATTGCTGTTGCACAAACTCCGGCTGCGGAGACTGTAATAAAAGGTAAGGTTACAGACGAGCAGTTAAATAAACCGCTGACAGGCGTTAGTGTAGCCGTTAAAGGAAAAACAACCGGCATGTTCACGGATGCAAACGGGAATTATTCTGTTTCTGCAGGTCCCGAATCCACCTTGATTTTTTCTCATATCGGTTATAAAACCACAGAAATCTTAGTAGGCTCCCAGACGGTGATCAATGTTGGATTGCAGCCTTCTTCCGATCAGTTGAATGATGTGGTTGTTACTGCACTGGGCATCACGCGGGAAAGGCGCGCCGTTGGATATTCTGTATCGGAAGTAAAGGGATCTACCCTTACTGAGGCCCGCGAAAACAGTTTTGTTAATGGTCTTGAGGGAAAAGTAGCCGGCGTTAATGTAAGTGGAGTCGCTACCGGACCAAACGGTGCAACAAACGTGGTTATTCGTGGTATCACTTCTATGACCGGCAACAACCAGCCGCTTTATGTGGTGAATGGTATCCCTTTAGTTAATAATAATTATGCGACAACAGATGTAAATACGGGTTATGGCGGGAAAGACGGAGGCGATGGTATCGGTGATATCAACCCTGATGATATAGAAACGATTTCTATATTGAAAGGTGCAGCGGCTACCGCATTATATGGTTATCGTGGGGCAAACGGAGTTATATTGATCATAACCAAAAAAGGGAGAAGCGACGAAGGCCTGGGTGTAGAAGCAAACTCGAACTATGTTTTGCAGGCTGTAATTGACAATACTGATTTTCAAACGCAATACGGGCAAGGGAATAACGGGGCCAAACCGATCAGTGGAGCAGATGCACTGGGATCCATGGAATCCAGCTGGGGCGCAAAACTTGACGGGTCACTGACGCCCCAGTTTGATGGTGTTTCAAGACCCTATTCTGAAGCTGCAAAAGGCAACCTGGGTCGTTTTTACAAAAATGGCGGTGTGGCTACCAATACGGTTTCATTCAGCAAAGGATATGGCGATAACGGCGCAACGAGGTTTTCTGTAAGCTATCTTAACAACAATAGCTATGTTCCCAACGCAGGTCTTCAACGGTTTACTTTTACGCAAACCACAAATCTGAAATTAGATAAACATCTGACGTTGGATCTTTCATCAGAATATGTTTCAGAAGATACCAAGAATGCACCAAATGTTGCTGATGCTATAGGAAATTTAAACTGGGGACCCATGTTTGTGCCACCCAATATAAACATTACCACTTTAGGAGGTCCCAGGCATGACGGAACCATGGCAAATAGCTATGAGCTAAACCCATTTTCTGACGTATATACGACCAACCCCTATTTCGCTGCTTATAAATTCCAGGGTGCTATTCACCGGAACCGTTTTATAGGCTCGGCGAATTTGAAATATACTTTCGATAATGGATTTTTTATTGGAGCCCAGGTGGCTGATGATTATACGAACGACCGGAATACCAACATCACACCAACGGGCACAGGTTATGAACTTGGAGGTGACATGTATGAACAGAATGTAAAGCAAACCGAGTTGAATATTGACGCGACAGCTGGTAAAAAGTTTAGGTTCTCAAAAGACTTTACACTCACTGGACTAATAGGGGCAAACTACCGGAAATCGATCCAGGAATTTGTTACCGCTTCAGGGCAAACCTTCGCCACGGCTTTTTTATATAATATAGGAAACCTGGAAACACTTCAGGAAGGTTATTCGCTTAACAATGAAGAATTTCAATCGATTTACGCAAGTGCCGATCTGGCCTACAAAAACTATCTGTACCTGACAGTAACCGGGCGCAATGACTGGTATTCGACGCTGGCGCCGGGAAAAATAAATTATTTGTATCCATCGATCAGCGGTTCATTCGTCTTTTCCGAACTATTGCATATGCCTGCCATGGACCTTGGAAAATTAAGACTTAGTTATGCCAGTGTTGGCGGTGCGGCCGACCAACCTTACCAAACCTTGCAAACTTATGGAATACAGGGTACCTTAATTGTTCCCAGCGGCACATATCCCATTGGCTCTGCAGGCGGCTCCACCGTTCCAAACAGCGCATTAAGGCCTTCTCAAAGACAAGAATTTGAAATAGGAACGGAAATGGACTTCTTCAAAAACAGGCTGAGGTTTGATCTTGCAGTTTACCAGAAAAAAGTTATTGATGATATCGTGCCCGTCACTATTGATTATACTTCGGGATACAATTCAGCGCTGCTTAACGTAGGCACCCTGCGGGATAATGGCATTGAACTGGAAATTGGAGGCACGCCATTTAAAACCCGGAATTTTAGCTGGGATGTTGACTTTAATGGCACATATAATTCAAGCAAAGTGTTATCCCTGGGCGGCCAGCAGCAAATAACGCTTGGATCTGCAACACCTGACTGGGGTTCAATTGCGTACATACAGCAAATAGTGGGTAAGTCGGCCCAGCAGATCATAGCAGAATCTCCGGCGCTTGATGATAAGGGCAATATCCTGATAAATCCCATAACGGCAGCTCCCGATCCTTCAAGTTCAGTTCCCAAGGATTATGGTTCGGCAATAGATCCCTGGACGCTTGGTATTACAAACACATTCCGGTATGGCCACTTTAATTTATCTGTTCTGATCGATGGGAAATTTGGAGGCAAATTATTCTCTAATACAAATTTTGTTTCTTACGTACAGGGGCTTTCAAAACTAACGCTGCCGGGCAGGGGTCAAATGTTCGGAACAGAAGCTGATTACCCGGCAACCTATTATGGCAACTGGGCCAACGCTGACCAGGGATTGTTTGTATATGACGCCAGCTTCCTTAAATTCAGGCAAATTATTTTCGGGTATGATTTCCCTACCAAAATGTTTAATAATAAAATTCACGGCTTAAGGTTAAGCTTTGTTGTCAGGAACGTGCTTACCATCATAAAACACACGCCGAACATTGATCCTGAATCCAACTACTCAGCATCTATTTACTCACAAGGGCTTGAGTCGGCTGCAGTTCCTTATTCAAGAACATTTGGCTTTAACCTGAATATAAAATTGTAAACAAAATACGTGTAAACGTACTAACACTTATTCGTATGAAATCAAGAACGATATATTTAATGGCGGGTGCATTTGTGATCATTGCTTTCGCTTCCTGTAAAAAGGAACTATTAAAAACAAATATCAACCCTGATGCAACCACAGCCAGTAATTATGATCCTAATTTTTTACTGACTACAACGCAACTGATGTACACAGGCAGTACAGATTTTGGGGCGGAAAACTGGCAAACCGAATGGGGTGAGATAGCCGGCTTTATACAGCATGTCGCCTCTACTAATACTGCTTATTATTCCGGCGACAAATATTTAAACAGCGTTGGAAATTTTGGTGTTTATTTTGATCATTCTTACATATACCAGGTTCAACCGGTGGTGGAGCTTTACCAGCTGACGCTCAATAAGCCACAATACGCGAACCTGCACCAAATGGCAAGGATAATGAAAGCGCTTATATTTGAGCGCATAACTGATATTTACGGCGACATCCCTTATTTCCAGGCAGGCCTGGGCTACTATAGCCGTATATACGCACCCGTGTATGACAAACAACAGGATATTTATACTGATTTATTAAAAGAGGTATCACAAGCTACAGACAGCCTGGATCCAGCCGCTGATTACCCTGCAGGTGATGTGTTTTATTCATCTACAGGAACAAATCAGATCAGCGAATGGCAAATGTTTGGCAATACGTTGCTTCTGCGAATGGCCATGCGCTTAACCAAGGTGGATCCGGCGACCGCACAGTCATATGTCACCAAAGTTCAGGGTCTTACCATGAGCAGTAATGCAGATAATGCTATCGTTGAGCATGCCCTTGGCAGTGAAACACAAAACCGGGATGCATGGTCGATTATCCAGGAAGACAGTACGGATTTAAAATTGTGCAGTACCTATATCGATTCCCTTCAGTTTAATAATGATCCCCGGCTGCCCTACATGTCAGAAATATTTGCAACCGAAGATACCACCTCGGCTGACCAGATTGGATTGCCTCCGGGTTATATCATAGGCGGCAGCAACCCTGCATTTGATATTACCCAAAGGCCCGATTATCCCGCCACGGGGATGGATGGCTACTCGAGGCTAAATGATAATATATTAAGCTATACTGCCCCAAATTTGATACTGACGTATGCCGAATCAGAATTCTTACTTGCCGACGCAGCCAAACGCTGGTCAATCGGAGGCAGTGCCGAAACACATTATAAAAATGGCGTGCTGGCAGCGATAACCCAATTATCTGCTTTTGGTGATGCCAGTACAATCAGTGATGCGGATGCCGAGGCATACTATAACTCCCACCCATATGATGATGCAAATGGTCTGAGCCAGATCAATACCCAATTCTGGCTTTGCACGGTTATGAACGAGTATGAAGCCTGGAGTAACTGGCGCCGAACAGGCTACCCGGCATTAACGCCGACAAATTATACGGGCAATGTAACCGGAGGAACCATTCCGCGAAGATTGGAATACCCGCCAAGTGAAAAGGTTACCAACGGCACTAATTATAATGCTGCTGTGGCGAATTTGTCAGGTGGCGATAGGTTAACCAGTCGTATGTGGTGGGACAAGCCATAAATTATAAGCGGATGAAAATCTTTTTCCGCAGCATGAAGATCATCGGGATACTCAACAGGGATACATAAACCAATGCGCTTACTATGGAGGCGTTGACGGGTGACAACCAGGAGCTGAATAAATGATGATATCCATATTGCCAGAGATTGGAATTTAGTCCGTCATCATGAACAGGTATGCTGCCGATCAGTTCCGGGACATACCCGGAAACGAAGTAGATGGTAATTGCATTGGATCCGAAGGCTACAAAGGGTTCGGTGAATTTTTTCCGCCCGTTAACATCAATCAGCCAGAAAGATAGAGTCAGGGCTGCCATTGCAAGGCCGCCGGTAAACAATACAAAGGAGGACGTCCACAAGGCCTTGTTCATCGGGAAAAACCCATCCCATATCCATCCTCCTATTACGAGCAGGACGGCAACGGAAAAAAGCCACGCTACTTTATTTTCCGGACTCCGGTCTTTTCTCCTCAGCCAGGTTCCGGTCATTACTCCCAGGAGGCAGGTAGAGATGGCCGGTAGTGTACTCAAAATACCTTCCGGGTCGAAAGTTTTGGATCCGGACCACATATGGTTTGGCGTGAGAAGAAGATTATCCAGCCAGGCCCCCAGGTTCGTTGAAGGCTCAAGGTTTGACGGTCCGACGCCTGGTACCGGAATGAAATTCATTATAAAATAATAGGCAATCAGTATAATCCAGAAAATCCAAACCTGAGTTTTCCGGGAAGTCTTTATAAAGATGACAGTACATATAAAAAAGACGATGGCAATTCTTGGCAGAACCCCGAGAAACCGAAGGTGCTGGAAATCAAATTTTGGAATCAGATTCAGTATGAGGGAGAGGGCATAGATCGTGAGCGATCTGCGGGCGGCCTTCAGTATGATGGCCCGATGGTTGGCAGGATCGGTTTTTTTGGTGGCCATGGCGTAAACAATGGAAACGCCGACAATAAAAAGAAAGAAAGGGAAAACCAGGTCAGTCGGCGTACATCCATTCCATTTCGAATGTTCCAAAGGAG
>Ga0182024_10019207_pt1 | contig 12628 bp, 10 predicted proteins | sample P32metaG_FD_120480 | JGI IMG/M metagenome (GOLD analysis project Ga0182024, IMG submission 120480) | Permafrost microbial communities from Stordalen Mire, Sweden - P3-2 metaG (Illumina Assembly) | ecosystem: Environmental > Terrestrial > Soil > Wetlands > Permafrost | place: Sweden: Stordalen... | reverse complement strand
TGAAAATCCCGAAGTAACGCGCCCTTATTTCCGTCGGCTCCGCGAGCTCGCGCAGCAACACGATTTGCGGAAGCTTTCGATGGGCATGTCGCACGACCTGGAGGCCGCGATCGAGGAGGGCGCCACGCACATCCGGGTCGGGACGGCACTGTTCGGCCCGCGCCAAAAACCTTGAAGAGCGTCGGCTTCTTCTCGCCGCTTCCTCCGGCGCAAACCGGCGTTGCCGATTACTCCGCCGCGCTGCTCGACGCATTGCGAAAAACCGGTTCGGTCGAAGTCGCATCATCGCACGCCGACGTTGCGCTCTATCACCTGGGCAACAATCATCTGCATCGCGAGATCTATCAGCGCGCGCTCAAACATAGCGGCGTCGTCGTTCTGCACGACGCGGTGCTTCAGCATTTTCTCCTCGGTACACTCGATGAGCGCGCCTATATCGAAGAATTTGTCTACAACTATGGTGAATGGATGCGCGGCTTGGCGGGCGAACTGTGGCGCCATCGCGCGCGCTCCGCGGCCGACCCCCGATATTTCGATTATCCGATGCTGAAACGAATCGCCCTGGCGTCGCGAGCGATCGTCGTGCACAATCCTGCGGCGGCCCGTGCGGTAACTCGGCACGCGCCGCACGCGCGCGTCCTAGAGATTCCTCACCTTTTTCTCCCGCCGGAAATGCCCGATTCCATTGAGATTCTGCGATTCCGCGACCAGCTAGGCCTGGCGCCTCGCACCCTGCTGGTGGGCGTTTTCGGACATTTGCGGGAGTCCAAGCGCCTGCCCGTTCTGATCCGGGCAATGGAGCACGCCTGGGATGCCGGTGCCGATGCGCGCCTGTTGATCGCCGGCGCTTTCGCTTCCTCGGATCTCGAGCGCGCCGTCACGCCCCGGCTCGCGGATCCGAAAATCTTGCGCACCGGTCATCTCCCGGAACGTGACTTCTGGCGATACGCCGCCGCGACCGATTTGTGCGTCAACCTGCGCTTCCCTACGGCCGGGGAAAGTTCCGGTATCGCGATTCGCATGATGGGAATCGGGAAAGCAGTGGCGTTCACCGCCGGGGAGGAGATCGCAAGAATTCCGGAGAGTGCCTGTCTGCGAATTCCGGTCGGCCCAGGCGAAGAAGAAATGCTCGCCGCGACGATCGTGTGGCTGGCGGGCGATCGAAAAGTCGCGATGGAGATTGGTCGCCGCGCTGCCGATCATGTCGCCTCCGAACACGCCCTCGAAAAAGTAGCGGCTCTTTACAGGAAGGCGATCAATACACCGTAAGCGGCCGGGTTTCGGTGCCCACCCAGATCGTTCGAGAAACGGTGTCCCACGGCGCCAGCGTCGTCAGATGCGGCTTCAAGACCAGTAGCAGCTCCGAGGAATCTTTCTCGCTCTGATTCTGGCTGAACAGCTTTCCCAGGAACGGAATTCGCGTCAGACCCGGAATTCCGGTTTGCGATTCCGTCTGGAGGGTCTGCACTAATCCGGCAATCACCGCCCACTCGCCTTCCTTGAGGCGAACTTTTCCGGCGTACTTGCGGTTCACAATGATCGGCAGCCCGCTGACGGCGCTGGCCGCCCCGAGCTCCTTGAATTCCGCATCGACCTCTAACGTTACGTCGTGATCCTCATTCACCCAGGGCGTCACTTTTAAAACCAATCCGAGATCTTCGAAATTCACCGTCGGCGGCGGAGTATAAACCTGGCCGACGCCGGACGTGTTTCCAATGTATTGGTTGGTGGCGATCGGGTAGCGTTCGCCGACATGCAGCGTCGCGGCCTGGCCGTCGAGCGAAACAATCTGCGATTCGAGCAGCGTCGTCGCCGACGATCGCGCCAGCGTCGCGAAAGCCGTTGCCTGGGTGATCCCCAAAGCCAGCGGCGTCGCGAAACCGGTAAGGTGCTCGATCGCCCGCAGCGCGTTCGGCAGCGACATCGCGCCCTGAAAGTTCACCACCGACAATTCGTTCGGCAAGGAGATTCCATAATTTAACGAAGAGCTCTTGTCCACCGTAAGTAATTCGACGTCCACGGCGATCTGTGGACGCAGTCGAGACAGGTTGTAAAACATCTGCCGCGCCGCGATCACCTTGGCCGCCTGATCGCGCATGAACACCAGGTGCCGCGTCGGGTCGGTGACCACCCGGCGAATGTCGAGCGTCTGTTGCACCGCGGTCAGTAGTTCCTGCGCGTCCTGCACCGACATCCGCTCCGGAATCGGAAACGCGGCCGACATCGTCTGCGACCGTTCGGTTCGTTTTTGTGGCGTATCCCGCATCACCAGCGCCAGTCGATCGTTCACTGGGACCAGGAACGAATTCGCCACCGTCTCCAGTGCTCGTAACGCCTCTTCATAACCGGCATCCGTCATTCGAAACGTGAAATGAGGAGGCGACTGATAATCCGACTCGAACACCACCAGCAGGCCGTATGCGCCGGCCACCTTTTCGAAAATGTCGTGGGCGTCGCCCTTCAAGTCGAAGCTTTTCTTTTCCGTGGGCCCCACTAGCCGCGGCGGCGGCAAGGCCTGCCGCGCTTCCAGCATCTCAGCCGCATTCAGTCCTTTCGATTCGACCGTTTGCCCCTCCGCCCCGCCCGTATCGGCCGGGTCCGGCCCCAGCTCCTCGCGCGAGGAGACCGTCGCGATCCCGCGTAACGCCGCTTTCTTGGCGGCGTAGGTCGGGTTTTTCGGGTCGAGCGCGGCGGCGCGCGCATACAACAGATAAGCGTGAAGATTGTCGCCCGCGCGCTCCGCCTTCTGGCCTTCTTTAAACAGCCGGTCCGCGAAATCGGAGGCCGTGCAGGCCGCAAGACATGCGCAAACGAGCAACAATCGGAGAAACTTCACCGTTAGACCTGACGCCGCGCCCGCCCCCCGCGTGCATAACGTTTCGACCCGATTCCGTCGATAGAACGCCCGGAAGGAAGTATTCATGGCTACCTTTGCGCCTGTACGGGCCGCGTTTAACCCGGCGATTCCCCAGAGTTTCAGCGATTTGGGAATCTCCGAATCCTTGGTGCTCGATCTGGTTCTGCGACGAATGCTGATCGAAGGCTTCAGCAGCCTGCACGGTCTGAGCCGGTCGCTGCGGATTTCGGTTCCGATCATCGATATCGTCTTCCGGCACATGCGCTCCCAGCAACTGGTCGAGATCAAGGGCATGGCCGGCAATGATTACAACTTCGTGCTCTCGGCCGCCGGCAAGCAGCTTGCGGGGGAGCGTTTCCAGGTTTCCCAATACGCCGGCGCGTGCCCCGTTTCGCTGAACGAGTACCACGCCGCCACCAAAGCCCAGGCCGCCAAAGTACATGTCGATCGCAAGACTCTGCGCCAGGCTTTCTCTGACCTGATCGTCACCGATCGCATGCTCGATCAGCTTGGCCCGGCGATCATTTCTCAGAATTCGATTTTCGTCTACGGCCCCACCGGTAACGGAAAAACCAGTCTCGCGGAACGGATGTTGCGAGTCTACCAGGACGCCGTGCTGATTCCGCATGCGGTCGAAGTGGATAACCAGGTGATCAGCTTGTACGATCCCGTAGTGCATCAAGTCCTCGAAAATGACGAGCCGGATATCGACGCGCGCTGGCTCACCTGCAAACGTCCCTGCATCGTGGTTGGAGGCGAGCTGATTCCAAGCATGCTCGAGTTGCGCCTGGATGAAGCGTCCGGCATTTACGCCGCGCCCCTGCAGATGAAGGCCAACAACGGAATTCTGATCATCGACGATTTCGGCCGGCAGCTCATGTCGCCTCGCGATCTTCTCAATCGCTGGATCGTGCCGCTCGATCGTCGCGTCGATTATCTCACCCTGCGCTACGGCGTAAAATTTCAGATTCCCTTCGAGACCATGGTAGTGTTTTCGACCAACCTCGAACCATCCGATCTCGCCGACGAGGCATTCCTGCGCCGTATTCACAACAAAATCTACGTGGAGGCCGTGGACATCCATTGCTTCGACCAGATTTTTTCGCGCGTGGTGCAGTCGAGAAACATTCAAGCCGAGGCGGACAGTGCCGAGTTTCTCCGGAAACTATGCCTGCGCGAAGGCCGCACCGAGCTGCGCGCGTGTTATCCCGCCGATATTTGCAATATTCTCTTGTCCATCGGACGCTACGAGGGCCGCGGACCGATCATGACCAAGGCCGAGCTGGAGCGTGCCGCGGCGCTATATTTCGCCAAAGGCTAGCGTATCGTCAATCGTTGACGTGCTTGGGAACGCCGGCGATCATCGTTGTTGAACTTGCTTTTCCGGAGTCGATTCCGTTACCGCTGCGCGTTTCGGCCCCAGTCCCAGTGCAATCAGCGAGAGCGACCCGATCTTGCCGTCTTCGTTCAGGGTCTGATCCCGCTGAAACCGCTTCAGCGCCTCGATCGATTCGGGGCCCCAATTTCCATCCGGCGTACCGCTGAAATAGCCTCTGCTGGCCAACGCTTCCTGGATTTCTTTGTAACGATCCGCCGTCGGCTGCTGCTGCGCCGATCGCCGCGCCACCACCGGTGCAGCTTTCTTCGTCGATGCGCGGTGCTGCGTCTTCGTAGTGGTTTTAGCGGTATTCTGGGCGACTGCGGTGGATTTGTGGCCGGCGGCTGTCGGTTGGCGTTTCGCCCCGCTCGCTTTCGAGTGCGTCGCGGAAGTCGCGGTGTGTGTTTGGGAGGTGGACTTCGTCTTTTTCGACGTCGACGAGGAGTCTTGCGCGGCCACACCCCCGGCGGCTAACAGGGCCGCCGTGCAAAAAGTCAGTAAGCGCAAGTCCACAGTCTAACAGATACTCCGTCGAGCGGCCAGACTACTCCTGCGGCAGGGTCCCCGTCAGGAACTGCGTTCGCGGCGCCTGTTGTCCGCCGCGCCGGCCGTTCTGCCCGACGTCGGTCCGCACCACGCGAAACGCCACCGGATCGCCCGGCTTCAGGTTCTGCTGGACCTTCCTGATGTCGTCGAGCGAAGTCACCGGCTGCCGGTTGATCGCTACAATTACGTCGCGCTCCTTCATGCCGATTTCCTCCGCGAACGAACCCGGTTCGACGCGGGTAACCGTCACGCCGTGCTTCGTAGGCGTCGCTTGGCTCTCTTCCTCGCTGGCCGATCGTCCCACGATTCCGAATTTCACCGTCGCGCTCGGCGCTGGTTCCGCCTTGGAAACCTCCGGCGCCGCGCGATGCCCCACAATGTCCTGGCGGTCCGCGAAAATCAGCATCCGATCCTGGATGGTGACTTTGAAATCCATCTTCTTGCCGTCGCGATCGCAATTCAGGGTCACCTGCGTGCCGATCGGAATGTCCGCCACGTGTCCCACCATGTCGTCGCCATCCTTGATCGGCTGGCCGTTCAATCCGAGAATGATGTCGTCCACCTTCATGCCCGCTTTGTCCGCCGGGCCGCCCGATTGAACTTCGCTGACCATTACTCCATGATCGAACCCCATGGCCCGCATCAGGGTATCGGACTTGCCGCTATAGTTTTTGGCAAAGCTCACGCCGATCGCGCCGCGCGTGACGCGTCCCTCGCGAATAATATCGTTGTAAACCCGGGCCACCATGTTGATCGGCAGCGCGAAGCCCACGCCCTGCGATCCGCCGTTCTGCGTCGCGATCATGGTATTCACGCCGATCACCTCGCCGCGAATGTTCAGCAGCGGTCCCCCGCTGTTCCCGGGATTAATGGCCGCGTCGGTCTGGATGAACCGCTGGAACGCCTGCGTGCCCGGGAAATCGCGTCCGGTCGCGCTGATGATTCCCGCCGTCACCGTCGCTTCCAGGCCGAATGGCGACCCGATCGCCACCGCCCAATCACCCACCTGCGCCCCGTCCGAGTTGCCGATCACTACCGGCATAAGCGGCCGCTTCGAGTCGATTTTGATCACCGCGATATCGCTCTCGTGATCGGTGCCGATCAGCCGCGCGCGATACCCGGTGGTGTCGCCATGCAGCTTCACCTCGATGTGGTCCACCGGATTGCCGTCGTTGTCACTGACCACGTGCTGGTTGGTGATGATATAGCCGTTCTTGTCGACAATGAACCCGGTGCCCGATTGCTCGCGCCGGAACATCTGCTGCGGCACTTCCTGCTGGCCGTTGCCGCGATTTCCGAAGAAGCGCTTGAATAGGTCGCTGTCGTCCCCGCCGTTATTTTCCTCGTCGGGGTCCTGTTGCTGACCGCGGCGGTTCATGCGCGTCTGCGACTGCTTGGGCATGTAATCGGCCGTGATATTCACCACGCTCGCGTCCAGTTTCTTGGCCAGTTTGGTGAATTCGTTGCCCAATTCCTGGGCGTGCGGAATCACCAGCGGCGTGGCGTCCGGAGCGGTCTGTTGATCGCGCGCCGCCTTCACTCCCGTGTTCACCAGCGTGCCGATGAGAATACCCACCGAAAGAGTGATCAACAGCAGCGTCATCGATAAGAGCTTTTGCTCGCGCATCTTGTGGTACAGCTTCATGTTTGTCCGCCTCTTTTACTCAGAGCGAGGATTCCCCAACCATTATACGGTTCTCGTAACATGGATGCCCGCCGGCCGGTCCGGGTTTCACGGCTCATTGGCATAGACGGCAAATCGGCTCAAACGTCACCGTCCTACAGCCCTGCCCGTCGGGGCGGGCGTATTTCGATTTCACGGAAACCTACTCATGCATCAGCAGCAGGCACACTGCCAGCAGGACCCGCGCCAGTCCGCGTTCCCGCCCTTCCGGGCTAAACCATTCCGCCGCGGTGTGCGCTCCGCCGCCCTGTCCCCCGGCGCCAATCGAGACCGCCGGCAATCCCAGCGACAGCGGAATGTTCGCGTCCGTCGAGGAGCAATCGAGATGACTGCGGATCCCCAGGTGCGCGTCCACCGCTCGCACGCCTTCTACGATCGGAGCATCCTGCGCCAGACCGCCTCCCGGCCTCGAACCGATTTCTTTTACTCTCCCGGTCACTCGCCCGCCGCAGCTGCGGCCGTTCTCGATTTCGATGGCGCGCTCCGTGGTCGCGGAAAGCAGCGCCGCCATTCGGTCGATTCGCTCCGCGCTCTCCGATCGGAGATCCACCTTCGCGCGCGCCTCGCTGGGAATCGAGTTGATGCTCGATCCGCCTTCGATGATGCCGAAGTTGAAGGACGATCTTGGCCCGCCATTCGGAAAACACGCCGCCACCTCGTCCGTGAAGGTGGTCACCGCCCGGCTCAGCGCGTGCACCGGATTGCCGATTCCATAATCGCTCCAACTATGGCCGCCCGCGCCCGTAATGTTCACATCGAAGCGCCGGCTGGCCAGCGCCTGGCAGGTGATATGGTCTGTGCTGGGCCCGTCCAGCACCAGAAACGCCCGCAGCCGCGCCGTGTTCGCCGGTCGGCACAGATATCGCATCCCGCTCAGGTTTCCTTCGCCTTCTTCGCCGACATTGGCCACCAGTAGCGGCGAAAGGGGCGTATTCCGCACCGGCGGAGCGTTGCTCCAGGCGGCGGCCAGCGCTAGCAGGGCGGCCAGGCCTGCCCCGTTATCGGAAACGCCCGGTCCAGTCAAGCGCCCGTCGGTGGCCGCCTTGACTTCCTCCGGCAGCCGGGGAGCCAGCACGGTATCGAGGTGCGCGGTTACCGCGACCGCCGCGGAATCGCGTTGTCCCGGTAACCATGCGATCACGTTCCCGGCGCGGTCCAGCTTCGATTCCCAGTTGAGCGATCGGAAACGTTCCGCCATCCATTCGGCGCGCTTTTGTTCGAAAAAAGTCGGCGCGGGAACCCGGCACACCTTCAGATGCTGATCGTTGATCCAGGCGCGCTCTCGCCGGAACCATTCGATCGCCGTCCGAACCGTGGCCGACGCGGCCAGATGGGCGACGGATTGGGCAGGCGCGGGCATCGGAACTCCCAGTCTAGCGCTCGATAAAAATACCCGCGGATTGGCGCCGATTACAGCGCAGGGCGCTGGGCGGCCTAAATCTTTGCGTTGGGGTACCGCTTCCGCATCCATTCGACAAATGCTTCCGGCGCGGCCATAGTCGACAGCCGGCCCTGCCGGACCAGCGCCCAGTCATCGAATAACTTCGAAGCCTTGATCTCAGCCAGCGTCGTCGGCGGCTCCAGTCGTCCGCTGAATTCGAAATCCGCCACCGCCGATTTCGGGTTCTTCGGATCCGGCCGTCCCACCGACCGAACCACAGCCATCCCTACTATCCCCGACGCGCCGCCGCTATGATAGATAAACACCCGGTCGCCTGGCTGCATCTCCTTGATGGCACGGACCGCTTGGGGGTTTGTGACCCCGTCCCACGTCGTCCTTTTCTCACGCTCGAGGTCGTCCACCGAATACGTTTCTGGATCTGTTTTTGCCAGGAAGTATTTCATTCTTACTCCTCGGGTTCTATTCCTAGTTCTAGTCCCTGCCGAAGTACTTAGGTAACTGGACAGGTCGCGCGGAATGTTGTTTATTGATATTAACAGCGCGCCGCTAGTTGTGCGCGTAAGGTTGTATAATGAGTGATTTGCCGTTTTCATTCGCGGCAGGTTGGAGGAGTTTTCACGTGGCTCGAAGAAGTCTAGCCGTACTGGCTGCGATGATGGTCCTGAATGGTTTCGCTGTGGGACAGCAAAGCACTCGTCCCGCGGATCCCACGCCGCCCGAAAAAAATGAAGCGCCGAAGGTGCCTACCACCCTTCCCGCGGACTCGACCGGGCTGCCGATCGATCCCAAAAGTTACGTGATCGGGCCCGAAGACATCATCAACATCAAGGTCTGGCGCGATCCGGATTTCAGCGGCGTAAAGGGCGTCCGGCCCGACGGCAAAATCACCATGCCCCAGATCGGCGACGTGCAGGCTGCCGGCCTCACGCCGGAGCGCCTGTCGGCCCAGTTGAAGCAGGCTATTTCCGAGTACATCCGGCAACCCGACGTGGTGGTCGAAGTGATCCAGGTGAATAGCAAGAGCTACACCATCACGGGTGAAGTGAATCATCCGGGGAAATTCCCGCTGGTCGTTCAGACCCGTGTGTTCCAGGCCATCAGTGCCGCCGGCGGTTTCCGCGATTTTGCGAATAAAAAGGATATCGTGATCCTGCGCGCCGACGGCACCACCCGCGTCAAATTCAACTGGCAGGATTTCGTGAAACACGGCGACAACAAGAAGAATCAGAATGTTCTCCTCGAAAACGGGGATACCATTCTGGTCAAGTAATCGGAGAACCGTACATGCAGCCTACTGAAGGTTTAAGCGTTTCCAGAAGAGCCCTCGACGTCGAGGATTATATCGATATCGTCCGCCGCCACAAGGGATGGATTTTTGGTCCGTTCCTGTTCTGCCTGGTGGGCAGCGTGGTCGGCGCCTATCTCTGGCCGGACAGTTATGTCTCCCAGGCCGTGGTCAAGATTACCCCCCAGCAGATCCCCGAGAACATGGTGCAATCGTCGGTCAACCAGCAGATGTTCGACCGCCTCAATTCGATGGAGCAGGAAATTCTCAGTCGCTCCGTGCTGACCACCATCATCAACACCTACGATCTGTACAAGCGTGAGAAATCGCGCATCCCGATCGAGGACGTGATCGACGAAATGCACAAGAACATCGTCGTCAGCCCGATCGTGAATAACAACTCCACCTCCCACGTAATCCCCGCCTTCCTGGTGCAGTTCACCTATTCGGACCGCTACCTGGCCCAGAAAGTAGTCTCCGACCTGGTCGCGCGCTTTACCGAAGTCAGCCAGCGCAATCGCACCAACGCCACTTTCATGACCACGCAATTCATGAAAGACGAGATGGACACCGCCAAGAAGGAGCTGGACGAAGTCGAAAACAAGCTCACCGCGTTCAAGATGCAGAACAACGGCCGCCTTCCCGATCAGGTCCAGGGAATGATGCAGCAGTCCATGGCCCTGCAGGCCCAGGTAACCGCGCTCGACGCCGCCATGAGCCGCACCAACCAGGACAAGCTGCAGCTCGAATCCAATCTCCGGATCGTAAAGGACCGTCTGGCGGAGTTGAACAAGCAACCCCCGCCCGAGCAGACCCAGGCGGGTATCGAAAAAAATGAAAAATTGGCGGAGGTCGATCGCGAAATCACGATCTGGGAAGATCAGTTGAGGATCATGCGCCAGAGATTGACCGACTCTCATCCCGACGTGCAGTCCGCCATGGGACGGGTAGAAGTGCTTAAGGAAAAACGCGCGGATATTCTGAAAGACGACGAGTCCAAGAAGAAGGACGACTCGAAAAAAACCGACAAACCCGCTCCTCATGCGGATTCGCCCGCCATCGCCTCCGAAAAGCGGAATCTCGAAACGGCGATAAAGCAAATCCAATCGCAGATCGAAGGTAAGGACCTCGAGGCGCAGGAATACAACAAGCAGATGAAGCGCACCTCCGATGCCATCAAAACCAATGAGACGCGCATCGAATCGGTGCCCATCGGCGATAAGGAATATAACGACCTACTGCGCGACCGCGACGTCGCCCGGCAGAAGTTCGTCGAGGCCGAGCAGAAAATGGACAGGGCGGTCATGTCCCAGGAGATGGAAAATCGCAAGCAGGGTGAAATGCTGGAGCTTCTTGATCCTGCTTCGCTTCCCTCCACGCCCACCGAGCCCAAGCGCTACGTCGTGATCCCCGTCGGCGCCGCCATCGGCTTGCTGCTGGGCGTGGTGATCGCCGGCGCCCGCGAGATGAAGGATACCTCGCTCAAAAATCTGAAAGACGTGCGGGCCTACACCCAGATGGCGATTTTAGGCAGCATCCCGCTGCTTGAAAACGATTTCGTGGTGCGCCGGCGCAAACGTCTCGCCTGGCTCGGATGGACCACCGCCTGCCTCGCCGCCGTGGTCATCATGTCCGGATCGATCGTGTATTACTACGTCTCGAAAACGTAACTCGGAGGGAATGACAAAATGAGTCGAGTACATGACGCTTTACGCCGGGCCGAACAGGCTGGCGTGCTTTCGCCCCCGGCCAACCGGCCGCCATCCGAGTCCCGCGCCGCCGCCGCAGTGGTCGATCCCGGGCCCAATCTCGCCGGATTGCTGGAGCAGGTTCAGGAGATCCCTTTCCGTACCGCCACGGATTCTCTGCTGATCGACGTTTCGCGTCCCCACGAAGCGCCGATGGAGGAATTTCGGACCCTCCGCACCCGCCTGAATCACATGAAGAGCCTGCAGCCCATCCACTCCGTGGTGGTCACCAGCGCTTCTCCCGCCGAAGGCAAGTCGCTCTCCGCCGCGAACCTCGCGCTGGCCGAGGCGCACCTCGCCGGGAACGTCACCCTTCTCGCCGATTTCGATTTTCGCCGGCCCATCATTCACAGCCTCTTTCAGACCGAACGCAGCCCCGGCATCACCGATTATCTGCTGGGCAAAGTTCCGCTGCATCAGGCCATGCGCAAAGTCGCTGGCACCAATCTCTACCTGATGCCCGCCGGCGAAGCGGTCATCAATCCGCTGGAGCTCCTTAATCTGCGCGAAGTCAAGCTGCTCCTCGACCGCCTGCCCTCGCTATTTAGCTGGGTGGTCCTCGACAGCCCTCCGCTGCTGTTCGCGGCCGACGCCAATCTGCTGTCGACCCTCTGCCACGGTACTTTGCTGGTAGTGCGCATCGGCCACACCACCATCGATTCGGTCACCCGAGCTATGCAGTCGCTCTGCAACAACAACGTGCTCGGCATCGTGGTGAACGGCGCGCGCCGCGGCGAACTGTACAGCAAGTACACGTATTACCACTCCTATTACACCCCGAAGGAACGCGGGGAGGGCGCCGATGAGAGCCCCGACGCCATCGCCGGGCCGGAAACGCAATCCGAGCCGGGAAAATAAATCTTAAGCTCTTCTTAACACCAGCGCCGAGTTCTTGCTGCCGAACGCGATGCAGTTCGCTACCGCGTACTCGAAGTCCGCGCGGCGCCCCGCTGCGGGAATATAGTCCAGATCGCAGTCCGGATCCGGAACATCCACGTTCATGGTCGGCGGAAGCACGCCATCCCGCATCGCCAGCAGGGTCGCCGCCACTCCCGCCGCTCCGCAGGCGCCCTGCGGATGGCCGATCAGGCTCTTCAATGACGATCCCGGCAGTTTATACGCGTGCTTGCCGAACGCCAGTTTCACCGCCCGCGTCTCGATGCGGTCGTTCAGCTCGGTCGACGTGCCGTGATAATTTAAATATCCCACCGCCTCCGGTTCCACCCCTGCCTCGTCCAGGGCAATCGAAATCGCCCGCGCCGGCTCTTCGCCGCATTCCTCCAGGCGCACCCGATGGAACGCTTCGCAGGTCGATCCATAACCCGCGATTTCGCCGAGTATGGTCGCGCCCCGCGCCAGCGCCCGCTCTCTTTCCTCCAACACGAAAAACCACGAGCCTTCGGCGATCACGAACCCTCCGCGATCCCGTGAAAACGGCCGCGAGGCCCGCTCCGGCTCCTCGTTCCATCCCGACGCCAGAATTCTCATCGCCATAAATCCCCGCAGGATCAACGGCGCGATCGGCGCGTCCACTCCGCCCGCGATCATCACGTCCAGCATCCCGGCTTGAATGTTGCGATAGGCGTACCCCATCGCGTCGGTCGAAGAGGTGCATCCGGTCGAGATCACGTGGCTCAGCCCCCGGAATCCGAAGCGCATCGAAACCTCGCTCGCCAGCGTTCCGATGGTGGACGTCGGCACCACGTACACCGAGCATTGCCGCCAATG
>Ga0182024_10019206_pt1 | contig 12628 bp, 9 predicted proteins | sample P32metaG_FD_120480 | JGI IMG/M metagenome (GOLD analysis project Ga0182024, IMG submission 120480) | Permafrost microbial communities from Stordalen Mire, Sweden - P3-2 metaG (Illumina Assembly) | ecosystem: Environmental > Terrestrial > Soil > Wetlands > Permafrost | place: Sweden: Stordalen... | reverse complement strand
TTCTACGAGGCCTACGGCGAGGACGCGGAGACGATCGCACGCGCGCTCTCGATCGCGCTGACGTCGAAGGATGCCGGCGCGGGGCGAAAGATCGCGATGGCCGGCGTGCCCCACCATGCGCTCGACGGGTACTTGGCGAAACTGGTCGCACAGCGCCGCGTCGTCGCGCTGGCGGAACAGCTCGAAGCGCCGGTCCCCAACAAACTCGTGCGGCGCGACGTCGTGCGCGTCGTCACCCCCGGCACACTGCTCGAAGAACACATCCTCGACCGCTCGGCGCATAATTATCTCGCCGCCATCACCGCGGTCGACGACGTGATCGCGCTCGCGCACGCCGACATCTCGACCGGTCACGTCGGCGCCACCGCCTTCGACGGCGAGACGGCGCTCGAAGACGCGCTGGCCGAGATCGGACGGCTCGAACCGGCCGAACTCGTCGCCGACGTGCCGGCCGGCGTGCGCGCGGCGCTCGACGGCGCGCTCGAAGGAGCGCAGACACGCATCGCCGCGCCGGCGCTGGCCGCGGTCGAGTCGCGGCCGCGCGAGCCGGTCGACGGCTTCTCGCTCGACGCGTCGCTCGCGATGGCGCGCGCGCTCGACGCCCTGGGCGCCTACGTGCGGCGGGTCAGCGTCCATCACGGCGGGCGCGAGGCCTTTCGCGAGACGCAGTATTATCGCCAAGCGACGTTTTTGGCGCTGGATCCGAACACGCGCAAACACCTCGAGCTCACGCGAGCGCTGGGCGCCAACGCGCGCGCGACGCTGCTGGCGACGGTCGACCGCACCCGCACCGCGATGGGTTCGCGTCTACTGGGGCGCTGGATCCTGGCGCCGCTCGTCAACGCCGAGGCGATCGCCCAGCGCGCGGACTGCGTCGAAGCGTGCCTGGCCGATGCGGGCCGGCGCCTCGCACTGCAAGACATCCTGCACGGATGCTTCGACCTGGAGCGCATCGCGCAAAAGGTGCGCTTTCGTCGTGCCCTGCCGCGCGATCTCGGCTCGCTGCGCCGCACGCTCGCGCTCCTCGATCCGCTGCGCGACGTCCTCGACGCTGCACTGCCGGAGGGTATGCGGGCGCTCGGCGAGCGGATCGGCGATTTTGACGAACTGCGTGCCGACTTGGAGGCGACGCTGCTCGACGATCTGCCGGCGACCTTGAGCGACGGCAACGTCGTGCGCCCCGGCCGTGCGCCCGAGCTCGCGGAATGCGTCGAACTGCGCGGCGACGCGCGCGGACGCTTGGCCGCGCTCGAGGAGCGGGAACGCGAGCGGACCGGAATCCGCTCGCTGAAGGTCAAGTACGCGTCGGCGTTCGGCTACGCGATCGAAGTGCCCAAAGCGCAGCTCGCGAACGTGCCGCCGGACTACACCCGCAAACAGACCTTGGCGAACGGCGAACGCTACGTCACCGCCGAGCTGCGGGAACTCGACGCCGCCATCAGCTCGGCCGAGTCGCGTCAACTGCGGCTCGAGCAGACGCTGTACGACGAACTGCTCGAACGGACCGGCGAAACGGTCGACGCGCTGTTGGCGACCGCCGATGCGCTGGCCGAACTCGACGCTTATTGCGGTCTGGCGCAGGTCGCGGGCGAGCGCGGATACGTGCGGCCGGCCTTCGTCGACGAGAGCATCATGGAGTTCATCGACGGGCGTCATCCGGTGATGGAGACGCTGCTCGGTGCCGCGTTCGTGCCCAACGACGCGCGCCTGGGCGGAGGCGGTGCCCGGTTCATTCTGCTCACCGGGCCGAACATGGGCGGCAAGTCGACCTATCTGCGCCAGACGGCGCTGCTGGTGATCCTCGCGCAGATCGGCTCGTTCGTCCCGGCGCGCGCGGCGACGCTCGGGATCGTCGACCGGATCTTCACCCGCATCGGTGCGGGCGACGACCTGGCTTCGGGCCAATCGACGTTCTACATCGAGATGGCGGAGGCGTCGAACATCTTGCGGCGCGCGACCGCACGCAGCTTGCTGCTGATCGACGAGATCGGGCGCGGTACCGGTACCGTCGACGGGCTGGCGATCGCGCAAGCGATCTCCGAATTCTTGCTCGAACGCGAAACGCAAGCGCCGCTGGTGCTGTTCGCGACCCACTTCCACGAACTGGTCGGGCTGGCCGAACGCTGGCCGCTGCTGAACAATTTTCACATCACCGCCGTCGAGAGCACGCGCGGCGGGGCGCCGGTGTTTTCGCACCGTGTGCTGCCGGGCTCGTCCTCGCGTTCGTTCGGGATCGAAGTCGCGCGCATGGCCGGCCTTCCGCCCGCCGTCATCGCACGGGCGCGCGAGATTGCGGCCGTGCTCGACGGCCGGCCGACGCTCGAAGACACCGTGCCGCTGCGCGGGAAGCTCGCGAAACCGGCCGTGCTCGAGCAGCCGCTGCTGTTCGATGTCTGAGCTGACGCCGGCGCAGCTCGAGGTCATCGTCGGCAGCGGCTGGATCGTGCTCGCGGCCGCGGTCGGTCTCGCCATGCAGCGCGTGCTGTACTGGACTCTGCGGCGCTGGGCGAAGGCGCGGCACAACACCTTCGCCGACGCGATCGTGCGCCAAACCGGCCGTCCCGCTGCCTACATCCTGCCGCTGCTCGCCATCCTGATCGTCGTCCCGGATCTGGTGCTCCCGGAACGCTGGATCGAATCGATCGAGCACGTGACCGGCCTGCTGGCGATCGGTGCCGTCGCCTGGTCGATCATCGCGCTGATCGGGCTCTGGCGCGACATCACCGTCGCTGGACATCGCCTGGATGTCGAAGACAATCTGGTGGCGCGTCAACTCGGCACGCGCGTCGACATTCTCAGCCGCATCGCGAGCACGCTGGTCGGCATCGTCGCGGTCGGGATGATCCTGATGACCTTCCCCGAGATCCGCGCGCTCGGTACGACGCTGCTGGCGTCGGCCGGCGTAGCGGGGATCGTGGCCGGACTCGCGGCGCGCCCGCTGTTCGAAAACTTGATCGCGGGGATCCAGCTCGCGCTCACGCAGCCGATCCGGATCGACGACGTCGTGATCGTCGAAAAGCAATACGGCCGGATCGAAGAGATTCACTCGACGTACGTCGTGGTACGGCTGTGGGACCTGCGGCGTCTCGTCGTGCCGCTGACCTACTTCATCGAGACGCCGTTCGAGAACTGGACGCGGCGCACCGCGAACCTGATGGGCGAGGTCTATTTCTTCGCCGACTTCACCCTCGACATCGACGCGCTGCGCGCGCAGATTCCCGAGATGATCAGGAGCACGCCGCTGTGGGACGGGCAGTTCCAAAATCTGCAGGTGACCGACGCCACCGACCGGGCGCTGCAGCTGCGGGTACTGGTGACCGCGCGCAACTCCAGCGAACTCTTCGACCTGCGCTGTTTCATGCGCGAGCGGATCGCGACGTATCTGCGCGATCGTCAGCCGCACGCGCTGCCGCGCGTGCGCTCGGGCGCGCCCTCGGACAGCGAGGATGCGGAGACGCAGCGTGCGGCGCAGGCCGCGGCGGCCGGCGAGCCAGAACACGCGGCGCACGATGCGAACGAATCCGCCGCACGGTAGGGCGCGCCGCGGCGTCGAATGACGCCGGCGTGATCCGCGTCCTCGACCTTCAAACGATCGGACAGATCGCCGCGGGCGAGGTGATCGAGCGTCCGGTCTCGGTGGTCAAGGAACTGGTGGAGAACGCGCTCGACGCGGACGCCACGCGGATCGCCGTGCGCGTGCAGGGCGGCGGCCTGCTCGAGATCGAGGTCTCCGACGACGGAACGGGGATCGCGCCGGCCGAGCTGCCGCTCGCGGTGAGGCGCCATGCGACCTCGAAGTTGTCCGATGCCGGTGGGCTGACGAGCGTCGATACCCTCGGCTTCCGCGGCGAAGGGCTGGCCTCGATCGCGGCGGTGGCTCGGGTGACGCTCAGTTCGCGCGGCCCCGGCGCGGAAGTCGCCACCGGCATCGACGCGCACGCCGAAGAGGCGAGCGAGCCGTACGCGGTCGCGGGACCGCCGGGAACGCGCGTCGCGGTCCGCGCGCTGTTCGCCAACGTTCCGGTGCGTCGCGAATACTTGCGGTCGCCGGCGGCCGAATTCAACCGCATCGCCTCGTGGCTGGCGACGCTGTCGCTCGCCTATCCCCGGGTCGCGTTCCGCCTCGAGCACGACGGGAAGACGACCTTCACGTTCGCCGGCGGCGACGATCTCGCCGAGCGGCTGCGCTACGTGTTCGGCACCGGCGCGGCCGCGATGCTGCCGGTGCGCGCCGCCGAGGCCGGTGCCCGCGTGCAGGGCTGGGTCAGCGCGCCGGGCGACGACCGCGCCGACCGGCGCAGCCAGATCGTGTTCGTGAACGGGCGCCTGCTGCGCAGCACGATCGTCAGCGGTGCGTGGAGCGCGGCCTACCGCACGTTCGCGATGGTCGGGCGGCATCCGTACGGTGTCCTCTATCTGAGCGTTCCGCCCAGTGAAGTCGACCCGAACGTCCACCCGACCAAGAGCGACGTCCGGCTGCGGTACGGTGATCGCGTCGTCGCGGTCGTCAAAGAAGCGATCTCGGCCGCGCTGCGTCACGCAGCGGTGGAACGCCTCGAGCATGCGGTCTCGTTCGCTGCCTTCGACGAGCGCGACGTCGGCGAGCGCACGACCGTCGCGTGGGCCGACAGCTTCATTCCATCGGACGTGCCTGATGCGAACGCAAGCGCCGGCGGACTGCGCGTCCTCGCGCAGGTCGATCGGACGTTCATCTTGGCAACCGACGGCGATGCGGTCGTGCTGATCGACCAGCACGCGGCGCACGAGCGGGTCGTGTACGAACAGCTGTCCGCGAACGCGGGCGCGCACCGCGCTGCCGAGCCGCTGCTGATTCCGCACACGTTCGAGATCGGTCCCGAGCAGGCCGAGCGGCTCGAGGCGTCGCTCGACGCGCTGGCGGCCGGCGGACTCCATGTCGAGCGCTTCGGTGAACGCGCGTTCCGCGTGACCGCGACGCCGGCGCGTCTCGCGCACGCCGGGCGTAGCCGGCCCTTTGATGTCGACGAGTTCATCGCATGTCTGGCCGACGAAGCGCGCGGCCTCGACGCCGACCAGCGCGTCTGGGCATCGCTGGCCTGTCACTCGGTCGTGCGTGCCGGAGACGTGCTTGCCTACGCCGAGATGACGGTGCTCGTGACGCGGCTGACGCAGTGCGAAAACCCCATGCATTGCCCGCACGGCCGCCCGACCATCGTTCGGCTCGAAGCCGAGCGCATCGCGCGCCTCTTCAAGCGCATCTGACGCCGTGGCGACCGGCGTGCTGATGCTGACCGGCCCGACCGCCGCCGGCAAGACGGCGCTCGCGATGCAGGTTGCCGAACGCTTCGATGCCGAGATCGTCGGCGCCGACTCGCGCCAAGTCTATCGCGACATGCCGATCGGCACCGCAGCGCCCAGCGCGGCCGAGCAGGCGCGCGTCGCGCACCATCTGGTCGGATTCCTCGACCCGCGCGAACGGTACTCGGCAGCGCGGTTCGTCGGCGATGCGCTGGACGCCATCGCCGAGATCCAAGCCCGCGGCCGGCGCCCGCTGGTGGTGGGCGGTACCGGCTTCTACCTGCGCGCGCTGGCGGGTGACGTCACGCTCTCACCGCTGCGTGACGACGACCTGCGTGCACGGCTGGCGCGGGAAGCGCGCGTGCACGCCCCCGAGGTCCTGCATGCCTGGCTGACGGCGCTCGCACCGCAGCGCGCCGGTGCGCTCGCGCCGGGCGACCGGTATCGCGTCGCGCGTGCGCTGGAGATCGCGTTGGCGGAACGGGAAGACGCCGAAGCGACGCGTCGAGACGAATCCGTGCCGCGCTCTTTGCGCGCGCTCGGGATTCCGTTTCGCAAGGTGTACCTGGCCGTCGATCCGGCGACGCTGGAGCAGCGCATCGCGGCGCGCGTCGATGCGATGCTGGCCGGCGGATTTCTCGAGGAAGCCGAACGGACCGGAGGTTCCGCCGTTGCGGCCGATGCGGTCGGCTATCGCGAGGCGCTGGCGTATCTTGCGGGCTGGTCGAATCAGGTTGAGCTGCGCATCGCGCTGATTCGCGCAACGCGCCGCTACGCGAAGCGTCAGGCGACGTGGTTTCGCCGCGAACCCGAGCTGCTGCGCGTGCCGCCGGCGGGCGCGTTCGACGACGTCAGCGCCGTTGCGGCCGCGCTCCCGGGCTGGAGCTGAGCCGGGCCGAGGCTCGCACCCTCAGCGGTGCTTGAGCATCTCGCGGGCCGCATTCCAGCCGGCGGCCCCCATGACGCCGCCGCCGGGATGCGCCGCCGCACCGCAGAGGTACAAGTGCCGAACCGGCGTGCGATAGCCGGCGAAGCCGGGCGCCGGCCGGAACATGAACAGGCGGTTCAGGCTCATCGCGCCTTGGAAGATGTTGCCGCCGGTCAGATTGAAGGTGCGCTCGAGATCGGCCGGGCTGAGCACTTGGCGCGCGATGACCGAGGCGGTGAACCCCGGCGCGTACTGCTCGACGATCGCAAAGCAGCGGTCGGCGAAAGCGTCGTTCTTGGCGGCGTCCCAGGCTCCGTCGGCGCGTTTGTACGGCGCATATTGGCAGAACATCGACATCAGGTGTTTGCCGGGCGGCGCGACGGTCGGATCGACCGACGACGGGATCGTGCACTCCACGATCGGATCCGCCGATGGCTGGCCGTATTTCGCGTTGTCGTACCCGCGCTCGATGTAATCTTGATCGGGACAGAGATGGATCGTCCCGCGGTGCTGAGGGCCCGCTTCGCGGCCGGGCGCGGCGGTAAAATCCGGCAGCGCATCGAGCGCGACGTTGATCTTGACCGACGCGCTGCTGTAGTCGATGCGCCGGATCTCGGCCAGAAAATCCGGCGGCAGCGACGCCGGGTCGAGAAACGTTTCGAAGGTCAGCCGGCAATCGACGTTGCTGGCCACGGTGCGCGAACGGAACTCTTCGCCGCCCTCCAGCGCAACGCCGGCGGCGCGGCCGTCCTCGACGAGGATGCGGCTCACCTCGGCGTCGGTGCGGATCTCCACCCCCAGATCGCCTGCGGCGCGAGCCAACGCTTGCGTGATGCCGCCCATCCCGCCGCGCACGTAGCTCCATACCCCGCGGGCGCCGTTCGTCTCGCCCATCACATGATGGAAGAGCACGTAGGCGGTTCCCGGCATCGAGGGCGCCGCGAACGCGCCGATGATGGCGTCGGTCGCGAGGGTCGCTTTCAGTTGCTCGGATTCGAACCAGCGATCGAGGATGGGGCGCGCCGCACCGGTCAGGATTTCGAGCGCCTCACCGAGCGAACCGTCGAGTTTTTTCGCATCCAGCCCCAGCCGTCCAAGCTGCAGCAGATCGCCCGCCCCGGGATGCACGACGTTGGGCGGCGTCTGCACCAGCGTCGGCTCGATGATCGTGGCGACCCGTTCGAGCATCGCGAGGTAGCGCGGGTAGTTGCGCGCGTCGGCGGTGCTGAACTTCGCGATCTCGCGGAGATTGGCGGCCTCGTCGGGGCCGAGCGTCAGCGAGCGGCCGTCTTCGAAGGGCGAAAACGACGACGGGTTGCGTTCGACGACCTCGAAGCCGTACGCGCCTAGGCGCAGATCACGGATGATCTCCGGACGGAAGAGGCTGTTGACGTACGCCGCGGTTGAGACTTTGAAGCCGGGAAAGATCGTTTCTTCGGTGACGCAGGCGCCGCCGACGATCGAGCGCCGCTCCAGAACGAGCACCTTCCATTTCGCGCGCGCAAGGTAGCAAGCGGTGACGAGGCCGTTGTGCCCGCCGCCGATTACGATCGCGTCATACGTCGCCGCCGCCATGGCCCCAGCATAGCATTCGACGCCGAGCGCCGAGATGGAGGACCTCTTGCGGGAATCCGGCGGGAGGGCTCGTCGGCGGAGCCTAAGCCTGCACGGCTATGTCCATCGCTCGCCCGCAACCGCTCCAAGATGCCTACCTCGCCGAGGTGAAGCGTCAGGCCGTTCCGGTGACGATCTATCTCGTCAACGGCTTTCAGCTGCGCGGCGTGGTGAAGGGCTTCGACCCGTTTACGATCGTGCTCGAGTACGAAAAGCGCGCCCATCTGATCTACAAGCACGCGGTCTCGACGATTTCTCCGCTGGGTCCGGTGTCGGCGCCGCTCGTGCCCGAAGAGGGCGAAGTCGCCGCGACGTGACCGACGGTATCCCGGTGGTCAAGATGAACGGAAGCGGCAACGACTTCATACTGGTCGACGAGCGATTCACGCCGCTGGCCGATCCGTTCGCTTTCGCGGTGCGCATCTGCGACCACATCAAGTCGCTCGGAGCCGACGGTCTGCTGCTGGTCGGAACCTCGGCTGCGTATGATGCGCGGATGCGCATCATCAACGCCGACGGCAGTGAAGCCGAGATGTGCGGCAACGGGATTCGCTGCGTAGCACGGTATCTCGACGAACACGACGGCGAGGCGCCGGTGGTCATCGAGACCGTAGCCGGCCCGGTCCCGGCCCGGGTGCTCGAGCGCAATCCGTACCGCATCGCCGTCGAGATGCCGGAACCGCGTATCGGCATCCCGCATGAGGTCGCCGGCTTTCCGGCGACGCCGGTCGACGTGGGGAATCCGCACGTCGTCATACTGGTCGACTTCGTCGAGGCGATCGACCTGGACGTCGTCGGGCCGCGCATCGAAAAGGATCCGCGCTATCTCGACGGTACCAACGTGCACTTCGCGGCCTTCGAAAACGGTGTCTGGCGCATACGCCATTGGGAGCGCGGTGCGGGCGCGACCGCAGCCTGCGGCAGCGGCGCGGTCGCAGTGGCGGCGGTGCTGATCACCAGCGGCAACGCGCTCTCGCCGGTGACGCTGGAGGTCCCCGGCGGCGTACTCGAGGTCGCCTGGAAACCCGGCCAACGCGCAACGCTGACCGGTGATGCGGTGCGCGAGTTCGAAATGCTGGTGTGACCGGACTCGCGTACACCGACGCACGCGGCCGCATCTACTTCGATCCGAGCCGCTCGCCGCTGGCCGACGGTGGGATCGAACGGCCGGCCGAGCCGGACGAACTGATCCCGGCGCCGCCGGGGACCGTCAGCGCGATGCTGCCCGGCCGGGCGCCGCTGGTGGCACCCAACGTGCCCGCGCAGCGCCGCACGGCGCTGGCCGCCCTGCTCCCCGCCGGCTACACGCGCCTGCTGCTGCCGGCCGTGCGGAGCCGGCCCGATGCACCGGCGCTGCCGCTCTTCGGCTATACCTTCGCCTGCGTCGTCGACGACGCGCTGCACGTCGCCGCCATGCGCACCGACGAAAGCGACGATTGGACGCCCCGCTACTTCCGCGATGGAGAACTCGACGCGCTGCTCCGCGCGCGGCAAGCGGAGGATCCGGCAAACCGCACCCTCGCGCAGTTGGCGCTCTGCTCGCGCGACTACGGCTGCTTCACGGCGCAGAACGTCTTTCTGGAACGGGGCGAGGCCGCGCTGCCGGTGTCGCCGCGCTGCAACGCGGCCTGCGTCGGGTGCATCTCGGAACTGACGCCCGACGCCGGCATGCCCTCGCCGCAGGCGCGGGTCGCGTTTGAGGCCGACGTCGGCGACCTGGCGCGCATCGGCATCCGGCACTTGGAGCGCGTGAGCGACGGAGTCGTTTCGTTCGGGCAGGGCTGCGAGGGCGAACCGCTGCTGCGCGTGACCACGCTCGAACGCACGATCGAAGCGATTCGCGCCGTCCGCAGCAACGGGACGCTGAACCTGAACACCAACGGCTCGCTGCCCAAGAGCCTGGAACGGCTGATCGACGCCGGGCTGCAGGCGGTGCGGATCAGCCTCAACGCGTTTCGTCGCGACGCGTATGCGGCGTATTACCGGCCGGTCGGCTACGATCTTGACGACGTGCTGGAATCGATCGCGCTCGCGGTGCGCCGAGGGTTGCGTGTCTCGCTGAACTATCTCACCCATCCGGGCGTGACCGACGAGCGTGAGGAGGTGGAAGCCGTCACGGCGTTTCTACGGGCGCACCCGGTCGCGATGGTGCAGACGCGCACGCTGAACATCGACCCCGAGCGGTATTTCGCCACGGTCGGCCGCCCGCGCGAACCGCTCGGCATGCGCGAGGCGCTGCGCCGGATTCAGCAGTTGGGCGTTCCGCTCGGCAACTTCACCCACACGCACTAAGGCCAGGCGGTGCCGGCGAACCCGGCGTCGCGGACCGGCAGGCGCGGCGGCGACGCGACGTTTTGTGCGTCGTGCTCGACAATGTCGCCGCCGACCCGGAGCTGGTGCGCCTGCGCCGTCACGTCGACGCCGCTTCCGGTCGCGCGCAGCGTGGTGCTGATCGAGCCGCCGTTGCCGCCGGCCGCGCTGACGACCAGCGAGCCGTCGGCATTCAGCGTCACGTTTTCGCCGCCGCCGAGCGCGAGCGACTGCCCCGGCGTCAGTGCGACGGCCTGGCCGTTGCTGGTTACGGAATACGAGCCGTCGCGATTCATCGTCACCGCGTCGCGGCCCCAATTTGCTTGCACGGTCGCCGACTGGTTCGAGGTCACGCCTTTGGCATTGGGCTGGGTCACGGTGGTCGAGACGCGGTAGCCGCCGGCGAGCGAGCGCGCGTCGATCAGGTCGTCGTGAGAGCTCATGCTATCGAAGCGGTCGTTGACGGCCTGCGGGCCGCCGGGCGACAGGCGCGTGCCGGTCTCGCCGAGGTGCGGATCGCCGGTCGAGGTCAGCGTGACGTCGGAGAAGGCTTGGCTCGGGAATGCGCCGCCCGCACTCCCGTTGCCGCACCCCGCGCTGCCGCACCCCGCGCTGCCGGAGCCCGCATTGCCGGACGTCGCGCCGGCGCCGGACGTGGGCGAACCGCTGCCGCCGAACATCGACCCGACCAACTGGCCGAGCAAACCGATGAGCGATTGCAGCATCCCGATCAGACTCGACTGCGACGTGCCGCCGAGGCTCGATCCGAACGCGGTCGCCGGACCCTGCTCCCACCAGTTCGTGCCGATGCCGTCGGCGGACTGCGTCACGCCGCCGATCGCGCTGCCGCCCGGCGCGGCATTTCCCCAGTACGGCGGTTGGGAAGACGGACCGAGGCCCGGCCACTGCGGTTGAATCATCGCTGCGCGTCGTCTCCGGAAAGCATGTGACTGCCTTCCTATCACGACCGGCGCGCTGAGGCGCTAGGGTGGGTTCAGCCGGTGATGGCGGCGCAGACGTCGGTCCGCGTCTCGCGCTTGATCATCGCGATCACGTCGTCGCCGCGCTGCAGGGTCGTGTCGCCGTTGGGGACGACGACGTCGCCCCCGCCGCGGTCGACCGCCACGATCACGCTGCCGCGCGGGAGCGCGACGTCGGCGATGCGCTTACCGCGGGCGGGGCTGCGGTCGGTGATGCGCAACTGAACCAGTTCCAGATCGCCGCTCCCGACGCGGGCCAACGGCTCCAGGTGCGGGGCGTCGACGTTGACGCGCTCGTCGATCATCTCGAGGATCAGCTCGGTCGACGAGATGACCGTCACCGGGCTCTCCGCGTCGAGTGATTCGAAGATCAGCTTGTTCTTCGGGTTGTTCACCCGCGCAATGCAGCGCGCGGCCGAATTCTTCTTGGTGATGATGCAGACTACGAGGTTGTCCTCGTCGTCACCGGTGTCGGCGACCACCACGTCGGCGCGGGCGACTCCGGCTTGCAGCAGAACGTTCGGATCGCAGCCATCGCCGACGATCGCGAGATCGCTTTCCAGCAGGTTCGTCATCAGCTGCGCCTTGCGCGCATCCTTCTCGATGACGACGACCTCGTGCTCTTGCTTGATGAGTCCGCGCGCGAGATACGTGCCGACCTTGCCGCCGCCGACGATGATGATGAACATGACGCCGCCGTTTACGCGCTGAGCCGTGTGTCGGGCCGCGCGGCCGAGAACGCGTTCGCAAACTGCGAGAGTGCGTCGGGTGCGACGATCGCGTTGATCTCGTCGCCCTCGACCAGGACGTCGCTCGGCGCCGGGATGCTGACGCTGCCGAGCCGGCGGATCGCGGCGATGCGAATCTTGCCGTCGACCTCGACGGTGTCGACGCGCTTGCCGGCTTGCGCGCGAGTCACGGTCGCGACCAACGAAGTGAGTTTGCCGAAATCGAACGACGGCACGCTCGCGTAGGCGACGTCCTGAAGCCGGTCGCGGATGATCTGGGCGCCGATCGTGGTGGGCGAGAACGTTTCGATCCCCAGCTCGCGGTACAGCTGGCCGCGCGGCGGATCGTAGATCCGGGCGACGATCTTGGGGATGCGAAACATCTTTTGCGCGATGAGGGCCGCCATGACGTTGCGGTTGTCACCGTCGGTGACGGCGACAAAGCCGTCGCTCCGGTCGGCGCCGGCGCGTTTGAGAACGTCGTAATCGATACCGGTGCCGACTTCGACTTGGCCTGCGAAACGGTTGCCAAGCCGCTTGAACGCGGCGGGGTTTTCGTCCACGACGACGACGTCGTGTTTGTCGGCGACGAGCAGCTTCGCGAGGGTCGAACCCACGCGCCCGCAACCGACGATCAAGTATCTCATGGGGCCTTTGGAGCGTTCGCGTCGGCGTGCGTTGTTCCCGCGGCGGCAGGAGAGGGTTTCCACCTTCAGAATCCGGTGGTTTTGGTCCAGGCCGACGGGGCGTAGCTCAGCTTGGTAGAGCGCTGCGTTCGGGACGCAGAGGTC
>Ga0182024_10019205_pt1 | contig 12629 bp, 12 predicted proteins | sample P32metaG_FD_120480 | JGI IMG/M metagenome (GOLD analysis project Ga0182024, IMG submission 120480) | Permafrost microbial communities from Stordalen Mire, Sweden - P3-2 metaG (Illumina Assembly) | ecosystem: Environmental > Terrestrial > Soil > Wetlands > Permafrost | place: Sweden: Stordalen... | reverse complement strand
GGAGGAAAATACCCGGCAAATCTTCCGCACGTCGCGGCCAATGCCTCAGTTGATGATTGCCGATAAATTCGATTGGGCGAGCGAAGGAAGACAGGTGGCGCCTAGCCTTGCGGGCAATCGAATTGATACGCCACCTGTTATACCAGAGTTGATCCTGCACGCTTGTCTTCAGTGTCTTGATCAGCTGCGCCGAAGACAGAATCTCCCGCGGTGGAAACACGCGAGTGAGGTTGTCCCCGATATTGCGGGTTTCGACTGTAATGGTGCCAGGCATTGATGGCATCGAGAGTGCATTCGAAGCCGCCATCAGGGACGGCGATTTTGACGACGAATGGAAAGTCACGTTCATTGACATGAGCGTTCACCTTCTTCTTTCGGATTGAGCTGGTCATGGCTGAACTGCTCCGACAATTGTGAAATTGCTGACAACGTCGAACGCCTATAAGAACGGTTGGAGCGATGCGACGATCTCGCCAAAATTCGGGATCAGGAGATTAAGGACCACCGTCGCCAACAGCCCGATGCTGCAGAATATGACGAGCGCGAGAAACTCGGGAGTTTTGAGCGTTGCGAGGGTCCTATCCCATTCAGTCACATTGCGAGGAACCCGGGGATCCCTCGGATTTGCCAGGATCAGGCGTTCACTTCGCAGAGAAGTGGGACTCATCGATGCCTCCGTTTTCGGTGCCGTCCGCCAAATGACTTGGGGCCGTGATCAGGCGGCTCGGCTATTTGCTACGACGGCAAATGTGGCTGTCCTTGGCGACAATGTCTGTGCCTCGGGTCACACTAAAAGTCGTGTTGCAGCAATGACTTGGGCGCTCGCCGGCCGGCCCAAATATTACATCGCAATATGGTTGCGACCTTGCAGAGGGGATGCCCATTTCGGGCTAGGTCGCACGGATCAGCTAGGCCGCATCAACGAGTTCACGCAGCGCTTCGGGCTTGCGAATAATTGTCCAACGATCCTTTAATTCCAGAATGCCCTGACGCTGCCACTCGCGAAGACAGCGATTGACCTTCTCGCGCGTCCCGCCTGCCATTTCCGCCAATTCGCTTTGCGAAAGTGACAGTTTGATCGCCCCGCCGCGTTGTGGCTGGTACGAGAGCAGCGTCTTGGCGAGCCGCACCGGCAAATTGAAGAACGCAATATCGGCCATACGCTCGTCGGACCGTCTAATCCGCGCACAGAGTATTTCCATCAATTTCAATGAAGCCGCAGGATTGCGTTCGAGAAATGGGACGACGTCCCGCCGCTCGAGAAGCATAAGATCACATTTTGTGAGAGCGGTGGCGTTGGCCGAACGCGGTCTTCCGTCGAGAAGGGCGATCTCGCCGAACAATTCCCCGGTCCCCAGATCGGCAAGAATGATCTCTTTTCCCCGTACAGTAGGAAGCGAGATCCGCACCGTGCCGACAATGACCGCCATCATGCTATTGCCATGGTCGCCAAGCCGACAAATCTGCTCACCCGCACTAAAACCCCGGGGTCGTGCATATCCCGCGATATCATGACGTGCTTTTTCGTCGAGTGAACTGAACAGCGTGCACTTTTCCAATAGAGCACGTCCATGCTGGACCGCTAAAGCATTTGCCATCATATGCCCCATTTCTTAGCAGCCTCGGGGAACAGCCCCGAGGCCGGTCCGCCACCCCTCAATTCTGGCCGGCGCCGGAAGCCCTCGCAAGTGTTTGGCTGCGGACTACTATCAATATATCTATCAACCTGGTCCCTATCGCGATTTGCTTGTGAGCTTGGACAGAGCAAGGAAATCGAGCCATCTCGGCGATTTGTCGCTTAACAGCGGCGTCAGGTCGATGGTGCTGGATCAGGACGGTTAGGGGAAGATAAGGATGAAAATTCTAATTGTCGATGATCACGAGTTGGTCCGTGATTTTTAGCGCGATGAATCGTATACCGATAACGCGGCGGCAAGCGCGGTTCAAAAAGTAAAGCAGATTACATCTGCGTAGGTCATCCAGCGGCGAAACAGTATCGGTAAGGGACCGTGCATTGCCCGCTGCGATCACTCGTCAAGATCGTAGGTCGCCTGATGTGACAAAACTACCATGAGGGCAGTTCGATTCCGAACACCGAGTTTTTGAAAGATGTGGTGGAAATGCAATAAGCGTCAGACCTTCGCCGCAAAATATCGGTGTCGAGCAGCAGCAAGTTATGAGGACATTCTCGCCGATGCCGAGGTCGAGGCGATCATCAACACCACGCCCAACGACGTGCACCTTGAGACCACCCGTGCCGCCGCGCTGGCGGGGAAGCATATTTTTCTTGACAAGCCGATTGCCAATTCGGTGTCTGATGGTCGCGCGATCAGCGAGACCTGCAGTGACGCAGGAGTCGTGCTTGCATTGGGCTATCAGCGTCGGCGTGAGAGCCACTTCCGCTTTCTGCGCTAGCAGATCGACGAGGGTCTGTTTGGCAAGCTAGTGAACGCGGAAGCAAACATTAGTCGCGACCGGCTGGGCAAAATTGATCGGAGTTCCTGGCGTTATCGGGGCCGAAGGTATATGCTGGGCGGCGTAATGTTGTAGATCGGTATCCACTATACCGATGTCTTGGAATATTTGACGGGGCCGATTAAAGTAGTGAGCGGGCGGCTCGCACAGCTGGTTCTGCCTGGAGATAATTCGGACGTGGCGAGCCTGCTGCTTGAGCATGAAAACGGCGCGCTCTCCACGCTAAACGCGAGTTATGCCTCGGGCTTCGGAATACTATCTCATGAACATCTATGGCAAAGATGCGACGGCGTACTATGACATCTATAGTGGCTTGCGCCTCCTGAGGCGTGGCGCTGACTCTCCGGCATCGGTGCCCTGCGCGAGGAACGATACGTTCGTCGAGGAGCTTGAAGAATTCCCCGCCGCCGTTCGGGGCAATGGCAAACCGGAAATAAGCGGCGACTATGCCACGACCTCCATCGCAGTCGTGCGCGCTGGCATTGTATTGGCGCGCGAAGGCCGCCGGGTAGAGATTGACGAGATTCTCGAAGGACGTTGAGAGAGAACGGACTTTTCCGACGTCAGCCATGGCCGCGACCCGACCGGCTCCGAGGTCGACGGCGTTGCCATCTGCAAAGCAAGCGTGAATTGATGCACTTCACGCGGGCCGCACATCGGGTTCAGCCGTCGAGCCAGGTGCGAACACCCAGATCAGTCGACCGATACCCCACTCGCTTTGATCGGTCCCGCCCATTTTTTAATTTCGCTAGCCACGAAACTCTTGAGATAAGCTGGGGTGGTGCGTTCGGGCGACACCAAATCGGTGCCGATCGCCTCCATTCGCGTCCGCAACTCTGGTGTCTTCATGGCTTCAACTGTCGCCTCACGAAGCCGGTGGATAATTGGTTCCGGCGTGTCTCGCGGGAAGAAGAGCGCGATCCAGTTATTGGCATCAAAATTCGCGAGGCCCTCCTGCTGTGCGGTCGGCACGTTGGGCAATACCGTTGAACGCTGTCGCGCTAGGACGGCTATCGGCTTAACGCTACCAGCCTTGATTGGCGACAGTTCTGTAGAGACAGCATCGCAAAGGTAGTCGATGCGCCCAGCCATGAGGTCCTGCAAGGCTGGCGCCGAACCGCGGTACGGCACGTGCTGAACGTCGACGCCGATCGCCGAATTGAGCAGCAAACAACCGAGGTGAGTTGCGGATCCGCTGCCGCCCGAGCCAAACGACAATTTGGCCGTATTGGCTTTGGCGTAGGCGGCGAACTCTTTCAGAGTGCTGGCGGGAAAGTCCTTTCGCACCACCAGAACGAGCGGTTGCTCGGCGACAAGGGCGACGGGAGCGAAGTCAGTCATCGCGTTGTAAAGCGGTTTTTTATAGAGAGTCTGACTGTAGGCCTGGGTACCGACTGTGCCGAGTAGCACCTCATATCCATCGGGTTTGGCCTGTGCGACCCGTTGAGCCCCCGTCATCCCGCCAGCGCCACCGACGTTTTCAACGATGATTTGTTGTTTGAGAATCTCGCTCAGCCGGGCTGCCATAATTCGGCCAACCACATCCGTCGGGCCGCCCGCCGCGAATGGAATGACCATAGTGATCGTGCGGTTCGGCCAGTTTTCGGCGTGTGCAAGCCCCGCCGCGGCAGCGAACAGCCCCGCCACCACCACTGTTGTCCATCTCTTCAACATGCTCCCCTCCTCCAGTCGCAAGGCGACCATAATACACGAGCCGAGACCAAATACGCAAAACGGGCCGACCGAGCTACTTAAGCGAATTGCCTAAGCGAGCGGTTTAGACAAGATGCTCAGCGAGCCCATGAAACGAGGCTTTGTGGCGAGATCACGTTCACCCAGCAGATCGTGTAGGACGCTAAAAATCAGGCGTATCGGCAATTGCAAGAAGCGCTTTACCAATTTAGAATGGAATTTGTCCCCGGCGCCGCCACAATTCTGGGGTCAAAATTTCGTCACAGGGAAGAATCTACCGAGAGTGTTGGGGGGTCATGCGCGCCCGTATCGTTGCTGCTTATTTGATGGCGTTGATTGTCGGGCTGTTTAGCGTCAGCCTGTCCGCTCAGGTTGTGCCGAAATCTGTTTCAGCAGGCGGCAGCGATGCCGCAATGCGGGAACAAAAAAATGCCTGGACTGTCGGCATTGTCGGTGGCCTATTCACCGGAACATATATGCGCCTTGTCGATGACATGGCGTCGGCGCTGAACGATGGTGATAATCTACGTATTCTTCCCATAGTATCCTACGGCGCCGCATCCAACCTCGACGATCTGCTCTATCTTCACGGAGTGGACGCAGCGATCACGCAGTCTGACGTGTTTGATTATTTCCGCACCGTGCGCAAGACGCCCAATCTCGAACAGCGTGTGCACTACGTTATCCGCCTGCCTATCTCGGAATTGCACATCTTGGCACGCGATAACGTTCAGAGTCTGGAAGATCTGCGGGGTAAAAAAGTCAATTTCGGTCCGGCCGGCACGGGCGCGAGCCTGACTGGCACGATCGTGTTCCAGCGGCTTGGCATCGATGTTCAGCAGGTCATGATCGATCAATCGTCTGCTCTGCAGAAACTGCAGTCGGGGGAGATTGACGCCATCGCGCGCGTAATCCCCAAGCCGGTCGATTTTTTCTCGAAGATTCCGCCGAACTCGGGCCTGCATCTGGTGAACATCCCGTTCACGAAAATGTTCGAAGACCATTATACGCTGGGTGAATTCACCAAGCAGGACTATCCCAACCTTTTGCAAGGCAACGACCGCATTGATACCATCGCAGTTCCGGCGGTGCTGGCGGTCTATAATTGGCCCGCCAATACAGAACGCTACCGCAAGGTTCAGCGTTTCGTCCAATATCTGTTCACCAACTTTTCCAAGTTGCAGCATCCGCCTTATCATCCGAAATGGCGCGACGTGAATTTGGCAGCGACGATTCCCGGCTGGACCAGGTTCAGCGTTGCCCAGGATATGCTGGACAAGATCAACCAGCAGAAGGGCACAGAGGCGCAGCAGCAGGTCGACTTTGACGCCTATTTGAGTCAGCAGTCACACATGCCTGCGACCGACGCGGACCGAGAAGCCTTGTTTCGCGACTTTCTTCAATGGCGCGCCAATCAGCAAACGCATTCGGGTCAAAAGAAATAGCGTTGCCTCGCACCTTCGGATGCATGCCGCCACGGTGGTTTTTTGCCTGCCGTCGACAAATGGCAGCTACCCCACCAGGAGCGGTAGCTTTGCAGCAAATGGCGCGCCGTAACGGATGCGCTTCTTATTTCGCATGACCGCGGGTCGCCACTTTGTCTTGCAAAACGTTGTTAGTGGAACCTGACGAGGCAATCACACTTTTCGTGTTTGGCGTTTTGGCCGGCATCACGCTCTTTATTCTTTTCAATGGCGGCTTGCTCTAACAGATTGGCCAAATCGCTCGGCTCACAAATACAAAAAAAGCCTCGTTTTAGATGCGACGAGAGCACGAAAAATAGCCCCGACTCGACGGCGCAACAAGGGTCGGGGCAACGCTAGGTACCTTAGAGGTCTTAGAGGTTAAGCTAAGCGTATAGTCGTCCAATCAAGCGGCGCCGCAATTTTGTCCGGTCGGCTCAAGACGTCAAAACTTGGCCGCATCATCCGTACCCAGTGAGTGTTCAACAATTCAATCAGGACAAAGCAAAACGCACAAGTTTGGGCAACAATGCTTCCGGTGCAGGATCGCCCGAAATGAAGTTCTATCTTGTTTTCACTAACTGCATGCGTTCAGAAGGATATGAGGAAAATCTCTAACAGGGCAGCTTGACTGCTCTGCTACAGCCCTCCTGTGGCCATACGCTGCACTTCAAGACGATATAAGGAGCGGAGTGGTTCCGGTCACACATCCGCTTTTTTGAATCTTGGACTAACTCGTCGGTACGTAAGCCAATCATCCCCGTCGGCGATAGGAAGAGCCTCTTGGCATATCTCGCAGATAGGTTCGACCGCGGGCCGTACATGGTGACGATGAATTGCGTAAATGGTTTTGCTTTTCTGGCAGGGATAAAGCAGATCGGTCATCGTGGCAGACACGTAGGCGCTCCAACTGCAGCGCCAAACGCTGCCTTATGGTTCTTCGCTCTGAGCGGCGTGGCTCGGTTGCTTCGAGACAAGGGCGGAGCGTTTCTGGGCTTGGCACTCAGCCGGTCGACAGGTTCGCACTCTATTTGTTGCCTAATTCAGCCAATCTGCGGCTTGCTTCCGCTGATCCCAAGTCAATCGCGCGCTGATACCAAGTGCGCGCCTTTTCCTCATCGCCCATGACTCCGACCACATTGTGTTCGGCGAGATAACGAGGGTCGTAGGTTGATGCCAAGTTCAATGCTGCTTCGGCACTGCCGGCTTCGGCAGCCCGCCGGAATAGCAGCTGCGCGGATGACAGGTCCCCGCTGGCGAGAAAGTCCTTGCCGCGAGTGAGCAGCATTGTGATCTCCCCGCTGTGGGGCGCTGATGCAGGACTGCCGCGGATGGGTGTTTCCGGGTGCTCCGGCGGCGTTGAGGGCATAACCGACGCCACCGGTTGCGGAGAAGCTAGTGCCGGCTGAGCGTGAGGCTGTGGCGTGACCGGGACGGGCGACGCGGTTGCCGCCGCCTGGGCCCTCAGATCCGGGCTCGGCTGGGGCGAAGGCAAGGTGGCTGAAGCAGCTGCCGATACAAACTTTGCGAATGGGGCAGCCAGGAGGGTAACTGAGGGGGGAGCGTTCGGAGCGGTTGCCTCTGGCGGTTTGCTGATAGGTATGAGTGTGACCACCCGGGGCTGGTCTACCGTGGGGAACCCAATTTGGGCAGGAGGCGGGCCTCCTGTCGTTGGTGCGGCGTCGGCCAGCTGAACCGGACTGGCGTCGTTGGGTGCCTGCCGACTATCGGTCTGCGAGGTCACCGTTGCGGGTTTCCTCAGGGTTGGCAGCAGGACGATGCCCCAGGCAATCGCCGCGGCAATCCCGACCAGGGACAGAAATCGCCGCGCCATCGACCATTGGCTTTCCGGGCCGCTGTCCTCGGCGTCCAGGGGGAGCGGCGGCTCGGGGATTAAATCGGCGGTTCGCGAGAGCTGACGATTGAACTCGACCATGGCGCGATCGCCGCTGAAGGAGGGGCCGAGGCCTGCAGTCCGTGCCGCCGCACGATCCAAGGGTCGGTCGTCGTCGTCGTCACTGCGGCGGATCGGAGAACTCATGACTTTCAAGCCCGGACAGTACAACGCGCTTATTGCATCGATCTCCTGAGCCCCACGTGGCAAATTACTTCCTTAGCTTCGGCGCAGCGTTTAGCCGGGCGGCGGCGATACTGCGGTGCCCTTCGCAACAGTCGCAACCGGCGCAGCATGGCAGCTTGAATACTAGGCGAGGGGTGCCTTTGGGGCAACCCTTGGCGGTATTCGAAGAGGCGGCACGGTGGCAAAATGCAAGGCTCTGGCGTATGTGATCGACGGAACCCTTGGTAGCGCCTTCCGGTAGCGGCGAAGAGAACAACCAGGGCAAGAATTTGCTACCGTACCAGCAGTCAAACTATACTGCTGCGACAGGATAATCAGGGTTTTGTTTTGTCCGCACAACTGCGGTAGTCCGGCGCCAGCATTGCAAACAATCGAGCGTAATGCGTCATGACAGGTCGGCCGACAATAACATCTGATTATCTTTCGGTCATCCTCCGGGCAATTGAAAAGGCGGAAAACGATCCCGCACAATTGCGCAGCTTGATTTATGACCTGGCACGTCTCAGCCTCGGAAAGCATGTTTTGACGAATTATCGTCAACTCGGCAGCGAGGGGTTACAGCGACAAGTGCACAATCTAGAGGCCGCGATCGATCAGGCCGAAAGTCTTGCGCAGAAATCTGGTGCTGTTCCCAACATCGAGGAATTGCTGCTCGCGCGGCCGACTGATTCGCTCGAATCCGCTGCCGTCACCGTTCGCGATTCATTCGGCGACTCGCTCTTTGGCGACGCCTGGAGCAACAATGAGCTCGTCGTATCCCCGCAAGTGCCAGTTGAGGCTCATCGTGACGGGCGCGCGGTCACCGAAGTCCTGCGGCCGGTCGAAATTTGGCAACCGACATTTGGCCGCGGCCCCAAGCGAACGCGTTCGGACTTTTGGTGGAGTGTTCAATTGGCGAGCGCAGCGCTTATCGGGGTCGGGATCTATGGGGTGATGCTCGTCCACTCTGATTTTTTCTCGCCTATTGGCAATTATTCTATCGCGGCGCCGGTTCCTAGCGCTGCAGTGGCGTCACCTGGACCCAATACCAGCATTGCCGCAAGCGTTGCCTCTGTGAAAGCACATTCATCGCTCGGATTTCCCTTACCTTCGGTTTATGGCGTGTATGCGGTTAGCGCGGGCAAGCTGTACGAGCTCGACCAGTTGGCAATGCGAGTGCCGGATCCGCGGGTTCGGATCTCGGCGATGATTTCCGATCCGAGCCACGTCACGGTTCCGGATGGTAAGCTCAGCTTCGTCATTTTCCGACGTGATTTGGCGGCGAGCGCACCGATCGATGTTTTCGTTCGGGTGATTGCGCAAGTGCAGCGCGAGATGAAATTCAATGGCGACGGGCCACCAACCATAACCAAGGTAGACGGCCAATGGGCTGTGCGCAGCAAATCATATCAATTCAGAGTGGCGCCGCTTGCGGATAATCCCGAGATGATTGCTTTGCGTGCCGCGGACACCGACTCGGCGTTGCCGCCGGGCCGGTACGCGCTGGTGCTTGGTGGACAAGGCTATGATTTTGCCGTCGCCGGCCAAGTGACCGACATCGCCCACTGTCTCGAGAGCAGTGATATAGTCGGCGGTACCGTGTACTCGGAGTGCCGGTCGTTGGCGGCTTCACCTTGAACCATTCAACCGGTGCATGCGGCAGCCGCGCCGCGCTGGACTCGGGCCGTAGGCTCGGCGGCACGATTGAGAGAATGACAATGGCTGCGGCGAGCGTCCAGGCTGCATTCGCGCTATCACCGTTAGGTTGAGGCTCAACATGGTGGCTCGACAGCGAAAATATTCAATGAGGCCACGATCACCGCTTGGCGGCATTGTGCAACAAAGTGAGCGCGGCAGGATCGATGTCGCCGACAGTCTGCTCGATGAAATGTTTGCCTTCGGGTGATGCGGCGTTGTAGGCGTTCACAATTACGGCGATCTGTTTCTGCTGCAGAAGCAGACGAAGATCTCGGCTGATGAATTGGCTCATTTCCACATCGTTGAACTTGTTCGCCTGCACGGCCATGCCGAAACGCAGCGGTATCAAATTCTGCTCGCTCGGACCGGTGTAATACGACATTTTAAGAACTTCCGCGGCGTCGAGAGCATATTGCGCGGATGGATAGCGCAACGCCAACCCGGCAAGGAGCAGCCAAGCGCTCGACTGAGTTGGCGCATCTTCAAGCGCGTGACCAAGGCTGGTGCGCGCACTTGCTAATGCGCTGGTCAAGTCTCGCGAGCTGGAAGCGGGCCCACTTGGATTGGCAATGAGCGCAGCGTAGGTGAAGGCCGATTCGGCCCACAGCTCGCCTCGAACAGCCGCAATCGATGCGGCCCAATCGGCGGCGGCGTGCTGTTTATCAGTTGTGACGGTTGCGTCGATAGGCAGCTGATAGATCCTGGGCCGCAATAGTTCTGGCAGCAGCAGCCAGACGCACTGCCCGCCGAGCAAGATGGCGAATAGCAGGGTTGTCAGCCGAAATCCAATGGTGGATGGCTCGTGCCGGTCGGCGGATGGCTGGCGCTGGTTAATGGGCTTGGGCATTGTCACACAAAACGCGTTGGTCGCCTTACAGCGCCAAACGGGTCAATTGCTCGGCGGTAAATACTTCAACTACGCAGCCTTTTTTGTCTAGCCGATCACCGGGAAAACTTCCGATCATGACCATCGTTTGGTCATGGGATGGCCACATAGAGAACGGTGTGCCGCGCTACCAAGTCCGCGTCGATCTCGCTCTTGGTCACGGCGTGCGTCTGCCGAATGAGTTTGGCCGTGGACATTGGCCTGTGGCCCAACGGGTCGGAACGCTGGCTAAGCAGCGGCGTTGCGATGGGTCGTGGCAAAAAGCCGATGCCATTGGGCAAGCTGTGCGCACGTGACTGCTATCCCGCGCGGTCTGCGCGCTGAGAACACAATTTGCGGTTTCCCCCGATGACGGTGGCGTTGGTTAAGAAGCGCACCAGATTGCGGCCGTGCTATTAATACTACGGCCCGAGTATGGTTGACTTCGCGCCTTAATTAATGAGATTTATCGCTATCACGGGCGTCTTCGCCAGCCACTCGTTGTGGGCATGTTCGTGTGTGAATGATGGCCTGACAGGATGCTGCAAGACAACCGGCCGATAGCCTCGAATCGAACCAACTTGGGTGCTGCGGAATTTTCTTCCCCGGCAGAGCTTTTGGATTCGTTCGTTCATTTTTTGCGGCAACAGTATTTGATCATTCTAGTCACGTCGCTGCTGACGATCTCGCTTGGCGGTATCTATCTTATCGCCGCACGACCGAGCTATACCGCGGTCGCAACAATGTTGATCGATACGCGCAAAGCGCAGTTCCTGCAGCAACAGCCGTCGTACAGTGACGCCCAGGTCGACTCCGCGTCCATCGAAACTCAATTACGCGTTTTGCAGTCTGACGACGTCGCGCTCGCGGTCATTAAAAAGCTTCAACTCACCGATGATCCCGAGTTCATTGGAACGGCCAGCAATAGCGGCAGCGCGTATGATCGCATGCGCACGGCGTTAACGGCGCTAAAATCACGGCTCGAGGTCAGACGCGACGCGCTATCCTACATCATCGAAGTGCGGTTTCATTCTCACGATGCGGAAAAGGCAACGCGTATCGCCAATGCGATTGTCGATGCGTACATCGTCGATCAGTTGGATGCGAAATATCAATCGACGCTTCGCGCCAGCAATTGGTTGGAAGATCGCATCCGAGACTTGCGTGACAAAGCTTCGGCCGCCGAGCAGGCTGTGGTCGATTATCAACGCGATCACAACATCGTTGTGGTCGACAACTCGCTAGCCAACCACAATGTCGCCGATCCCGCCGGCAAGACAGCAAGCGAGCAACGGGTCGGCGAGTTGAATTCGCAGTTGCTTGTCGCGCGTGAAAGAGTGGCGGAGGCGCGCGCGAAATTAGATCGTATTCAGGCGGTTCTGACGTCCGATTCGGCGGGCGCAATCGATACCACGGTTGCTGATGCGTTGAGCAACGATGTGGTGTCGAAACTGCGCAGTCAGTATCTTGATCTATCGAGCAAAGAACATGATTGGGCCGCGCGGTATGGCAATGATCATCTTGCGGTGGTAAATTTACGCAATCAAATGGCCGAGATTAACGCCGCCATTGTCGATCAGGTTAAGCAAATCGCCGGCACTTATAAAAGCAATTTCGAAATCGAGAAGCAGCACGCCGACGAGGCACAAAAGGCCTACGATGAAGCTGTCGCGCAGGCGGAACAAAATAATCAATCGAAGGTCGTTCTCAACGATCTCGTGAGTAAAGCCAAGACCTATCGAGATCTCTATGAGAATTTCCTACAGCGCTATATGGAATCTGTTCAGGAGCAGTCATTCCCGATCACTGAGGCGCGGCTGATTTCACCGGCTTTGCGGCCGTTAGCGAAAAGTAGTCCGAAGACACTCCTCACGCTGGTGATTTGTGCCGCTGCCGGCATCATTCTCGGGCTCGCCATCGGCGTTTTTCGCGATCTATGGGATCGGGTGTTTCGGACGACGGAGCAGGCCGAAAAGATCCTGCAGGTCCCCTGTATCGCTTTGGTGCCACGGTTGAAGGTGGCCAGCCCGGCTCTGTCGGCGGCTGAGCAATTAGAGGTCGATCCGGAGTTCGCTCTGAGCGGCACAATGGCGGGCCCGCCAATCACAGCGAGCATTGATGGGTGGCTGCCTGACGATGTCGGTAGCGCGGGAAGGCCCGCGGCAGGCAACGGTAGCGCTTGCGCAAATGGGGCCGTTGATTCTCCGAACCTCGCCAGCAGCATAGCCGCGTCACCCAGTGAGGCCGCCGACTTGCCGACGCCCGCAGCCGGCGGCGGTAGCGCCGCCACCGATGTGGCCGTCGAAGAGTCGAACCTGGCACGCACCGCCGCGTCAGCCAATGAGGTCGCCGATTTGTCGAAGCCCGTAGCCGGCGG
>Ga0182024_10019204_pt1 | contig 12630 bp, 10 predicted proteins | sample P32metaG_FD_120480 | JGI IMG/M metagenome (GOLD analysis project Ga0182024, IMG submission 120480) | Permafrost microbial communities from Stordalen Mire, Sweden - P3-2 metaG (Illumina Assembly) | ecosystem: Environmental > Terrestrial > Soil > Wetlands > Permafrost | place: Sweden: Stordalen... | reverse complement strand
TGTACCGGGTTCGGTTGTACCGGGTTCGGTTGTACCGGGTTCGCCTGTTCCAGGATCGCCTGTTCCAGGATCGCCTGTTTCAGGGTCGTCGTCAGCGCCTGGGTCGCCGGTGCGCGGGTCGCACGGCTGACGTGATGAAGAAACCGCTGGCCGCAGTGGTGCTGCTCAGCGCAGCCCTTGGCGCGGCCTTGTCAGCGAACGCGGCGGCCCTGGCGAGTGGCGTGCAGGCGAGCACGACGCAGGCGAGCACGACGCAGGCGAGCACGACGCAGGCGAGCACGACGCAGGCGAGCGCGGCACAGAGGCGCACCGTGCAGGAGGGCACCGTGCGGACGGCCGCCCGCGCGACCGCCGCGCCATCTCATCCCGTGATTCTCGTCGGCATCCCGGGCCTGCGCTGGACCGACGTGTCGCCTGCGGCGGCGCCCGCGCTCTGGCGGCTCGCCGAGCAGGGCTCCGTGGGCACGCTCGTGGTACACACGATCCTGTCGCGCACCTGCCCGGCGGATGGCTGGCTCACGCTGAACGCGGGTGCCCGCGCCACGGTGCCGCACGAGGGCTCCGGGCCGTGCCCCCAGCCCAAGGTCACCATTGCGCGGCAGGCGGCCTCCGGGTCCGCGCGGGCGCCGGGCACGCCGGTCGCGGCCGACGTGCCGTCCATGCCCGCCCTGGTCCGTTACAACAGGCAGTTCCACTACAGCCCGGACTGGGGACTGCTCAGCTCCGCGGCCGGGAAAGGCCGGTGCGCCACCGCGATCGGGCCGGGCGCCGCACTCGCCCTGGCCGGGCCGGCCGGGCAGGTGGCCAGCTACCTGCCGTCAGCGGCAGCGGCCAGCCGCTCCTCATTCACGCGATGCCCGCTGACGGTCGTGAGCCTCGGCGCGATCCCGGCACCCGCCGGATCCGGCGCGGCCGCCGTGCGCGCGGTCGCGGTCAGGGCGGATGACCAGGCGCTGGGCCGGATCATCGCGGACCTGCCGGCCGGGGCGATCACGGCGGTCTTCGCGCCGGGTGACGACAGCGCCCCGCACCTGCGGCTGATCGTCGTCGAAGGCCCCGGATACGCCGCGGGACTGCTCGACACTGCCTCCACCCGCGAGCCCGGCCTGAGCCAGCTCACTGACCTCACCCCGGCCGTGCTGCGCTGGCGCGGTCAGCCTGTTCCCGCCGGGACGGTCGGCTCGCCGGTATACCGGGCGGACCGGGGCAGCCTGACCGCCGAGATCCGCGCCCTGATCGGCCAGGACACGGCCGCCCAGGTCTACCGCACTACGTGGGGATGGTTCTTCGCCGTCTTCGTCGTGATCGAGCTGGCCGTTTTCGGCGCGATCGCGGTGGTGTTCCGGGGCCAGGGGGAAGACCGCCGGAGGCGCCGGTGGGCTGCCGCCAGGGTGGCCGGAGTCGTGGCCGGCTCGGTTCCGGCGGGCACATTCCTGGCCAGCCTGGTGCCGTGGTGGCTGCTGCCGCACCCGGCCGTGCTGCTGTACTCGCTCGCTGCGGCCTGGGCCATCGTGATCGCCGTTGCGGCGCTGGCCGGACCCTGGCGGCGGGATCCGATGGGCCCGCCCGGGCTGGTCGCCGCCGTGACCCTGCTGACCATCGGGCTGGACGTGATGACCGGGTCGCGGCTGGAGCTCAGCACCCCGTTCGGCCTGGCGGTGCTCCTGGGCGGCAGGTTCTACGGCGAGGACAACAACACCGTCGGGATCTACGGCGCGGCCGGGATACTGTGCGCCGCCTGGCTCGCCGCGATGGCGCTGCGGTCCGCTGTGCGGCCACCGCCGGGCGCGAGCCTGGCGCCCGCTGCCCGCCGGCCGGGCGGACCGCGGGGGCGCGCCGTGCTCGTCGTGTCAGCGGTGGCGCTGTTCGCCGTGATCGCCTCGGGCTGGCCGGGGTTCGGTGCCAAGGTCGGCGGCACGATCGCGATGGTTCCCGGCTTCGTGCTGCTGATCATGGCCGTCGCCGACATACGGCTCAGCGCGCGGCGGGCCGTACTCGTGGTGCTCAGCGGGGTCGGGCTCTTCGCCGTGTTCGCTCTGGTCAACTACTTCGTCCCGGTAACCGGCCACTCCGACATCGGCGCCTTCGCCGGGCAGGCGCTGCACGGCGGGGCCGGCGGGACGTTGCAGCGCAAGATAAGCACCAACATCGCCTCGCTCACCACGACCCCCTACAACCTGCTGATCCCGCTGATCGTGGCCGGGCTCGGGCTGCTGCTGCTGCGGCCTGGCCGGTTCGGCGCCGGGGCGCTGACGCGGGCCTGGCAGACGGTGCCGCTGCTGAAGGTCAGCCTCGCCACGATCTGGCTCATGGCGGTACTTGGCTGGTTCGCCGAGGATTCCGGCGTCGGCGTGCCCGGCGCTACGCTGCCGTTCATCCTGCCGCTCGCGATCGCCATCGTGGCCGGCGCCGCGAGCCGTGACGACGAGGCGCCTGCCGGGCCATCCGGCGCGCAGGCGTCAGCTAACGGGACTGCGGCCGGGGCAGGGCAGGCGGGGCGGGCTCCGCGGTGACCTCGTGCCCGGGGCGGCCGGGGCGCCGGCCAGCCCGGGTGCCGATGATGGCGAGGATGCCCAGCGCGCCGGCGGGCGGAAGCGTGATCAGCGCGGGGAGCTGGTAGCGCCAGCTGAATTCGAACGCATCAGAGGTGAGCAGCAGCGTGACGGCGACGGCGAAGCACAGCAGGCACGCGGCGGACAGGTCGCGCTGGGCATCCCGGACGGCAGCAGAAGCGGCCGGATCCCGGCGGTCGTCTCCGGGGCCGGGGCCGGGGCCGTCTCCGGGATCGGGGTCGTCTCCGGGATCGGGGCCGCGGATGCGGCGCCTGCGCAGCACGCCGGTGCTGCCGGCCAGCCCGGCGAGAGCGGCCAGGGCGAGCAACGGCCCTGGGGTGTAACCGCCGTCGAGCTGGTAGGCGCGGAGGAAGGCGGCGAGCGGCCTGGATACGGCCGGCCCGCCGCCGCCGAAGCGCTGCCCGGCTGCCCTGACCGTCTGCAGGCTCACGTGCTGGTAGGTGGGGTAGGTGGTCTGGAACTGCCAGCGCGCGATAGGGGTGTCACCTGGGCTGGTGACCCTAGTCAGGGCGAACAGCTTCAGCGCGTCCCGCCCGATCGCGGCGACGACGCCGGCCGGATCCTGCCAGAACACACGCTGGGTGAAGTCGGCGGCGATGGCAGAGGTGCCCGGCCCTGGCGGCCTGAAATCCCGCAGCGGCGACTTCGGGCTGTGCACGAGGTTGTCGATGCCGAGCTTGAGTGCGTACTGGCGCGTCGGGCACAGCGGCCGCTCGTCGGCAGGAAGCTGCACCGCGTGGCAGTCAGCGGCCAGCACGACCCGGCCGTAGAGCTCGTTAGTGCCCTGGTTGGCTAGCCTGAAATGGCCGGTGACCAGGTAGGACGTCGTGCAGTACGCCAGGATCGGCAGCAGGAAGGCGGCGCAGAGCACGACTGCCTGCCGGAGCCTGAGCCGCCACCCCCGGACCGCCACGAGCAGGTAGAGAGCCGCAGGCAGGATGAGGATCTGGCCGACTTCGCGGACGGTGGCGCAGGAGCCGAGCGCGAATCCGCCGGCGGCGACCATCCAGGGCCTGGGCGCATGCTCCCAGAGCAGGATGACCAGCCCGGCCACGATGAGTACCTAGAACAGGACATCGGGCATGATGCTCTGCTCCATCTGGACCTGGTAGGCATCGAGCAGAACGGGTGCCGTGGCCAGGGCGGCCAGCGTGCGGGAGGCGCCGCGGCGCAGCAGCAGGACGTACAGGGCGACGGCCATCCCCAGGCCGAGCAGGTGCTGCACCGCGGCGACCATGTCCAGGTTGCCGACCAGCAGGACTGGCTTCAGCAGGACGCGGTAGCCCACCGGGTCGTTGCCGCCGGACAGGTACAGGTACCTGACCGAGTCGCTGAAGAGCAGCGCGGGACGGTAGGCAGCCTGCGCCAGGATGCGCAGGATCAGGCCCGCCGCCAGCAGTGCCGCCAGCAGCCAGTGCCGCCGCAGCAGCGCGCCGTGGCCGCCGCCGGCCCGGCGCGCGACGGCTAGTCGCCCGGAGGCTGCCGAAGGCAGTGCCATGAAAGTCATCCCGCCAGCGAAGAGTGGGCTGCCGTCCCGGGCGAGTGCACCTGCCCGCCGCCCCGGGCCGGCCATATGTCATCTGGCCCTGCCCGGGCGGCCCGCGAATGCTGGCATGTCCCGTGCGGCCGTCAGATAGCCTATCCGGGCGCTTCGCTGCCTGCCGACCGCAAGACATTCGCTGCCTGCCGACGCAAGCCAGGAGCCAGCCCGGCGACCGGACCGCGCCAGCGCGGGCCTCCCGGCACCCGCCGGCCCGGTGAGCCGCCGGCTGCCGCGGGGCCCGGCCACGAGGGCTGCGTTATGACGCTGTGTCCTGATCTGGAACGGCGGGCTACTCTTTGACCTGGCTGCTGCCGATCACACGGGAGGTCACGTGCAGTACCAGGTGTCGAGGGTCCTCGCGGGGCCAATCCTGCACCTGCTCTGGCGTCCGGAAGTCACCGGCCTCGAGCACATTCCGGCATCCGGCGGCGCCATCCTGGCGTCCAATCACCTGTCAATCGTCGATTCGGTCTTCCTGCCGCTGATGATCAGCCGGCCGGTCACGTTCGCCGCCAAGTCTGAGTACTTCACCGGCACGCGGCTGGTCGACCGGATCACCGGTACCTACCTGCGGGCCACCAAGCAGCTGTCGGTGGACCGGGCCGGCGCCCGGGCGGCGCAGGACATGCTGGAATCCGCGCTCGGCCTGATGCGGGACGGCGCGCTGTTCGGCATCTACCCGGAGGGCACCCGGTCGCCGGACGGGCGCCTGTACCGCGGCCGGACCGGCATTGGCTGGCTCGCGCTCAGCTCCGGCCTGCCGGTGATCCCGGTCGCCATGATCGGCACCGACCGGGTCCTGCCGCCCGGAAGCAAGATCCCCCGGGTCAGCCGGATCAGGGTCAAGATCGGCGCGCCGCTGACCTTCGAGGCGCTGCAGGCCCGCGGCACTGGCGCCCGGCAGCGGCGGGCGGTCACGGACGAGGTGATGCAGTCCATCCAGGCGCTGTCCGGCCAGGAATACGTGCCGGTGTACGCGTCCGTCCGCAAGGATGAACTAGCCGCGGCGAACGGGCGGAAGAAGAAGTAGCGGCGGCTGGTCAGGCCTCGCCGTCCGGAGGAATGGCCGGGAAGGTCTCGGTCGTCTCGGCCGGGTTCCACACGTACATCGAGTCACTGGCCGGCTGCGGGTCCGTGCTGCCGGGCATGCTGACTTCCCAGACATCCTCGGTGCCAGGTCCGGGCACCGGCGCTGGCTGCCCGGGTGCCCCCGGCCGGTTGCGGCCAGCGGCCGCGGCCGCATCCCACAGCGACCCGGCGGGCGGGACAAGCCGCTGCGGCGCGGCACCGAACGGGGTGGCCGACGACGGCGCGGGGACGGCCGCCCAGGGGAGCTCACTGTCGGGCTTCGAGGCCGGCTCCCACGGCGGGCTGCCGGAAACCCGGGCACGGCCGTGGGCTGCCCTCGGTATCGGCGCCAGCGCCGCCCGGTCAGCCGGGCCTCCGCCGAGCCGCTCGGCCGTGCCTGCCAGCGGCGCGGCCTCCGCCGGGCCGCTGAAATCGGGACGGCTGCCGGGTACTGCCATGCCTCCGGCGCTGGAGCCGGCGAAGGTACGGGAGCCGGCGAAGTGAGCCGCGCCAGTGAACTGGGCAGCTCCGGATGCCGCGCTGACGCCGGCCGGGGTGATGTCCGGGCTGCCCTGCGCGCGGGCCGGCTGGCGCCGTCCCGCGCCGGGCGGCGGTGACGGGAGGAATTCCGGCTGTTCCGCGACGCCGGCCCCGGCGATCGCGAACTGCGTTGTCACCGGCTCGTCAGGCCACCCGGATTCCGACTCGTCGGCACGCTCCCGGCGCCGCCGGATGAGGGCGAACACCGCGATCGGCAGCAGCAGGATCAGCAGCAGCGCCAGCGAGATGATGCCGTAGCGCCGCAGCTTGGGTATTAGGCTCGGCTTCGCCGTGTGCACGGCCGGGGTCGCCGGAGCTGTTCGCGCAACGGCCCCGGCGCCGGCCCGCTGGCCGCGCGGCTCGGCCATCGCGGCCGCGGCCCGCAGCGCGCTCGCCGCGTCCACGGTTCCGTAACCTGACCCGATGAGCCTGCCGTCTGGCCGCCGGAACCTGGTGCTGCTGGTGAGTGACTTCGTGACCTGCGCTGGGGTCAGTGCGGGGAACTCCGACCTGATCATCGCGACGATGCCGGTGACGACCGCGCTGGCCGCGCTGGTGCTGCTGATCGTGGTGTAGCCGGACGGGCTCTCCGCGGTGACGCCATCACCGGCCGCGGTCAGCGTCACGTACGGCTCGTGGCTGGAGAACGGGGCCTTGGTGAAGTTCTTGTCGAAGGCGCCGACGGCGATGACGCCCGGGTAGGCAGCCGGGTAGTTCACGATGCCGGTGCCCAGGCCGTCGTCACCCGCGGGCGCGACGAGCACGATCCCCTTGCTCAGCGCGTACGCCACGGCCGACTTCTCCGCGGCGCTGCTGACCGTCAGGCCCGGCACGCCGGCCGTGCCGGTTGCGCTCGCCGTTCCCGGATCCAGGGGCAGGTCGATAACCGATGCGCCGTTGTTGGCCGCGTACCTGATCCCGTCGGCGATCGACGCCGGCAGCCGGGCGGTAATGGCGGGGTCCGCCGCCAGCGGGTCGCCGCCGTCCAGGGTCACCCGGACGGAGAGGATCTTGGCAGCGGGCGCGACGCCGATGATGCCGTCGCTGCCGCCAGCGCCATGCCCGTGACCGGCGATGATGCTGGCTATCTCGGTGCCGTGAATGCCGAAGAACGGGCCGGCCGCGGTGCGGCCTGAGTGGCTGAAGTCTGGCCCCGTGAGCACCGATCCGGCGAGGTCAGGCGCGGCGGCGTCAACGCCGGTGTCCAGGACCGCGATCGTGACGCCGGATCCGTTGCTGATCTGCTGCGCCGTGGTGATGTGCAGCTCGGGGAGCCACCATTCCGACTGGCGGACCTGGTCGGCGAGGGCCGGAGCGCTATTCAGCGCAATCCAGCAAGCAACGAGCGCCACGGCGACCGGGGCCATCGAAGGGCGGGGAAACCTCAGTGGCACGCCTGCGATGCCTTCCGTGCGGGGTACCCCATTGTGTCATGCCGGCGAGCGTTCGGCGCTGTTTGGGAGGATGTGGACTGGTGCGCCCGGCCCGCCGCCGGTGGTGCCGTGCGCCAGGGTGGCGCCAGTGGCATCAAGGGTGCCCTGCGCCGGATGGTGCCGCTGCCCGCGTCAGGATGGCCGGGCGAGGGACAGCCGGACATGGGCGCCAGGCGGCAGCCCGAGCTGCTCGGCGGCGTCGCCCGCGTTGACAGCCAGCGAGATCAGCCCGGCGCTGTCCGTGTAGGCGACGATCTCGCCAGGCGCCACCGCCGCGAATGTCTCCAGGTACGGCACGGTCAGCTGCCGCCGCCCGCAGCGGACGACCACCGGCGAGCCGAACCCGATGCCCAGCCGGTCCGCATCCGAGGCCGCGATGGAGAGCTGCACGTTGCCGAATCTGTCGACGGACATCACCTCGCCCTCGGCCTCGCCATCATGCACGCGGCTGGTCGGCGCGGGCAGCGTCACCAGGTCAGCGACGTCAATTTCGGTCCCGGCCTCGGCAAGATCCTGGCCAGTTGCCAGCTGGGCGGCCACCGGGGTGAAGATGTCGCGGCCGTGAAAGGTCGGCGATACCGGGTGCAGCCACCATTCGCCGTTGGTGAGCTGGCAGGCGCGCTCCGCGCCGCCCTGGGCGGCGATGGCCCAGGACAGCAGGCCGTTGTCGGGTCCGACCAGGATTCCCTCGCCCGCCTGCACGGCGATGCCGCGGCGCGCGGTGCCGACCCCCGGGTCCACCACCGCGACGTGAACCGCCGGCGGCAGGTAGGGAATGGTCTGCGCGAGCACCGCCGCGCCGCGCCGCACGTCGCCGGGCGGCACCAGGTGCGTTATGTCGATGAAGCGGAGGCCCGGCGAGATCCGGGCGGCGACCCCGTGACAGGCCGCGACGAAACCGTCCTCGACGCCGTAGTCCGTCAGGAAAGTAAGGCAGTCGTAAGTGGTCACGAAGGGTGAGCGTACGTTGCCGGAGGCGCCGCGCATAGAGGCTGTCTACGATGGAATGCAATCGAAGAGCCTCGGGAGGCTTGATGGCTGCGCTGTCTGATCTTGAGATGCGCGTTCTTGCCTTCGAGCGCAGCTGGTGGCGGCAGCCAGGGGCAAAGGAGCGCGAGATTCTCGAGACACTCGGCCTGTCGGCCACCCGGTACTACCAGCTGCTGAACGAGCTGATCGACCGTCCGGAGGCGGTCGCGTTCGATCCCGTGCTGGTCACGCGGCTGCGGCGGCAGCGCAGCCGGCGGCAGCGGATCCGCTCGCCGCGGCCGGACGGCGGCCGGTGACCGGCACCGGAAGCCAGCCGGCGCTGCCCGTTCCGCGCACGGCGGCCGGCCGGGCCGGGCTAGCCGCGATACTGCGGGATCCCGGCCGGGCGCTGATCGCGCTGGACTTTGACGGCACCCTGTCCCCGATCGTGGCCGACCCGGCAGCCGCCCGCGCGTACCCCGGGGCGGTCCGCGCCCTGCGCAGCCTGGCGCCGCTGGCCGGCACGCTCGCGATCATCACCGGCCGGCCGGCCATGGACGCGGTGGAGTACGGCCAGTTTGACCAGGTCCCCGGCCTGATCGTGCTCGGCCACTATGGCCGGGAGCGGTGGCAGGCAGGCACCCTGACGAGGCCTGCTGCCGCGCCGGGAGTCGCGGCCGCCCGCCGCGAGCTGCCTGCGGTGCTAGCTGCGGCGGGTGCGCCGGAGGGCACCTGGACAGAGGACAAGGGCGACGCGCTGGCGGTGCACACCCGCCGCGCCGCCCGGCCCGCCGAGGCGCTGGAACTTCTGCGTGGCCCGCTGTCCGGGCTCGCCGGGCGGTCCGGCCTGGTAGTCGAGCCAGGCCGGCTCGTGATCGAACTGCGCCCGGCCGGCGCCGACAAGGGGTCAGCCCTGGAAAACCTCGCGCGGAAACGGAGGTCAGGCGCGGTTCTCTTCTGCGGCGACGACCTAGGCGATGGGCCGGCCTTCCAGGTCGTCGCTTCGCTGCGCGGGGACGGGATACCCGGTCTCGCCGTGTGCAGCGGCTCCGCCGAGGTCGCCGGGCTGGCGGGCCGCGCCGACCTGCTGGTCGACGGCCCGGCCGGCGTCGTCGAGCTGCTCAGCTCACTCGCTGGCGCCTTCGCCGCCCCTGCGGGCCCGCCCGGATGATGCGGGACGGCCCGGCGGCGCGGGGCCAGCGACGCGGACTAGCTGTCGAGGGCGGCCAGCTGCTGGGCGAACCATAGCTGCGGCGGCAAGGCGGCGCCGGCCTTGGCCAGGGCAGCACTGCGCCGTGCTCGTTCGGAATCTGTCATGGAAAGCGCCTGGTGCAGGGCATCAGCGGTCGCCGTCACGTCGTACGGGTTGACGAGCAGCGCCTCGGAGCCGAGTTCGTCGGCCGCGCCTGCCTCCGTGGACAGCACCAGGGCGCAGCCGTGATCGGCCACGATCGGGATCTCCTTGGCGACCAGGTTCATGCCGTCCCTGATCGGGTTCACTAGCGCGACGTCGGCAATCCGGTAGGCGGCGAGCGACCTGGCGTAGTCGTCGAGTACCTCGAGTATCAGCGGCTGCCAGTCCGCGGTGCCGAACTCCGCGTTGATCTCGTCGGCCAGCCGCTGCACGTTAGCGGTGTAGGCGCGGTACTCCGGCAGGTCGGTCCGGGACGGGTAGGCGAACGCGATGTGCGTCACCCGGCCCCGCCACTGCGGCCGGGTGATCAGCAGCTCGCGGTAGGCAGCCAGGCCGCGGGCGATGTTCTTGGAGAGCTCGGTCCGGTCAACCCGGACGATGACCCTGGTGCCGCCGGCCGCCTCGGTGAGCGCCGCGAGCCTGTCCTGCACGTCCGGTTCCGCCGCGCGGGCAATCAGTTCGTCGGCGTCCACGCCGAGCGGGCGCACGGCGACGCTGGTGACGTGGCCGCGGTAACTGACCTGCTGGGCGGCCCGGTCCACCGCGGCGCCGAGGATTTTGGCGCAGCAGTCGAGGAACGAGTCGGCCCAGCGCTGGCTGAGGAACCCGGCATGGTCCGCGCCGAGTATGCCCTCCAGCACCTCGCGGCCGGCCCGGTCGGGGAGCATCCGGTAGTACTCCGGGGGTGCCCACGGGGTGTGCGAGAAATGCGCGATCTTGATGTCCGGCCGCAGGTCAGCCAGCATGCGGGGGACCAGCGAGAGGTGGTAGTCCTGCACCACCGCCCGGACCGGGGACCGGCTGCCCGCGGGACCGGCATCGGCGGCCAGGGCCTCGGCGAACGCGGCGTTGTAGGCCCGGAAGTGTTGCCAGTCGCGACGGAAGTCAGCGCCGAATGACGGCTGGTTCGGGGTGTCGTAGAGGAGATGGTGGATGAACCACAGGCAGGAATTCGCCACCGCGTTGTAAGCCGCGTCGAAGGTGGCTGCCGGGATGTCGAGGAGCCGGACCCCCGAGCCGCCCGGTGTGCCGTCCAGGTCCATCCGGCCGCCGGGCGCCTCGCGGGCGGCTGCCCGATCCGCGTCGCTGAGCGCGGCGGCCACCCACAGCAGGTCTGCCTCGCCTGCCACCGTGGAGAGCCCGCTGACCATGCCGCCGCCGCCGCGCCTGGCCGTCAGCTGCCCGTCGTCATCGAGCGCGAAGGACAGCGGCCCCCGGTTCGAGGCGATGAGTACTCGCCCGCCTGCTGATCGCGCGCTCATGTGCTTCCCAGGATACCGGGCCTGCCGCCCGATACCCGGATACCGGGAGGAGTCGCCTGGCCGGATGTCGGGTTATGGCCTGATGCCGGGTTAGAGTAATTCTTACAACTGCATAACGCTCATCCAGAGGGGTGGAGGGATCGGCCCTGCGAAACCCCGGCAACCATCACGGTGAGACGTGCCCGCGCCCTGCGCAGCCGGCTGTGACCCCCAGCGGTCAGGCCGCCTGAGCGAACTCTCTCGGCGAGGTCATCCCGTGACAGGTGCTAACTCCGGCCCGTGGCCAGTCGGCCACTGGGAAAGATGAGGAGAAAGGGCCTCGCCCCCATGAGCACGACGATCACCAAGACCCCGTCCCGGTTCGGTTACGCGAGCGGACTCGCCTGCCGTGAATGCGGGCAGACCTACGACCTCGGCGCCCAGCACGCCTGCTCGGAATGCTTCGGGCCGCTCGAGGTCAGCTACGAGCTGCCGCACCTGACCAGGGACATCATCGAGGCGGGACCGCAGAACATCTGGCGGTACGCGAGCCTGCTGCCCGTCCCGGCGGGTGTCGCCGGGACGCCGAACACCGAGCCGGGCTGGACCCGCCTGGTCCGCGCCGACAACCTCGCCCGAGTGCTCGGCATGCGCGCGCTCTGGGTAAAGGACGAGCGCGGCAACCCCACGCACTCGTTCAAGGACCGTGTCGTCGCGGTCGCGCTCGCCGCCGCCACCGAGATGGGCTTCAAGGTCCTGGCCTGCCCGTCGACCGGCAACCTGGCCAACGCCGTGGCGGCCGCGGCGGCCCGGGCCGGCATCCGCTCCGTCGTGCTCGTCCCGGCCGACCTGGAGCAGCAGAAGATCCTGGGCACCGCCGTTTACGGCGGCACGCTGGTGACCGTCGAGGGCAGCTATGACGACGTGAACCGGCTCGCCTCCGAGCTGGCCGACGAGCATGAGGACTGGGCGTTCGTCAACGTCAACGTGCGGCCGTACTACGCCGAGGGATCCAAGACCATCGGCTACGAGATCGCGGAGCAGCTGGGATGGCGGGTGCCGTCCCAGATCGTCGTGCCGGTCGCGTCCGGAGCACAGCTCGTCAAGATCGACAAGGCGTTCCGCGAGCTCTCCGCGCTCGGCCTGGTGGCGGAAGCGAACTGCCGGGTGTTCGGCGCGCAGGCGACCGGCTGCGCGCCGGTGGCCGCCGCGTTCCGGGCCGGCCATGACGTGGTGCAGCCGGTCCGGCCGGCCACGATCGCCAAGTCCCTGGCGATCGGCAACCCGGCGGACGGGCCTTACGTGCTCGACGTGGTCCGGCGCACCGGCGGTGTGGTCGCCGACGTGGCCGACGGCGAGATCGTGGACGCGATCCGCCTGCTCGCCGCGACCGAGGGCATCTTCGGGGAGACCGCGGCCGGCGTCACACTCGCGGTGCTGCGCAAGCTGCTAGCGGCCGGGCAGCTGGACCCGGCCGCGGAGACCGTGATCATCAACTCGGGCGACGGGCTGAAGACCCTGGACGTGGTTGCCTCCGTCGTCCCGGCGGTCACCCCGATCCGCGCCAGCCTGGCAGCCTTCGCCGAACTCGAATCACGGCGCTCCCGGCAGGAAACACAGCGCTCCCGGCAGGCAGGCGCGGCATGAACGTCTCCGTCCGGATCCCGACCATCCTGCGCTCCTATACCGGTGGCGCCGCCGAAGTCACCGCGCAGGCCGGCACCCTGCGCGAGGTCATCGCCGGGCTAGACTCCGCATTTCCCGGCATCGGCGGCCGGATCCTGGACGATACGGGGAAGCTGCGGCGGTTCGTCAACGTCTACGTCGGCGACGAGGACGTGCGGTTCGC
>Ga0182024_10019203_pt1 | contig 12630 bp, 11 predicted proteins | sample P32metaG_FD_120480 | JGI IMG/M metagenome (GOLD analysis project Ga0182024, IMG submission 120480) | Permafrost microbial communities from Stordalen Mire, Sweden - P3-2 metaG (Illumina Assembly) | ecosystem: Environmental > Terrestrial > Soil > Wetlands > Permafrost | place: Sweden: Stordalen... | reverse complement strand
TCTACGTCGGCGCCTTGCGGCTGATCGAGTATCTGAACCACGTCGGCTATAGCGGGCTCATGCTAACGGTCGTTGCCGACGGCAGCAGTCTCTATCCCAGCCAGCGGATTGCTCCCACGCCCCGACATGACACCGGCGTCTTCTTTGCCAGCGGACAAGATCCAAAACGCAAGGACGTGCTCGAGTTGTTGTTCCGCTTGTTCGATCGGGAAGGGTTGGCATTGATTCCGACGGTGCAGTTCGCGGCCCCCTTGGCCGAACTGGAGGATTGGCGCCACGAGACTCACGAAGTGCCGGTCGGATTGGAATGGATCGGCGCCGACGGCAGCACGCGCGGAATTCGCACCCATTTTCGCCAAGGGCTGGGACCCTATTACAACCCGCTCAACCGCCGCGTGCAAAAGGCCATGCTCGGAGTGGTGAGCGAGCTGACCGAACGCTACGCGGCCCATGCGTCGTTCCGCGGCGTGGGCGTGCAGTTGGCGGCCGACGGCTACGCTCAATTGCCCGGACCCGACGGCAGCTACGACGACGACACGATTGCTTCGTTTGCCAACGATACGAACATCGAAGTTCCCGGCGCGGGTGCCACGCGCTTCCAGGCCCGCGCGCAATTTCTGGCCGGACCGGGCAATGCGCAGTGGCTGGCCTGGCGCGCGGCCACGTTATCCGATCTGTACAAACAGATGAGCCAGGTGGTCGCCGCTGCCCGGCCCGAAGCACGACTCTATCTGGCCGGCGTGGGCAGCTTCGACTCTCCGACGGTCCGGAAGAATCTGCGACCGGCCTTGCCGCGTCACATGCGCGTCGACGAGGCGCTCACACAATTAGGCCTCCTGCCCGAATCATTCCGGGAAGATTCGATCGTGCTGTTGCGTCCGCACCGCATCGAGCCGCTGGAGTCACTCTCGGCGCAAGCCGTCGATCTGGAGCTGAGTCTCGATCCGGACGTCGACCGACTTTGCACGGGCGAAGTGTCGGCCAGCTTGTTCTTCCACGAGCCGAAGAAAATGCGACTGGCATCGTTCGACGCCAAGAATCCCTTCGGGCCGGGCAACAGCTACACCTGGTTGGCGTCGCAGTTCTCTCCCTCGGGCGTTCACAACCGCGAGCGGTTCGTACATAGTCTGGCGGTGCTCGATTGCCAGGCGATGTTCGATGGCGGCTGGATGTTGCCGCTGGGACAGGAGGAAAGCATTGCCGACCTGGTGAGCGTCTATCGCGAGCTGCCCAGCGCGCGGTTCGAAGCCCTGGCGGGCGAACTCCAGCCGGTCGTCGTCCGCACGTTGGTCCAGGATGGCCAAACCTACGTTTACATCGTGAACGATTCGCCGTGGACGGTGACGCTTAAACTCCGGGTCGACGCCCCCAACGGCTGTCAACTCGACCGGCTGGGAGGCACGCCGGCCACGGTTCCGCTGACACGCGACGCCGACGGCGCCGTCTGGAATGTCAGCCTCAGGCCCTACGACCTGGTCGGCGGGCGATTCTCAGCGGCAAACGTGAAACTTTCGCGGCCAGACGTGGCAGTGGCCGAGCAGGCTCCGCAGACCTTGCGGCGAAGGATCGACGACCTGAGCGCCCGGGCCGCCACACTGGCCAATCCGCCTCCGTTGCCTGCCCCGACCAATCCGAGTTTCGAGATGGAGGCGGCCGACAGCCAAATCGCCGGGTGGACGCTGACCGAACTCGAAGGGGCCAGCGTCACACTCGCCACCGAGGACCCGCGCGACGGCAAACAGTCGCTGCGGTTCAGCAATCAGCGGAAAGTCGCCACGCTCCGCAGCGCAACGTTTCCCACGCCCGAAACCGGCCGGCTCTCGGTATCGCTCTGGCTGCGCGTTGCCGACCCGAAGCAACAACCGACGCTGCGGTTGGCGCTCGAGGGACGCGCCGACGACGGGCTGTACTACCGTCCGGCCAACGTGCTGGGGGCGGGGACGGCCGCGGTGCTGACCACCAAGGGTTGGTCGCAGTTCATCTTGCAAGTCGATGATTTGCCGGCCGAAGGTTTGTCCGAACTGCGCGTGCGGTTCGACCTTTCCGGACCGGGAGAAGTCTGGATCGACGACGTCAAACTTTACGATCTGGCGTTCAAGGATAAAGAACGCAACGAGCTGGCCAAGTTGATCACCTTGGCGGACCAGAAACTCAGGGATAAACAATTGGCCGATTGTGCCCAGTTGCTGGACGGTTACTGGCCCCACTTTTTGCTCGCCCACGTCCCGCTGGCACAGTCGCCGATCTCGGTCGCCGAAAAGCCGGCGCCCAGACCCCGCCCCGCCCCCCCGGCCGAATCGGGCAAAAAGCCCGGCCGGATCGAACAGATGCGCGACTACCTGCAAAAGAAGCTTTGGTAACGCTCTGCCTGACCAAAGCAAAGACGGCCTAACCCGGCGGCCACGTCATCTGCCGCCCGCCCAGCAGATGGAAATGCAGATGATCGACCGTTTGGCCCCCCAGGGGCCCGCAATTCACCACGATCCGATATCCCTGGCCGAGTTGCAATTCCGCGGCCAGCCGTCGAATCACCAGGCTGATGTGGCCGATCAGGTCGGCATCTTCGGGCGTAAGATCGTTCCACGAAGCAATTTCCCGCTTCGGAATCACCAGCACGTGCGTTGGGGCCTGCGGGGCCACGTCGTGAAAGGCCAGGCAACGGTCATCCTGATAGACAATCTTGGCGGGAATCTCGCCGTCGATGATTCGTTTGAAGATAGTTTTGGCCATTGCGTTCGTTCTCTCGTCGCTTGCGCGGTCGGCCGTGCGCGTCACAAGGACAACTGATCCAGCGGGATGGCTTCGTCGATCAGCATGTGCGGAATGTCGGCGATCACCGGATAGGCAAGCTTTCCATCGACCCGAACGAGTGCCGCTTCGATCGGACTGCTGAGGGCCGCACCGACCCGATTCTTCAGTTTTCCGGCGGCAATCGCCGCGTTGAGCTTGTGCACGATCGGCGGATCGGCGAAGTGCAGCCGGCTATGATCCTCCGGACAGACCAGTAAATCCAAGAGATCTTGATTCATGCCACACGAAAATCCGATAGCGAGGCTGGAAAGTGGACCACCCCCCCAGCCTGTCGCATTGCGTGGCGGTTTGCAAGAGGGGGGAAAGCAGGGTTGTCCCCGATTGCGGCCAACCGGCTGCCCGCCGCTGACCTGTGGACCGCAATGCTAGCGCTCCTACGAGCCCGCAAGCACGATCGACCTTCAGCGGCGACGGCTCGGAGAGGCCTTCGACTCAAGCGAGAATTGTGGTTTTGCCGATCTCTAGGATGCGAGCGACTGTGTAATCGTGCAGGCGACTGTGTACCACGCGAACCTTCTGTGATGAGCGATGAACATGGCGCGATCTTTTCTTTCCGTTACCGGTTTCATGCTGCTGGCGCTCGGCGCCTCTCGGGCAATGGCCGACGACGTTAAGTATTTGGAAGAAGACGGGATTACGTATCGCGAAACGACACAGACTTCGCAGCGGCACATCCCACAAACGACGATGCAACAGCGTGAAGACACGTACTATCGCGAGCAATACACGACCGAGCTGCAAGACGCGCAGCGGACCTATCAGGTACCCATCACCGAGTATCAGTGGAAACCGGAAACGCACCGGAGCTGGAATCCCTTTACGCCCCCCTACGTCGCCTATCGCTGGGTACCGGTGACTCGCTTCGAAACTCGATCGGAAACGGTGAAAATCCCGGTGGCCAAGCGCAACGTGGTGCCGGAAAAGATCACCCGGCAAGTGCCGGTCACAACACACCATATCGCCAACGAGAAGGTGGTGACCCGCGTCGCGATCGGTCCGTCCGCATCGCACGGCGCGGCGGCCGCGTCGAACATGGCGGGTGGATCCGGCGGTCCGGGTGGCGCCTCGATGGTCCCGGTTTCGACCGGCGTCGACACGCCCAACGACGGCATGGGTGGCATGGCAAAGCTCGACACCGATCCGCCGAAGCAGAGTCCCAATTGGGGACAAGGCGATGCCACGGCGCGGAAATAAATCGCGTCTCCCATTCTCACCGCGATCGCTCGCTTGGGCAGTGAGGCCGATCAGCGGCCGAGTCGCAGCGCGGCAAATTCGCGCACTCGGCCGGTAATCGCCGGTTCGACCGGCAACCGTTCCATCGAACTGGCGCCGTAAAAGCCGACCACTCCCTCGGTATGGTCGAGAATGTACTGGGCGTCGGCCGGCTCGGCGATCGGGCCACCGTGGCAAAGGACCAGGACATCGTTCCGCACGCGCTTGGCGGCGTCATGCATGGCCTGCACTCGCCGGGCCGCTTCGTCCAGCGTCAATGCCGTTGTGGCTCCGATCGTTCCCTTGGTCGTCAGTCCGATGTGCGGGATCAGAATGTCGGCACCGGCACGCGTCATGGCCGCGGCTTGCTCGGGGTCGAATGCGTAGGGCGTTGTCAGCAAGTCCAACTGGTGGGCCGCGGCGATCAGATCGATCTCCAAACCATAGCCCATCCCGGTCTCTTCCAGCCCCTGGCGGAACGTGCCATCGACGAGTCCCACGGTCGGAAAGTTCTGCACGCCCGAAAAGCCCGCACGCACGATCTCGGGCAAAAACAGCTTCATCAGCCGGAAAGGATCGGTGCCGCAGACGCCGGCCAGAACGGGTGTTTTGGGGACGACCGGAATCACCTCGCGGGCCATCTCGAGCACGATGGCGTTGGCGTCGCCATAGGGCATCATGCCGGCCAGCGAACCGCGTCCGGCCATGCGAAAGCGTCCCGAGTTGTAGATCACCAAGAGATCGATGCCGCCGGCTTCCGACATTTTCGCGCTGATGCCGGTGCCGGCCCCGCCGCCGAGAATCGGCTGGCCGGCGGCTACTTTGGCCCGCAAGCGGGCGAGAACATCTTTTCTCGGAAAGAGAATCATCGGCGCTGATACCACTCGGGGACGATCGGAGAAGCGGGCATCAATACCGCACAACTTCCTTCTGTGCCGATTCGGGACGGACTTGCTTCAGGATCTCCGAGGCCCGTTCGGCCATCATCCGCAGTTCGCTGCCGATGGCGATGAACCGCATCCCCTGACGAGCGCGCTCGAGTGCCGCGGCCGGGCTCATCGTGTGCATGCCGGTCGGTGTGCCGGTCTCTTTGCCGACGCGGATCACTTCGGCCAACATCGCCTCGAACTCGGCGTCGCTGGCTTCCTTGCCGTCGGGCGATCGCATCTGCGCCCGCAGATCGACCGGTCCGACGAAAATCGCGTCGACGCCGGGGAGGCTGTAAATCTCGCGAGCATTCTTTACGCCCAAGGGACTTTCGGTTTGCAACACGACGAGGATTTCCTCATTTGCTTTGGCGAAATACTCGCTCGACGAACAATCGAAATTCATCGAGTGCATCCCGCCGCCGAGGCTGCGGTTGCCGACCGGGGGATACTTGGCCGCGGCAACGGCGATTTTCGCCTGCTCGACCGTGTCGACCATCGGCACCACAATCCCCCACGCTCCGCCGTCGAGCACGCGCTTGATATAGTCGTGGTTTCCCTTGGGCACACGCGCCAGCGGCACTCCGCCGCCATCGGCGATCGCGGCAAAGATCGTGGCGGCCTGCGACCAGTCGATCGGACCGTGTTCGAGGTCGAGGGTGAGCCAGTCGAAATCCATACGCGCAAGCATGCGGCTGGCAAACAGGTCGCCGGACGAGAGCCAGGTGCCGAATGAGGTTCCACCCGACTGCAAAATCCGCTTCACGCGATTAACTCGCATAGTCCTCACCCCGCTGATAGTTGATTTGTCATCGCCGAAGCAAATTCGCCGCGGTCACTCGAGCCGCCTCCTCCCCGGTTTCGCGCTGTTCCGCGCTCGTGGGGCAGGCCGCTTTTGAAAACTAGTGTTTCACACCGTTGCCGGGAATTCAAGGATCAGCGAAAATCAAAGGATAGACCGCAGCCGCGCATCCTTCCAGCGGTCACGATCGAGGAACCGCGACATGAAACGGCCGACGGCAATCATCGCAGCGCTCGGTTTTGCGCTGGTAGCCGTGATTCCCGCCCAGGGGGCACCCAAAACGGCAACCGAATTCGAGTTGGCTCGGGCTTTCATGGTCGAGCACGAGATTGCCGCCGCCGGGGTGAAAAACCCGCGGGTGCTCGATTCGGCGCGGACGACACCCCGGCACGAATTCATGCCGATTTCGGAACGGGGCAGCGCCTACCTCGACATGGCGCTGCCGATTGGTGACGGCCAGACGATTTCGCCACCGTTTATCGTGGCCTACATGACCGAACAGCTCGATCCCCAGCCGACCGATACGGTGCTGGAAATCGGCACCGGCAGCGGCTACCAGGCGGCGATTTTGAGCCCGCTGGTCAAAGAGGTCTACTCGATCGAGATCGTCAAACGATTGGGCGAGCAAGCGGCCCGCACGCTCAAGCGGTTGGGCTATAAGAACGTCCACACCCGGGTCGGCGACGGTTTTCAAGGTTGGCCCGAGGCCGCGCCGTTCGACAAGATCATCGTCACCTGTTCTCCCGAAGAAGTCCCCCAGGCGCTGATCGACCAACTGCGCGAGGGAGGGCGCATGATCGTGCCCGTCGGCCAGCGCTATCAGCAAACGCTCTATTTGTTCGAAAAGCAAGAGGGAAAGCTGAAGTCGATCGCCCTGCTTCCGACGTTGTTCGTTCCCATGACCGGCAAGGCGGAGGACAACCGCGTCGTAAAGCCCGACCCAGCCAATCCTGAACTTTACAATGGCAGCTTCGAGCTCTCGGAAAAAGGGCTGCCCGTCGGTTGGCACTACCAAAGGCAGCTCACTTTAATCGACGACGTTCGCGCGCCCGAAGGCGAGCATTTTGTCACCTTCCGCAACAAGGAGCCGGGCCGGGGCGCCCAAGCGCTGCAAGGGCTGGCCATCGATGGCCGCCTGGTCCACGAGATCGAGTTGTCGGCACGCGTGCGTGGGACCGCGGTTCGGCCCGGCCCTGGCACGCACGACGTGGCCCGGATGCTGATCGTGTTCTACGACGAAGATCGGCGGCAATTGGCGGCCGATTTTCTCGGCCCCTGGACCGGAACCTTCGATTGGCGAAAAGTCGACGAGCGGTTCAAAGTCCCCCCCAAGGCCCGCGAAGCGAACGTGTTCCTGGGGCTGTGCGGAGCCACCGGCGAACTGTCGTTGGACGACGTGCGGCTGACGCCCGTCAAGACGAAGTGAGCATCGCACGACGGGGTACTGGATCGCTCGCGCTTTAGTGAGCCAGGGGAACGGCCGCGTGTTGCGTCACGTGCCGAATGTACTGAAAGTGACGGTCGTCCAAATCGCCATCGACAGAAGCGTCGCGAATATTGCGAGCGCGAAGGCCAGAACGCCTTTCGTCGCCGGACGCATCCCGGCTGGGAGCGCGGCACGGATAATGATCGCATTGGCCAAGATATCGATCAGCGTTGGAAGAGCAAGAATCGCGTAATTGCCAACGAGACGCAGCGCAAACAGCAAGAACTCGACGACGCCATAGGCGACCGCCACGACAGCCAGCTTGGTTGCGGTTTTCATAGCGCCTGCCCAGGGGGTACCTTCTTCGGGCGGCATTGGATTACCGTCATTCGACAAACCGAAACGGCTCGTTGGTCACTTCGTATCCCGGGCGCAAGCCGACGTTCAGCAGCAGGCCGATGGCCAGCGCGTTGGCCAGCAAACTCGACCCGCCGTAACTGACTAGCGGCAATGCCAGCCCGGTGATCGGCAACAGCCCGACCATCATGCCGGTATTGATCAACATTTGCACCGCCAACAGCGTGGCGATGCCGATCGCCACCAGCCGGCCGAACGGTTCGCGCGTCTCCTGAGCGACGACCAGTCCGCGCCAGACCAGCGTAACGAACAAGGCCAGCACCAACGCGAAGCCCCACAAACCGAGCCGCTCGACCACGACACAGACGATCGAATCGGTGTGGGGCTCGGGAACAAAATAGGCACTGCGGTCGTCGGTCGCGTCGCCGGCCCAGAGACTCCCCTGCCATCCGCCCAACGAAAGCAATTGCTTGGCCTGATGAAGATGGTAGGCGTCGTCGCTCGGCTTTTGGCCAGGATGGGTCTGCTCGGCCAAGGCCGTGATCCGCGAGCGTTGCTCCCGGCTCATTTGCGACCAAAGCACCGGCATCAGGGCCGTCCCGGCGAGCATCACCAGCAGCAGATGGCGCGGCCGGGCACCGGCGGCAAAGAGCATCATGAACAGTACCGGCAAGAAGACCAGTGCCGTCCCCAAGTCGGGCTCCTTCAGCACCAACACCAGCGGCACCAGGACGATCGCGAGCGGCGCGAGCAGTCCCGGCAATTCCCGATAGCCGCGACGGTACATTAAATACCGCGCCAGACCCAGCACGAACGCCAGTTTGGCAAACTCCGAAGGCTGCAATCCGACCGGCCCGAATCGAATCCACCGCTGCGCTCCGTTGATCGGCGGAAACAGGTACACGGCCGCCAATAGCACCAGCGATGCGAAGAACGCCGCATAGCTCCAGCGGGCCAACAGCCGGTAACTCGGCAGCGTCGCCGCGAACATGGCCACCAGCGCTACGACGCTCCACACGATCTGACGCCGTAAAAACCGCCCATCACCGCCGGCGAGCGCCTCGGCCCGGGCGATTCCCAGCCAGCCGATCACCATGAGCGCCACGACGAGAGCGACGATCGACCAAGAGAGGCGGCGGCACCACTGCGGGGCATCCATGCGCGTTCTGCCTTCCTCGTATGAGCCGATGCGGCCGCTCAATCCCCGACTTGTGACTGAGAGGGGCGAGGAGTGCGGCCCCCGGGGTACGGATCGAAATTCCGATGGATCGGCCGGGGGAGATTATAGGGGGGACCTTCCGGACCGGCGACGTCAGAGGAAAGACCAGGATCTTTCGCCAGCGGGGGGTCCGGGCGTTTCAACCCTTAAAAAGATCAGCTCGGCGCTATCCATTCAATGCATAACCATTATAGTTTGCATCTTATGTACTTATCCTGATCGTAAAAGACTTCGCATCTTGCTTGCTTTCGGTGCTATGATTGGTATGTTTTGGGCAAGATACGGCCCTCATCGTACACTTTGTCAGGGGAGAGAATTCTCATGTCGCGACTGAATCTGAAGGGAATGATCGGTTTTGCGGTCGTGGTAGCGACCGCTGCCATCACTTCGCAAGCGGAAGCCGGTTTCCATCACCACCACCGCGGTGGCTGGGGATGGAGCTACGGCAGCTACGGTAGCTGTGGCTATGGTTCGTATGGTAGCACGGGTGGCAGCAGCGGCGGCAGCTACGGCTCGTATGGTAGCAGCGGCGGCAGCTATGGCTCCTACGGCTCGTGGGGTTCGTGGGGCGGCTACGGCAGCTCCGGTTCGAGCGGCGGTTATGCCGTGAACTATGGCGGCTCGGGTGGCTCGTCGGGCGGTTCGTCCGGTGGTTCAGCGGGCGGTTATGTTATTCCGGGCACGATCTCGCCTGGTCCGTCGGCAACCCCGGCTCCGATGCCGCCGGCCCCGGGTTCGACTCCTGGTCCGTCCGACGCGACTCCGGACGATGCAACTCCGGCCCCGGCTCCTGCCGGCACGTCGACCTATCTGCGTGGCACGACCAACGCTGTGTTGAGCGTCAATGTCCCCGCGGATGCCAAGGTTTACGTCAACGGAACGGCCACCGTCAGCACGGGTGTCCGTCGTCAGTACATTTCGCGCAACCTGCAACCGGGTGCCCGTTACAACTACGAAGTTCGCGTTGAGACCATTCGCGACGGCCAACCGGTCAGCGAAACGAAGAGCATTCAGCTCGGTGCCGGCGAAAATGGCGAATTGGCCTTCAATGCCACCGCCGAGCCGACCCAACAGGTTCAGGCCGCGCCGCGCACGACCGTGGTGATCCATGTGCCGGCCGAGGCCAAGGTTTTCCTGTCCGGCCACGAGATGAACGCGACCGGTGCGGTCCGCCAATTCTCGACTTCACGGTTGGGCGAAGGGGACGAGTGGACGGGCTACACGATTCGGGCGACGATCGAACGTGACGGCCAATTGGTCACCAAGGAGCAGACGATCTCGCTCCGCGGTGGCGATTCTCAGGAAGTCCAGTTCGACTTCGACAAGAACGAGCTGGCCGAGAATACCCACTAGTTTCCTGCCGGGGGCGAAAGCCTCACGCAAGAACGCGATTCTTCAGCCCTCGCCCGGCCTTTGCTGGGCGAGGGCTGTTTTTTTCCCCCGAGCCTTACCCGCCAGCGCCCGAGGGTAACCGCGGCAAAGCTTGCCGCCTTTATCGGTCGCTCCGCCTGCGCGGGCCGAGACCGCCGGCACTTGCCTCGGAGGAATGGCAGGGCCGATACTGAGTCGTAATGGAACCGTCTCGCGCGCCATTACCGATCGATCGGCCCGTGTGCGGGTTAAGCCGCGGCTGGAAGCTTCTGATCAGCCTGCTGGTGGCACTGCACGTGGCGGCGGTCTTTGTCGGACCCTGGGCAATGCCGCCTCACGGATCCGAATTGGCCCGTAGCATTGCCAACGGCTTTGGGCCCTACCTGCAGGCGGCCTTCCTGAACAACGGTTATCGGTTTTTCGCACCGGAGCCTGGGCCTGGGCACCTGGTGCGATATGAAATCGTCACCCACGATGGCCAGAAGATCGAGGGCTCGTTTCCCGATCGCAAGGCCCAGTGGCCCCGGCTGCTTTACCATCGCCACTTCATGCTGAGCGAGTTTCTCAATTCACTCAGCGCGCCGGAAGCGGCCGAGTTGGCGACCGCCTACGAGGAGTCGTATGCGGGACATCTTGCCCACCGCTACGACGCCAAAAGCGTGAAACTGTATTTGCGACAGCACCGGCTGCCGACCATGGCCGAGGTGCGCGGCGGCAAGAAGCTGAGCGATCCGGAATTTTACGACGAACACGTGGTGGTGGAGTACGAAAAGGATTAGCGGAAGGTCTCGGCGGTCGACTGCCGCGTGCGGATACGGCAAGCGACTCGCAAGACTTCCATCGTTTGGCCAACACAACAGTGCTCCGCCCGAAGGCGGTTGCCAAGAGTCAAGGCGCCGACAGAGCACCTGCCATGACCGCCGATGCCGGACCCATTCGCAGTTGGTTCAATCAAGCCGTGGCCGGCTGGGATCGCTTTTGGTTCACCCCGACCGATCCGGCCACACTGGCGCTGATTCGCATCTTGGCCGGCACGATGTTGTTTTATACCCACCTGGTGTGGGGCTTCGCGCTGAACGATTTCTTTGGCGACCATGGCTGGCTCCAACCGAGCGCCGTTCAACTCGCTTTGAAGGATTCGTATACCTGGAGCTACCTCTGGTGGTTCCACACGCCGCTCGCGCTCGGCATCGTCCACCTGCTCGCCTTGGTCGTCTTCGCGCTGCTGACGATCGGCCTGTTCAGCCGCACCATGTCGGTGTTGGCTTTCATCGCCACCGCCTCGTACGTCGGCCGAGCTCCCGGAGCGCTGTTCGGGCTGGACCAGATCAACATGCTCCTCTCGATGTACCTCATGGTCGGGCCATCGGGCGCCGCCTATTCGGTCGATCGATGGCGCCAGGCCCGCCGCCTGGGGACGCAACTGCCGCCGGCCCCAAAAAGCACGGCGGCGAATATCGCCATCCGCCTGATCCAACTCCATTTGTGCGTGATCTATCTTTATGCCGGCATGGGCAAACTGATGGGTCCTGCCTGGTGGAACGGCACCGCCATGTGGCAAGCGATTGCCAACCTGGAATATCAATCGATCGACCTGACCTGGCTGGCCGATTGGCCGCGGCTTTTAAACCTACTCACCCACCTGACGATCTTCTGGGAGCTGTTCTACTGCGCGCTGATCTGGCCCCGCTCGACTCGGCCCATCATGCTGGCCCTGGCCGTTCCCATGCATTTGGGAATCGCCTTCTGCTTGGGGATGATCACCTTCGGAGAGGTGATGCTGATCGCCAACTTGTCGTTCGTGTCGCCGGCCATTGTGCGAGGCGTCCTGGGGCGATGCGCGCGGTTGATGGGGACCAAACCCCCGGCGACCGTTTCCCGCGCAACCGTGCCGGCCAACCCGGTCGAGCGGCCGCCAGGCCGCCGTGGCAAAGCAAAACGCCGCCCCGAAGCCGGAGCGGCGTAGATTCTTGGGACGTGCCAGGCGGCACAAAACTCTGACAGCTTTAGGCCACCAGCGGCTTGATCGCTTTGAGCGCCGCGTCGTAGTTCGGCTCTTCGGCCACTTCCTTGACCAGTTCGGCGTAGACGACCTTGCCATCCTTATCGAGGACGAACGTCCCCCGGGCCAGAATCTTCAATTCCTCGATCAGCATGCCCCAATTGCGGCCGAACGAACGGTCCTGGTAATCGCTTGCCGATCGCAGATGGGTCACCTTTTCGGCGCCGCAGAACCGGTTCATCGCAAAAGGCAGATCCAGACTGACCGTGAGCGCATTCACCTTATCTCCGAGCGCCCCAAGCTGCTCGTTGAACTTCTTGGTCTGTAGCTGACAAACCGGTGTGTCGAGCGACGGAACCACGCTGATGAAGGTCGGTTTCCCCTTCAAATCCTGCGGCGTGATCGTATTCATGCTCCCCTTTTCGTAGGCGTGCAGTTTGAAGTCGGGCGCTTGTTGCCCAACTTTCACCGCCTCGCCGGCCAACGTCATCGGATTGCCCTTGA